>Ga0137383_10000354_pt1 | contig 22241 bp, 11 predicted proteins | sample SagtaG_19_FD_104817 | JGI IMG/M metagenome (GOLD analysis project Ga0137383, IMG submission 104817) | Vadose zone soil microbial communities from Sagehorn Ranch, Mendocino, California, USA - Sage2_R_40_16 metaG | ecosystem: Environmental > Terrestrial > Soil > Vadose zone | place: USA... | reverse complement strand
TCGCCCCGACAGCGCAGCGGATCGACAGCAGTTCGAGACAGCTCGATGTCCTCATCATGGCACCCAGTTCGAGCGATCCTCAGGGAATCTCTCTTCAACGACCATTTTTCCGCAGCCTGCTAGGGTGGACATCCCCGAAAGTATAGCGGGAACTGCGTGGCCGCCGAGATCAGCAGCGGAGGTTGCGGATCTGCTTGAATAGCTCGTCGTCGGAAGGGTGGGTGTAGATCGTGGTCGTGAGCGGTGACGCGTGCCGGGCGAAGCGTTGGGCGAGGTAGAGATCCTTCGAGAGCCGGTATACCGAAGTCACGGCTGTGTGACGCAAGCAATGAAAGGGGTACAGTCGGTCGAACCCGGCCTTCACCTGCCACGTCCGGAAGGCGAACTGGACGCGCCGGGGGGAGATGCGCGTCCGGCTCTGATTGCAGAAGAGCGGATCCTCCGGCCGGAGCCCCTCGCGCCTCATGGCCTTGTGCCGCCAGAACCTCCGGACCTTGACCAGGAGGGCATCCGGCAGGAACACGTCGCCGGCACGGCCGTTCTTGGCGATCTCGGGGCGCAGACGGACCCGGTTCTTGGGCCTGCCTTCAGGGGTATAGACATCCCCAACGTTCAGTCCTACGATCTCGGCTAACCGGAGGCCGGTCCCAAGGGCCTGGGAGTAGATTAGGTGGTCCCGGAGATTGCGGCGCGTGGCGCGGAGAATCGCCTTCTGTTCCCCATGGGTCAGGGTTGGCGGGCTGAGGTGGGGCATGCGGCCTCCTCTGCATTGGATTGTCCCTCTGTTGGGCGGTAAGTCAAGGCATTTCACGCGTCAACCCACGTGGCCTGATGGGCCGAGCGCACCCATGTGGAACTGCTTCGCCCGAACAGCGAGGGGGCCGTGGCTCCTGCTCGCTCTGGGTTTCGGTCTTTCAATTCGATGACAGTTGCTCCGCTTGCTGCGTATAGGAAGGCCCTCGAACGTGAACTGAAGGTAGGTCACGCCACCGAGCCCAGTCACTATCCCGCCCTGAAGGACCTTCTCGAATCGCTCCTTCTTGGTATCCACGCGACGAATAATCCAAAACGAATCGAAGCAGGGGCACCGGACTTCGTGGTTTCCAGACCCACCAGGCATGGCCCCCTCACGATTGGTTACATCGAAGCTAAGGACGTTGGCGACGATCTCGAGTCAGCGCTCAAGTCGGAGCAACTGCGACGCTACCTAACGCTTCCCAACCTAGTCCTAACCAATTACCTGGCCTTCAATTGGTTCGTGGATGGTAAGCCCCGTCTTTCGGCAACTCTGGGGCGTCTGGGCAGACAGGGCAAAGTCGACTGGACGGAGGGTAACGAAGCCGTTCAGGAGCTACTGCGCTCATTCCTTGAACATCCGGTGTCGGAGATTAGAAGCCCCAAGGAACTCGCAGCGCGGATGGCGCACTTGGCCCATAACGTACGCCAGGTCATCCTCGGCTCTTTGGAAGCAGACTCCACCTCGAGTTCGCTCAAGGATCTTCGCGGGGCAATGGCCAAGGCCCTGATTCCCGATCTCACGGATACCCAGTTCGCCGATATCTTCGCTCAGACCATCGCGTATGGGCTGTTCGCTGCACGCGCAAATCACCGTGGGTCTGATCGATTCAAGAGGTTGGGCGCTGCATCTGAGATTCCCAAGACCAATCCGCTGCTACGTCAGCTCTTCAACTTTATCGCCGGACCAGATCTGGAGGAGGAACCCTACGCCGGGTTCGTAGAAGACCTGACTCAGCTACTATCGGTCACCGACATGGATTCAGTTCTAGCGGACTTTGGGAGCCGCACCAAGCAGGAAGACCCAGTCGTGCACTTTTACGAGACCTTTCTGGCTGCGTACGACCCTACCCTTAGAGAAAGGCGGGGGGTCTACTACACCCCTGAGCCTGTCGTATCGTACATCGTTCGGAGCGTGGACCGTCTTCTGAAGGAACGCTTCAGTCTGGGCAAGGGCTTGGCTGATACAAGCACCGTCACGCAGCATCGACATGGAGGAGCTGGCGAGAAAGAACGGGTGCCAGCCACCTCCCCGCGAGTCTTGATCCTAGATCCGGCTTGCGGCACGGGGACGTTTCTCTACCGTGTCGTCGACGACATTCGGGCTCTCTTCATGGAGCGCGGTGAGGCGGGCATGTGGTCCGCCTACGTGCGCGAACACCTCCTCCCCCGTCTCTTTGGCTTCGAACTGCTCATGGCTCCTTATGCGGTAGCGCATCTCAAGCTCGGGCTACAGCTTGCTGGGCAAGACCTAAAGACGGGTTTGCGCAAGGAGTGGGCCTATGATTTTGGGGGTGAGGACCGAGTGCGTGTTTTCCTGACCAATACCCTCGATGAGGCTGAGCGTCGGGCTCAGTACGAGTTCGGTTTTCTCAAAACGCTGACGGAGGAGTCGAACGCCGCTGTTAAGATCAAGTCTGAGCTCCCGATCATGGTGGTAATCGGTAATCCGCCATATTCGGGTCATTCAGCCAACACCGGAGCGTGGATCCGAGGCTTGGTCGAGGACTACAAGAAGGAGTGCCCTGAACTCTACAAGCCCGCTCAGGCGAAGTGGCTCCACGACGACTATGTGAAATTCCTCCGCTTTGGGCAGTACCGAATCGAGAAAACGGGGGCGGGGATCCTTGCTTTCATAACCAACCACGGATACTTGGATAATCCAACCTTCAGAGGCATGCGCCAGTCCCTAATGCGCACCTTTGATGAGATCTACATTCTGGATCTTCACGGAAGCAGCAAGAAGAAGGAGAAATCACCTGATGGGTCGAAGGACGAGAACGTTTTTGATATTCAGCAGGGTGTAGCGATAGGATTGTTCGTTAAGGGGCCTTCGGGTGTCATCAAGAGAAAGATCCGTCACGCAGAGATGTGGGGCCCGCGGGACACGAAATACAAGCGGCTCCTCGAGGCCGACATCGCCACTACCGATTGGGCAGAGGTCGCCCCGAGCCCGCCACTGTTTCTATTCACACCACAAGATGCGGATTTGCTGACAGAGTACCACAGCTCCCCGTCACTAGCTGAAGTCATGAATCAGAACGGAGACCCTGCCCCTGGGATTGTGACAACCCAAGATGAATTCGCGATCTCGTTCAGTAAGTCAGAGGCGATCGGAAAGGTCGAGCGGCTCCTTGAGACGAAAAGTGAAGCGGAGGCCCGTTCTCTGTTTCGTCTCTGCAGTCAGGCCCAGTGGAACTACGAGAGAGCCATGCGAGATCTGCGGGGCAACGGTTGGAGGAAGTCAGTGACGCAGATCCTTTACAGACCATTCGATATTCGTTGGACTGTCTATGATCCCAACGTTGCGGTGCATCGCCGTGACCGTGTTATGCGACACATGATTGCTGGAGGGAACATTGGCCTTGTGACGACCCGACAGACAAGAGATGAGTGGGACGTCCTCGTGACGAACATAATCTGCGGGCACAAGTCATGCGCAGCTTACGACATCAACTATCTTTTCCCTCTGTACTTGCGCCAGGGCTCCCTTGGGCTCGGCAAGGGCGCGATGGGAGGACCCTCGGAAGGGGAAAATGGCTTCGATGACAGGGAGGGCCGCGCACCGAATATCAACTCAGATTTCTTGAATACGGTGGCAGATCGTCTACGCCTACGGTTCGTGCCAGAAGGGCGAGGTAACCTGCAGACAACGGTTGGGCCGGAAGACATTCTTCACTATATCTATGCTGTGTGTCATTCGCCTAGATTCCGAAGCCGATACGCCGAATTCCTGAAGAGGGATTTCCCGCACATACAGCTGACCTCAAGCGGGGACGTGTTCCGTGGGCTCTGCAAGCTCGGCGAGCGGCTTGTCAGCTCGCATCTCTTCCTGACCCCTGGTTCGGGGAGTGTTCGATTTCCGCAAAAGGGGACGGACACTGTGGGAATTGTCCGCTTCTCATCGTCTGGTAAGGACGGTAGTGAAGGCCGCGTATGGATAAACGGTAGCCAGTACTTCGAGAACGTTCGGGAAGACGTGTGGGGCTATCGTGTTGGCGGATACAAAGTCTGCGAGAAGTGGCTTAAAGACCGAAAAGGCCGGAAGCTGTCCCATGACGACCTGTCTCACTACCAAGCCATCGTGGCCAGTCTCGCTGAGACCCTTCGCATAGCGGCCGAGATTGATTCCCTGATCCCGGGCTGGCCATTGTCATAGCATGCTACCTCTTTCTTTAACTCTGTCAGCCCGAACTTGGGTTGAGCTCTCTTCGCACATCGGTACTCTCCCTCATTCTCACGCCGACGGGGCTGCTGCCACATACTACCTGCGGTGCCTCCCCTTGGGGCTGCTCCTGAAGAAATACCCGCGAGGGGAATCTTAGATTGAGCGCGCCGGACCTCGCCGTGGAGATCGAAGTCCGAGACGTGACGGATTGGCTCTCAGCCGACCTCCCCGCCTGGGCCACGCGCACCCGCTTCCACGCGAGGCTCGTCGAGCGCGAGGGGGTCGTCGTGCTGACGGCCAAGGACACGACTGGCTCCGTCGGCTACGCCATCTTCGACAAGCAGATGTCACACCTCCACTACATCGAGACCCACAAGGACTGCCGCATCAAGGGTGTCGAGTCCGTCAGTACCAGCGTTGGAGGTCAGAGGCATTGCCGGTATGCGGCTTCGGCCGCAATCCTGCAGAGGTAGAATCTAGCTCAGGAGGCTTCCATGCCGCTGCACTACGCCCGAGACGGGTACACCTTCCGTTCCAACGCGCAGTCGCTGGCGATCGAGCCGGGACCAAGGCCCATCACGTTGACGCGGCTCGAGCTTGAGCAGCTTGGGCTCGACATCCGCGACTACCACAAGATCCCGCTCCCGGAGATTGCCACCGAGCACGAGCCCCTCATCGATGGCGTGGTGTCGGCGCTCAAGGAAGCCATGATGCGCTGCAAGGGTCCCGAGGAGACCTGGATGGCGATGAACCTCAGGCGGGCGATGATCCTGGTCGGCGGGCTGGACGAGAAGGCAGCTCAGGAGATCATAGACCAAGAGGGTGTCTAAGTCACTCACGCGCCGGTATGCTACTCGAGGTCCCGTGCGCTGAAATCTCCGCTCCGTACTGCTTTCCTACCCTTCGCTACGATCTACTGGTTCTTCCTGAGCGCCTTACGTACAGCACTGATCGGAGCATCATCGGGAAGACCGAGATTCTTTTTGATGTTGCCCAACTGGGCATCCGAACGCACGTTGGCAAATTCCGGGTAGTCCTCACGGAGCGTCCCAGCGGTTGAGTCGCTGCGCTCTCGCCTAATGCGTCCGCTTTCAGTTTTCCCATGCCTACCGAGTGGCATATCTAACCTCCACGAGGATCTGAATCGTATACTACGGTTCAAGTGCATTTGCATTATAGCGCTCGAGAAAGGCCCAACTCCAGATCTATTCCTTCTACGGAGAAGACAGCTTGGTCCACAACGAGCCTGCGCAAACGACCACTCGCCGAACTCGAAGAGAAGACTGCGCAGGAAGCACTCGACCAGGAAAGCGAGTAATTGTCGCTATAGCCCTGAGTGGTCGCGGCCCATCGGCGAAGGTTCAACTCAGGGACTCGTGTTTAGGGCGACATCATCGACCACGAACGAGGTAGCCTTCGCTGGGTCTTCGGTGGCCGTGAAGGCAATCTGGACCGTCTGGCCGCTGAACTGGGACAGGTCATAGCTCCGCTCGACGTAGGTATCCCCCGCATCGACGTTCGAGAACGTGGCGAGTGTCTTGAGAACCGAGCCACCGGGATTCTTCACCTGCACCTTCAACTTGTCGTAGGCGTGGTTCTTGACTTCACCGGTCTCGACGTATAGCCAGAAGGACAGCGTCGCGTGGGCCGAGCCGGATGGAAGCGTAACCGTCTGATCCAACGTGTCGGTGTGGACCTCGCCGTAGCCGCCCATCCAAGCCTTGAACGAGCCGGAGTGCGAAGACTCGCGATCGGAGCCGTCGATTACATGAGGCGATGCTTGCCAGGGTGAGGTCGCACCAGCCTCGAATCCTGGGTCCGAGAGCAATTGGGTTGGCGTTAGAGGCGGCGTGAGCGATGGAGTAGGCAACGCGGAGGGGTTGAAGACGATGTTCAGGACTGGATGCAGCTCAATGTCGTTGGGGGCTACACCGCGCTGGGGAGTGCCGTGGTGTATGTCGAAAAACCCGACCCCGGTGACCTGGACGAGAATGTTCGGGTTTCCCCAGTGGCTGGTGGACACTTGGTACTTGGCGTCGAACGCTGCCCTCGCGTTCGCGATCTGCGACGCGAACGGACTACCGGTTCCGACGCAGTCGGGTGACGGGATCTCGGCAATCATCGAGCGCCCGGCGCCGTCCCTGAGAACTAGGTGGTAGTCCGAGTCCGATTCTTTCTTGAAGTCCGAGAGGGTAGCGGTCACCACCCAAACCGTCGTCTCCGTGGGCTGGATTCGGCCTGAAGCCGGGAGAGGGGCAGGCTTGGGCAAGGCGACCATCACTGCGACAGTCGTAGCCGTGGGTGGGACCGAGAGATCGACTTGGCTTATGTTCGCGTCAGTTCCGGTCTTGACGGACCAGCGCTCCTGGCCACATTGCGCAGCGACGATGGTCCAGGAGGGCAGTAGGAGCCAGGATACGAGCCATATGATTCTGAGGACGCGGTTCTGTGCCATGGCTTCCCCCCTGAGGGCCCGAACATCGACATCCGGGCAATCTGCTGATTTGCGTATCAGCATAGATCCTTTTCAAGACTGCTGAGAATGATTAAGGCGAGAGAATCTCATGGGTAGTTTTTGGCCGATACGTACGTGCCCCACTTAGGGTGCAGACCCCTCTTGACGCTGCATGGATGTGATCGTACATAGGCGGCAGATTTTGAACGTAAGTAGCTGGTCGTATCATATTCGGATGTAGCAAGGCCGTTCGACAATCCCCGGAAGGCCTGTCGGGGGTTGATGCTTCAGAAAGACTGCACGTTCATCGCCCCCGTGGAGCTGGCCTGGGAGGCACACGGAGGCGTCCTTGGCATCAGTCTCCACGCGACGACACAACAACCCCCTTTTGGATTTTCCGACCTGTCTAACGCCGTCCCGGCTCGACCACCTTCGCGGCGAACTGCGGGTGGCCTATTGAGCAAGGCTCATTTCGAGATCTTAATGGAATGTGGCAGGTCGCGCGCTTGCGGTCGTTCACGGCGACCGAGCCAAGCGCTACGAATGACAACCCTCGTCTTGCTAACCCTGGATGAGACACTTGCAGAACGCATTCGCGCTTCGATGCCTGGAACAGAGGTTGTTTCAATCCCCTGCCTGAAGTTGGCCTGGCGTTTCGGAACTTACGCGGGAGCTCGCCTGGTGGTTGATCCGATGTCCACACGAATGTGCTGCCTTGACAGTCTTCGAAGTCTCAAAGAAACGGGCCGGAATGCAGACGTTAGCGACCAGACCATTCTCCGTGCTCTGGAGCAGGATGAATCATGGGGGACGACGTTAGCCTACGCCTGTGAAGACAATCCGCGCCAAGGAGGGTCCCCAGCGGGAGGGACGGCAGGACAAGCTCGTCCAGGGAATCGATCGCATGCCGCTTGGCTCGAGCGGGAAAGGATCTTCCGCGCCACAAGCCCCTCCGGCCAGTACGACGCCTTCATCGAGTTCGCGCAAGCTCACAACCGGGATGGATGCTCAGTCGACCAGGCTGCATACGCTCTCGGAGTGAGTCCTCGACAGCTCAATCGAATCTCGATGAGAGCGGTCAGCTATTCACCCGGAGTCGTTCTCTCTCTGGCGAGGGTGACCAGCGTCGCCAGAGATCTTGAGTGTTCCCGAGGCCGCCTGAGAGCCATCGCTCTCGATCACAAATACCGGAATTCCACCGCGATGGGCCAACAGTTTCTCAGATTCGTCGGCATTCAACCCAGCGCTTACAGGGAACGGATCCCTCTTGAGTGTCGTCCGAAATCCGATAGTCATGTCCGAAAAGAGAGGTTGATTGCCGCTGTCGATGACAGTAAATAGTGCGCACAACCCCATTCTCCTCGGAAAGGAGGGCCCTTCATGAAACTGAGAACTATGACCGCTCTGGTAACCGCATGGATTCTGGCAGGTGGGTTGATGTACGCCCAATCCGTCAGTAACCCACGAACGGTGACGATCTCACCTGATGGGACGGGCGCAAACTTCTCCAATCTTCAAGACGCCATGAACTCGATAACGACCGCTAGCGCCACGAATCCGTTCGTGATCCTGGCCTACCCGGGAATCTATACAGGTTTCCCCAATGGTGGACCCAACGTGCAGTGGAAGAGCTACGTGTCGCTGCGTGGACTTGACCGCAACTCGACGATCATCCGCGGGGGCGGTGCCGGTGAAGCGTACGAGCCGCTGCTGAACCTAACGGGTCTTACGGGGATCGAGATCAGCAACATTACCCTCGACGGCTCCGTCATGCTCGCCGGCGGGGGCAACGAAGAAACCGGCAGCACGGCTGTGTGCGGTGCCACAGTCACCTTCAGCAACGTCACCTATATCAACGGAGGGTCCGGCGCACTCGGAGACTCCCTGGTCTCGGGCATCGATTTCTCAGGTCAGACCTGCACGACGGCCGGCTCGGTGATCGTTCAGGACTCCGACATGGTCGGGATCCTCGATGGTGGTGGTAACTGGCTGGTCAGGAACTCGAACATTCACGGCTCGGCCAGCACGAGCGGAACTGACGTGTATGCCTACGCACGGTTCACCTACGGAGTTCAATCGCCCGCGGGCACCACGACGATCGTCGGCTCGAAACTCACGGCTACTGGCACGAGCGCCAACCTCGGGATCGTGTTCGCCGTAATCGAATCGGGATGCATGAACTCCGGACCCCTGCGCATCACAGGTTCGGTCATCAGTGCCGCGAGCACCGTGAGCGCTCCGGGTTACGAAACCTCGGCAATCTGGGATCTAGGGTTTTGCACGGACACCCTCCTGGTCGAAGGCAGCGTGATCACCTACGAGTCGGTGACGGGAGCGACGAGCGGAACGTTCTACGGCGTGCACCTGCCGAACAGCTCAGGGTCGCCGCTGGACATTCGCGGTTCGGTGATTCGGTCCGTCGGGACGGGAGGCACACGCGCCGACGTTCAGAGAGACGACAATACCTCGACGATCTCGCTTGCCGGTGTCAATTACACCACGGTGGGTGGTGCCGGCGCTCCGGGAATCGCGACGGCCGATTTCCGCCAGGGACAGTTCTCCGCCGATCTGACGATCCCGCTCACAACGCCAACAGCGAGCTCCAACGGCAAACTCTGGGTCGTCCCCGCGAACAACCAGCTCTGCTTCCGTTCGGGCGGCGCCCAGTATTGCGTAACCGGGGGCGGCTTCATGAAGGTGTCTCAGATCGGGACCTCTCCATCCCCGGGCAATCTCGTGTGCCTCACAGTCGGTAACAAACGAGAAGGTCAGGCGGCAGTGACCATCGTCAGCCGCGACACCGGAGTGGCGGTGGCCAATGCGACCGTGACCGGCAACTGGAGCGGGGCGACGACTCAGAATGGTGTGACAGCGGTGACGAATACCAGCGGCGTTGCCACGTTCACCTCAGCTCAGGCCTCGCCGGGAGGCGTCTTCACGTTCGCGGTGACGAACGTTGCGCACTCTCCTGATTTCTACGACTCATCATCCAACGTTGAGACCTCGGACTCGACACCGACGTGCAATTGAAGGTGATTCGGTCCGTAAAGCTGGCCGGCGGGTGTCCATCGGGATGCTCGCCGGCCCATCTCCAATCTTTGTCACGAAATAAAGTTCTCAGAGGAGGATGCAAATGCGACACCGTCGATTCTTTCTCGTAGTGTTCGTGGCCATCGCGGTACTCGGCCTTGGGGGTGTGCTGCTGGCGACCTCGCATTCGAGCGGGACGAGTTCGGCGCTGTCCGTGACCGCCGAGCCGGCGCTGCCGAACAACCCCGAGCGGTATTCATCGATGGAACCCGTCAACACCTGCCCGGCGGGTTGCCCTGTGCCACCCGGCGACTGCCCAACTAACGGGCATCCCTGCATATGCCCAGACGGCGCTCACGGTAAATGCTGCGTCCATAGCCCCACCGATATCTCGTGCGTGCGGAATAAGTGAGCTCTCTGGACGGGGGGGCAGATCATCGCCTCCCCGTCCTCCGATGAGCCCGAGGCGTGGTTCGGCCTGCACGGAGCGTTCAACGGATCCGGTGATGCTGCCAATCCGTCGTAAGGGCCACTGCTGGAAGGATTGGCAAGCCCCGGCCGCGCAAGGGGAGCAAGGAGAATGTCACCTCGAGATTACCGCGGCGACTGCGTCCCCTCGAGATTCCGCCTCGCCTGCTCGAACCCCGGCTCGATCCTCAGCGCCGCCTTGAAGTCCCTCCGCGCCTTCTCGCCCTTCCCCAGCTTCACATACGCCAGCCCCCGATTGTTGAGCGCCCAGACGTCGGTGGGGAAGAGCCGGAGCGACTTAGAGAAGAGGCGCACCGCGCGGGGATAGCTCCCGTTCTTGAGAAGGTCGTTGCCGTAGTTGTACAGGGCGGCGGGGCAATGCGCGTCCAGGTCGAGCGCCCGCTCGTACTGCAGTGCCGCCCGCAGGTAATCCTTCCGCTCCGAGTAGATCACGCCTAGGTTGCTATAAACCTGCGCCAGGAACTCGTCCTCCGTCAGGTTGCGCATGAACACGCCGCGGCGGATTGATTCCTCAGGGATCTTCTGCTCCCGGATGTACTGCTCGTCCGGCACGTTCGCGCCGCCCTGCAGGGTCTCGATGTTGATGCGCGTGGCGCCGTCGTCGTAGCGGAGGAAGACGTGCGAGGGCGTGGCCACGGCATAGACGGGGAGCTGCAGCCTCTCAGCCAGGGCCAAGTAGAGCGCCGCGATCCCGACGCAGTATCCCTGCTTGCGCTCGAGGACGCGGGAGGGCAGGAGGTTACAGGGATCCTTCAGATCGGCAGTGGCACGTATGCCCAGCCGGCCGAAGACCATCCGGTTGAGGGCGCCCAGGGAGGCGGGTCCCGAGGGAACAGAAGTCGGCTCGGCGCGGTTTTCATCGGCCAGCTTGGCTATGGTCGCCTCGAACTCCTCCTCGCTCGCCGTCGCGGGACACAGGCCCGCATGATCGTTTTCGATAACTGCGAGCGCACGTTGGAAATAAGTGTCCCCGCTCGGCGGTAGAGCCGTCGCTTCGTTCGCGGCGAGGCCGAACACAATCGGCAGGAGCAGACTGCGGGAGAGACGGGCCAGTTCTCCATTCATCCTGCTGATTATCCTCGACCCGCGGTATGAGATGCCGAAGGCCCATCGAAGCGGATACTGATTCCAGATGAGCAGCAGCCTCGCAGCGCCGGGTCAGGAGAATTAGGTTGACAGGAATGTGAATCGAGAGTATTAAGGCGGCACGTGTAGTTCTCTTGAGTTCCCTTCTCCAGGGCACGGACCACACCCAGGTCTAGGGCCCCGCAGGTGCTGGCTGCGGGACGGACCCTAACGCGGCTCACGCCTGCCGTGCAGGCTGCGGGTGGTACGTGTCTAACAAGCAGTGTATCGTCGAGATCCGACTGACCGGCGAGGAGATATCGAAGCCGGCACCGGGAAGATTGATCCTCAAGATCTTCGGCATTCCTGCCAAACCTCCGAGTGTGAGTCCTTCGCTCATCGTATCCATCAGGCCATTCTTGCCTATCCCGTCGTCGTCAATTCAGGTTCAGCCGGAACTCTCCGAAAGGAGCTCATGACGAAACCAAGCGCACGTGCCGCGGCGCGACTCGCCCTCATTCTCTGCAGCCTGACCTGCCCCGCCAGCGTCCTCTGGGCCCAGAACGAGAACGAGACGGTGGGGTTCCAGAGCAACCATGCCTTCGAGAGCGGGCATTTCGGCGAGAACATCGATGTCTTGAACGGCGGACTCCATCTTACCGTTCCGATCGGGGCAAAGTACCAGGTCAACGACCGGCTTGGCTTTCAGCTCACACTGTCCTACAACTCCAAGATCTGGGACTATAGCGACTACCACTCGGACATTACCACTACCGTTCGGCCCTATAACGAGAGCCCGACAGGGATCGGCTTCACCCTGAACCTGGGACGTCTGCTCCAGGATACACACGAGCGAGTCTGCACCGATAACGTTGAATGCAAGATGCGGACCTGGAAGTGGATTGGCGCGGATGGCAACCAGCATGACGTCTGGTTCGTAGAAGATTTCACAACCACCACCGCACCGACCGAGTATCCAGTGGTCACCAGCGATACAACCTACGTGAGAGTCTATACTCCGGGAAGCAACTGCCGTACTACGAACCTTCAGACGGGGGAAACGGCAGAGGATCTTGGGTGCTTCACCGTGAAAACCCCTGACGGCTTGACATATACGCTAGGCCATCATGTCAACTATCCAGAGGACGACTCCGCGTGTACCCCCTCGAAGTGCCGGGGCGACAACCTGAGCTTTGGTGGCTGGTATGTGACGCGAATCGAGGATCGAAGCGTCGGGATGCCAGACGCTAGCGGTCTCTATCCGATGAATGTTCGGATTGAGTATGATAAGCGCCCTGGCTTCGAGCATGTTATGAAGACCATCACCGACGGCTATAATCGGCAGATCCAATTTACCAATTGCAAGTGCGATGCCACGGGCACCTGCGATCGCCTAGCCACGGCGGCAGATAAGTATATCGACCCGGCGACGGGGCATCCCACGACGATCGATAACAGACATCCCATCGCGACGTGCCAGATCGACGTTCCGGCGTTCTCGGGGACGGGCGGAGCGAGTCCGGTTGAGTCGGTGGCTCAGCCGGTACACGCATCCTACCAATTCACTTACGCCTACACGCCGATTCGGCACACGAATGTCAGCTTCCAGGGGTCCACGGACAATGACGGCCCGGTCCTCGAGTTAACGAGGATTGACTACCCGCCCTACACTCACCGTAATGGGAGTCCGGAGACCGACAGTCAGTATTTCGGCTACACCGGCCAGGAGGGAATTTACCCGAATCGTGGGGAATTGAGTTGCCGTACGCTTCTAGTTCCGCGCGATTCCACCAAGACCTGCTACACATACGGCGGAGTGCCCTCGTTCAGATATGCCTACGACTATTACGCCTATAGCGGGCTCTTCCTCACCGCAGGGAAGGGGGCTGGCATCACCAAGAGCAATACCGGCTTTGTCTCTGGACCAAGCATCACAAGCGCCACGAGGGAGGTCACGAGCAAACAGATCATCGGCCTGGATAGTAATACTTACGAATGGAAATATGTACGCCTGTCGGATGCAGGCGCCACCAACCCCCGCAGCGTGACGGTGACCGATCAAGGAAGCACACGCGACTGCACCCAGAGCACGCCGGCGCCGCGGTGCAACGACACTGTCTATTATTATCATTTCACCCAGCCCGCGAACGCCAGCGCCGATGTGGCGCACAACGGTAGCCAGCCGGACGACGGTCTGGCTCCGGATTGGGACGACGGATTACTCTATCGCGTTGAGTATTATCGCGGGAGTGGTTCGACTCGACAGCTTGTACGCTCCGAGACTTCGGACTACGAAGCGGACCCGTCGGCACTGGTCTTCCAAGGCTCGACGGAATTCCAGAAGGCGAACACCCGAGAAACGCGGAAAGTCACCATCTACAACGACGACAGCGGCACGGAGACAGCCGTCTCGCGTACGAATTGGGACGGGTACGGCAACTGGGGTACCGTCTCGGAGACCGGCTTCGACGTCGCCGGCACGCGAAATAAGTCGACTGCGTACTTCTCCTGGGTCCCGTTGGGAGTGTCAGGGAACTATCTAACCGGGCTCGCGGCTTACGAGGAAGTTCACGATGGCCAGCGGGTTCTCGGGCGGACGGACAATGACTTCGACTCGACTGGTCGGCCGACCGTCAGAATCGAACGGAAAATCCTCCCGCCGACCATCGGGACTCCACAGAACACGACGAGCTTCGGGGACGGCGACGTCAAGACAACCTTGTCGCACGATACCTCAACGGGAAGCATCACGTCCAAGACCCTGGGCAGATGGCGCGACTCATCCGGCGGTCTGGTCGATGAGTATTGCATCGACTACTCCTGGAATCTGGGGGCGTACCTGGAGACGAAAACTTTCAGGAACCGGGGGACCGACGGAAAGTGCTCAAGTGGAACACAGCTCCAGTGGAAGGCAATCGAGCGCAAGCGGGACGGGAACACCGGCGCGATCTTCTCCACCAAGGATACCGCGGGCGTGGAGACGACGTACAACTACGATGTCCTGGGGCGATTAACGGACATTACGCCGCTGCCGAGCGAATTCGCCTCGGCGATCGACTATGTGAGTCTCCTTGAAACGACAGTAACGCGTGGAGACAGCACGAATTATCAGTTCTCCCGATACCAGTATGACAGTCTGGGGAGGCTCATTCGCGAGGAGCGGCGACCTGCCGATCCCACGGGTGGGAATCCGTATCGGACGACCTGCTACGACATCGAGAACCGTCCCACCTTCAAGTCCGAATGGATGAAGCCAGGCACTTACTCTGGACCCGATCCGTGCGATCGGGGGGTATTCCCGGGAACCACGTTCGACTACGGTACGCCACCTGATCCGTTTGGGCGTGTGCTGCAGGTTACGACGGCCGATAACCAGACCACCACAACGACCTATCAGGGATTGGATTCGACCGTCACGGTGAACAACGTCATGGGGGTGAGTGCAACGGGAGGGTCCGGAAGTGTCAGCACGACCTACCACCGAGACGGTCGGGGGCTGTTGTTGATGGTCGATGCGCCCTCCGAGAAGAGGTGTGATACCTGGGGCGCGACCTGCACCAAGGATGCGGACTGTAACCTGTCGGGCCAAACGAACCACTTGTGCAAGGCCACTGATGGAGCTGATGCCTTCTATTATTACGACCAACTCGATAATCTCGTTCAGGCCGATCTGATTGATCAGAGTACGGGTAACCGGCAGTCGCGTTTCTTCCAGTACGACGCTCTCAACCACCTGTACGCGTCCTTCAATCCGGAGAGCGGCAACGCGGAGTTCACCGATTACGACTCCCTGGGGAACCTGCGGACGGCGATTGACGCGTCCGGCACTACATTACAAGACACCTACGACCCGGCCGGGCGGCAGACACGAAGCGAGAGGGTCGCAAACCCGAGCGTCGTGCTAGCGGAGAACGACTATGATTTCGGTTCCAATGCCGGTGGGAAGCTCACGGCCTCGACCGTTCACCGGGACGATGGATCACTTTTCCTTCAGAAGTTTTACACTTACTCAGGGTTGAACGGTCGCCTTTCGGCCTTGACGTATCGGTTTCTTGATTGGCCTTTTGGGTCGACCGACCAGAACACGACTTTCACTTACGACGCTTTCGGCAACCTGAATGGTATCAGCTATCCCGCGGGCGCGGGGGGCAACGGTGGGGCGCTCCCCGTTTCCTACGACTTTGCAAACGGTATCCCCACAGCCGTCAGGGACATGACCGGAAACGTCCTGGCGTCGGTCACGTACAACCCCGCGGGCGGGGTGGATAGCGTAACCACGTTGGGGGGCGCGCGTACGCAAATCCAGTACGACAAGAGGAACCGCCCCCTGGACATCACTATCGGGCGATGGAGCGCGGGCGCCTTCCAAGGCACCCCGTACTATGAGACGAACCAGTACTCGTACGACGGGGCCGGGAACATTTATAGGATGGGTGCACCGAACTCATCACCGAAGAATCACTACTATTACGACAGCGCCAACCGGCTCAAGGAGGTGTACGAGACAGAAGACGGTGTGAACTACATGCAATGCTTCGCGTACGACGCCTTCGGAAACATGATCGGGAAGGTGGACAAGACCGGCGTGGCGAGCACCGACACGTGCCAGGGTCCTTTCAATCTGCCCTGGGACGACACCTTCTACGTCACTGCCCCAAACGGTTCTAACACCAATCGCATCCTCAATGAGCAATTACCCGGAACCTCGGTGGCGGTCAATTTTCTCTACGACGCCAAGGGGAACGTGACAAAGGACTGGGAGAGACGTTTCCTGTACGATTCCCGCAACCGGATGACCTCGATCTTCCGGGTCTCGAACTCTCAGGATCCAACGTCGCCTGCGGCGGCGCTATCGGAGTACGACTACGATAACGACGGGAACCGCATTATAAAGAGAGATCGTGTTCGGGACCTGACCACGTACTACTTCCGTGGGCCCGACGGAAACCTTCTCACGGAGTTCCGCCGGACGGCCCTGGGAAACTATCTCCCTGAGTGGACGAAGGAGCATGTCTATTTGGCCGGCAGAGAGGTGGGGTTCCGCGACAATCGGGTTCCGAGCCCGCCGGGGAGGCTAACGGCAACCACAACTCAGTCGTACATCAAACTGCAATGGAAGAAGAACCCCTCCGAGGAAAACGTCGCCTCGTACACGGTCTACAGAGGGATCTGGGGTGGTACACCCGTCTACTTGACAAGCACGACTGGCAACTGTACGCCGGACGATCCGAGCATGGTGTGCTTCTCTGACTCTTCTGTCGGGTCCGCTACATACTACAGCTACCAGGTTGTCGCGGTGGCTGGGACATATTCAAGCTACGGTTCGGACATCGTGGGACTCACTGCGGGAGACACGACGCCGCCGAGCCCTCCGACGTGCCTCAGGCTCAAAGCCGGAGATCAGAGCGTGACGGCAAGTTGGACCGCCCCCGGAGGCGAGATCCCTCAGGGCTACAACGTGTACCGCTCCACCTCATCGGGCGGGCAGAAGACGCGCGTCACCCAGTCGCTGGTCCCCGGGACGACGTACGTGGATGCGGGGCTGCAGAACGGAACGACCTATTATTACTCGGTGAAATCGGTCGATATGGTCGGCAACGCGTCAGCGGATATTGTGAATACCGGATGCTCTCCAGCGGCAGATACGTCGGCCCAGCCGAAAGATTATGCGCCTCCCGGACCACCAAGGAATCTTGTCGTGACGGGAGACTGCAGCGCGGCAGGAACCGCTTCCCTGACCTGGGATCCTAACCCAGATACCGACCAGGTGAGATCCTACCAGGTGTACAGAAAGTCAGCGACTGGGGTGGTTGAGGGTCCCTGGTCGTCACCTTTAGATAATTCCACCAACCCGCCGACGCCGCTGCCCTATTACAATGATAGTGGGCTCACACGGGGCGCCATTTACTATTATTGGGTCGTCGCCCGGGACGCTACGCCGAACGACTCGGTTCCGTCTCAAAAGGTTGGAGTCGCGCAAAGATCGAACTCGCTGCCTGTTCCCTCTGAGAAACTCATAGTGATGGCGGGAGACGGGGTCGTGAAGGTGCGATTCACCCGCCCGACGGACTCCACGAGGGTTAGCTCGTTTGTCATATATCGGAAGCCAAATGCCCAGCTTTCGTGTGGGACTTTCCAGCTGGTGACCCAAATCTTTTCCCCGGGGCTCCTGTGTAGTGGAGGTACCTGCACCGAGGACTGGGGAGCGACTACGACGTTCGACGTTACGGATGGATCGGTCACGAACAACATGGCTTGGGATTACGCCGTCGCGTCACGTGACCGGAATCTGAACGAATCGGCGATGTCCGAGGCCGCGCTCGCGATCCCAGTTGCGGCTCCGAAGGACTTCAGGCAGTGTGTCGAGGCGATTCCTGCCGGCAGCGCGACCGAATGGACCACTTGCACCTGCACAGGGTTTTCAGGGATTTGCAGAAACCACGTCGTTCGCTGGGATCCTCCACCTACCAAGCCCTATCACCCGATCTCAGCCTCCAACGCTGACGGAACCCTGGGCTACCTGCTGGGCTACCACGAGAAGTATTACACGTATGCGACAGCCGGAGCGCTCCCCGTTCAAGATTCAGTCCAGGACAAGAGCGCGTTTAATGAAGAAAACCTGAGTTATCTGGACACGACGTACAAAATGAGATGCGCTCAGACGGGCGTTGTCGGCGATTGTGGGGCTAACCCCTGGGCAGCAAATGTGTGTGGCAACTCGGATGCCTGTGTTCCGGTGGGCCTCTGCCGAATGGATGGGGTCGTTCTGTGCCCTCCGAACCAGTGTGTCACGGGAACCTCCTGCGTACAAGGGTGCAGCACGGATGGTCACGCATGCACTCACAACCAGGATTGTCCAGGTGGCACCTGTACCAATGTGTGCGATGTGGGCTTTACAACGTACTGCATCCAGAAGACAGACTGTCCCGCGACGGCGTATTGCAGACGTGACTTGGTCACACCGGTGGACCCGTACCTGCTCCAAGTTCCTGGACCGAGGCTTGTTTATCCAATTGAAATAGGCGCTCGCGGGAACTGCGTGACCATCGAAAGCGTGTATAAGGTGTACGCCAACGGGGATTGGATTACGTCCACTTCGCAGCCAAGCTCCAATTTCGACTTGACGAAGACCAGCGCCGACACAACCAGCATTGGGGGGCGTTGTTTGCAGAAAGCGTTCGATGTGTGCGATCCGACCGCGCCTCTGTGCGATCCGGCCACGGAGCCGCCGGAGATCACAACCGCCCCACAGGCTACTATTCCCGTCGATGGGTCGGGCAAGCAGATCCCGGGCAAGCTGACGGTGACCTGGAGCGGACCGACGATCCCGGCGGACCAAGCAAGGGTTGCGGGCTACTATCTGTACGTCAAGGAACTCGGTCCTACTCTGCCGGAAATGCCATACGGTTTTGAAAGGCCGCAACCGTTTATCCAGGTGGGCTCAGGGGAAACCTGCGCAGACGGACGTCCCTGCTATGAATTCACGACACTTCCGAGGGATCGCCGGGCACATGAAGGCGGCGCGTCTGCAACCTACCAGTTCCAGGTTGCCACCTTTGATACCCAGGGAAGAATCGGGAAGGCCTCCCCGCTCTCGACACCCGCATCGACGTTTAGTAGCGTTCCCGCGGGGTCGCAGAAGCCGCTCGGGTTGAAGACGGTGATTTGGACGGTGAACGACGCTTCAGGGGACGCCGCCTCGTCGCTCGATCCCTTCTTCCCTCCAGACCCCCGAAGCTATGACGGCATCAAGCTGCAGTGGAAGTCCGGTGCTTGGCTGGGTCTCGCGGGGTTCCGAGTTTATCGCAGCGAGACGAGGGACGGTGGATACTGTGCGCTCGTCCAGGCGGGGGGGGCACTACTCGATGCGCCGGTCTGCCCGGATCCAGCCGGTAAGAACACACTGTTCACGACCTCTCTGACTCGAGGCGTGAACGAAACCAGCAATAGCCGCTTCTTCCTGGACAAGAACATCACGCCGGGCACCATCTACTACTATAAGGTGAAGTCGGTCGGAGACGCGACCTCGTCGGCGTCGGAGACCGGATTCTCGGACGTCGTTGCGGGTATGGCCCTGGAACATCCGGCACTACCCCTCAGTCCGCCACGACACCTCCAAGCCTGGGCACCCAGAACACCGGCGCCCGGGCCTGGCGTCAACCTCAGGTGGTGTCCTAACCGGCCAGATGAACAGGTCACGGGATATAATGTCTACCGGAGCGACACCAGCGGAGGCCCCTATAAGAGAATCGCCTATCTCACCGTGCCGACCTATAAGGGCGACGATTGTCTGTTGGGGTCGAAGAAATGCACAATCAACTGCGCAACACTACCGTGCGACTGTACTCCGGCGCCCTGCGGTAGCGCGAACAGCTCCTCGGTGTCGATGGATCCCACTGTCTGCACAGTCGGCCTCGGTGGGACCTGCAAGCTTATGGACATGGGTGTGCTCTATCCCCATGAGACCGATACCCCATCCGCGCAGGCTCCGCGCGTGTACTACTACGTCGTGACCGCGGTGCGCGGCACTGAGGAATCGGCCTATTCCCAGGAGAACGGCGCTTGGCCGAATTATCTCTGCACTCAGATGAGCTGTCCGCCAAACGGTTACATCGAGCGCTACGACCAGGACAACTCCGGCGCCATCGCGTGCGATGACGAGACGTCATCGATCGAGTCGCTGGAGAGGGATTTCAGCGGATTTGCCCCGGCAGCGACTCGCGATGGAGCTCACAGCGACAATGACGATCTCCAGGTCGAGGGCGGCGAAGGTACAGGGGGCGAGTCCGCACCCTACCGCGTCATCGGAGAGCGAAGGCCAGGCGGCGGCGGGGGAGGGGGTAATCCACCGCCCCAGGCGATCGGCCGGTGGCTCTTCCTCCACGGAGATCACTTGGGGAGCGCACGGGTCGTCGTGGATGACCTGGGCAACAAGATCAGCTCCCACCACTACATGCCCTTCGGAGACGAGAAGCCTCTCGCTGGGCGGGTGACTTCGAACAACATCAAGTTCACCGGACATGAGCGGGATGTCGAGAGTGCGGCGTCTGACAACCCGGATGGGCTCGACTACATGTTAGCTAGATACTACTCCTCCTCCCTCGGAAGGTTCTTGGCGGTGGATCCGAGAGACGACACAGACCCAGAGAGCCCGCAAAGCTGGAACCGGTATGCGTATGTAAGGAACAATCCCATCAAGAGCACTGATCCAACTGGCACAAGGGAGAACATCGGTCCTCTGCACCCAGAACGGGTGACTGCCGCGCAGGTGGAAGCAAGCACGAAAGAAGTAGGCAAGATCGCCACAAACATCGCAAAGGGTGCCGCAATCGTCAAAGTCGGCGCCCTAGCCGCCGCACCGATTCTTGCTGTCACCGGAGTTGGAGCGGCTGGAGCACTGGCCGTAGCAGCCACCGCTGGCGGAGTCGAGGCTGGCGCGGATCTCGTTGCTTTAAACATGAATCCAACCTCGACCGAAAATCTGACCGCTGTGGCCACTGATGCTGCTGGTGCAGGTGTTTCCGCGGTAGCCGGAGCGTGTTTTACCGCGGCAAACGCTGGTACCCAGGAGGTTGGTGAAGCCGTCGGTGAGGCCATTACCACTACTGCGGCGGCCGTTGCTCCTGGGATGGCGGAAGTAGTGCAACCGTCGCCGCCGCCAGCCACTAGGCCAACAATAATTACGACGCCCGAGGAGAAATAGAGAGAAAGAGTTCCAGGAACGGGAATGCGCATCTCTGGGGGGCTGATGTGGAACACGCCACATGGACCAAGCTTGGAGTGATGGTTGCGATCACAGTTGTGGCGCTTCTGATCGGTATCACGACCAAGCCCGGACCCAAGAATCCAAAAGATCCAGCCTATATCCTTCGCCGTTATGCGAGAACCGTGGGGCTAATGATTGGCATTGGCGGATGGGTAATAGTAGCCCAATTACTCATAATGCTTCTTACGACCAGCCATTGAAACTCTACCCGAGCTGATATATGCCGTGTGTCGAGCGCATTTTGCTCATGTGGCACCTGAACAATTGGTGCGCTGCTGTCCGCGCTCGCCAAGCGGACCTTATGCCGACGTGGCCCTCCGCGCGGAGCGCTCCGGTCTACGCTGCATAAGAGGCGCGTGGGCCAGACGCGGACCCCGCGGCAGGCTCTGCGGCCGGGCGCACCTCCCTCGGCCGCCGTTTCGCTGAACAAGGACCTCAGGCGGCCTCCCGCCAAGCTTCCTCGGGCAGTTGGAAGGCATCCAACTGTTTGGATCGGAACGTCCTTAATAGTGCGACTCGGGCCCCCGGCACCATCATTAAAGACGTTATGGGCAGCTCATAGAAGGTGGTCGTCCCCCTGGGGGCATCGGGATCGATGGCAATCTCGTGCACGAAGCCGCGCAGGAACTCCTTTCGCTGCTCCAGAGTGCCTTCCTCTAGCACGTCCCGGAATTTTGCGAGGTAGGCCAACGCGTCGCGCGTGGCGGCCTCCAGATCGACAGGCTGGAAGTCGATGCGTTCCAGGTCGGCAAGGCGGGCCTCGAGGTCCTGCGCCGAGAGGTTGAGGCGCAGCGCCGACGATAGGACGGGCGGCCTCGCCAGTTGCGAAGGGGGCGATTAATGGGCAGGGCCCTCCGCGAAGATCCCGTTTAATGGGCATCGACCCCCTCGAAAACCCCCGTTAATGGGCAGGGATCGGACGGTTTTCGGGACCAGGAGCAGCAGAGGCAGCGGGGCCCCGATCCCGCAAGTCTCTTATTCCCAAGCAGGAGGCAGAGAACTCCGTGCCTGGCGCACGGCCGGGGAGGCGATTCTAGGGGCCCTGGGCTGCCCATGAAATGCCCATCGACGATCCGGGACACCGGGGATCTGCCGCTGCTCTGCCGGGTGGATGTTCGCCGCATGTCGTGGTTGACGAAGGGTTGTTTCCGCAATGAGCGAGAGCGATCGCGCGGACGTGAGCGGCGCACTGCCGCCGAGCTGCCGCGTGGCTGGGCCATTGCGGAAACAATCGGCAAGGACGAAACCGCTCT
>Ga0137383_10000352_pt1 | contig 22315 bp, 21 predicted proteins | sample SagtaG_19_FD_104817 | JGI IMG/M metagenome (GOLD analysis project Ga0137383, IMG submission 104817) | Vadose zone soil microbial communities from Sagehorn Ranch, Mendocino, California, USA - Sage2_R_40_16 metaG | ecosystem: Environmental > Terrestrial > Soil > Vadose zone | place: USA... | reverse complement strand
GCGCCGGACCACCATCCTTACGTGTTACAGCTACCTCAACCACCCCGCCTTCCGGGCTGTAGCGAACGGCGTTTTCCAGCAGGTTGAGCCACACTAGTTGCAGGTCCTCTGGATCGGCCCGTAAAAGCACCTTACCATTGGTGGCAAGATGAATGCTGGTATGCCGCGACTGCGCCAGACCGCGGATTCTCTCGACAGCTTCTTCGCAGGTCGCAGTAATATCGATGAGCTCAAGGTCCCGCCGAAGCGCCCCGTGGGCCCATTGTTCAGCGCGAGCCAACCGCAACATCCACTGCAGAAGGCGCTCCAGCCGCTCCAGATCTTCCAGCGACTCCTGCACTCCGGCACGATATTCTTCCGAATTGCGAGGCCGGTGCAGTAGCGATTGCAAAGTGGACTTCAAGACAGCTACGGGCGTTTTGAGCTCATGCGCAGCGTTACCCATGAATTCACGTTGCTGCACGAACGAACGCTCCAACCGCTCCAGCATCGCGATCATGGAGTCGGTCAAAGGACGCAATTCGGTGGTCTGCTCGGCCTCCGCGGGCATGGGAAGCTCCCAATTTCGAGCCGAGACCAGCGCTGCCTGCGCAGCCAGGCGCTGGAGTGGCAATAATCCTCGCCGAATTCCATAGAGTGACAACAAAACGGTCGCTCCCAGGAGGATGAGACTTGCTACAGCGATGAAAACTCCCGCCGCCCACGTCTGTTCCTGGACTCGGATGAGAGGTGACGCGTACACAATGGTCAACGCTTGAGGCTGGAAAAACTGTCCTTCTTCGCGATCCAGCACGGGAACATGGGACACTCGTGATACTCGGTAAGGGACATTGCCCAAAGTGAGGTTCCAATGATGGTCAGGTCCAGCAGGTATTTCCAGCCCCGCGGGCCAATTGGGAGAACGAGTGAGAAGGCCCGATCGTTCCGCCCATACCTCAAAAAAGTCCGGGTGATCGGGATCCAGTGAGCGGGGCACTAGAGAGTCGTCAAAGTAGAGGTTTCCGCTGGCATCTTCGGTATACCGCACGAGTGCAGCCACACTCATGGCTCGCGCTTGCAAGCCGGCGTCCAGCGCAGCTACGAGTCTGCGGTGGGTGTAGAACACGCCGGCAAAAAGAAGTCCGGCAGCCAGCAGGGCCTGGGAGATGACCACGGTCGCAATCAGCCGGCCTTTGATGGACTTGCTACGCAGCATGCCTCAATCCTGCAGGATATAACCCTGACCGCGAACGGTATGGATCAATTGCCTATCGGAGCCATCATCCAGCTTACGCCGCAGGCCGGAGATGTACACTTCGATCACATTGCTGAATTTTTCCCAGTTGTAGTCGTAGAGATGTTCCAGCAGCTCAGTTTTTGACACGACCGCGCCGGGGCGGTGCGCCAGGTATTCAAGCACACGATATTCCATGGCCGTGAGCAGGATCGTCCGGCCGGCGCGCTGCACCGTGCGATTCGCGGTATTGAGTTGCAGGTCGCCAATTGTGACTACGGGCGAGGGTTGACCTTTGCCCCGGCGGACCAAGGCTTTAGTACGGGCCAGCAGTTCGCCCAGATCAAAGGGCTTGGTCAGATAGTCATCAGCCCCAGCATTCAGTAAAGCCACTATCGATTCTTTTTCGTCGCGGGCGGTCAACACCAGCACGGGCGTATGCTGACCCGCCTGACGAATGCGAGTCAGTATTTGCATTCCATCCATTTCAGGCAGCATTAAATCTAAAAGCACGACATCATAAGTATTGGATTCGGCGAGAAAAGAACCTTCCTGTCCGTCAGTGGCAACATCTACTGCGTAACCGGCACTCTCACGCAGGCTGCGAGCAATATTTTCCGCCAGGCGCGGTTCATCTTCGACGATCAGTACGCGCACGATTTACCTCAACCGAGTCATCTGCACCGACCAAAACCGTTTTTAGCTGGCGGTGCGATTCCAAAGACCAAGGTCAGTTTTTCTTCTCCTGGGCCGTTTCTTTTGCCTCATCCGCCGGGCTCTCGATGTGGTCTTCTAATATCTTTCCGCTGTGGGCGTCCACGTTCACTTCATGGATGCCGTTTGGCATCTGGATGTCAAAAGAGTAAACCAGTCTCCCTTTTTCGGTTTCCCGCTCACCGCTCTTAACCGTGCCAGCTTCGCGTTCCAAAGCAATTTTCCGGGCTGCCACCATGCTGATTGTTCGTCGCTTTGCGGGGGAAGTGCTTTTTGAAAGCGCGACCCCTTGCGAAAAAAAGATACAGAGTGCGAGCGCGGACGCCATTCTCCAGCTCATCGTAGTTGCTCCTAAAAAGATTTATCCCAACGCCAAAGATTAACGATACGAACATTAACTGGTCCTTAATTGTGGCATAGATAAACCAGCTACCTTTCGGGCCCGTTGTGGAACTGAAGTCCCGTAATCGCAAAGCCGAGTTGGGAATGCCTTCTCGCACGATGCCTATGTTGAACTATCAATTGAGCTTGTCGCAGCCGCGTTCGGGGCGAAGCTTTGGCGAAAGACCTGCATACCGTTAATGTTAGTAGGAGGAATTGCAGATGGTAAATCTAGATCAAATCAAAATCACACGACGCGCTACCGAGGTTCTTAAACTTCTAGTGGAGGGGTGCAGCAACCGGGAAATCGCCGAGGAGTTACACATCAGCCCGAGAACTGTTAAGCAGCACCTGCGCACATTATTCCTCAGGGCGGGTATTCGGGACGGCCGCAAACGAGTGAAGCTCGCGACAGCGATGTTTCTCAAGGAGCAAGCATGCAACCCTGTGAGTGCCTGACGACAAAAGAAATGCAAGTCGCTACTCTGGTATGGGAAGGACTCACCAACCGTCAGATTGCGGCGATTATTGGAACGTCCGAGCAGGTGGTAAAAAATTATCTGCGAACCACGTTCGACAAACTGGGTGTCTGGAGCCGATTGGAACTGGCGCTCTATGTGGCCCGGCAAGGGGTGCAGGTTGGCGGGATACACGGAACCTGGCTTCGGAATCCGCTTTGCAGTCGGACCCAAGTGGTGTTTTGCCGCAGTCGGGTTAAGCATTCGTGTCCTATGCGCGGCGCTCCTACGGGAGGGACATTTAACAGGGTGGCTCACTACCCGCGTCACGAGGGCCGTCCCGCATGATTTAGGACTAGTTATTCACAACCTGAGCCCTAGGTTCCCCCTGAAAGTAGGCTCCAGCGGCGTGGTTCATGGCAGTGACAGTTTGTTCGACAGAATCGGTGGTGAGCGGCTTCCAACGGGTTGCACAATTTCAGGGCATTAGCCTGTGGACGACAGGCATCTCTTTGAAAACTGGGAGGCTAAATCCCTACGAAGATGGTTGACACAAGGGGGCAGGCCGAGCTACCACAGGCTAAATTCCCTGACAGTTCTTAATTGTCCATAGTCCACCGTCTGGCGGCAGAGAATGGAGGCAAGTGCATGGTCCCACGTTCCGCTCGAGTCCATGGTACAAAGGCCACCATCTTGGTCGTTGACGACTCGCCCGCCATGTTGCGGTATCTGCGGCTAATTTTGGAAAACGATTCATACCAGGTCGAGACTGCCAGCAACGGGGCGGATGCATTGCTGCGTATCCGTCAAGGCTGTTCTCCCGCTGTCGTCCTGCTGGATCTGCAGATGCCAGGGATGGATGGGTTGAAGACCTTGCAATGCCTGCTTAAGCTACAGCCGGATTTGAACGTCATCATGTGTTCTGGTGTTGATGATCCGGGCCAGGTGCGACGCGCGACTTTGCTGGGCGCGAAGGCGTATCTAACCAAACCGGTTCGACGCTTGTATCTTTCGGCCGCGGTGCAGCGCTGTCTGGGTTCGATTCCGATGGAATCGGCGGAAGCGAGCTCGCACGGGATTATTCCGCCACTTGGTCCAACCGTCCGCTACAATTCGAATTGATTTACTACAAGAGATCGCGACTGCGTGAGAATATTCCCACCTGCATCAGCCTAGATCGTGCCATCGCAGCTATCCGCTACATCGGAATCCGGGTCATACTCTTAAGATAATCTTTGAGCCGTACGATTTCCTCTTCGGAAATTTCGGTGAATTGAACACCAATGCCGAAACCTGGCCGGCTGCTGGCAACTTTTGCCGTGACCCGAAGCTTAGTCTCTTTGATCCAAAGTACAAGTTTGAGCTTGGTACCTTCCTTTAGCGGAATCGGCATCTCGATAAAGCAGCCACCCAAACTGAGATCGGAAGCTTTGCCCCAAATCGGCGCATCGTCCCCGTGGGGGTGAAGTTCGATGGAATTTACGCTTTTCAGGCGGGGATACTTGCGGCGCTCAGTCCCCATGGAATGGCGGCCATACTCGTCCAACCCGGGAGCGGGCAAAGGAAAGTTCCAGATTGATTTTTCGGGCGAAAGGTTTTGCAGGCCGACTTGGCCCTCTTGAGCGGTGCCCGGTTCGCCTACCCACTTCACACAGAAACGGCTCTTACTCTGACCATGGGCCATGCCGATGGTCTCGCCAACCTTGATTTGGGGACGAACGCCTTCCAGCTTTGCCCCTTCTCGGCTGACGTTGACGGTAAAGAGATTTTCCGAGAAAGTTTTTCCATTAACGTCGGTGCCGAAGATTCGGACAGGAACTTTAACTTCTTTTCGCGGCTCCCGACGTTGACCCATAACCCTCGAAGGTACCCTGAGGAGAGGTTTCGATCCGAGCCCCCAAATGTGGAAGGGATGTTAATGCAAACCCGTCCCTAGCGCCAAGTGACCACGAACGTACCGGCAGAATGTTAGGTTCTAGGAGAGGGAAAACGCTGCAAAACCTTGCATTATCAGTCGTTATTCTCTTCCGGGCCTCAAGGAAGTGGTTGTATTAGCAATTGTTTAGCCCATGAGCCGCGGCATTCTAATTGCAATCCCACAGCTGGTTGTCCCAGTTGGTTCGGGGTGCAGTGTCCGCAAAAGTGCAACCCGCGAGGCAGGAATGGCTTATAAGGAAATTTTTTGGATGGCGTGCGACTCTACCGAACAGTTGCGCGCGGAGTACGGTCCTTTTCACACCCGCGGGGAGGCGGAACAAGAAGCTCGCAAGCTGGGATTCAGTTTTCTACTTCGTTATGAGCACCTCATTGACGAGTCTGAGGATATCCAGGAAGTTCGTTGCATCTTCATCGAGTTGGCCCAGTCTGCGGCAACTTCCGTTCGAATCATACGCAAACTCCACACGCGATGCGCTACTTGCGGCGAATCGTCAGTTCACGATGAGCCGTGGCAGGCTGAAGTTTGGGCCGATATTCATGAATTCGAGCACTCCCGCCACCGGGTCAGATTGTTTGAGCAAACTCGCGCCGAAGGGCTGAAAGAAATCGGCGATTGGCGCGACAAGTGCGCCTGAGTTCAGCCTAAATCTTGCGCGACGTGAACGCCGCTTCCTATTCTGCTAATCTGTTTCCGAGATATTGGGCGCACTTCTGGCCCCTTCCGAGAAAATCTTATGGTACTTCTGCTATCCCTTGTGCTCGCGCTCATTCCCTTGCTCGGTGTTGTGTGGATTGTCATTTATGGTTCTCCATTGACCGTGGATGGATTGTTTACGTCATTAATCCTGCTGGCAATGTCAGGAATCCTCGGAATGAATGTGATGCTGGAAGTTCGCAAGCGGCGTGGAACTTCCGCGAAAGGTAAGTCTGCCTCGACTACGCGGACCACCCGCGACGGATTTGTCCAGAGCGGAAGGGTGGAAAGTGTTCAGTTCTTCGAATCCAACGTGGGGGAACCGAACAAGTCTGTGGTCACGCTATCGAATGGCGTCAAATCGTCCAACATGCTGATTCTTGAAGGGGACATGCGGAACGCGTTGCCCGTCGGTCAGAAAGTGGAAGTCACTTTTCGCAAGCACAGCGGACACAACGTCCTGCTGAACGTCAATTATTCCTAAGCTGTCTCCAGGATTTGCCTGTTTGCGGGCCGCTCGTGTCGCGGAACTACTGCCGATATTCCAACTGGTTCAGAAATTAGCCACACGGGAACCACCCCGTAGCTGTGCGGGTAGGGCACTTGCGGCTTCCTGATCTATCATCCACACCAATCGGCCATTCGTAGGACGCACCAGGCTGGCTGGCAGCTCTTCAGTTTGGTGTTCAAGAACCTCGCGGAGCACATTGGCTTTGTCCCGGCCACTGACTAGAAACATTGCGCAAGCCGAATGGTTCAGCACCGGCAGTGTCATCGTGAATCTATAAGCATTAAGTTTCTCCACCCAATTGGCCACAACCAGCCGAGTCTTTTCATGGAGAGCACGTGTTCCAGGAAAAACGGAAGCAGTATGCCCATCTGGTCCCATACCCAACAGAATTAAATCAAGGCGCGGGAATTCACCAGGCTGTAGATGGAAGAACGCAGTCAGAGTCTGCTCGTAGGCTCTGGCTGCCGCGTCTGCATCTTTTTCTTCGGCATGAATTCGAAAGATATTTTCCGCGGGTATGGGAACTTTCGAGAGCATCGCTTCATAAGCCATGCGGTAATTACTGTCAGGATGGTCGGGCGGTACATGGCGCTCATCTCCCCACAAAACGTAGATTTTTTCCCACGGGATTGAATGCTGAGGCTGATTGGCGAGCAGAGTGTAAAGCCCGCGCGGGGTCGAACCACCGGAAAGGGCGACGCAGAATTTTCCTTTGCTCCGTATAGCCTCGACAGCAAGCGTAATGAACTCAGAGGCAGCAGCCTGAAACAGTTCGGGGAGGCCATTCAGAATACGAATTTCTGCTGCGAACGCCATGGACGTTCAAGCCGTGGTTCTCACCACCGCGAAACGCGCAGCTCCGAGTAGAGCTACTCTGTCATTGGTGATCACTCTGACGGGGATCGCTTCCAGCAGATGCTGCATGCGCCCCTTACTGAGAAAGCCTTCCATGAACAACGGCCCTGCAAGTTTGGGCAACATCTTGGGAGCGATACCACCGCCGAGATAGATACCGCCCGTCGCCATGATCTTCAGAGCCAGATTTCCCGCTTCCGCTCCATAGATCGACACGAAGAGATCGATCGCCTGCTCGCTGAGGCCGCATTTTCCGTCTATCGCGGCACGTGAGATTGCTGCCGCCGGATCAGAATGCAGCATTTCGTCGGCCAGCCATTTCGGCTCGACTCCGCGCTCAGTATCGCGCACAAAATTGAACACATTGACCAGTCCCGGCCCGGAGACAATCCGCTCATAACTTACGTGACCGAAACGCACGCGAAGGTAGCGCAGAAGCTCGGTTTCCAATTCGTTACGAGGGGCAAAGTCAGCGTGACCCCCCTCAGAAGCAAATACAAGATGCTTGGTGCCGTCCCAATACATTCCAGCTTCGCCTAGGCCGGTACCGGCCGAGATCACGGCCTGATTACCGACCGGAGTCCCTTTAACCTGATTCAACGAGACCAGATCCGCGGGATCAAGAAATGCAATGCCCCAGGCATTGGCCTCGAGATCATTGATGAGCAGAGCTTTTTTAAGATCCAGTTCTTCGGCGAGCCGTTTGGATTCGATGATCCACGGAAGGTTGGAAGCTTCCACGCGGCCGTTACGTACCGGCCCGGCAACCCCAAAACACGCAGCGTGGGGATGCACATTCGCAGTTCGCACAAATTTGGAAACGATCTCATCCAAACTGCTGTATTCGCGGCTGGGAAAGACAGAGGCCGAGATCAGGCTGAAGCGGCCATCCAGTACATCGAAGACGGCCAGCCTGGCGTTAGTGCCTCCGATGTCGCCGGCCAGTATCATTTCTCGGAATTCCTCCAGTGGCGGCCGTCGCGCTCCATCAGGTCTTCAGCATCTTTTGGGCCCCATGTTCCAGCTGCGTAGTTGGGAAAGTTACGAGGGGGCAAGGCTTTCCACACATCCAGCAACGGGCTTACAACGCACCAGCCGGCTTCTACCATGTCCGCCCGCTGAAACAAGGTTTGATCTCCAATCATGCAATCGTGCAGCAGCCGCTCGTAGCCAGTGCTGGGCTGCGATCCGAAATAATCGGCGTACTCGAATTTCATGTTCACTGCGCCTAAGCTCATGGCTGGTCCTGGAACCTTTGCAGCGAAACGTAAGGAGATACCTTCTTCGGGCTGAATGTGTAGCACCAATTGATTTGGCATCAGGTTCTCAACCGGAGTATCTCGAAACAGGACGAATGGCGCTCGACGGAACTGAATCACGATATGAGTGTGCCGAGCCGGCATGCGTTTACCGGTTCGAAGGTAGAAGGGAACATCCGCCCAACGCCAATTATCGATTGCCAGCTTCATGGCCACGAAGGTCTCGGTGCGGGAGTCAGTGGGGACGTCGCCTTCATTGCGATATGCGGGCACGCGTTGCCCCTCAACGATCCCTTCGCCATATTGGCCGCGAACGGTTCGGCTCAGCACTTCCTCCGAACTCAAGGGCTGGATGGCGTGCAGAATCTTGGCTTGCTCATCGCGTACCGCGTCTGCGTGAAATGAAATCGGAGGCTCCATCGAGGTCAGACTGATAAGTTGCATGATGTGGTTGGGCACCATATCGCGCAATGCGCCAGCCTGGTCATAATAAGTGCCGCGGCCTTCCACCCCTACGGTCTCCGCCACTGAAATCTGTACGTGATCGATGTAACGGCGGTTCCAGATCGGCTCGAAAATTCCATTGGCAAATCGGAACGCCAAAATATTCTGGACTGTTTCTTTGCCAAGGTAATGGTCAATGCGATAAATCTGCTTTTCGCTGGCTACCTGCAGAAGCTGCTTGTTCAGCGCGCGGGCCGATTCCAGGTCGCGTCCAAAGGGCTTTTCAACGATGATCCTGCGCCAGCGCCGATTCTCCGTCTCCATTAGCCCGGCTTCCGCCAGTTGTTCCACGATGGGGCCGAAGTAATCTGAACCAGTGGCTAGATAATAAAAATAATTGCCATGCGTGGCGTGATCCTTATCGATCTTCTCCAGAAGCTCTTTCAAATGCGAGTAGAGGTTCTTATCCTTGAAATCTCCCTGGAGGTAATGCATGCGGCGCACGAACCATTCGCGCAAATCCGGATCCACACTGCCGGTGGCAAACTCGCTCAGGTCGTCGGAGACCTTTTTTCGGAATTCCTCCGTATTCATTTTGGCGCGAGCCACGCCCAGCACCGAAAACTCCCGCGATAACAGCTCATTTTTAGCCAGATTGTAGAGCGCGGGGATTAATTTGCGGCGGGTCAGGTCGCCGGCCGCTCCGAAAATCACCATCACACAAGGATCGCCCGGTTTCCCGATTCGCTGCTGCTGCGTGACTGGCATCACCTCGGCTTGGGACATTTGTCCTGTTCCTGATGAATGAATGGGCCGGAAGTCTTAAGCCGTCTTCTTCGCGCTCGCGGCTGGCTCGACGTGTCCGCCGAATTTCTGCCGCATGGCGGAGAGAACCTTTTCCGCGAAAGTGTGTTGCTGTCGAGAGCGGAAGCGCACGAACAGTGCGGCGGATAGAACATCGACTGGTACCGCCTCTTCAATTGCCGCCTGGATCGTCCACCGTCCTTCGCCCGAATCCTGAACGAAGCCGGTGTACTCGGAGAGTGTCGGACTCTCTGTCAGCGCCATCGCGGTTAGATCGAGAAGCCATGAGCTTACAACGCTGCCACGTCGCCATACTTCGGCGATGTCAGCGAGATTCAAGTCATAGCGATAACCTTCCGGCAATTGTTCGCTGCTGGCATTCCTGAAAATATCGAAGCCCTCGGCGTAGGCTTGCATCAGCCCGTACTCAATACCGTTGTGCACCATCTTAACGAAGTGTCCAGCGCCGGCAGGACCGCAGTGGATGTAGCCATCTTCGGCTGTACCCGCCATACGCTCACGGCCCGGTGTGCGCGGAATGTTCCCGCGTCCCGGAGCAAGTGTTTTGAAAATCGGGTCGAGTAGTTGAACAACTTCTTTCGGTCCTCCGATCATCATGCAATAACCACGTTCAAGGCCCCAGACACCACCACTGGTCCCGACATCCACATAGTGAATACCCTTCTCACTCAGTTGCTTGGAGCGGCGGACGTCATCTTTGAAATAGGAATTACCGCCATCGATGATGATGTCCCCAGATTTCATACGCTGAGCGAGAGCTTGAACGGTTTGCTCGGTGGGACCGCCAGCCGGCACCATGAGCCAAGCGACGCGAGGCTTGCCTAGTTTGCTGACGAAATCATCCAGCGAAGCGGAAGCGATCGCGCCTTCGCCGGCAATTTGTTTTACATTGTCTGGACTCAGATCGGTGACGACGACTTCGTGACCGCCTCGCACCAGACGGCGCGTCATGTTCGCGCCCATCCTGCCCAGACCGACCATCCCCAAACGCATTTTTGTGCTCCTCGGCGGCAATACAGCGCCGCCGATTTCCGGCTTATCCAACTCGAAATCAAAAAACGAGGCTATTGCAGCGCTTGCTGGACCGCTTTCAACAGCGCGCCTAGGCCGGACTTGAGATCCCGACCGAGATGGACTCGCAATGCTCGCCGTCCACGCTCGACAAGAACCTGGAAATCCCCACGCGCCTGTGCCGCTTTGACTACTCCGAACGTGTACTTCTGTTCGGGCACTGGCAAATCCACGGCTTCATCGCAGGTTACCTGCAAGAAGACCCCGGTGTTTGGCCCACCTTTGTATGCCTGGCCCGTGGAGTGCAGGAAGCGCGGGCCAAATCCTAGGCATGTCGCCACTCGCCTTTTATCACGGACAGCGTGACGTATTTTTTGCAACAGCGCTTCATTTTCGTCATTCATCGGAACAAAGGCGAGAAGAGCGAAATAATCGTGATCGCTCAAGCGGTTCAAGTGGGCTCGTAAATACGCGACCAAGGATCTCTCCGAACCCGTCACCTTGGCTAATGCGTCGGTATTTTTCGGATCAGTGAAGAGCTTGATGCCGCTGTCTTCGAGCACGGGCTTCTCAACCGGAAGCGAACCGGTCTTTTCGTACTCTTCAGTCAGCTTTCGAGTGACGATCTTGCTGGCCTCCACGTCCGGTTGATTGAACGGATTGATCCCGATAATGGATCCCGCGACCGCCGTGGCAATTTCCCAACGGAAGAATTCCTGACCCAGGTCGTAAATATCCTCAACCGAGATTCGAATCACAGCTTGGCCGGCTTCTTCCAACGCAGCAACTTTCGCATCTTGCGCAGCATCGGGCGCCGACTCCAGGCGCACATAGGCAAAGATGCGGTCCTTGCCATAAATCTCAGGCGATCCCAGCTCTTCGCGATCGACAGGAATGATGCCCTTACCTTGCTTACCTGTAGACTCGGCCAGCAGTTGCTCCAGCCAAGCCCCTAGATCCGAAATACGAGGAGAGGCGATGATTGTAATTTTGTCGTGTCCTTCTTTTGCAGCTGTACCAAGAATGATTCCCAGCACAACGCCAGGGTTCTCTTCGACCGGCACACAGGAAGCACATGCTTCGACCATTTCCTCTGTGCGATCGAGGAAGTTAACCGGGTCAACGCCCATCAATGAGGCGGGAACTAATCCGAAGTTAGAGAGTGCTGAGTATCGTCCTCCGATACTTGGTACGCCATGGAAAATGTGTCGGAAGTGATCTGCTTCCGCTACCTGCTGCAGCTTCGATCCCGGATCCGTGATAGCGATGAAACGACTGCCAGCTTTATCCGCGCCCACGGTGTGCTTTACGCGTTCAAAGAAGTATTGTTTGAAAATGTTTGGTTCCAGCGTGCTTCCCGATTTGCTGGAGACAACGAACAACGTTTTTGCAAGATCTACTTTCTGCTCGAATGCCTTGACCTGAGCGGGATCGGTGGAATCAAGAACATACAACTTGGGATAGCCAGAAATCGGACCGAAGGTGAAGGCAAGCACCTCGGGACACAAGCTCGATCCGCCCATACCCAGTACCAGTATGTCGCGGAATCCTTCTTTCTTAATCTCTTCCGCGACGCGTCGGAGATTCTGATCCTGCCCAAGCTCCTCTTCTGTAACGTTGAGCCAGCCTAACCAGTTGGCCTCATCAGTCCCAGTCCAAAGCGACGCATCCCGCTGCCACAGTCGGCGTACTTTACCGCCGGCACGCCAATCTTCAATGTGGTGTTTTACCGAAGCAGCTAGCGCCTCCGGCAGCTTGTAGCTTTGCCGGTTTACCTTGGGACTGGTCTGAGATTTCGTGCTCCTTTCCACTGCTTGCAGAAGTTTGTCGAAAGCCTCTTCAAACAGGCGCACTCCGTCGTCCGTCAGCTTGCTGGTTATTGCATCGATCGAAATGCCAACCTTGGTCAGCGTTTCCATCGTTTCCTTGGCCGCGTCCACGTCTTCGGTAAGACTCAGTCGTGCCTGTCCGTGATCGCGGAACGCATCCAACGTTGCCGGAGGAATCGTGTTAACCGTATCCGGCCCAATTAATTCTTCGACGTAGAGAACATCGCGGTAAGCGGGATTTTTGGTGCTGGTGCTCGCCCACAGCACTCGTTGCGTTTGTGCTCCCTTGTCTGCTAGTTTTTTCCAGCGGGCAGTGCTGAAGATCGACCGATAAAGCTGGTACGTCAATTTTCCGTTTGCGATCGCTACCTTGCCCAGCAGGCTCTTCAATTGTGCCTGCTCGCGCGCATCTTTAGCATGCTTGAGACGATTCTCAATTTCTGAATCAACCAGTGAATCGATCCGGCTAATGAAAAAGCTGGCAACGCTGGCCATCTTGCTAACATCGCCTCCGCTTGCTGCCAGTTTTTCCAGGCCCGCCAGATATGCTTCTGTCACCTGCACATACACTCTTCGGGAGAAGAGAAGGGTAATGTTGATGTTGATGCCTTCACTCAAGAGTTGCTCAATTGCCGGAAGCCCTTCTGGTGTGCCCGGAATTTTGATCATTACATTTTCCCGCGCCACCGCTTTCCAGAGCCTTCTCGCTTCCTGGATGCTCCCTTCTGTGTGGTGCGCCAGATAAGGCGAGACCTCGAGGCTTACGTATCCATCGCGACGTTTGGTTTCCTGATAAACCGGACGCAAAAGGTCTGCAGCATCCTGAATGTCACGAATGGCAAGAATTTCGTAGCGTGCCTTGGCATCAAGATCGGTTCTGGATTGCAGCGATTTCAGCAGGTCGGCGTAATCGTTGCTGCCCGAGATTGCTTTCTCGAAGATATCGGGATTCGACGTAATGCCCCGCAAGCCGTCTTCATCGATTAACCGTTGCAGTTCGCCACTGGTGATCAGGTTGCGCCGGATGTAATCCAACCAAACCGATTGACCGAACTTCTGGAGATCTTTTACTGGATTCGTGGCCTTGGCGGTTTCGAGAATTCCGGTGGACTGCATAAAATGCCCCTCTGTCGACAGATTGCCTTTGACCAAAATCGACTTTGAAAAATTATTTCGACTGCGCAATTGCCTGCCGGGCAGCCTCGACTACCTTATCCGGCGTGAAACCAAACTTTTTCAGAAGCTCTTTCAAGGGAGCCGACGCTCCAAACGTTTTCATGCCGATGACTTTGCCGGCGGGACCGACATATTGCGCCCATCCAAAAGTGGAAGCCTGCTCCACCGCGACTCGTGCTTTTACTTGTGGCGGTAACACTTTGTTCCTGTAGGCCTCATCTTGATGCTCAAAGATGTCCCACGAAGGCATGCTAACCACGCGTGCTTTAATGCCCTCGGACTTAAGTTGTTCGTAGGCGTCCACGCACAAGGAAATCTCACTACCGCTGCCCATGAGAATGACTTGTGGCAGCCCGTCGGACGTGTCGGCCAGGATATAAGCGCCTTTGGCCACTCCCGACGCGGAAGCATACTTCGATCGATCCAGAGTCGGCACATTTTGACGTGTGAGCACCAACGCGGCCGGCTGTTCGCGAAACTGCATGATCCCCCTCCACGCCTCTACCACCTCATTGGCATCCGCGGGACGCAGCAACACCAGTCCCGGAACCGCCCGCAGTGAAGGAAGCTGCTCCACAGGCTGGTGTGTGGGGCCATCCTCGCCGAGCCCGATGGAATCGTGCGTGAAAACGTATATGACGGGAAGCTCCATGATGGACGCCAAACGAATGGCAGGCCGCATGTAATCGCTGAAGTTGAAAAATGTACCGCCAAAGGGCCGCAGTAGCGAAAGAGCCATACCGCTCAACGCGGCACCCATGCCATGTTCCCGGACGCCAAAATGAAGATTCCGGCCGCCATAGTCGCCAGCCTGAAAATCGCCCGCGCCTTCGAACTTGAGAGTGGTTTTGTTGGAAGTTGCAAGGTCCGCTGATCCGCCGATCAACCACAGCACATTTTGCGCCACGATGTTGAGAACCTTGCCAGAACTTTCGCGGGTTGCTATACCTTTTGCATCCGCGGGAAATGTCGGCAGATTCTTGTCCCATCCATCCGGCAGCTCGTGACGCTGCATGCGATTGAGTTGATCCGCGAGATCTGGATATTTTGTGCCATATTCGTCGAACCGTCTCACCCACTGCTGATGCAGTTCCGAGCCACGCTTCCCGATTCCTTCGCGGAAGTGTTCGCGTACTCCGCCCGGCACCAGGAACTTGGCATCTTCAGGCCAGCCATAGAACTTCTTCGCCAGCTTAACTTCTTCTTCGCCCAGCGGTTCGCCATGAGCTGCACTGGTGTCTTGTTTGTGCGGAGCGCCGTAGCCGATATGAGAATCAACAATGATTAGAGTAGGACGATCTTTGGTCTGCAGAAAATTGCGATAGGCGTCGCTGAGCATCTCCAAATCGTTGGCATCGGTCACGTGAGTGACGTTCCATCCATACCCCTGGAAACGTAATCCCACGTCCTCGCTGAAAGACCACTCAGCGGGACCATCCAGAGTCACGTGATTGTTGTCGTAAATCCAACACAAGTTAGGGAGTTTCAGATGACCAGCCAGCGATGCTGCTTCGCTGGCTACGCCTTCCATCATGTCGCCATCGCCACACATCGCATACACGTTGTAGTCAAAAAGCTCGAAGCCGGGACGATTGTAATTTGCCGCCAGCCACATGCCGGCCATCGCCATTCCAACGCTATTGCCTACACCTTGGCCCAATGGCCCGGTTGTAGTTTCTATACCAGAGGTCAAGCGATATTCGGGGTGTCCCGGCGTCTTGCTGTTAATCTGCCGGAATTTCTTGATGTCGTCCAAAGTGACGGCGAATTCATCCCGCTGCTCATATTTGGAATTCACCGCACGGACGCCAGCCAGGTAAAGTAGTGCATACAGCAGCATGGAGGCATGGCCATTCGAAAGTACGAAACGGTCGCGATTGGGCCAGAGCGGATCTTGCGGGTCGTAACGCAGGAACTGCTGCCACAAACAATACGCAACAGGCGCCAGCGCCATGGGGGCGCCCGGATGTCCCGAGTTCGCCTGTTGCACGGCGTCCATGGCCAGGGTGCGGATAGTGTTAATGCTTAGCGTGTCCAGTTGCTTACTGGTCAGCAAAGTCTGCTCGCTTGCCACCATAGGCGTGTCCCTTTCGATGGCATCCGGCCGGTAGGAAACGCGACGGATGCACAAGGCGGATCGCTGGGAGATATGACAGAACCCGCAACGGGCTCTCTTCAATCAGTTTACCAAGTTCTGCTAAGACGCGCCTCCGGCCGGAACGATTCAGCACGGCACGTTGAAACGCCTCTCTTTATCGGATGATGAGACCACGGGAAGGATTCAAAGGGTGGTTTGAAACGCGAAACGTTGTGGATCAGGAGAAGACTAGCGCTTCATCTGCGCCAAGTATCCATGCTCGCTGGAATAGCCCTTGGTGGTGGTTTCGACAAATTTCAGGAATTCGCGCAGGCTCTCTCGCTCAGTGGATTCCATTTGTGCAAATCGGATACGAATGCCGAAGGTAGGATTGCTCTTGGTGACAACGCCGTTAAGGATGATGCCTTTCACCCAGATTTTGCCATTGGCCACCCACAGACCCACTTCCACAGGGACACCGCTAGGGACGGGAGTGGCGGTTTCCACAAATGATCCACCCAGGCTGGTGTTCGATAGATTGCCCCAGATCGGTGTGGCCGAGCCCTGCACTCTCAACTCCACCGCGACAAAGCATTTCATCCGGGGATACTGTCTACGGTCCTGTCCCCAGGATGGTGTAAAGATGTCTGGTTCAAAAGGAGGTGAGGCTTCGGGCGAGGTTGCCACGGGTGCGGCTAGGGATCCAGTCGAAGCTTTCCCCCGTCCTTGAGCGGCGACCGTACTTCCTGCGCCGCCCTTAATCTCCCGCATGGCCTCAAACAGGGCCTGGTCGCGCTTCTCGGGCGAAGCATCGCGATAAGTCTGGAGCAGCTTTCGGAGATGCTTTACCACGTCGGGATCGGACAGAAGCTGAGTCCAGTCCGCCCCCCGCGCAGAGGTTTTGGCGTCGCTCATAGGGTTGAACGAAAAAAGGCAGTCATCGCCCTGCATCAGTGTGAACGCGCGGATGCTTCATAGCAAGATGACGATGGTTACTTTCGTCAGTAACGCGGAAGAGAGTTACTTTTCCGAGGGTCAAGCTAGAGCCTCGTCCCCGCGCAAGTCAAATGAACGGCCCAATTGAACCTCCTCACTTCCGTGCGGCGAAAACCGCGACCAACGAGAGGACACTTATTACGATCGGGAACCAAACCTGAGAAACCCAGGGCACGGGTATCAGGAACAGCACATCCAAATCTTTGAGTGATGATGGCCAGCGAACGGTGGCCCACAGGCCCGCATAGTACATGAGATCCCAGATTGCGAACGTCCACAAGAAGATTGCACAACGTTCTCTTGTCCCAATCCCGCCGAGCAATGCCACTGTCGTCAGCATGACCATAGTGGCCACCTCACGAAAGACTTCAATCTTGAGTAGGCTTTCTGGAAATTCGCTAATGGATTTTTCTTGCTCATAACTTTCAGCCGAGGACCGGCGAATGTCTGACAATGTTCCGTGATAGCCCGGGAGCAAACCGGTTGCCGCCCGTAAATAAATGACTACCGAGGATTCCACGAAACCAAAAGCGCCCGCAAAAACCGCCAAGAGAATGAGCTGCCGCCCACTTATCACCAGGCGCTTTCGTCTCCACACCGCCCAGGCGATAAACGGAATCAGAGCGAGCAGGTTGACCCACCAAGGCTGTGCCAGCGCTTTGAGGTGTTGCATTCTCTGTGAATCATAAACTGGCGGAGACTTTTGTCTACGTGAGCCTAGTTTCTTATCTAGAGGATTCACTGTATGGACCAGAGTAGAAGCTTAAGTCAGTCTTCCAGCGCAGGTTCTACTCTGGTTTTGGAGGACATAATGCTGAACCTTTTCAGGATTTTGGTTGCGGACGATCATGAAGTCGTGCGGCACGGGTTGCGCTCCCTTCTGGAATCTCAACCGAACTGGACGGTATGCGGCGAGGCCTCCGACGGAGGCGAAGCGGTGGTCATAGCAATCGAGATGAAACCAGATCTGGTGGTTCTCGATATTGGCATGCCCAAGCTCAATGGACTGGAGGCAACCCGTCAAATCCTGGCTTCGCTGCCGACAGCAAAAGTGCTTATTTTGTCACTCTATGAGTCCGAACAGATGATCCAGGAAGTTCTGACATCGGGCGCACTCGGTTATCTGCTGAAGTCCGATGCATCCCGATATCTGGTCAAAGCCGCTGAAGCATTGAGGAATGGCAAAACCTTCTTCACGCCCCGATTTGGTCACCTTATCGTGGATGCAAGCCTGCGTCCGCATGGTGCTATGAACGCATCGTCACCTTCGGTGATCAGTTTGACGGCTCGCGAACGTGAGGTCGTGTATCTGCTCGGGGCGGGCAAGAGTACGAAAGAAGTCGCCGTGGCATTGGATATGGCGGTAAAGACGGCAGAGACACATCGTGCCCACATTATGCATAAGCTGAACCTTCACTCCATCACCGACCTGGTCCTGTATGCTGTCCGTAACGGAATTGTTACCACGCCTGGACCTGCACGCGAGCCGGTTGGCAGAGGTAATGGGCATTGCGAGCCATCGACTTTGGCAGCCGCTATTCAGGAAACTAGTATTCCCCCCGCAGAATGCTGAGGTGCCCCCCAGCACCTTCATTTTGCGGTAACGTTGCCTTCGCGGCAGTAGTTGCGGCAGTAGTTAAAGATGAGCGTATGACGGAGATCAACCCTTCTTGACTGCCGGTTTTGCAAGCAATTAAGATGGTGAATTGAGGCGCATACCTCTGGCTCGGCAAGGTTAATACGAATGTCGAAGAGTGTTGTGCTTTCCTCACGAATCTTGAGCCGTGCCTGGGCGCAGTATGCATTTGCGCTGTTGGCTACGGCGATTGCGGTTCTCGCCCGCTTCGCATTGAATCCCGTTCTTGGCGACTACCTGCCCTATATTACTTTCTTTCCGGTGGTTGCCTTCTCGGCCTGGTACTGCGGCGTCATTCCATCCGTCCTTGTTATTATTTCTTCGCTAATTGCGGCCCAGTATTGGTTCATCCCGCCTCCCCACTCGCTGCATGTTCTCAACACGGAACAACTCGCTGGCATCGTGGCGTTTACGTTGGTTTCTATCGTAGTCGTCGCAATGGGAGAAGCAACACGCCGCAATGATGAAGTTTTGCGCAAATCTCAAGGCGAGCTGGAGGAACGGGTCCAGGAGCGGACGGCACAGCTCGATTCTGCCAATCAGAGTCTTCGTGAGCTAACGGCACGATTGCTCCAATTACAAGACGATGAAAGACGGCGCATCGCTCGCGAGCTGCATGACAGCGTGGGTCAGCTATTAGCAGGTTTAACCATGAATCTGTCCGCCGTCGGCGCCGATATTGAGCGGCTCATCAAGACCGCAAACATGGTTACCGACAGTGCTGCTTTGGTCCACGAGATAAATAAGGAAGTGCGCACCATCTCACATTTGCTTCATCCCCCTCTGCTGGATGAAGCTGGCCTTGCGTCGGCCTTGCGTTGGTGCATCGAGGGATTTGCGGAGCGCAGCAAGATCAAAGTCGATCTGGAGTTTCCCGACGATTTTGGACGTTTGTCCCGCGAGTTGGAGACCGCAATTTTCCGGACCGTGCAGGAATGCCTAACGAATATCCACCGTCACGCCGACAGCCCCGTCGCGAAGATCAGCGTAGCTCGGACATCGAGCGATGTTCGAGTGGAAGTGGCCGATGTCGGGAAAGGAATATCACCCGAGAAGCAAGAGGAAATGGCGGCCCTAGGAACCCCGGGCGTAGGAATCAGAGGAATGCGGGAACGACTGCGTCAGTTGGGCGGCAGTTTGGATATCAACTCCAATGGCAAGGGTACGGTTGTGGTAGCGCGGTTGCCCATTGTCGGCAATTCCGCTACGGCTGCCGCTTGAAGCGAAAAAGGCATCCTACCCTTCTTCACTCATTGGTAAGTGAAATTCAGCTTATCCAAATACACAGAATAAGGCTGCTGTTTGCTATTCCCGTCCATCTGGTAGTTGATGGTCAGCCCGTACCAGGTGGTTGGCGACGGATTGTCGTAGCGATTCAGGGTGTTAGTTTTGCCATTCAGCGTGATGGACTTGAACAACAGACGATTGTCTGAAGTCCTCTGCACCTGAATCACTAGATGGTTCCACGCGTTACTTACCGGGTTGCATGGAATTCCACTTTTCACCCAGTGCATATGGACGTTGTCCCAAGTGTCCCACTCATGACCGCTGGCAATGCGGCACTCGTGTCCCCATATGAAGGACATTCCGTTGAAGAACTGGTTGATATCGAATTCCAAGGCTTGGGAACTCTCCAGGTCGGTGCCGTAAAAATAGACATCGTAAGTGAAATTGCTGAGGGTAGGCACCATTTTCTGATCCGGCAAATATTTGGTGAACTTAACATTCCAGAGGATATCCGCGAACGGCATAGTGCCGCCAATGTCGAACTTCATGGAGCCGCCACTACTCAGTGCAGGCGACTTGATTCCCTGAGTCGTTGCCCAGGTAGCCAGCGGACCCGCCGGGGTGCAGGTAGTACAAATGTTATAAGACGAGGGCAAAAGAGCATATCCATTCCACCAAGTGCTCCGTTGCAAGTCGGCGAATGTTGTTCCACTGGACGTTCCACTTCCGCTGGTGTCTGAGCTACCTACACTCGAGTCGCTCTTGGGTTGAGGCCCGAGCCCGCTCCCACAATTGGCCGAGAGTAACGCCAAAGCAACGATTAGGAGCGTCGTCAGGTTTCTGTATTGTTTAAAACCATGAATTCTGTCATGAGAATACGAAGCGGCGCGCATCAACGGGGCGTGGTTGGGGAGAACGATCATCGGCGATTGTGACTATGTCATGGGGTAGGAATAAGCGGGAGATTACGAAAGCACTCGTACCAGTAGCTCCAGGCAGATGGTGGATGAACGGAAGAATGAACAGGCGCTTGTCAGAACGGGCTGGATGGGATGGAATTATGTGCTCAGGATGGACCGGAGAAGAAAAGACCCCTTCATTGAGATGAAGGGGTCAAGGCTTGGCAAGGCTTAAGCGATCTTTCTGTCCTCATCGCTCTCATCATCGTGATCTTCGCCAGGTGCACGGCGCTTTTCCGGATCGCCCTGAAATTCTTCCCCACTTCCGGGCGCGCGTCGTTTTTGTTCGTTGCCCTGTGATTCCTGCTCGTCAAAGGGGTTTTGTTGCTTCTCTTTCGAAGGATCTTGCATTCCCTGCTCCCCGCCAGATTGGTGGCTTTCATCCCTATCGTCTGCCATTTGAGTCTCCTGAAGTCGAATTTCGTCACTTGTCTGAGATGGCGATCTCATAAGCGGAGGATGTATTCGTTCGGATCCCGCTGGTTATATCGTTGGGTGACGCAGATCGCTTTCAGAAGGGGCGAGATGCTGCCGACAGCGACTATTGGCGGGAAACTGGTGCGCCCGGAGAGATTCGAACTCCCGACCTATTGCTCCGGAGGCAATCGCTCTATCCAGCTGAGCTACGGGCGCGACCTCGCTAATTATACATATCACCGCCACTTAGAAGTTTCTCGCCATTCGCTTGAACACTCGTCTGCGAGCGACTGTGCCCAGAACTGTGCCCACCTAGCCGAGAAAATGCGGCGAGTATGGTGTCGTCTGAGGGGTGAACGTAACGGCTGGAAATTGCGATTGAACTATGACCGGCGATCCGGGCCAGCGTCCAGGCATCGCAGCCGGATTGCCCTAGCCGGGTTAGAAATGTATGACGAAACGAGTACAGCACGAACGGCATGATCGTCGATATTTGGCTTTTCCTTGCCTCGGTATTCAAAGTCCGAAACGTCCTCGCATGCTGCTTCTTAAGGCTGGAGTGGTCTATATGCCCACTGGCGGTCGGTGCGGGCCACAGCCAGCCCTCTAGCGGCTTTCCCGCACGATCCCAGCGCGCTTCTAAAACAGCTCGCACTCGGGGAGTCATGGGCAGAACTCGACGGGCGGCCGCTGTCTTCCCGTGCGTGATTAGCAAACTGCCATTCCGACCGTTCACCCACGTCACGTGTTCCCAAGACAAGCGATAGCACTCATCCGGTCGCATGCCAGTGTCGGATAGAACCGTAGCAACATCAGCAAGCAAGGGCGAAGCAGCCGAGAGATAACGCATCTCTTCATCCTGACTGATGACGCGTTCTCGATGTCGCTCGCCTGAAAGCAGGCCGAGTTTCGGAGCCGATTCCACCACGCCCCACTCAACTGCCAGACTCAGCACGCGACGGAGTACGCGAATGGCACTGTTGATCGAACTTACGGCGAGGCCGCGCTTCTCATCGTGTTTGGACTTGCCGCGATTCTGTAGCCGCGTTTGTTAATTGCAGCGAATCCCGCCAGCTTCTCGTTAGTGATCTCATCAAGTTTCGCGTTCGCCAGCGGTTCATAGCTTCTAAGCCGCCGGATCCCAGCCCGAAACCAAAGCCAGTTGTTGAGGCAAGTGCGCTCGACGTCGCCCTAGCCCAAGGCTCGAATCTGCGATCACAAAATTCCTTTAGCGTCGGAACTGTTTTTTTGTCCCTGATTCCAACCTCGCCCTTGGCCAAACTGGTGCGATGCGCCGCTTCCATCTGGCGGGCCACTTTGTCATTTCCTTGACGCGTGGATTCGCGCACAAGCGTGCCATTGAACTGAAATTTGTACCAGTACACATCTCCGCGTTTGTAGATGCTCATCATTCCCTCTTTTCTTAGCTAAGCTGTCCAATATCGATAGAGTGCGGCGAAGATTGAGTCACAGGCATTCGCCACGTTGAGCGCAAACAGCGCCCGACTGCTTCCGCCATGAGCTATGGTCTTACTCCACTCACTTTCGATCTTGTCTGCCATTACTACGCGCCACGCTCCGCCGAGCTTCACAAGGAGCGGAGTCTCTTTGCTTTTCAGCTTTCCCCCGGTCTCTGGTTCGTGTGCTTCAAGGTGAGCACGATAGGGAGCGAATGTGGATTCTGGAACTTCGCGG
>Ga0137383_10000341_pt1 | contig 22617 bp, 17 predicted proteins | sample SagtaG_19_FD_104817 | JGI IMG/M metagenome (GOLD analysis project Ga0137383, IMG submission 104817) | Vadose zone soil microbial communities from Sagehorn Ranch, Mendocino, California, USA - Sage2_R_40_16 metaG | ecosystem: Environmental > Terrestrial > Soil > Vadose zone | place: USA... | reverse complement strand
TCCTGCGCGCCCATCGCGTGCTGGTGTCCCGCAGCCAGCGCAAGATGTACTTCACCTATGCCGGCGGCACGGTGTTCCCGGGCAAGCCGTCGAAGGGTTGCAACCAGCCTGCAACGGGCGATCCGCGCGCCGGCCCGCTCACGAAGCAACGCGGGCAGTAGCCCGGACCAAGTCAATCCCCTCCTTGAAAAGGAGGGGTGGCGCGAAGCGCCGGGGTGGTCTACCGGTGCTTGTTCAGGAACGTCGCCAGAGCGCGATTGAACGCCGCCGGCTGCTCGAGGTTGGACAGGTGCGAGGCCGAGGGGATGACCACCAGATCGGATCCGGGGAGCGCGGCGTGGATCTCGCGCGCCATCGCGACCGGGGTGCCGGCGTCCTGCTCGCCGACGATCACGAGCGACGGGCACTTCACTTCCTTCAGCCGCTGGGTCAGGTTGATCTTCGGAATCGCGTGGCAGCAGCCGACGTAACCCGGGACGGGCGTGGCGCGGATCATCGCGCTCACGCGCGCCGTCACCTCGGGACGCCTCTTGCGGAACGGCTCGGTGAACCAGCGCTGGAGCGTCGTCTCGACCAGCGCCTCCATGCCCTTGTCCTGCGCGGTCTTGATGCGTCCCTGCCACAGCGGCAGCGCCTCGGGCGCGTAGCGGCTGGTGGTGTCGGCGAGCACCATGCTCGCGAACATCACGGGAAATTTCAGCGCGAAGGTCTGGCCGATCATCCCGCCCATCGACAGGCCCACCCAGTGGCAGCGCTCGACGCTCAAGGCCTGCAGCAGGCCGTGCACGTCGTAGGCCATCATGTCGAGCGTGTATTCGCCTTCGGGCGCGTCGCTCGCGCCGTGGCCGCGCGTGTCGAAGCGCAGCACCTTGTAATTGCGCCTGAGCACCGCCGCCTGCTCGTCCCACATGGAGAGATCGCAGGCGAGCGAGTGGCTCATGACGAGCCACGGGCCGCTGCCCTCGACGACGTAGTTCAGCTCGATGCCGTTGGTCTTGATTTTCATGGTTTCGCTCCCGACGCGGCGCCCCGCTGTTCCGAAACCTCCCGCGCCAGAAAATCCTTGTAGGCCGCGGCGATCCCGTCCTTGAGACCGATCCTGGGCGACCAGCCGAGCTTGCGCAGCCGACCGATATCGAGGAGTTTCCGCGGCGTTCCGTCGGGCTTGCTCGCGTCGAATTCCAGCGCGCCGCGAAATCCGACGACAGCCGCCACCGCGCGGGCAAGCTCCGCGATGGTCTGGTCTTCGCCGCATCCGACGTTGACGAGCGGGAAGTCGTTGGGGCCGCGCAGCACCGCGTCGAACGCCTCGTCCGGGAGGCTCATCATCATCACGCAGGCATCGGCCATGTCGTCGCTGTGGAGGAACTCGCGCCGCGGCGAGCCGGTGCCCCAGATCACCGCTCGGTCGAGGCCGCCCGCCTTCGCTTGGTGCATCTTGCGTATGAGCGCAGGCAGCACGTGGGCCCCTTCGAGATCGTAGTTGTCGTTGGGGCCGTAGAGATTGGTCGGCATGGCGGCCAGGTAGCGCGTGCCGTACTGCTGGTTGTAGCTGCGGCACATCTCCACGCCCGCTATCTTTGCGACGGCATACGCGCGGTTGGTGAATTCCAGCGGGCCGGTCAGCAGATACTCCTCCTTGATCGGCTGGGGACAGTCGCGGGGGTAGATGCACGACGATCCGAGAAAAAGCAGGCGCCTGGCGCCGTTCCGCCAGGCTTCGTGCATGACGTTGGTCTGCACGGCGAGGTTGGACTGGATGAACTCCGCGGGGTGGTTGTTGTTCGCCAGGATCCCGCCGACCTTCGCGGCCGCCATGAAGACGTAGGCGGGCTTTTCCTGCTCGAAGAATTTCCTGACGGCGGCCTGGTCGGTCAGCTCCAGCTCGGCGTGGGTCCGGGTGAGGAGATTGCGGAAGCCCCCGCCCGCCAGGCGCCGCACCAAGGCCGATCCCGCGAGACCCCGGTGGCCCGCGACGTAGATCCGCGCATTCAACTCCATGTGTCGCCCGGATTCCTCGAGCTCGCCCTACTCGCGGCGTTGATTTGTCTCAAAGCCGTGCCGTTTCACGAGCTGGTCGCGCTCGGCTTCCTTGAGATCCTCGCGGACCATCTCGGCGACCAGTTCCGGGAAGCGCACTTTGGGCTTCCAGCCGAGCTTCTGCCGGGCCTTGCTCGCATCGCCGAGCAGGCTGCTCACCTCGGTCGGACGCAGGTGACGCGGATCGACTGCCACGATGCAGCGCCCCTTCTGGTCGTATCCGCACTCGTCGCGTCCCCTTCCTTTCCAGCTTAGATCCATCCCAAGCTCTTTTGCCGCGGCGACGACGAATTCGCGCACGCTGTGCTGCTCGCCGGTGGCGATCACGAAATCCTCGGGCTTTTCCTGCTGCAGCATCAGCCACTGCGCCTCCACGTACTCGCGCGCGTGGCCCCAGTCGCGCCGCGCATCGAGGTTCCCCAGGTAGAGGCAGTCTTCGAGGCCCAGGCTGATCCGCGCAAGCGCCCGCGTGATCTTGCGGCTGACGAAAGTCTCGCCCCGCACCGGCGATTCGTGGTTGAACAGGATGCCGTTGCAGGCGAAAAGGCCGTAGGCCTCGCGATAGTTGACCGTGATCCAGTAGGCATAGAGCTTGGCGACGCCGTAAGGCGAGCGCGGATAGAAGGGCGTCGTTTCGGTCTGCGGCGATTCGTGCGCGAGCCCGAAGAGCTCCGAGGTCGAAGCCTGGTAGAACCGCGTCTTGTCCTTGAGTCCCAGGATGCGGATCGCTTCGAGCAGCCGCAGCGCGCCGAGCGCGTCGGCGTTGGCGGTGTATTCCGGCTCCTCGAACGACACCACCACGTGGCTTTGCGCGGCGAGGTTGTAGATTTCGTCCGGTTGCACCTCCCCGGTGATATGAACCAGGCTGCTCGAGTCGGTCATGTCGCCGTGATGCAGGATGAAGCGGCGATCCGAGACGTGCGGGTCCTGATAGAGATGATCGATGCGGGCGGTGTTGAAGAGCGAGGTGCGCCGCTTGATGCCGTGCACGACGTAGCCCTTGCCCAGGAGAAATTCGGCCAGATAGGCGCCGTCCTGGCCGGTGATTCCGGTGATCAGCGCGACCTTGGGTTTGTTCATGATGCCGGGTATTGTAGCGTGCGCCGCATTGCCCCCTTGTCAAAGGGGGCCGACGCGCCAAGGGCGCGCGGGGGGATTTTTTCTGCGCATCACGAGCTGAAAACCCCCCGGCGCTGCGCGCCACCCCCCTTCACAGGGGGCAAAATCTGGGGCGCCCACCCGTTGGACTCACCCCATACCTGGGTATAAGATTCAACGCCCTCCGGAAGGCGATCCCTCGATCCCTGCGCGCATGAGAAATTACAGCACCCACAAACGCGTATTGGTTACCGGCGGAGCGGGCTTCCTCGGGTCGCACTTGTGCGAGCGCCTGCTCGAGCGCGGGGACGACGTCCTGTGCGTGGACAACTTCTTCACCGGCACCAAGGACAACATCGCTCACCTTCTGCCGCACCCGCGCTTCGAGCTGCTGCGGCACGACATTACGTTTCCGCTGTACGTCGAGGTGGATGAGATCTTCAACCTGGCCTGCCCCGCCTCGCCGATCCATTACCAGTTCGATCCGGTGCAGACCACCAAGACCAGCGTGCACGGCGCGATCAACATGCTCGGGCTCGCGAAACGGGTCAAGGCGAAAATCCTCCAGGCTTCCACGAGCGAAGTGTACGGCGACCCGGAAATGCACCCGCAGGTCGAAACGTACTGGGGGCGCGTCAATCCGATTGGAATCCGCTCGTGCTACGACGAAGGCAAGCGCTGCGCGGAAACGCTGTTTTTCGATTACTACCGTCAGCACAAGCTGCGGATCAAGGTGGCGCGGATTTTCAATACCTACGGCCCTCGGATGCACCCCAACGACGGCCGGGTCGTTTCCAATTTCATCGTTCAGGCCCTGCAAGACGAGCCGATCACCCTCTACGGCGACGGCAAGCAGACGCGCTCCTTCTGCTACGTCGACGACCTGATCGACGCGCTGATCAGGCTCATGGACACGCCCGGCGATTTCACCGGGCCGATCAACCTGGGGAATCCCGTCGAGTTCGAAATCCGGAACCTCGCCGAGCTGGTGATCAAGCTCACCAAATCGAAATCGAAACTTTCGTCCATGCCTCTGCCCAGCGACGATCCGACCCAGCGCCAGCCCGACATAAGCCTGGCGAGGAAAATCCTCCGGTGGGAGCCGACGACCGCTCTCGAAGCGGGCTTGGTCAAGACCATCGCCTACTTCGATGCGTTGTTGAAATCCGATTCGGCCTCTATCCCCCTTGTCAAAGGGGGCCGACGCGCCTGAGGCGCGCGGGGGGATTTTCTTCACCCCCTTGTCAAAGAGGGTCGCCGCGGAGCGGCGGGGGATTTCGCCGTTCCAACTCAGCGCCCGGCCGCCGCGGCCGCCAGCATCTCGCCGAACTTTCTCGCGCCGATCGCAAAGTCGAACTGCGCTTCGAACACGCGCCGCGCCCTTGCCCCCATCTCCAAACGCAACGGCTCGTCGTCCCTGAGCTTCAGCAGGATATCCGCAAGCTCCGCATCCTTGCCCGGCTCCACGACGAAGCCCAGGTCTTCGCGGCGCACGAGCCGCCCGATCTCGCCGTCTTCCGCGCCGATGAACACGACCGGCCTTCCGGCGGCCAGGATGCCGTAGATCTTGCTCGGAACGATCAGCCCTTCGAGCTCGGGTCTGAGCGACGCCAGATGGACGTCCGCCGCACCCAGGCTCTCGGAGAGCTTCTCCCGCGTCTGATAGGGCATGAAGATCAACTCGGTGAGCCCCAGCTCGCGCCCCTTGCGTTCGATCGATTCCCGCTGCGCGCCGCCGCCGATGAAAAGAAACGCGGTGCGCTTCCGGATTTCCGCTGGAGCCTCCGCCTCCGCGGCTTGAACGAGCCGTGCCGCCCGGAGAATCGTGTCGAATTCGTGGGCGCGCCCCATGTTGCCCGAGTAGGACACGACGAAGCGCCGCTGCAGCCCCCATTCGCGGCGCATCGGAGAGGAGCGGGCATCGATCGGCCGGATCTGCGCGCCGTTCGCCCAGTTGGGAATGATGCGAATCGATTCCCTGCGAATCCCCAGAGCCTCGACCCTGGAAGCCATCCGCTCGCCCAGCACGATGTTCGTCCGGGCCGCGCGGAGCGACGCGTTGCGCAGCCCGCGAAGGCATGCGGCGACCGGGCCGCGGACCCAGCGCGTACCCAAAGCCTCCGCGACCTCCGGGAAAAGGTCCTGGAGCCAGTTGACGAGCCTGGCTCCGCGCAGCCGGCATGCAAGCGTTGCGACGACCGAAACGAGCGGGGGATCCGTCTTGGCGATGACGACGTCCCCCGGCGCAACGATTCGCCACAAGGCCATGCCCGCGGCGAAGTAGAAAGTGAGGTAGTCGATGGCCCTTCCGGGAAGGTTTCCCCTGCCGAAGCGCGTCGTCCACACCCGGTGAATGCGGACGCGATCGACCGAATCGCGAGGGGCCAACGCAGCCAGCGGGTCGTCGTAACGCTGCCGGCTCGTCACCACCATGACTTCGTGCGTTTTTGCCAAATCGACTGTGAGATCGGTCAGCAATTGGCTCGTCGCCGAGTGATCGGGATGGAAATAGCGGTTGACGAAGATGATTCTCACGTGCGACGAGCGGTCACTGCGTGAGCAAGGAGTATGTGATCTTGAGGCACTCTAAGATCACGATCTGCGAGACCGACGTAATTCGCCGCATCGCGACGGACTGACCGGCACTATAGTGTCAATCCTTCGGCGCGACGACGGAGTTCGCGAATCTTGATGACCACCATATATTCGTAGATCGCGAGCAGGCGGCAATAGGTCAGGCCAGCCCATCCATCAAGAATTCCGCCCCGGACAAGGTACATATAGAGAAAGCGCAGTGTCGGGCGGAACGGAAACCGAAACGACAACTCCTTCAACGCTCGGCGCTTCTTCGAGGGCTCCTTGAAATCGAGAAGGTCAGGCCAGTAATCGAATCCTCGATCCAAGCTCCGCAATGTTTCCAGCGCCTCGTAGTGCGAGTAGTTATTGTGCTTGGCGAACCATGCGTCGAAGCCGCTGTTGAACGTATAGTGCAAGAAATGAGACTGTAGCTTGCCCTCCGGACCTTCGACCTTGTAAGTTAAATTGATCGAGCGCTCGAACGTCAGGCTGCCTGGCCGAAACAGCCGCACGACCCATGTCGGATAGAGGCTGCTGAACCGAATCCACTTACCCATGAAAATGGTCCTGAACCGAAGACGATAAGCCACCGCATTTCGGGTGGGGTCGGCGACAGCCGCCAACATCTCATCACGTAATTCAGGAGGAGTAACCTCATCTGCATCCGGGTTGTATACCCAGGGATGCTTGAACTTGATCTCTCGTAAAGAATAGGTTCGTTGATTTTGCTCGTTGTCGAATTTACGCTGAAATATACGCGCCCCCGCAGCTCTCGCGATCTCGACAGTGTTATCCGTGCTGAACGAATCCAAAACGACTACGTCATCAGACCACGCCACCGACTCGAGACAACGCCTAAGGTTGGCTTCCTCATTAAGCGTCAAAATCAGGACAGAAATCATCCCACGACCTCACTGCGGAACCGCATACTTGATGCGTGCCACTGTCATTGGCTGATGATCAATAACGTGGCATTTGGAGCCGACATTCACGACAAGTTACAGATTTAAGGCACTGTCGTCAGCGCGTGCAACTATCGACATTAGGTTCCCCAAAGGAAATCTCGTAAATCTAAAAGGCCTATTTTCTTTTGTGCCAGTAAGTTCCGCCACTATGCGCAGCCCAGCAGCACATATAAACCCGCGCAGAATACGGGCGAGGCGACGAACCTTTGATCGTTCGAAACAGGTGTCGAGGTTTTCGACTTTGAATCCTGTTTTTGAAAGGGCAATGGAGATGGAGCTTTCCGAAAAGACAAACAAATGTTGGGGGGGGTCATACCATTGAACAAATCCAGGCAATAGTCGATCCAGCCAATCGTTCCCAATTCCCGTGTCCAAGAAAAGGAGTCCTCCAGGCTTTAGCACCTTCCTTACAGCGGAAAGCGTCTTCAATGGATCACGAAGATGTTCAATCGTCGCCCAAAAAGTCACTGCGTCATACGGCGCTATTGACTCGGAGATGTCCTCAACCCTTCCACAGATCGCGTTTATTCCGAGCTCCGTCTTGGCGAACTCAATCGCTGTGTCTGAAAGATCGATTCCATCTGCCCGGAGTCCCCTATCCAGGCAGGCCTTAACAAAAAAACCTTTCCCACAACCAACATCTAGTATGCGTGCATTTTCATTAGGGAGGGCCGATCTAACTTTGGCTATCTTTGCCGAGAAATCCGCATTCATTCTGTCCTCTACAAGCTCATATCCACCTCCTTCACTTAATTCCATGTGGAAGCGGGAATAGAAATCGCTGAGAAATTTGTCAGTAGGCACAGGGTACACAAAGGCGAGAAAGCAAGAACCGCATCTAAACATACGGTGCTCACCAGCATAGAACTCTGGCGAGGAGTCAGACTCACATATAGGGCATGGTGGAGTTAATTTCATGGATATCCTTTGCCGCGCCTCCTTGCCCATTTCTCTCTGGAACTCACTCGCCGGTTCGCGCTAGGCCGAGTCTCTCGCCAACTTTCGATTTCGTGATCCCTTGTCGTCGAGTAGCCGCTTGTAGAGTGCGTGCATCTGCGCCCCGACGCCCGCCCATCTGTAGGCCATTTGCATCCACTGGCGACCCCGCCTGCCCATTCCTTCGAGATCCTCGTTCCCAATACTGCTAAGGGCCCGCGCCAATGACTCGGGATCGTTCGGAATCCAGTATCCGCACTTGTGCTCGGTCACTGCTGACCAAGGAGTGCCGGTACTCGCTATAACAGGCACCCCATGCGCAAGCGCTTCCGCAACGACCATAGCGAAGTTCTCACTGTGTGATGGGATCACGGAGACGTCTGCGCGGTAAAAGGCTTCGCTTTTTTCTTCTCCGTCGACGTGCCCACTGAAAGTAACCATCTCATTCAATGCCAACGATTTGACGCGCGTACGGAGAGACTCGATGTAGATTGGGTCGCCGGTGCCACAAACCTCCAGGCTCACATTCGAGTTTCGCAACTGGGGTAGAGCATCGAGCAGATTCTCCAACCCTTTCTTTCGATCCAACCGTCCAAGGAAAAGCAGGCGTAGCCGGCCTCCAGGACGCCAACTACGTCGCGGTTCGTTCTCAGGAACCTCTACACCGTTCGGCACAATCTCGGCGCGAGCTGCAGGAATAAGTTGAAGGGACGCGTCCCGCTCCCTTTCAGAAGTGACATGCAACACACAGCGCTGCCCTTCGACGATCCCATTGCATGTCCCTTCCCAAAGGCGCTTCGCTATCTGCCGACGCGCCTCTGCCCACTCGTAGGATGCCTGCAACGCGCCTCTGGGCGACCACACGATGGGGCGCCCGAGTATGCGCGCGACGAGCAATGTTGGAATGGTAGGGAAGGAGTAGGTAGCGGTCAGATGAATAACATCCGCCCAGCGCGCCAGGCCAACCAACCTCCTCAGCAATCCAGGCGATATGTCCGCCCCCGCCAACCGGCGACAGAAATACACGTCGTACCCAGGAGGATACGATACGGGACCGCTGCTTTCGGACGGAAGCCTTTGTGCCACCCTGGGGCCCGCCGAGTCCGTGGTCAAGACCCTAAGATGCACACCCGGAATACCAGCCAGCGCTTTGTTAAGACCAAGTACAGAAAAAATCGGCCCACCCCAATAGGTCGCGGGAAAATATGCCGGCGTAACATGTAAGACTTTCATGGGAGATTCGCATCTCGGGAAATGGCGCGAGATCGGACAAGGTTCTCATTCGCCATAAGCAGTGGTGCTTCCGACTTGCCTTGAACCCCACCCCGTGATTTCTCCAAGGCGCACAAATTAGAGTCGATAATGGTTCTGGAGGAAACACACGGCAACATGCTTAAGTGGAATTGGCTTACCGCACTAATCGGGCGAAAAGATTTCCCCTTATTCCGAAGAGCCAATCGAATTTGTTAACGGTTCTTTCATAAAGAACCCCGATCAAGAACGGAATTGTAGAAAACACCAAATATGAAGGTTCACATTCCACGTATCGCAAATCTACTTGCGAAAACCCTGCTTTGTTCGCCAACGTTTGTATCTCTCTCTTTGTGTTCAGTCGGTAAAATGTTGGATACGGTTCGTGAGAATCACCTATTAGTCCCCGCGCACGGTTTGCTATAAGCTCATGAAACCAGTGTGGCGTGCACCGCGCAATCAGGGACACATAATGGTATCTGTTAGGCGTACGGAAAAAGAAGCTCCCGCCTGGCTTTAGAACCCTATAGACTTCTTTTAAAAATTGTTCAGGAAACTCTACGTGCTCTAGCACGTAGTCACTCAAGACAATATCAAAAACGTTGTCTTCAAATGGCAAGCGTGCGCCGTCTACAACGTGGGACTCATCGAGCTCGTCATTGCCCAAGACAATGGGATCTATGTCGGCACCAACCACTCGCGCCACTTCACCTCGGAATGTCTTCAACGGATTCTTGCTGCCTGGACCCGCCCCGAGATTCAATATTCGCTGGTGTGAGTTCGTGTGCTGGCGTATCCAACTATAAAAAATCAACGTCCCGTTTTTCTGCTGATCTGGATACCAATACTTAAGCAGTTCTTGCGAGACCACGATGAATCCCTTTGCGCTTTGGCCGGGTATTGAATAGCCGGGGAATCCCTCGTGCTCCTGAGAGCAGATTCTCCACTTACCCGCGAGTACCAATTCCTGGACCCACTTCTGTTTACCGCCGAAAGATCACGTACTGCAAGACAAGCGCTGCTGGAACTAATCTAAGCAGATCGACAATCAAACCGTAAAAAACACTGTCTGGGATGGCGAGCAGGCGGATCCCCACTAGAAATACGATTATTGCGCCCGCGGTACGAGACACAAGAAATCGCTCGGTCCAAACACGTTGAATAATGCCAACGGCAATAAATCCCAACGCAATTGCCAGGCCTCCGCCTGCAAAGTAGAGGTAGGTAAATGGGGACATGCCGACGGAGCTAGTCTCCCCCGCGATCCCCATAACCTCATTCCTATACCACAAGCCATGACGAGAACCTTCCTTGGATTCCCATAACGCTCGCGGAATGACTGCATACAATGGCGCAAGAAAGATATCCTGCAAGAACGACGGAGACCCCTCAGGAAGCGGGCGGGTGTCGGCGAATTCGATCCCGAGCGATGCGATGTAGGTCATGGTCGTCCGCGACAGAACCTGTAATGCCGTGCCGGCCTGTTCGGCGTCGAGTGTCTCCCCTTGCCCAGTCATGGCTGCCGTCAGCACAGTCTCGGCAATACTCGTCAGCGAAGTGCCACGGAATCCAGCCCCCTCATATCGCGCCGCGCGAAAGGGTTCGATCACCGCGTACGCGACGATGATCGCAACGGGTAACAGGGCGACCCATCGCCACGGGATCTGGCCAAGCCTCAGGTATTTGCAAGATCCCACTATTATGACTGGCATGGCCACTTCGCTCTTGAAGCCGGACAGAAAGCCGAAGCAAATTTCGTAAGCTAGCAATCCGGCGAACCAAGCTTTCGTGCGGACCGGCGGATTCGGCGAGTAATACCTGAGGGACACAACGACCAAGGCAAGCTTTCCTAATCCGTCGGTCATGCTGAAGTATTGCCGGATCGATGCCGTTTCGATCAAGCGGTCAAAGTCCGCGCTGTAGCCATAAACACCAAGACGAATTTGAATCAGACGACTCGCGAGACTCACCAAGACCAGTACCGGCAGAACCCCGACCCGGGGATTGAACTCCCGCCGGAGTATGCGATCTAGCCACCGGCGCTTCGATAACCATGCGGCTAGGCTTACAGCCAACTGCGACCAGTATCCGAGCCACATCGCCAGGGCGCCGACCAGCACCAGCAGCATCAATTTGCTCATCCAGGGAGTGACTTCCGGCGCCTGTCCAATCGCCGACAGCGCGTCCTCCGGGAAGAAGTACAGGAGGTTCGTGATCCCGAACCCCAGCGTAAAGGTCACCGCCGAGCAAAGCACGGCAGGGTTCAGTAGCCAACGTTCGGGGGAAATGCGGTATAGGCGATAGGTTTCCACCGCAAGATAGGCGAGGAGCAATAGGGTGCAAGCGACAAGCGCGCTCTGCGGCGTCAACGCTCCAAACTCTGCGAGCGCGCCGACGGCCCACCCAGCGAGGCCGACCATGAGCGCGATGCCCCAGGGGGAATAGAGAGCGTTGCCGCGCACCGCTTAGCCCGCGCCGACGACTGGCGGTAATGGTTCCGTGAAACCAGATAGTGCATTCAGCAAGCTTGCGATCTCCCACCCAATCGAAGCCGCTCTACTACCCGCGATACGACCCACCGCACAATCCCGACTATGCGGTACTCATAGCGGCCAATTCCCTCTTCCGAGGTCTGGATCATCCACCACTTGCGCTTTACCACTGCGTACCCGACCCATTTCAACTCGTCAAAGCTAACCTTTACTCTAAATATTGCCCATCGTAGAGCCGCGTAGCGCCCGAGCGTCTTTTGCTGCGACTGCAAATTAGTACCGTGAATCTCGTGTAGAAGCCGCAAGCGATGCCAGGTGAACTCGACGTACTCTCGCGGATACCCAGCCTTCCGGTCATGGCGCACGGAAATCAATCCCTTAGCCACGTACCCTACGTCCCAGCGCGCGGCAAGACGCATCCAAAGGTCCACATCGGCGAGGTAGCTGAAACGCTCGTTCATCCCTCCGACGGCATGGAAGCATGCCCGTCTGATCAGCGCCGTGCCCCGAACCAGGCATCCCCACCGCGCCAAAAGTTGATGCGAGAGGAACCATTGCCCTGGCATGATTCTCTTCAGCAACAGCTTCTTGTGGTCGAAAGGACTGCCAGTCGCATAATCGTTGAAAACGAAACCAACGGAGGGATGCTCCTCGGCAACCCTCACCCACTCTGCCAACAAAGTGGGGGCAACTAGATCGTCATGATGAAGTAAGGCGACGAACTCCCCGCGTGACAACCCGATCGCAAAGTTCGCGTTACCAGCCATGCCAAGGTTCCGAGGCGTCCTCACGGGCCGCGCCCTGGGGTCGTTCTGCGCAATACGTTGAATCAGTTCCCAAGTGCCGTCGGTCGAACAATCGTCACTCACGATAAGTTCAAAGTCGCGATACGTCTGGGCCAGGATTGATTCCAGCACTTTTGCGATGAGGTGGTCGTGGTTATACGTCAGCAGGCAGACCGAAACCTTAAGTGCAACGCCTCCCGCCGGAGCGCAAAGATTGCGCTCTGGGTATTTCAATGGTCCCACGGTCTCCCTTACGCGGGATCGCCAGTCAACTTTCGTCACATCAGGTCTCGGATCAAGGCTGCGACCATTGCGTTGCACTTGCCGGACACTGCTACATAGTTGGAATAGCCAAAATACTCCCCATAGGGCCTGTAATTCAGTCCATGTAAACCGTCTGCTTTAAGTAAAAACACCGTGTAGCCACAACTTTCGAGAAGGCTGATCGCCTCCGCTAGCGTACTACCTGCCATTGCCCAGGGAGCGTTGTACTCAAACTGAACGATCCCGATTCGCCCTTCCTTGAGAGCGTGTTTAGCGCCCTTTAGAACTTTAAGATCAAATCCCTCAACGTCCACTTTGAGAACGTCGACGTATTCAACGGCGCGCGCCTCGAACTCTCGATCCAAGGTCGTCATGCGAACATTCAAGGCTACGGCTGACTGGTGGCTGAAACCGCTGACCACGGAGGAAGTTTCTCCGCACTGCGGTTCTGCAAAGAACCTGATCTTCCCGCTCTCTTCGCCAACTGCTGCCTCTACCACTTCAATCCTCGGCGCGTAATTGCGCAAAGCTACGCGCGCTCGGCTTGCGGTTTCAGGGGACGGTTCAAACAGAAGGCCAGAGCCGCTGAGCGCCATTGCCTCAAGGAATGATTTCGCCCATGCACCAACATTCGCCCCTACATCCACAAAATAGCGTGCGTGCGGTGCTACTGTCCTTATCAGCAGCAATTCACCATTGCGTTCGGCGATGGGGCCGTCACTGAATCGCGCCCGGACGACAGCATCGCACTGATTGCGAACCTTGACGACGACATATGTACCTAGGTCAGATTCCCCTAGAATCTTGTGAAGACGACCAAGCATGCCGGCGATAGCGTTGAGTTCCACGTCCTTATCCATTACTCGGAGGCGACCTCGAAATGCCCTTACTAATTACGGATTGCTCCCACGAGCTTAGCCCAAACCGCAATATACCCAAGGTCATAAGAACCATTGCTAGGATCAACGTCAGAACGCGAGCTGAGACCGAGAACATTCCGAAAATGACCAGGATCGGCACTAGCCCTGCGAGAGCGCAGAGGATAAACGCCTGCGTATGGCGGCTGTTGCGCCAATCGCAGTCGGACATTCGCACAGCAACAACCAGAATAAAAGCGAGCCCGACCAGATTCCCTACTAACTCCGCACCTACATAGCCGAGCACACCCATCGTCGGGATGACCAATAGCCCTGCAAAAGCCAGCACGAGAGACTGCAAAACGGACTGCCAGAACATGATGCCTGAACGTTCCATCGCAAAGAATAGACTCCCTGCTGCAGCCGCAGTGCTCGATAAGACTGTCGAGAAAAGCGCCACCATTCCAGGTTGGATCGCGGCCACGTATTCGACCCCAAACAGCGTTTCCACCAGAACCGGGGTCAGGATCACCAGCGTTATCGCTATGACGGTTGTCAGATACCAAACCACCTTGAGATACAGAAACGCGTAGTCAAAAACTCCGGAAGCGGGGGTGCCCGTGTCGGCGCGAATGCGGGTAAGCGTCGATGTCGTCGCGGCCGCCACGCTTGCCGGTATGAAGGCAACGATCGCGGTAATGGTGGCAATCACCCTCAGCAGGCCGAGCGCATCGACTCCTGCGGAGCGACTGAGCAGTCCTTGAAGGTAAAAAGTTACGGGGACTGCAACGAGGCCTGACGCGTAAAAAGGAATCCCGAGCCGCATCAGAGACGCGACGGCTCGCGACGACCTTGAATAGGCGATGCGAACGCCCTGTTCGCGCATCGCGCGCGTCGCGGCGCGTCCCAGTGACGCCGCGAGAATGGCTTGGGCGACGCCGTACCCGCCAAGCGCGCCGGCGAGGCCGTAGAACCACATCCCCCCGGCGCTCAGCGCGAGAATGAGTACGGCGTTCAGGATCATCAGTCTCGCGTAGACGCCGAATTTCTGGAATCCCGCGAGCGCGGCATAACTGAACTGAGAAAGGCACTGGAGCGCAGTGAGAATCCCCGCGAACTTCAAGGGTCCGGCGAGTGCGGGCTGGCCGAAGACGTCCACGGCTAGCCAGTCGGCGCCGACTACCGTCCCGACTGCGGCGACAAGTCCAGCGGTGGCGAGAATGCCCAAACCGGCCCCGAGCAACTCACCTGTAGAGCGCGCCGCTTCCACATCCTGCCTTCCCCGCGCTGCATAAACGTGAATCGCGGCGTCAACGCCAAACCTTACTATTCCGTACGCGCTGCTTGCCGTATTGACGACGGCGCTATAGGCGCCGAAGCCCGTAGCCCCCAGCCCGCGTGCAAGAATGATGCTCGTGACGGCTCCAAGCAGCCGCTGAACAACAGCCTGAGCCGTAAGAGCCCCAGCACCCTGCAGGTACTTGACGAGAACGTTCATCTGGCCTTGATCCGGGCTCGGATCGCGTTTGGGGTGATCGGAACTCTTGCGTTGATGGCTCTGCCAATAGCCCGCATGAGGTGAGCGCCAAGCTGCAAGCTGATGCCCTCCCGCTTCATCAGTCGCAGGAGCCCAGCAGGATCACGGCGCGTTTCAAGGATTCGCGCGTAGGCCAGCCTCATTTCCTGTGGTGACAATGCCGGCATGCTTCCGCGCCCAATCTCCCCGTTCCTTCTAGCAGCCGCCTTTAGCTCCGCCCACCGGTGCGCGTAGGTGTGGCGGGCCCAAACCAGGGCACGCCCTGTTTGCGCAATCTTTTCCCGCGCGGACGTATTATTAAGGAAATAGGCAACCCGATCGAGCGCCTCCTGGCCGGACGAGTAGCCCACGTAGTGCTCCCCCTCGACAAACAGATCGGCGAGACCATTGCCGATGCGATCTGTGACCAAAAGAGCACCCGCTGCCATTGCTTCGAACACTCGCATATTGACGTCGCCATTGATGCTTGCGTTAAGAACGATCTTGGACCGGCTGTATACCTCACCCATCTCGGTGGGCTTGTAAAAGCGACGAAACTCGTTGGTCCGAAATCTAGGCAACACGCTAGTCAGAAGAGCGTGGCGCGGGGTGCCGGCTGCACCAAGCTTACCGACAAATCCGACGTCGATATCTCGCGTCAGCCCCGGGACGTAATGGACGCCTGGGTCGCACCCAAAGGGCAACCACCGCGTGTTCAAATAGCCACGTCGCCGGAACTCATCAACATAGTCCCGCTGAGCCACAAACAGAACGTCAAATAGCGGCGCCAAGTCGATCCGCGACTGAAGATCTTGGTGCACGTCAATCAGATACGCGGCTCTTGCGCACTGTACGAGATCAATACCGATGGGAAGGCGCCGTGGACCAGGGTCCACGTAGAACAGCAAATCCCCACGTCCCATCGCTGGAAGTTCGCAGCCCCGGCTGTCGAGCGACACAGGGAAGCCCACCGCTTTGGCGGCAGCCGCAAGGTAATGGCCCGTTGAGTGGGACTCCTCGGCGAGAAGGACGTGAACTGGGGCCATACTCGAGCGAGGAGTGGATTAGCCCGTCATCAATCTTGTGCCGTTGGGCGTGATATTGGACAGATTTTCGGCACCTCGTTTTCTGCCCTTAAGAAGAACCTGGGAGCCAAATAGGTTAGGCCACAGGCGGACCCCTACTCGATCTAGCGCAGCGCTTAGCCGTCTCGGAAACAAATAGCGCCTGAGCACCCATAACGGAACGCTACCATCGGCACGTTTCTCGACGCAGTCAATCTGCGGGACCTGCGCAAACAGGTATTGGTCCGCAGTAAAAAAAGTAAAGAATCGCAGGTGAGTTTCATCCATGGTTCCGTCCCGCTCATATTGAAACTCTCCGCGCAGCAATTTAAAGCGCTGGCGCCAATTAACCACGTTCGGCACAGCGATGAGCATGCACCCGTCATGTTTGAGTAATTCAGTTGCTGCGGCAACCACTCCCGCAGGGTCGCGCAAATGCTCAAGCACGTGCGAGAAAATGATGGCATCGAAGCGGAATTTGGAAAGTTGCTCAGGAAAACGCTCCTCTACATCGCATACCCAAACCCTGTCAAAGTGTATCCCCGCAACTCTCGCCTCCTCTGAAGACATCGTGATTCCGTAAATCTTCGCCGTCGGTTTGTCCCGTCTTATCAGCGCAGCGTTGGCGCCCGCGCCACATCCAACGTCGAGAATAGTCCCGGCATGTCTGTCCAGCATATCCATAAGTCCCGGATTGCCAGAGTTCTGGTACAAACGATCACGACAGTTCGATGTCATCTTAGAAGGCGACTCTACCTCGCAGGGCAAAATCATTTCGACTCATAACTCTGCGCCTATCGCTTCCCTCGCGATGGTGGCAACTCTTTCCTGATATCGCCAGAACGAAAAGTGGTCGAGCCTTTCCGAAACTCCCTTCGCGTGAGATAGCGTACTCACGATACCCGCAGCCACTTCGGAAGCGCTATCGGGGTTGACCAGTACACCCAACTTCCCGCCGAGCAGCGCTTCGCGGCTACCATCCAATTGGCTCCCCATCACCGGAATTCCGCAGGCCATCGCCTCCAGAAATACAATCCCGAAACCTTCCCCCCGGCTGGGCATCACGTATGCGTCCGCGAGACGGTAATAGTCAGCTTTTTCCGCTTCCGGGATGAATCCGGCAAATCGAACACGGTCGCGCACGCCCAGTGTTGCCGCCTTCGCCTCCAGTCTCGTGCGATCGGGACCTTCGCCGCAGACCACGTACACGACGTCGGGAATTTTCTCGGCGAGTACCGGCAGCGCCTCTAGAACCTCGTCGAATCCCTTGTATCGTTCTTCGGTGGCCAAACGGCCCACCGTCATGAGTACCGTTCGGCCCTCGATTCCAAGCTTCCGGGCCAAAGCGGCAGGCTTGGGCCCCGGGCCGTATTTGCTCAGGTCCACGCAGTTCGGAAGGACGCGCGTTCGAACCGAATCGATTCCGGACCAGCCCGACATTCGGTCCAGGGTGATTTGACTTACTCCGACTACTCGCTCGAAGCTGGGCAGGCTCATGCGTACCAACGCGCTACGGTGCGGTGTCCATGCGTCTATGCCGTGCACGATCAGAATCGACTTCGCTCTCGCAAGCTTTGCCAGCACGACACCCAGCGGCGACATGTTGATGTGCCCCGATACGACGAGGTCAAAATGACTCCTGAAAACTTGACCGAGCGCAACTCGCATATAGACGAGCTTGCCGCGTGCGGCTGTTGTCAGAAAACCTAATCGCGAAGGGAGCTGCTCCATCTCCGCCTGAATGAGGCGAGGCAACGCAACCACCTCGGCGCAGTCGGGCATGTTTGCTATCGAGGTCAGCAGATCGCGGTTGAACTTCGCGATGCCTCCCTTGCCGCCGAAAGCGTCGGTGACTAGTACAAGCGCGCGGAAGAGCTTGGGTTGCGGCGGCAACACCTGCAACGCCCACCCCCTGAGTCCTCTTTGCTGCGCGTTCGATGGCGTTCTCGCGGCAATCCAATCCCGAACCGGGGTGCCGAACCCCGTCTTGCGCCGGTGCAACAATGCTTCAGGCAAGGATTTTTCCAAAGTGGCGACAGCATCCAGCTTGCCCGGCGGTTCGGCACCCACCAGGAACGGCGCTACCGCTTTGAAAAGACCGACGTCCACCAACGGCAAGCGGATCTCCAACGAATGCGCCATACCAGCCCAGTCCGCATCGCGCAGCAGTTGGTTGCGCATGTACCAGGAAAACTCGAGTGCCGCGACGCGCGGCCGCGGCTTGCGCACGCCCTGAACCGTCCCTTCAAGACAGATTTGTAAGTCGAGGCTCGAGAGACCGGCCTCGACCGTAGCCGGGTCGAGAATTTCATCGAGTTCCCACGGCATGAAAAGGCCACGCCGCAGAAGATACGCGCCCCCGTAGCTGCCTCCGTACTCGAAGAGCCCGGCAAACTTGGGGGACGTTACCGACCGCAGCAGCGGTGCGCTCAAGAACCGTGCGGCGCGGCCCAGCGTCGGCAGCCACGTCATGAATCGCAGCCATTCGGCGAGACGAGGAATGTGCCGGAAACTTGGATAGCCCCCGAACAATTCGTCTCCCCCGAGTCCCGAGAGCGCCACCTTGAGTCCCGAGCGTGCGGCGGCCCTGCTGACGAAATAGGTGTTTACCCCGTCGGTCGAGGGTTGATCCATCGCGGCGAGGATGTTCTCGAACTCCGATTCGAAGTCCTCCCGCGAAACGAACGAAGTCTCATGCCGCGCCCCGTATCGGGCCGCGACGGTCTGTGCGAGCGGTACCTCGTCGTTCGCGGTACCGAGATACTCACGGAACCCCAAGGTTATGGCGTGGAGTGGCCCGGAGATCTCCTTGGCAGCCATTGCCGCGACAAGTGCCGAATCGAGGCCGGACGACAGGAACACGCCTACCGGGACGTCGGATACCAGGTGATGCCGCACCGAGTCATGCAGCGCTTCGGCAAGAACTTCGTGCCGCGTGCGCGCGGGCGGCGGGCACTCCTGGGCGCGGACCAACTCGTCGCGAATGCTGAAGTAGGTGCTCAGCTCTGGTCCATCATCGCGGCGCGCGATGAGATACGCGCCCGCGCGGAGGGCACGAACGCCCCGGTAAAGCGTAAAAGGCTCAGGCACCGCACCCCAGATCAGGAAACCCACCGATCCGGCCGGCTCGGGCGCAGTGTTCACCGCCGTGCCTTTGAGCAGGGCTTTGACTTGGGACGCGAAACGGATTGTGTGGCCGTTGTCGGCGTAGTAAAGCGGCTTGATGCCGAACGGATCGCGAGCCAGAAAAAGAGACTGCTCTCGCGCATCCCAGATTCCGAAGGCGTACATGCCGCGCAGAGCGTGCACCATTTCCGGACCCCGATCCGCATATAGATGCAGCAACACCTCGGTGTCGCTCTGGGTTCGGAAGCTGTTGCCCTTGGCTTCCAGTTCGCGCCGCAGCTCGCGGTAGTTGTAGATTTCGCCGTTGAACGTGACGCACAGCCCGCCGTCGGGCGTCGCCATAGGTTGGGCGCCATCCGGAGAAAGGTCGATGATTGCAAGCCGCCGATGCGCAAGGCCGACACGCCCATCGCCGGACACCCATAGGCCGACGCCGTCCGGCCCGCGCACCTGCATCGCCTCGCGGATGCGAAGCAGTTCCTCCCGGTCTACGGGCGGGGCAGCGTTACCGTAGGCGAAGATGCCGGCGATGCCGCACATGGTTAACCTTTGGTGGCAACCGCAGCGCGATCGCTTCGGTCCGACAATCTTTTGCCGATTCGCGTCAGACGCCCCGGCTTCGCCACCAAGCTCGGAGCGCGATGTGCCGCTTAAGCACCTGCCAGCGCTCGGCATTGCGAGAACCCCGGTTGTTTTTTGCTACGGCCTCCAGAGCAAAGACCAAGACGACAGCAAGAAGACCCGCCACCAACGTGGATAGCAACACGATCACCGAGCGCCTGGGTTTGGATTTCCGATCGGGCTCGACCGCTTTGTCCATCACCTGGATGATCGCGGAATCCTTGGCTTCGTCGATCTTGGCGGTTTCGTACTGCTGGGCCAGCAACCCGTACATCGTTTCGTAGTACTTGACGTTGCGGAGCAGCCCCAGGTTATCGATGCCCGAACCCTTTTCGGCGGCGGCTTGTACGGTCTTGTTTCCTGTAGTGCCCTCGCTCTTGGCGAGCTCCCGCTTCATGACCTCGATTTCCTGCTGCGCGAGTTTGAGCTCCGGGTTGCCTTCGGAGGCGAAGGTGCGCATCGCGCCGATCTGCACTTCCTTGACGGAGATCTGGGCGCGCAGGCGGGCCGCGGTTTCCACCGCCGAGCGGCCTTGGGAATCGACCGCGGCGAGTCCTCCTTGCTCGAGGGCTCTTCTTGCCTCCGTCTCCGCCTTGACCAGGCCGACCCTGGTCAGGTCGAGCTGGCGCTCGAAGAAGAGGCGGCGTTGCGATGCTTCGGTCACGGCCAGCACCGTGGTCAGCTTGAAAAGCTCGTCCACGTAGGCGTTGGCCAGATCCGCGGCGCGCTTTGGATCCTGGTCGTCCACTTCGACGGTGATGATGCCGTCCCTGCCGGCAACGATGGTTGTTTCATTTGCCAGCCGCTTGCGGGTGTCGGACTGGTATCTCTTTTCGTAGAGTTTGTTGAGGTCGAAGCGCTGTATCAGATTGTCCGCGACTGTGCGGCTTTTCAGCATGCCGACGTAAAGATCGTTGGGATTCTTGACGCCGGGGATCGTCCCGCCGGCCAAGCCTGCAAGACTGCCGAGCTGCGCGAGCACGGCGGAGGTCGATTGGGTCTGCTGCGGCGGCAGGACCTTGGTCGTTCCGGTGTAGATGTTGGGCAGCAACAGGGAGATGACGAGGGATACGACCGCCGCTGCTATCGGTAACCCAAGCACCAGCCGCTTGTGCTTGGCGAGGACGATTGCCAGATCGAGCAGGCTGATATCGTCTTCCGCGGATTCGGCCGGCTCGTTCATTCGGCTATCAACGGGTGCGAAGGACCTCGATCGCCGCCGCGCCGAGTCCGAATTGATAGAAGACCTGCGTCCAGTCTTTCAGGCTTCTCAGGAAGGTCGTTTTATCCAGCTCCTCCGGAACGACGATCGCGTCGCCCGGCATGACGCGCGCTCCGCTCAAGCTGGAGAAGATGAAGCCGCTGTTCCTGCGGCTGATGACCGAGCCGTCGGCGCGCAGCAGGTAGGTGCTGCCGGTGTCGGCATCGCGCGTCGGCCCGCCGGCGAGCGACAGATAATCCGCAACGCGCTTCTCGGGGTGGTACACGAACGAAGACTGGTTATAGACCGCGCCGAAGACGCTCACCATCGAGGGCGTGAACGGGACGAAGAAGCGGTCGCCGTCTTCCAGCGCCAGGTCGGGGAGGTCCTTGAGCGCGGCGGCCTCGGGGAGCTGCAGCACGATGCGGCCGGTCGCCTTGAGCTGCCGCAGGCGGGCGAGGAGTGCCTGCTGGGCCGCCGCCTGCTGGGTGAGCGACTGGGCCTCCTCGGTCGAAACCACGTTTTGCGCGCGCGTGACGCCGCGCACCTGCACCTCGCGCTCGAGCCGGTCGAGGGCCTCGTTGAGCTTTTGCTGCTGCTGCGCGCGCGCGGTTTCGCGGGTGAACTGGGCGCCGAAGAGGTAGGCGTTCGGCGCGAATCCGCCTGTGCGCGCGACCAGTTGCCGCAGCGTTTCACCGGCCTTTGCTTCGTACACGCCCGCAGCGGCGAACTCGCCCTCGAGCTTGATGAATTTGGTCAGCCTCGAGGCCGGGACCTGGATGTCGCCTTTCGAGAAGACCGTGACCACGTCGCCGGGCTGGAGCAGCAGGTTCTGCTGCGGGTCGTCTTCGAGCACCGCCTTGCCGAGGTTGAAGGGAACCAGAGTCGTGCCGAGGTCCTCGGGCTTGATGCGCTCGATGACGGCGTAATCCCAGTTGACCTCGCTGAGTGGGGGCCTGATCTGGTTCACCAGCCGCGCCGGGTCGGATTCGGGCTGGCGTTCGGGAGACGGCGCCGGAGCGGCTTGCTGTGTGCCGGGCCGGTTCCGCGGAGCGAGCTTTTCCGCCTGCTCCTCGATCTGGCGCCGCCTGACGATCTCGCCGATCGTCAGCTTGTTTTCGTCCCGCGCCGCGCGTTCGGCGAGATCGCCGATGCCGAGCTGCGTCCCTGCACTCTCCTGCTGGCGCAAGAGCCGCGAGACGTTCTCGTCCACGCCGACGACCTGGTTGCGCTTGAGCAGGTATTCGCGCGAGAGCAGCGCTTCCTTGTTGGGAATGATGTCGCGAATGCGCATGCCTTCGCGCCAGGGGAAGCGCCCCGGCTGGGCGACGTTGCCGCGCAGCGTGACCGTATCGTCGAAGCGCGGCACGAGCGAGTACACGGTGAGCAGGTCGCCGTCGCGGACTCCGCGCGCGAGGCCGCCGTAGTCGAGCGGAAACTCCTCGACCTTGCGCAGCTTGCGGTCCTCGATGCGCTCCAGGGTCACTTTCTGTCCTTGAGCGGTGGTCGCGAGCCCTCCCGCCCAGCGCAGCACGTCGAAGATCGAGGCGTGCTCCTTCAGCTCGTAGATCGCCGGCGCGTTGACGCTGCCGTTGACCGCGACGAGCGAGCCGACGGGCGGAATGTAGATCACGTCCCCGGGGAGAAGGCGCGCGTCCTTCGACTTGTCCCCCGCCACGAAGAAGTCGTACAGGTCGAGATCGACCACGACCTGGTTGGCGCGCTTCAGCTGGATGCTGCGCAGCGAGCCCGCGCTCGCAGGCCCGCCCACCGCGAACAGCGCCGTGACGAGCGTGCTGAGCGAGCTCACCGTGTAGGTGCCGG
>Ga0137383_10000340_pt1 | contig 22645 bp, 20 predicted proteins | sample SagtaG_19_FD_104817 | JGI IMG/M metagenome (GOLD analysis project Ga0137383, IMG submission 104817) | Vadose zone soil microbial communities from Sagehorn Ranch, Mendocino, California, USA - Sage2_R_40_16 metaG | ecosystem: Environmental > Terrestrial > Soil > Vadose zone | place: USA... | reverse complement strand
CTGTCCCACACGCGCGTGCCTTTACCACGCACGAAAGTAACGGGTTGCCGCTTGAAGGTTCCCTGGTAATACTTGTGTTCCAGGGCGACCCAGTCACGTTTTTCTGTCGTTGTCATGTATGTTTTCTCCTTTGAAAACGCTAATGTGGATTTTAATGAAATAAGCTGTTTGAAGTGTGCTTAATATACCTCTAGCGTGTATAGAGCGTGTTCTCGTCAATATAACCGTGCGTCAGATCGCAGCCCCAGGCAATGGCCTGGCCCTCACCCAGGTGAAGATCAAGAGAAATCGTTACTTCATTGCCTGCCATAGTTGCACGGGCAGCGGCTTGATCATATTGCGCAGCCATTCCTTGCTTCGTCACCTGAACATCACCAATGTAAATGTCGTAGCTGGCCGGATCGAGTTCGCAGCCACTGGCACCGAGTGCAGCAACAATACGGCCCCAGTTGGGGTCGCCGCCTGCAAGTGCGCATTGCCAGAGCGGGGAGACGGTAATCGCGCGGGCGGCTTTTACAGCATCAGCCTTATCGCGTGCTCCGCGTACGCGCACTGTCATTAGCTTCGTTGCCCCCTCGCCGTCACGAGCCATCTCGCGTGCCAGGTATTGTGTGACACGGCGCAGCGCTTCACGAAATGTTCCTGCCTCAGGATGCTGGGCATTGAGAGGAGTATTGCCTGCCAGTCCATTGGCAAAGAGCACGCAGGTATCGTTAGTGGACATGTCGCCGTCCACTGCTGTCATATTGAACGAGTCCGCCACCGCTGCATGCAACTCGCTTTCCAGCCACTGCTGTTCGATGGCAGCATCGGTCGTCAGGTAGCAGAGCATCGTTGCCATGTTTGGCAAGATCATACCGGCACCCTTGGTCACGCCGCCTAAGCGCACTGTACGTCCCTCGATTTGAAACTCCAGCGCGACACGTTTAGGGCGTGTATCGGTAGTCATGATCGCTTCCGCGAAGGCATTTCCCTGGTCTGTACCCAGTTCAATGCTTTGGACACCAGCCTCAATCTTCTCGATGGGAAGCTGGCGGCCAATGATACCTGTGGAGGAACAGAGCACCAACTCGTTCTCCAACCCCAGTTGCTGCGCGGCAAATTCGGTCATGCGGTAGGCATTGAGCAAACCAAGATCACCGGTAGCGCAGTTGGCATTGCCGCTATTGACGACCACTGCCTGTGCCTTACCGCTGCGCAGGCGCTCCTGGCAGACGATGACGGGCGCGGCGCGCGTAGTGCTCGTGGTGAATGTGCCGGCGGCAACACAGGGTGCGTCCGAAGCTAAAATAGCCAGATCTTTGATCGAGCTATCGGATTTAATGCCGCTTGCCGTAACGCCGGCGCGAAAGCCCTGGGGGGCTGTCACACAATTATCGACCTCGCGAAATACATCAGACAACGAAAAGTACCTCCTCCTGATTGTGAAAAGTTCCCGAGGTATAACAGCCAGTTAGAAGTTACCAGAACTGGGAACGAGAAACTAGGCAACATGAACCTATGGCTGACTTCATTGTACAATGTGGTAGAGCGGTGTACAACCCCCACCGTCAGCATGCAGCATAGAAGCTGGCGACTCTTTCACAAAGGTCGCCAGCTTCTATGCTGCATAGCAAGATCAGTTACAGCCACTTGAACGCTCGCCAGACGAGCAGCATTGAGGCGACGATCCAGGCCATCATTACCAGCATGCTGGTTTGAATTGCACCCCAACTGGCACCGCTATAGATTACCTGGCGCAGCGCGTCGTTCAGGTAGTAGAGCGGCAACGTGTGGATCACTGGCTGTAAGAAGCTCGGAGCTCCGCTCGTAGAGAAGTAAGAGCCGCCCAGGAACATCATCGGGAAGCTGACCAGTAGTATAACTGAATTCGCCGCCTCGGTTTTCTTTACGAAACTTGCCACTGCGAAGCCAATTGCCAGCATTGTAAGCGCTCCCAGAACAACTACCAGGGCGAGCAGCGCGAGGTTGCCGTAGATGTGTACGTTAAAAATCCAGGTTGCCAGCGCCAGCAAGATGATTGTCTGCACTATTGAAAGTGCCAGGCGCGCAACCACCTGTGAACTGATCATTGAGATTGGCTTGAGTGGAGTTGCCGCCAGGCGCCTGGTGATGCCCAGCTCTCGCCAGCTTACAAGTTGAATGCCGACCGCAAAATTGGCCCACATCAGCAGTATACCGAGCATGCCGGGAGTGATAAAGTCGATTTCGCGCAAATCTTTTGCTGCCACTGCCTGTTGATCGAGCGTCAGCGGTCCTGGCTGGTGCGTTGCAGCACTATTGATACCGTCTACGATTGCCTTGACTGTCAATTGGGTTGACGCAGCCGTTACCGGGTTACTCTGATCGTAGAAGACCTGCAGGTGCGCCCCGCCCTGTACAAGCTTATCGCCAAAGCCGGAGGGTACGACGATAATCGCAGCTCGTTGACCGTTTGCCAGCGCTTGCTGCTCCTCGCTATACGTTCCTGTATATACCTGGAGCGAGTTCGATTTCTGCAACTGGCTGACGAGTTGGGCCGAAATGCTGGAATGATCTTGATCGACAACTCCCAGGGCCGTTTTGGCTGAACCGCTGCCACCGAAGAGGAAGCCAAACACCAGCATCGAAATGATTGCCAGTCCCAGGCTAGAGATGATCAGCGCGCGATTGCGGATTAGCATAATGAAGTTTGTGCGCAGGAGCGTAACAATTTTTGTCATCATGATGTATGTCCTTTCATGTATGGTATTTGCTCGCGTCTACTCGGGGCGAAGTTCACGCCCGGTCAGGTCGAGGAAAACGTCTTCCAGTGTGGGTGTACGCACCTGCAGGTCTGTCATGGGGATGCCTCGCTGTGCAGCATAAGCCAGCAACGCTTCCAGAGTGGGCTGCATCTCGCTGGTGTAGATGAAGAAGCGCTTGTTTGCTTCGCGCACGCCGGTGACACCTGGAAGTTCGCGAATTTCGCCAATAGTCGCCTGGCCGTTTAAGCGGCAATTAAGCATGGCCTGTGCTCCCAGGCGATTGATGAGACCGGTGGAGGTATCCAGCGCGATGATCTGGCCGCCATCCATAATAGCAATGCGGTCGCATAGTATCTGGGCTTCGTCCATGTAGTGCGTAGTAATCAGGATTGTTTTGCCTTGCTCTCGTAGTTTGAGCACTATATTCCACAACATGTGCCGGCTCTGCGGATCCAGGCCGGCAGTCGGCTCATCCAGGAAGATCACTTTGGGATCGTTTACCAGTGCCAGTGCCAGGGCCAGGCGTTGGCGCTGACCGCCTGAGAGATCCTGGGGATGGGCTTTGGCTTTCTCTTCCAGGGCCACGTCGCGCAGCAGTTGCCAGGGGTTAAGTCCTTTTGGATAGATTGATCTAAAGAATAGAAGCGTCTCCAGCACGGTCAGTTCGGAGAAGAGTGTTGTTGCCTGGAGTTGCACGCCGATGATGCGCTGGACCGCGCTTTTCTGACGCCGGATATCCAGGCCTGCGAGGATCGCTGTACCAGTATCGGGTGTGCGGATTCCTTCGATCATCTCGAGGGTCGTGGTTTTGCCCGCCCCGTTGGGTCCTAATACGCCGAAGATTTCGCCCTGCCGGATGGCGAATGAAACATTGTTGACGGCGGTCTTATGATGATAGCTTTTCTTTAGATCGCGCACTTCCACCATTACATCGTTTGATGTTGCGACAGTAGCAGTTTCAGGGCTTAACGTCTCTAGTTGCTGTTTCATAGTATGTTCCTTTCTATTGATTGCACCAGGTTTTCGTTCGTTGTCATGAGTATAGCTTTGCACCTGCCTCTCCTGGATGTGCTTCTGGTCACCTTTGAGGCCATATATTGCACCTGCCGCTTTCCATGACCGAAGTAATGGGTCATATCTCACCTTCCACACATCCTCACGCCGTGAGGCTATGCTATAATGGCGGTAGAGAAAGGATATAACCGGGCGCAACCAGCCATTCAGGGGAAACAAAGCATGTCTAGCCAGCCAGAGATCGACCTTGCAGCACCTGCTGTGAGCAACGAGCGAGTTTTGTCGACAGCGGGAAGAGGAACAGCACTCATCACACTCGTAATTGGGTACCTGTATACTATTCTCACAAGTCCGCCTGAACTAACACCGGTCAATTTTCTGGCTTTTACAGCACTTCAGGGGCTTTATTGTGCAGTGCTCTGGTGGTGCATCAAAAATTTCTCGGACCGGATCATTGCGCTGCTCCTAGTTGTGCTCACGCTACTGACTGTAGCGACCGGTGGGCTTAGTTTGACCGGCTTGCAATGGGATTGGCTGCTTTATCTCGTAACGATTGTAGTCTATTTCATGGTTCTCCCATTGAGAGTGAGCATCGTTGCAGGTATCCTGCTCTACCTCTCAATGGCAATAAATCTCGGCTTTCTTAACCACTGGAACTGGTCTCATATCTATCCTTCCTTGCTTTCCCTCTTGCCAGCCTATGCCTTTGTGGCAGTCTTTTCATTGGTGTTGCGTATAGTACGCATCGAGAAGGAGCGTGCTGAGACGCTGTTGCAGCGGCTTGAAGAATCCAACGCTGAACTGGAGGAGGCGCACAGGCAGTTGCAACAGTATGCCAACGAGGTCGAAGAACTGACGATTGTACGCGAACGCACGCGCATGGCACGCGAGATACATGATACACTGGGTCATTACCTTTCGATCCTGAATATTCAATTGGAGGCCATCAGTAAACTGCAGGAGCGTGATCCAGCTCGCGCTGCTGTTGAAATAGCGGAAGCGCGCCGTGTCGCCTCGCAATCCATGCAGGAGGTGCGCAACGCCGTTGCTGCCCTGCGCCCGATGAGTATTGCAACGCTGACCCTGCCCCAGGCGATTGCTGAATTAGGACGCGAGTTTGAACAGTATGCAGATGGGGGCGAGCTGACGCTTGACCTTGATACCGAGTTGCCCCTGATTTCGCCAGACCTTCAGGTTGCGCTCTACCGGGCAGTGCAGGAGACACTGACGAATGTGCGCAAGCACGCGCATGCAAGCAAAGTGCTCGTGCGCCTGCGCTATGAGGGTGAGATGCTGGAATTGATGGTACTCGATAATGGCCGTGGTCCTGGCAGTGATGATGCAAGCGGCCAGCCGGGAGGTGGTTTTGGGCTGGTTGGGTTGCGTGAGCGTATAGAGTTGCTTGGTGGCCGGGTCGCGCATGGTCCTGCCGAGCCAACAGGGTATCGCGTGACGGTGAGCGTGCCCGTACCCTCAACGCCCGCCCCGGTGATGCCTTCTGAGAGTGCCATCCCGGTTAAAATAGAAGATGCGGTTCAGAGATCGCCTTTCGCTGTTTAAGGTGCCTGCAATACCACCACAGTTTCCTCATGATGGAGGAGTCTCCTCGGGTGTATGGGAAGGGATGGAGGGCAGTACAGTGTAAGAGAGCGCATGTACACGTTCCTCCACCGCAATTAGTAACTGCTCAGCGTTGTCAAAGTCGCTCAGAAAAAGTGCCGGGCCGTAACGCACCGTGGCGTGCCAGTGTTTGCCTTGCTCACGTGTGTAGCTCAGCCCGGCTGGTACAATCGCTACCTGTGTATGTCTATCTCTTTCCGCCAGTTCTGCCATCTTGACGAATCCGGGCCGGAAGGGAAGAAAGGCGTCGAGATCGGTTTTGGGCGTGGGGTGCGGATCGATATTGGGATAGCCCTCCGGAAAAATGACGAGGATTTCACCGGAGCGGAGCAGCCGAACTGTGGCCAGGGTTACCTGTCGTAGATACTGCCTGGCCTCAAGGGGAGTATATGCCCATTGCTCGCCTTCCTCATGCTCGCGAAACTGTTCGCTGCGCAGAATGACGGGCCAGTCCGCCAGCGCGCAGGCGAGCTCTATCACAGTGCGCAAGCCCCGTGACTTGACCCAGTCCAACGCTACAATTGTGTGCAGGCGTCGTGGAATAGTGCGTACCAGGATATATCCATCGTAGAAATAATGGAAATGGCGCGCAGCGATCAGCACAGGCCCGGAGCGTGGAATATGTTCCAGGCCTTCAGCGTGCGGGTTCAGTGCGCTCTTGGCGATAACCCAGCAGCCAGCACGTATTACCAGCCATATTGACTGGCTGAAAGCTGTGCGCACTGGGCCAGACTGGGAGGTACGCATTTCCTCACCAGGGATAAGTACCAGCGATTCAGGGAGCAGGACGAGCAGTGCAGACAGGAACAGAGGAAACCAGAGTCCCACGCCGAGATCCAAGGCCATGACGAAGCCGGTGTTTGCCGTATAAACGCCAAATGGTAACCAGGCGACCAGGCGTTTTGTGTCGGCATTGGTACGCCAGAGCAGCCTGCCCAAGACCATAAAGATCACGCCATTCATCGTCCAACCAAGTAGATTGCGTACAGGCATGCCGAAGTAGGAGCCATACTCATGCCATATCCGGGCCTGAATGGGGACGTGCTCGCTGGCCATCGCCCAGTCCAGCGCCAGGTTCCAGGTCATCAAGAAATAGGTGCCCAGGACCAGTGACCAGAGCATCTGCCTGCGCAGTTTAAGCCTTGAGGTTAGCTTGCTCGCCAGCAAGTAAGAGGTGAAGCCCATGTAGAACCAGGAGAGTAGAATGGAATAGGGAACGATACCGGCTACTTTGATGCCAGGGTACGTAGTAGCAGAAGAGACTCCAAAGGGAAAACCTGTAATGGTGCCGAGCAGTTCCATGCTCAACGAGATGAGCGTGGATACGGCAAAAAAGATGATCGTCTTGCGAGAGCCAACGCAGATTAGACCGAAGAGGAGCATGGTTGCTGCGCCGAAAAGGACGTGCAGAGAGCTGGCAAAACGCAGGATGAATGGAAAGATGATTTGCCCAAAGGGATTGGTATCCCACAGTTCAGGGTGTGGCGAGATGATCAAAAGGCCACCGAGGCCGCATACCAGGGCCACAAGGTGACAAAAGAAGAGGGTTTTCACAACTTTCATAGAATGAATATACCTCCTCGAATAAGTGTTCGACCATACCAGGTCTCGCGCCAGTTCTCATACATGTTCGCGCTCACCAGCTTGCCGACCTCCACCTTTTGCCCAGCAAGCAGATCAGCTCGCCTTCTCAGAATCGACCTTCTCAGTATCGATATGCGGAGCACGTGTACGTGGTCTACTTTTCTGCTGGAGTGAGTGGGTAAATATCCCGGTATGAGAACGCCGTTTCTTGATAGCGCGCCGACCCGAGAAATTGCCTCTCAATGAGGTTGACAGAATGTTTCTGTGAGAGTAGGAAGGGGCTATTTCCTGTTTAGGGAGCTTACGCCCTTTCCAGTCAGTCCCACGTCCAGTCAGGATAAGGTATGCCACGGCTAGCACCTGTATCCCAAAGACGACCCAGCCTGCCGGGGCCGCCAATGACCAGCGGAACGCCAGGTCGTATTCACGATCAATGCAGCGCTTGGCATCGATCTGTGCTAAAAGTGATATGCCTGCTAGCAAGGTGGATGAGCGACGCACCTTTCCTGAACAGAAGGCATACAAGAGAGTGAAAAGCGGCCCTAGACCGTAGGCAATGAGCGCTAGTGCCGCTGGCAAACCGCCGAGCGGGACCCGGGAGCGGACAAGTTCGCCATAACAGCTCTTGCGCCAGCCCTGCGAGGCACTCTTCCAGGTAGTCCACTGACGATTCTCGACCAGGCCGCGTCCGTTCACTACCTCAACGCTCAGCCTGTGCTGCTTGAACTGTTCCGCCAGTGCAAGGTCATCTATGGAGGTTGAGCGCATGCCGGTTACAGCATATCCACCCGTTGCCAGGTAGGCCTCGCGCCGCAGGAGGATATACTGGCCGAAAGCGAATGCGTGAGGGGATGCCGGGTCCTTCACTTCTGCCGGGGTCACCCGTAGGGCCAGGACAGCTTCACTCGTGGGCATAAGTAAAGACATGGTTGGGCCGACGATGGTCATCAGGTTGGTGCTCATGGAAAGTAGATCGTCGTGCTGGCGTAGCGCATACCCGACCATCAAGCGGAGTGTCTGCGGGGCGTGATGCGTATCGGCATCGGTAAACAGGAGCCACTCACCATTTGTGAGTATAACGCCAGTATGCAATGCATGCGCCTTCCCTGCCCAGCCTGCAGGGAGTATGTCGAGACGATGCACCTGTATACGCTGGTCACGTGTTTTCTACTCAGCGAGCAGGCGCGGGGTTGCATCGGTTGAGCCATCATCGATGATAGTGATATCGAAGTCTGGATAATCCTGCGCCAGGAGCGAAGCGAGACAGGCATCGATATTCGCTTCTTCGTTGCGAACAGGCAGAATGATCGAGACGTGTGGAGCCGGTATGGGCAAAGGAGCATCGTCTGGTGGGCGCGTCTCTTTGACACTGCGGCGCGCACGATAACGTTGCCAGAGTGCAGCCAGTGCGAGGGCACCCAAGGGGAGGTATCGTAGCAGTGAGTTCATGCGTGTGCCGGTCGTAGTTCGACCTGAGTTCATAAGGTTCTCCTCGTCTCCATTTTTTTCATAACTATTCAGGTATCCGATTGCTGCCGCATGCGCGGGCGGACAAGGAAAAGGAGAGTTTAGCGGGGGCCGGAAGCCTCCCAGGCTTCCGGCCCCCGCGTCCGAGAGGGGAACTAGCAATCCCCCTGCACTCCCCTCCTGAATTGTTACAAGGATTTATATGACTACAATGGCACAAAATCTCCCTCAACGCAAATCATGGTACTCCCTCCCGACATCTGTAGAGTTGCTTGCGTTTGCTGCGTAAGATGGATAAGGTCTAGCTTAGAGGTTGGTTCCCCCAGACCCTGTGTCCCTAAGAATCCCGCTGGTTCAGTGCTGCTTGTACTGTTTAGCTCTCCACAAACGGGTCTCTAGCGTGTGATCAGGTCAAGCAAAACCGGGTAGACCAGCGCGGTTTGCTGGTGAGGCTGTGTTGGGTCAATCACGTCGTGGATGAGCTGGTACTTCGCGTCGAACTCATATGTCTCAACGTGATCGTACCCATCGGCTCGCCACCTGCCTACCAGCTTGCGTGTGATGCTGTTCTCCACGGCAGGATCAGCAGCGTTGGTGATTACCAGCACCGACTGCGCGGCGGGCTTGATTGTTCTGGCTGCATCGTAGACATAGAAGCCTAGACGCATCATCTGGCCCAGCCCGCGCGTGGCAAAGCCATGATAATTATGGGGAGGGCCGCCCTTAGAGGGTCGGAAGCGCTGGGTCATGATATTGGGGAGTAGGAGAAACAGATGCATCGCGAACCGGCTCAGCCCAACATCCAGGCCCCGGCTGAATGTGAAAGCTGGCGCGATCATTACTGCCTTGTTGACATCGGCGCGATACTGTGCCACCCAGGCGCCCATGAGCCCGCTTACTGAAATCCCTACGTAGGTAACGTGGTCGCCCAACCCGCGCGCAATATCTACAAAGGTGCTGCTGCAGTCCCGCAGCTCTGTAGCTGTGACGTACTTGAGTGCATCTGTGTCAAGGTTAGCAAGGCCACTGTGCGGCATGCGTGGGATGAGCACATTGTAGCCGCGCTCGAAGAGCAGGGGAGCGAGTTCGACAAACTGCCGCGGGCAATTGGTCATGCCATGCATCAGGACGATGGCACGCTCTACTTTGTGGCCATGCGCTAGCAATTTCGAGTGGCAGACCGGGTTGATCGCCTGGTCAGCTTTTTCTTCCCCGGCCTGCACCTGGGCAAAGCGTGCGAGGGCGCTGTCATAGTCACGGACGGGGTCATTTGTATACGAATCTAGCTTACCGGTCGAGGCATGGTTCACCACCCTGGTAGCGGCCCATGCTGCCGCCAGTAAGGCTCCGGCTCCAAGTGCAACTTTTACTGCACCACCGGGGGTTGTACGTTTACTCATATTATTGCTCCTTCCAAATAAGCTGCTTTCCGGTTCCGTCAACCTGAAAAAAGTGCTGGTGCAGTTTGATGCAGCGAGCCTGTGATCACGCTTACCGAACAGAGAGAAGATGCTCCCGTGGGTTCGATCTGTCTCTTTAGATGATACTACCATTATAGCCCGAGGCATAGACAGTATGAGGTTAAATTACATCCCTCAAGAACCCTGGTAAGTCAATTGCCGCCTGTTCTATAATGCATATGCATGGGAATAGCTTCTGTAATGGGCATTGAAATATACAGAGCCACTACTGACCTCTATTTTTAACTATACATAAGGGAGAGTGGGCATGACGCAACGCATACGTGTCTTGATTGTGGACGATCAAACGCTTGTACGCGAGGGCTTTCGCAAGTTGCTTGAGTTAGAGCCTGATTTTGAGGTTGTGGGCACTGCCGCGAATGGTGAGGCCGCCCTGGCAGCTGCCGAACGTCTCTATCAAGCGGAAACGCCACCTGATGTGATCCTGATGGATATTCGCATGCCGCACATGGATGGGATCGCTGCAACAAAAGCCTTTAAAGAGCGCTGGCCTGATGCGCATATTGTCATACTGACGACCTTCGATGACGTTGAACTCATTCAGGAGGGGCTACGTGCGGGGGCACTGGGTTATTCGCTTAAGGATATTACTGCTGAGCAACTTGCCATGACAATACGTACTGCTGCTCGTGGGCAGGTGCTTCTGCAACCTGATGTCGCTAGCAAAGTTATTTCTGCCCTGACAAATGCTTCTTCTACCAGGCCACCAACTGCTTCCACAAACTATACGCCATCTTCTACTTCCACCACGTATATCGATGCTACGTCATATGTTGAACAATTGACTGAACGCGAACGAGAGATACTGGCCCTGGTTGCTCAAGGTGCTTCTAACCGCCAGGTTGCCGAACGTCTTTATCTTACCGAGGGAACAGTCAAGAACCATATGAGTAGCATCCTCAGCAAATTGGGGGTGCGCGATCGTACTCAGGCCGTTCTCAAGGCAAAAGAGCTGGGGTTGACCTGACAAGTTCATCTATGTAACTGGGGGCGGTATCAGTAAGACTTCATACCCTCCAGCAGCGGATTCAGGTGCGTTTGTAACATTGTGGATAGTTGCAACGGATTCTCCATTTCCAGCCAGTTAATGAACGTATAGAAGTAGGTTGACAGCAAAATCACGGCCATGGATTCGGCCATAGTTGTAGTGTGCAACTCACCGCGCTCCTGCCCTCGCCGAACTATTTCAAGCAGTTGCTCGTACAACCGGTGTGCGCTGCTCGCCGTGTCTGAGAAGGCGAATGCGTTGTTAAAGATTTCATGCGTGACGATGCGCAGGAACTCACGATCTCCCTGGACTCCTGCTGCCAGCAGATTGAAAATAAACAAGATTTGCCCGTAAGCTGGGAGCTTGTCGAAGTCCGCTATCAAAGCGATGGCTTCTTCCACCAGGCGCATCTGCTGACGACCCAGGTGGCTAAGCACGGCATCTTTGGTCGGGTAATACTTAAAGAACGTGCTTGTGTCGACACCGGCTGCCTGCGCAATCTCCTCAACCGTCGTCGCAGCGTAACCGTGTTCACGAAAAAGGCGCAGCGCTGCACGGTAAATTAGCTCGGCTGTATCTCGCTTCTTGCGCTCGCGAAGCGCTAATTGAGGCTGGTGGCTGTCAGTTTGTAAATTTTCGATTGATCTGTCCATATATTTTCTCAAAAGATGAGTTCAACTACTGAGTTATTATACCTTCTTTCCCGATTGTATGCTCATAGTCAGGTTGCGCATGAGAACAATACCGAACCACAAGGTCCAAATAGGTATCAGTAGTAGTATTCCAGCCAGCCCAACGGTGTAGATGATCTCAATGTTCAATATCCAGCCAAAAGCATCGAGCAGCGCAAGGATACCCAATGCAATAGTAACGATACCGAGAGCGGGCTGCTCACGTCTTAGAAGGCGGCCGATACCTAACCACCATATGCCACTCAAGCTCGACTCGAGAAGATTCCAAAGACCTACGTAGACAACATTGATGAAGCCGCTGAAGACAATCTCCAAAATCTGACGCTGTTGTCCTGTAGCCTTGCTATAGCTTTCGATCAATGGTGACCCTGCCGCAGCTAGAATAACAGCACCCATTGCCCCGATGAGGATATAGGCCAGGCCGCAGAGCGTGTAGAGTGCAACGAGGTTCATGCCTTTATTCTTCAACCAGCTCCATAAAAACAAGGCCAGTGGAGCGAGCAACAGGTAGTAACCGAACATATCGAGTATCATTCCCCATCGAAAAAGGCTGACACTGCTGGCACTCATGACCAGCATGGAATGAGGATTGGAGAATGCATCAATATTAAAGCCGACAGCCAGCGCGAGAAGTACTATACTGCCGAGTGCCAGTACTCCGGCAAGGAGCGATGTTATAGCAGTCAGGCGTTGAAATGGTATTTCGTCATTCATACTGGCTCCTTGTATCTGGGTTGATCTTCTCTCTGCCCAGGAGCGATTAGCTCTGGCGCGGCTCTACCAAAAACATTTCAGAGATGTGAGCCTTTCAAGGATTCGGCTACTATCACGCATAGTACTATATTAACCGTCTCAAAATCGTTACGGTAAGCGTTACAAGTTATTGAACTGTGAGCTTGTGCTGAGGTTATAGTTGTACTGAACTTGCAGCTGTAAAGGGTCTAAGAGGTCTTGACCTTACTCCCGCTGGAAGGTTTTATACTCGTAGATGACAGGAAGGAGGTCGAGCTGTGCGAGAACTATTACACATCGGCGAGGTTGCAAAATGAATGAGAGTATAATCATGAAAAAGTATGGGCTTTTTCTTATACTGCCCTACGCGTTTTAGTTGTGCTTATTTATATAGGCTAATAAGCGGCAACTAACGGCATAAATTTGTCACGAAAAAACTATAACATGACCTCAAGCTTGTCAGAAAAGCTGTTTCATGTCATACTGAGTCAAAATACGATGTAAACATGGTGCAATGCGGAATGAATGTATCGAATCTAGGGAATATCCTCGTGGACGATCAGCAAGTAACGGCCGTCTTGGATTTCGAGTTCGCTGGCACGGATATTCGAGTCCTGGATTTATGTGTAGCACTCAGTTGGCGGCCTGTCAATCCGATGGGCACGGGAAAAGAATGGGACCTGATCGATGCGTTTGGCACAGCCTATATGACCCATTTCCCCTTAAGTGAAGAAGAACTGCTCGCCATACCGGATGCATTACGACTTCGTGATGCCACCTCGCTGGTGCACCGGATGGGGCGCTATTTCGTAGGTCTGGAAACTGATGCCCGTATCGAAAGCCGGGTGAAGCATTCGCTCTGGCGTGAAGAATGGTTGTCTGTCAATCAAGGGATACTCCTGCGACATGCGCTGACATGGGGTTGAGGTGAAAGAGGATGTGCTACCTGTTTACTTCCATTATATGACCACTGCTTCCTAGTGCACGAATATGCTACTGGGATGTGGTGCCATGACGACATACGATCCTGCAATCCGATCATAGAGTGTCTGGTGTGTCTTGCTCGTCAACAGGCTGATCACGTATGCTCCAACAATGATCCAGACGAGCACTAACCCCGCTGTGATGATCGGTGGAGGGGTTTTTGCTGCGAAAGGCCAGCCTGGAATACGCCAGAGGCACGCGTGCGTCAACTCCCATGGCAGGAACTTAAGGAGGGAGCGAACGAGTGATCGCACGAGACCCAATCGAGCGCCATGGATATCCGTCACCCATAGCCCGAGCTTTCTCTTGCCCCACGTTGCTTGCCATGCAGAGCATTCGAACAGGGCGAAGTAGAGGATGACCGGCAAGACCAATAGGAGAAACGCACTGAGTTCACTGGAATTGGGGTTGGAGAACAGTGCCTTGAACGTCTGCCGGAGAGGGCTCAATCCAAGGGAGACGCTCACAGCGATCAGCAGGATGATGTAGGCGGCAATGATGAGGTAATCAAGCAAAAATGCTGCAAAACGAAGCCGGAGGTTTGCCAAAGAACTCACTTCTGTTTCTCTCCTTACAGATGAGGACTACCAATTTTGCGTTCAACTCGTTAAAGAATGCTATGATGCTTCGACCAGGCTTGATTGAGCAGGAGCAGTGCGTTCGGACGTGCCTGGAAGCTGTTTGACCTGGTGCACGTAGGCAATGAGAATGAGCGTTTCTTCGACCAGGTTATACAGGAAGTGTAGATCGGGACGGATCAGCGGTAAGCCGCCGGCGATAGCTCCCCCACGCGCTAAGAGGCCTGGCGATCCTACAATGCCGGTTGTGAGATAGACCCGCATAATTGCTACGTGTTCGAGCGCATGCCAGGTGACTACTAGCAACAATACCCACAACCACGGATTGCTTTTGCGGAAGATGAAAAACAGTGTATATACACAGATGGGTACCCAGCCTGCATCAAAGATGAAGTGTGCCCATTCGAAATCCAGCATGCCTATAATGCCGTGTGCTTGTATGCTACTGAGACCTAGCAGGTGAATCTGGATCATCTGCGCGATATGTTCCGTGAAGTGCACGCTCTGGGCGATCAGTAAGACGAAAAAGAACGCCAACCAGCGATACTGGCGATAGAGTGCCAGTGTTACGCGTACAAAGATGGGAGACCAGGCCAGCAGGATGAGCAGCGCCACAATCCATAATTGCCCTCCCATCATATGGATAAGCAGCAAGACGAAGGACGTGATCGAGGCTAACACGACGGCGTACAGCGGGACCGGGTGAAGGGAGATGATGTGCCTGGCAAGGGATGTCTTCATCTTTTGTCTACCTTTTTTCACGACTGTCAGTTCGATGACGACTCGAGCACCTACAAAGGACGGACAGGAGCATGAGGAGATAGCCTCTTTGCCATGCATGCCAACGCGAGGCACATCGTTCTGGTCGCCACCACGCAAGATGGACATGCACACTGTACTAGTGTATCACATAGAGGGATTCAATTTTATTCCCGGCTTCGTAGCAGGTTCTCCCAAGAAGCGGGGGCTAATTGCTCCTCCAGCCAGGGCGACGCAAGCGTCCCCTCCTCTCGTCCGCACCACCCCCGCCTCTATGCGGCCAGGTTTCTCCATCTCCCCTTCTTGATGGAAGAGAGATCTGTACATGCTTGAAGATGGTATGTTACTATGAACGATGGAAATAAAAAGTGTGCGACAAGAAGCTGGGAGAAGCCCATGGAAGAACAGGAAAACCCCGCAGAACAAGAAGATTTCAGACCCAGGCGTATTGTCTATACTGTTCCCAATATGGAAGAGATCACTGTTCGGAAGGACATCACGTACAGAACGGTTGATGAGAACGAGTTGAAGATGGATGTGTATTATCCGTCCGACTTTGAAGGAGAAGCCAGGCTACCGGCTGTTATCTTTGTGCATGGAGATGGACCACCTGATTATCTCAAGGACGCGAAGGATTGGGGATGCTACATTTCCTGGGGACAACTGGCTGCGGCATCAGGACTGATTGCGGTTACATTTAACCACCGATCTACGGAAGGACTTACCCGGTTGTACGAGGTGGCGAGAGACGTTGATGCTCTCGTCAGCTATGTTCGTGACAACAGTGGGATGCTGGGCATTGATGGGAATATGCTGGGTATCTGGACCTGTTCGGCCGGTTCGCCGTTTGGCTTCCGGGCGGCACTGCGCAATGCTCCACCATACGTACGATGCGTGGTCTCCTACTACGGAATCACTGACCTGAAAGCCTACTACGACGAGCCCACTGAATCGCAGGACGAACCGGCGGAAGCGGGTGAGCCCGAGCAAGCGCTGCCAACGTTCACAGACGAAGTGTTCAACGAGTTCTCTGCAACTGCCTATGTGAGTAAGGCATCAGGCAATATTCCTCCAATGCTGCTTGCCCGGGCGGGTCTCGACCACCCGTTACTGAATGCGTATATCGAAAGGCTCCTAAGGGGGGCAATTGCGAAAAATGTTAGCATTGATTTCATGAATCACCCAACAGGTCATCACGCCTTCGATATACTCGATGATAATGCACGCTCGCGCGAGATTATTCGAGCAACGGTGGAGTTTTTGAAAACCCACCTGCTCGAGTGATTTGTAGGGACGCAATGCATCGCGCCCGCCTGGTGAGCCGCTTCCGGCTCCTTGACGCGATGCATTGCGTCCCTACAAATGTGTATCTAATGTTAGACACTTCTTCCAATAGGATTTGCGCTTCCGGCTGTTATCGTGCCGGTAGCCTGCCCGCTTTGATCGACCTGTACATCCATCCGCACCTGTAACTGCTGACTACCGCTGTTTGAGCCTGTACCTGTTAACGAAGCAGTCATATGCCACCGGCTCTGGCCAGATATGTTAGTTAGAGAACCTGTATAAAGTTGTTCTCCCGTACTCGTTCCAAGGGTGACATGGGACGAGGTGATTGTGATATTCTCACTGTCTCCCGCAGATTGCCCCTGCAGGACAATCTGCAAGTTCCCTTGTGGCCCATTGCTGATACTCATATCGAGTTGCATCGTTACATTGCCATTACCGCCAGGTCCAGATTGCGTGAGCTGGCCCTGTAGATCACCCGTGAAAGATGAAGGAAAAGCTGGCTGTTTTGAAGTAGCAGCGAGCGCGCTTGATGAGCCCCCCGAACCATTGCTGTTATTGGCAACAGTATTCCATCCTGGCTGAAACGGACCGAGTAGCGCCCAGACCGTCCCAACGAGCACAGCTCCCACAACAGCCGTAGCGAATACCGGGTGAGCACGGCTCTGTGGATGCGCAGGTTTATACAGGCGTATCAAGAGTGGTATCCCAACCAGGAGAATGCTGAGAACATAGATCGCGGCTCCCCACCAGGTACGAGTATCGCTTCCCGTCGCGATTCCGTGCACGACAACCAGGCCATACAGGAGCAATGTCAGCACATGCAAGCGTCGCCACCATTTATAGCCGATATGAGGTCGCAGCCATGTGCTGATGCCGATGGCGATACCCAGGTATAGTGCAACGATGCCGAATGCCATCCACAGAGGCCGGTAGTGGCTCACGAACGGGATAAACACTTCGTTCCAACCAAAATTGGTGAACGGGTCAATCCAGACCGCCAGTACATGCACACCTGTGAAGATGAGCGCGAGTAGAGTGACAAAATTATGCAGTTCACTATTAATAAGGCGCGGCCAGCGGGATGACTGCCAGTGTAGTGTGAGAGCCAGCCCTATAGCCACTGATAAAGTTAGAAGACCAAAGGCAGTGAAGCCGCCGGCACGAGCAACATCCCAGGTTACTGTTTGCCATACACTCATCATCTATCCCCTTTCTTCTCCTCGTCTAGCATGGCTTCCCTGGGCCAGGAGCCTACAGCCGGCTGGCAGGAGTAAAGAGATTGTTGTTCTCATTGCGCGAAACTGTGAGCGAGCCATGCCGGATGGAACTTGCATGGAATCAGGAGACATTAGAGCCGGAGGCCGGTGGTTGCGAGGAATTGTTGTTTCCAAAGCCGTATCCTCCTCCTTGCTGCTGTTGGAAGAAACCGCCGCCTGTAGAGGGTGAGGTCGTAGAAGGGGTATTGGATGCTGGCGTTGCCTGGTTTGAGGTAGTTCCAGTCACATGGCCTGCAACCAGGCCTGTGAGTATACCAAAGACCACAATGGAGCCTGCTATCAGGCATTTTTTGCATGTGTGTACTAATTCGAGTGCCTGCGCTTTGGAGAGACGTGGCGAGACCAGTGCGGCATTTGAAGGACGGGCAGGCGGCGTAGTACGTGACGGGCTTGCCGGTCGTGTAGTAGGCATGGATACGACTTCTCGTTGTTGAGATAACAATGGATCAGGATGCGTTTTATATGGCTGATATGGCAGTGTGGGCTGCCCATAAGGATCATCAGCATTAGGATAAAACATCAGTAGGGACCTCCAGTATGCAAATAGCTGGTCCTTGCCAGTATCTACTACATCACTATTTATTTGATAGGCACTTGTTACTTGTTACTATACAAGGTTTTTGTGAGAGACCGATGAAAGATATGTAAGGAATTTGTCAAGAAAGTATAAAGTGCAGGGCTTTAGCTGTGGGGGGCTTCACTGAATCCTTACTACAATTGCGCTCACGTTGCCTTCGCCGCCGGCCAGGTTTGACTCGTCGACCAGGGTGCGCGCAAGTTTTTGCGGATCGCCACCCTGCGCCAGTATTTCTTTGATGCGCTCATCGCGTAACATGCGCCATAAACCGTCGGTACAGAGCAAGACCAGGTCGTTTAGTTCCACCGGAAAGTGGAAAAAATCTATTTGGAAGCAGTTAGCCTGGCCCAGGTAGCGATAAAGATGCTTGCCTTTAGGACTCGTGTACACTTCTTCGGGCTTGAGAAGATTAGCCTCAACCAGGTTTGCAGCCAATGTATGGTCGGTTGTGATGCACTTTAGCCCCTTGTCCGCGCTGTAGTGGTATGCACGGCTATCTCCGATACTTGTTACGTAGAGGTGATGTTTGTAGACGAGGGCCACGGTCAAAGTACTGGCCATATTTGTTTCGTAGTCGGCATTACAATGATAGATTACCTGGTTTGCTCTGCGTATGCTTTCTCCCATCCATTGCTCAATGATGCTGTCTGCGGGCGAAGTGGGTTGATAAGGACCGCCAGGGATGCCTCGACGAGAGACCGAAGAGCTATTGCCAGGGCTAACGTATGAATGGGAAGGCAGGGGTGTAGACAGGAGAGGCGGCAGGACATCGGCTACGGTCTCTATCGCCAGGCGGCTGGCTTCATGTCCAACGGCGGATTTGCCTTGCGGCCCACGCAGCCCGTCAGCTACGGCAAACAAGCCAAAGGGGCGAGGTGGCGGCGCCAGATTAGCACATAACCCCTGAACGATCAATAACATGTCCTCATTGTCTTCAGCGACGTAGCGGCGACCGGTATCGCTGACATACCCGACCTGGCAGACATCGGTCACGAGCGGCGAGGTATCATCGAGGCGGTGCCCACAGCGGCGGCAGTAGCGCGAAGTGCTGCGATTCTCTTGCCCGCAGGCGCTACAAGGGTTTTCAGGAATGATGATGCGCACGCTCACGTTGGCATTGCCTACAGCGGGAAGCCTGGTTGGCGTGCTCGTCGCCGGTTCTACATTATTGAGCGCGGCATTAAGTGCGTCGGCAAAGGCATGTGCCGAGGGGTAGCGCTTTTGGGGATCGGTCTCGGTCGCGCGAAAAACCACTGCATCCACTGCTGGGGGTAACGACGGATTTAGCTCGCTAGGTGGCGGAAGCGAAGCTGAGCGACTACGCACAATCGCCTGGAAAGGCAGCAGGCCGGTGAGCATTTGATAGGCTATTACGCCCATCGAATAAATATCACTGGCAGGTTCTGCATTTCCCTGGCCCTGTTCAGGAGCGGTATAATGCTCGGTACCTAAGGCCCAGCCTCCCTGGGTCAGGGGGCGCTCCTTCTGCATGGCGCGAGCGATACCAAAATCGGCAACGACTAAACGCCCGTCATCCTGGTGAATGAGTAGATTCGAGGGTTTGATGTCGCGGTGAACGATGCGCTGTGGATGAGCATGGATGGCGTCGATGGCATCCGCCAATTCGTTCAGGTAGCGCAGCGCCAGGGCCGGGGGCAATGGCTGTTCGGCCTTCAACAAGGCTTTAAGCGTGCCGCCTGTAATCAGCGGCATCACGAGATAGAGCAGCATGCCGTCCTGGCCAAAGTTCAGAACCGGCACAATGTTTTTGTGATGAAGTTGGTGCGCGTAGCGGGCCTCGCGGCGAAAGCGTTCGACCGCTATTGCTGTGTCCATGTTGCTGGCTGTTGTCGAGATGACTTTGAGCGCTACCTGCTGCATCTCAAAGGTGTCGCTTGCACGGTAGACCGCGCCCATACCGCCAAGACCCATAAGCGTTTCAATGCGGTAGCGTCCTGCCACTACTGCCTCGGGAAGCAAGCACTGGCAGGATGGATTGATGCACTTGAATGTTCCAGGTGGGTAATCGGTACGACACCGAGGGTTTTGGCAGCGCGGCATTGTGTTTCCTTCATCGCAAAGAGTAAGCAAAAGAGAGCTTTTGCATTAAGTATCTGCCACAATTTTAGAGTGATGACCGGGCTATGTCAATATAAAAATTCATATTATTGCCAGGGTCTGACTTGATGGTGAAGCTGGCAATCATGTATACTTGCTGCCAGATATGGATCAGATAGCGCTCATTTTGCGCGGTAATTTTTTATCTGCCCCTTTCCTTCCTGATTGATGCGCATGGAGAAGAGGTGGTATGCCTCCTTCTCTTATCATACATGGGAATCACTAATACCACCCTGCGCGGGTTCTGGCTTGTCATCGCGTGGGTGGTGTGGTTAGCCATTGCTGCCCTTGCCCTGGTGCTCTTCGCAGTCACTTTCCCGCTGTATATCAGGCTCCTGAGGTATGATGTTGCCAAGCCACTGGCAGCCTTCGGTGCGACGTTGCACAGTGAAGTTGACCTGGACACATTGCGCGACCACTTGCTGTCGATGGTACAAGAGACCATGCAGCCAGCGCACGTCTCCCTCTGGCTGACGCAGCCTGAGAGAGACGTGAAACGGGATGAGTATTCTTGCACAGTTCGAAGACTAGGCCCTGCGGTTAAACACAACATTGATAATGACCACTGCGGCATAGAAGAATATGAGTAAGATGAGAAACAGAAAGCCTCCTGATAAACCTACATTTGCGAGAAACCCTATGCCTATCACGCCAAAGGTTACCAATGCCAGTAGTATCAATGAAACTATCGCTAGTACCAGCCGTTGACCTATCGAGGGAATATGAACTGCTGAAATTTTCTGACCATAGGAGCCAGTATAGTAATCCTCGCTATGAGGAATCCCCTCAAATCTTTGATGGGAAGAGCTTTCTCTGTCGTGGTAGATTTCACCAGATGCCATATGTTGTTGTGACATGCCGTTTGACTCCTTTTGTATTATGAGTTAACTCTCTGTGCGTTCATAGAATACGAATAGGTAGGTCTCCATCTTCTACTAGCATACTCTCTAAATGTTACAAATTTATGACAATACGCCTAACTACCCAGAACCCTCAGGCGATGGGAAGAGGATGACCGGTAAAAACTGCAGCAAGGGCAGTAAACATGGGATGGCCTTCAGGTGCGCATCCGTTTCCAGCTCTCAGACTGCTGGTGGCTGTAGGTGGTCGTCGTTGCGCCCAGAAACGCTGCCAGTTCCTCGATGGCCACTGCTATTGCTTGACCGATCTCTCCAGTGATCGAGATAGCAGGTTCGGTATGAACCGCATTGATCATCAACTGCTTGCGCCCACGATCAAACGTGGGATCGATCCGGCCAATGAGTTGATCGCCAGACAGGATGGGCATGACGTAGTACCCGAACCGCCGTTTGTCTTTGGGCATGTAGATCTCGCTCTGATAGGTGAAGTCGAAGAGGCGGGCTGTTCGCTTGCGATCACAGATCAGATTGTCGAAGGGAGAGAGCAAGGTTGTCCGGGGTTCCCATGCATGCTGCTCCAACCGTTCAAGAACCGGGAGCAATTCTGCATGCACAAACCATGGGCCCGCTAGTTCCTTGCCCTGCTCATGGACGCGGACCCGCAGGATGCGTTCTCTGGCTTCCAGGTGGGTCAACACTTCAGAAAGGCCGGGGTAGCGGTTGCGCGTGAAGTACTCGGTAATATCCCGTGCGGTCGCCACACCCAATGCGCGCAGAGCCTTTTGAGCAGCAGAACACACCACCTCGTGCTCGGCAAGCGGCTCTTTTGAGATCCAGAGCGGTGGCAGGCAGCGTTCCGCCAGATCCCACCACTTTTGTGCGCCCACGCGCTTGGCGACCAGGATATGTCCCTGTGCCCAGAGGAAGTCGAGCATTCTGCCCACCGTGCGGCCACCCGTCCAACCAGAGGACTGCCAGGCAACCAGAGCGGTATCTTCGAAATCCCGAGACCGCAAGGGACCACGCTGATGCAGCGCGGTGAGGATGGATATGCGCAAGGGCTCATTCTGCTGCATCCAGGCGCTGACTTTCTGCGACCAGGAGTCGGACTCCTTGCCGTAGCGCCGCATCCGCATCTGATGGATGGGGTAGTCCTGCGTAAACACAATCGAAGCTGCATGCGCCCAGTACTCGAAGAGTCGACGCTCATGCCAGAGCAAGGTGTCCAGGAGCCGGGGATCGTACGATCCGAGGCGACTCCACAACACAAGTAGATGACTGCGGGCAACGATGTTGATGGGGTCAAGTTGCAGGCACCCGAGCCGACTGACTATATCCATGATGCTTTCCACGTCAGCGCGAGGACGCGGTTCCGCCAGACCCTGAGCCACAATGGCCAGCCGACGGGCCACGGTACGCGAAATGACGCGTGTCTCTTTCATCACCATCGTCTCACCTCTGTTTCACGAGTTGAAACAGGCACATGTGTCTTCATCGGTACCTCCTCCTTCACCACCAGTAAGTCTACCACAGAAAGCGGGCAGAATAGGTCCTTATTGCTATTGCGCGGGTTCTAACAAAAAGGTGGGGTTGCAAAAAAACTAGAGCCACATTTTTCTCTGGTAGGAGATACTCCATAAAACTTGTAAACAACAAAGGCGAGTACTGAACTGTCATGTGCTGCAAAGCAGCGGATAAGAGTAAAGTTACTTGGGAGTTGGCCTACAGAAGCTTGAGGCAAGCAAGCTAGTTGCTACTCTAGTAATGCATCAGGTACGAGATGCGCCGTTCCCTGCGTAATTACCTGCAAGATCGCATTCGTCACCTGTTCTTTGGACATCGTCGTTTCCTCCTGACTCCACTGGAGGGCAGCTCCGAAAATTGCCCAACTGACGACGTTG
>Ga0137383_10000332_pt1 | contig 22867 bp, 28 predicted proteins | sample SagtaG_19_FD_104817 | JGI IMG/M metagenome (GOLD analysis project Ga0137383, IMG submission 104817) | Vadose zone soil microbial communities from Sagehorn Ranch, Mendocino, California, USA - Sage2_R_40_16 metaG | ecosystem: Environmental > Terrestrial > Soil > Vadose zone | place: USA... | reverse complement strand
GTCGCGCCCCCGACGATCCATGACTACTGGAGTGCGATCGTCGGCCGCGGCCTGGTCCCCGGGGAACCTGACGCGACGGCCATCGGGTCGTGGGCGCTCGGCGGGCTGATGGACCAGCTCGACAGGATCTACCAGGGTGAGCCGGGCGGCCAGCCGGATGAGCGGATGATCCGGTGAGCCTCGCCTTCAGCTCGGCACCGGATCTGCGCGCCCTGGCCGAGGGGCGGCCGATGGAGCCCATGGGTGCGGGCCACGGCCTGGCCTGTGCATGGACACGGCGCGGGCTGCGGAAGCGGTCCGCCTACCGAGGACGCCCCCGCCGGTCGTCAGGGCACGGCGGGGACATGACACGCGGCGGCGGCCCTCCCCCGCCCCGAGCGCTGCCGCGTCTCCGTGCCGGGCGCGTGCGGGGGAAACGGGCCGGCCGCCGCTAGCCGGGCGAGAGCCCGCGGGCCGCCCCGCGTCTCCCGCGCCCGGCACAGGCTTACGGTGAGCCAAGGGACAGCATGAGAGTGGAGGCGCTGAATGCCAGCCGCGGAACCCCCGGCTACGATGCGGACGCCCCGTCCGTCGCCAGGGTCTATGACTGCTGGATCGGCGGTACGGGCAACTTCGCCACCGACCGGCGGAAGCCAGCGAGATCGAGGAGATCTGCCCCGGGGCCCGCGCGGTGGCCCGCAGCAACCGCGAGTTCGTCGGGCGCGCCGTCACCTGGGCGGCGCAGCAGGGCATACGCCAGTTCATCGACCTGGGCTGCGGTCTCCCCGCGCCGCTGCCTGTCCACGAGAGCGCGCGGGCGGCATGCCCGGACGCCCGCATCGCCTACGTGGACAACGACCCGATGGCGGCCAGCCACACCCGCGCCCTGCTGGCGTACCGGCCGGGATCGCCGCGGTGCGGGCCGACCTCACCGACCCCGCCGCGGTCCTCGGCGAACCCGGACTGCGGCAGGTCATCGACCTGGCTGAGCCGGTGTGCCTGAGCCTCGGCCTGGTGCTGCATTTCATGCCCGCGGATCGGGCGCGGGAGGTGGCCGCCGGGTACACCGCGGCGATCGCACCGGGAAGCTGCGCGGTGATCAGCGTCGGCCGGAACAACGACAAGAAGCTATGGGAGCGGGTCCGGAGCGCGTACGCTGCGGCTCCCCTCCACAACCACACCCGCGAGCAGGCGGCCGGCTTCTTCTATGGCCTGGAGCTCGTCCCGCTGGGGCTGGCAGTGGCGCAGGGATGGCGGGGCGGCTGGTAGGACGCGCGGGTGACCCCGCCGGGTCCCGCCTACGTCCTGGCCGGGGTCGGCCGCAAGGCGTAGACCGCCACTACCGCAGAAAAGCAGCCGGCGTCACCCCGTGGCCGGGGAGGCGTTCCCGCAGCACGACGGGCGCGCTACCGCAGAAAACGCCCCGCTTCCTGCGGCAGGCCTTCGTACCGTCGGGGTCTGCCGAGACTGCGGTGGCGTGGCCATCTGGCCGATGCGCCGCGCCCCGGCTGCGCTAGGACTTGATGATGGCCTGAGGCTCGAAGGTGACCTTCCCCTGGGCGGGCAGCAGGTTCGCGTAGCCGCGCCACTCGCTCCCGTCCGAGTACGTGACGGTGCAGGTGACCGTCCACGTGTCACCAGGGTTGGGCCTCACAGTGGACGGCTTGCACACCGCCTTCGTCATCACGGACTCATCCTTGGCGACGATCCCCACGAGCGACTTCTGGACGTCGGGTGACGATGCACGCCCTGGTGGTGCAGAGAGCGGACGCGCTCGGGCCTGCCGCCGCGCTGGTGGCCCCCAGGCTCCCGCAGCCGGCGGCCGCAGCGAGAGCGGCCAGCGCCGGGGTGGCAGCGAGGATCAGGCGCGGCTTCATTCATGCCGCCAGGTGCAGCCGCCGCTGATGTCAAACGCCTTCGCCCCCGCCAGGCTCACCGTGTCCGGGCCGGTGAAGTTGTTGTTGTCGATGATGTTGCTCGTGTCCGTGCTGGACAGCGTGGCCTCGTAGCACTGCGACCCGCCGCTGGTGTGCCACGTCCCGCCGGGGATGTCCGTACCGATGACATACACCCCGTCCTGGCTGATCTGGGTGGCCTCGCCCTGCGCGTTCGAGGTGGGGGTCACGGTCACCCTGACCCTGACCGCGGGGGCCGTCACGGTGACCGCCGGCCCTGCCTGCGTCACCGTCACCGTCGGGCCCGCCACGGTGACCGTCCTGGTCGAGGTGCCGGCCCCCGCCGCGGCGCTGATGATGCCGATCAGGATGAACGCGCCGAAGATGCCGCCGAGCACGGTGAGGACCCTGTGGCGCCGCGGCCACGACTGCCGCGAGCGCCGACCCTTGCCCGGCCCGTAGGGTGGCTGGGGCTGCTCTCCGTAGAAGCCCTGGGCTTGCTGCGCGGACGAGTCCTGCTGGCCGTAGGGTGGCTGGCCTTGCGCATAAAGCTGCTGGCCATAAGGCTGCTCCTGGCTGTACGGCGGTTGCTGCGGCGGATACTGAGGCTGGCCCTGGCCCTGTTGCGGATCCTGCTGGCCGAACGCGTCCCACGGCGGCGGCTGATTACTCACGCTGTCCCTCCCCCAGTGCGGCTGCCGGAGCCGCGCTTCCCAACTCAGGGGACGCGCTGGAGACAGGTGCGGTGCACAGAGAGTGCGAACCTGACATGTCCCTGTAACCGACCCGTGTCCGGAACTGACCCTGTGTCAGCCGCCGCGCTTATCCCGGGTGCCCGTCATCCGGGAAAGGCGGTGACCACTCGCCGGACATGTCGAGCGCGCTGAGCGAGCGCAGGACGGCCAGGGCGCGGCGGGTGAGGCCATCCCATTCGCTGGCAAGATCCGCGGCCCCGTCGTGACCAGGAAGAACGCCGGGGGTTCCCGCAACGGGGACACCGCCTGGAACGCCGCCGTGATCTGGACCGTCACCGCCACCGCCCAGATGGCCGGCCTGAACCTCCTGACCTGGCTCACCGCCTACCTTGACGAATGCGGCCGCGACGGCGGGAAACACCCCGCCGGCCCGGACCTGGACCGCTTCCTGCCCTGGAACGCCAGCCCCGACGACCTCCGCACCTGGGCACAGCCGCCGCCATCGCCCGGATAAACCCGCGACGAACACGCCCGCACCGGCGTGGCTGCCGAACCGGCCACGCCGGCTATCAGCATGCCCCTTCACAGGACTTCCGAATACTTACCGGGAAACAAGTGGTGCACCGCGCCGCCTATGTTTTCCTCAGCCCCGGCGGTAGCCACTACCGGCGGTCAAGCTACGGCGAACGCTACTTCCGCCCGGCCGCCGATGGCTGGTATCCAGACCGCGCGCATCGATCAGCGAGACCGGTTCTGATCGATGCCAGCGGACTGTACCCCGGTCTACCGCTCCCGGCGTGGCCTGCGGCGGTAGCGGGGGAGACGTTCGTGCCGCCAGCCGGGCGCGGCGTCGCGCGGTTCATCAGCGACCCGCGCACAGGCCACTGCCAGGTGTGCCGTCGAGCGTTCCCTCGCCGCCTGGATGGCATGGTCGTGGCGCACACGGCGGATGGGAACCGGTGCCCCGGTTCAGGCCAGGAACCTGGGGAAGACGTGGCCGTCGCTTCCTGGCTCCCGGTCAGCATGGCCCTGACGCCGCACGGTCTGCGGCACGGACTCAAGACCAGTTACGAAGACCAGATTGCCGACGTGCTCAAGTCCGAACGGCTAGGCCACGAGGAACCCGGGATGCGCGGGGTGTACGGGCACGTCAGCCCGTCAATGCGAGAGGAACTAAAGGGCCGCGCTGCAAGCCCGGTGGGAGGACTCGCGACGCCAGCGTGCCCTGCTAGCGGCAGGTTCGGCCGTGCCGTTGCTCGGCAGGCTGCTGGCTGGCGTGCGGCCCGCCGAAACCGGCGTCCGCTCCCATCTGAGAAACGGACACCGGGAGAGACGAAACGCGAACGGCAGGCCAGAGGATGCCTTGTGACCTGCCGTTTCCTGGTCGGAGTGGCCGGATTTGAACCGGCGGCCTCTTCGTCTGAAGCCAAGTCGCGATGGGGCTAACCAGCGCTGCGGCATGCCCGACCTGGGAACGACCGTCCGTCAGCGTCCGCTGGCGTCCACCGCTGGCGATGGCGATTGTTACTGACCCGAAAATATGACCTGAGCTGGGCAGGCGGTAGCGGACCCCGGCTTGCGCGGACCTGCCTGGGGTCTTCGGGGTGCGGTATGGGTCAGGCGGCCTGGGTGGTGCCTGTCTCGTCTGGATCGGGTTCGGGGCGGCGGCAGAGGGTAACCTCGAAGCCGAGGGCGCCGAGCTTGCCGACGTGGTGGGAGATCTGGCGGCGGATGTCGCGCTGGCGCTCGTAGTAGTCCGCGCCGAGGTCCTGATAGCGCATGCCGGGGTCAGCCAGCAGCTGGGAGGCCTTCAGCTGGGTGTTCCCGGTGGCGACCAGGGCTTTGGCCTTGCCGCGGCGGCGGGCCAGCCGCCGGTAGCGGGCGCCTTCGCGGGTCTGGGTCTTGCTGACCGCGGCGGCGGTCTCGCCGGTGATGGCGGCCAGGTAGCGATTGCCCTTCTTGGATTTAGACTGTCCCCTCCGCTTGCCGGACTGGTTATCCAGCGGGGTCTTCCCGGCCCAGGAGGACAGGTGCCCGCCGGTGTGGAACCGGGTCATTCCGGCGCCGGTCTCTGCGACGGCGTCCTGGGCGGCGCGGCGGCCCCAGCCGGGCATCGACTCGGCCTGGGCCAGCTGTTCCTCATACGGGGCCAGCAGCTGTCCGGTCACCTCGGTCAGCCGGGCGATCTCCTCGGTGACCCGGTCGATGCGCTCCAGCATGACTGTCAGCAGGGCGGCGTGCTCGGCGGTGATGAACTCCGCGCCCTCCAGCGCCTCCTCCAGCTGGCTGATCTTACGGCGGGCGCGGGCGCGGGCCAGCTGGGCCAGCGCCTTCGGGTAACGATCCCCGGCGATCAGGTGGTCCATGATGTCCCGGCCGGTCACCCCGTGCAGGTCGGTCAGCACGGCCGAGATCTTGAGCGCGGCTGATTCCAGCAGCTTTTCCGCCCGCTGCTTCTCCCGGGTGCGTTCTTCGGTCAGGTCCCGCCGGTAGCGGGTATGCAGCCGGATGATCCGGAACTCCGGCGTGGCCACGAAGCAGGCCGTGACCGCGCCGCGCTCGAAACACGCCGCCAGCCACCGGGAATCCGACGGGTCGCGCTTGGGCCGGCCGGGCAGGTTCTTGGCCTGCTTCGCATCAGCCAGCACGCACTCGAGCCCCTCGGCCTCCAGCCGGTAAAACGGCCCCTTCCAGTAGTCGCCCGTCGCCTCCATCACCACCGCGGGCACCTGCCAGCACCGCAGCCAGTCCGCCAGCGCCAGCACCTCCCGCTTCGTGGTACCGAAGCTGCGGGTCTCAGCCGCCCGCCGCGACGGATCCTTATCTGATGGCACCCGGATCGTCGCCACCATGCCCGCCTTGCCGATGTCGATGCCGCACACCCGGTCCCGGTACAGCGGCTCGTCGGTCACCTCTTCCATCTGCGCCTCTTCCTTCCCGGACCTGCCAGCCTGCCTGCCAGGAGGTGCCGCCCGGGGAACCGGGGGCGAACGGAAGAAACTGACTCGCGTGCTCGCAGCAACAATGAACAGCCCCTTGAAGACCGGCTCCCAGCGTCAGGCTCACTTGCGGCCTCAACCGCACCAAGTAACAACGACGTCGCGGGCGGCACCCGCCGCTATTTTCACGCCAGTACGGCGTCGCACGCAGCGAGACCGAGGGCTCACTTGGTTACTCGGTGGCTTCCCGGAGCACGTGGGTGCCGATGCCTGGCGGGCTGTACTATCACGCACGATATACGTTATCGTCCGTCCCGCTCGTAACCTCGGGTGCACTTTAGTCTTGGACTGTGAGGAGCAGACTGTCCACGGTGGCACTTGATCTTGCCGAGCAGCTTGAGAGTCAGCCCATCCAGGCCCTTCGCAGAGTCGCGGCGGAGGCCGCTGGTCTCGCTGCAACGCGGATCCAGCTCGCCGACCCCCGGCTTGACGCCGCGCTTGCCACTATGCGGAAGGGTGCTCTCAGCAACCCGGCAGAACGCTCCAGGGTACGCAAGCTAACCGCAGAGCTTGACGAGATTGCCTGGGATATGCAGGACAAGGCTGAACAGGGCATTCTTCCCCGGCAGGCCTACCATGAGGCGTTTGCTCGGGCGCGAGCTTCCGCAGCCGTAGGCTTCGCGCTGGAGCCTGATGCACTACATGCGGCACGTGAATCCGTCTATGAGGCCTGGGCCGCGATCGCCGATCCTGATGCCGTTCGCATGGCGGTGATCAACGCGCTGCACTAAGTTAGCTCGTGGAGCTAAGGCGACTCCAACCCCTGGCCTTCTGGATGCAAACTACTGGCGCGTCCCTGCTCGTGGTCAACCTGCGCAGCCCAGCACGTGTGCGGACGCCTGTCCAGGACAGCCATTGCGCGCATGGGTTGCTGTACCTCGCTGCTGTACAGCGCTCGTCCCATCTTGGTCGCGATCATCTGATCCGTAGACTGTGTCACGCGCACCCGCTACCTGCCCATCTCATTGCTGACCTGCCGAAATGCTACTCACTGGTGCGCACTAGATGGCAACGTTAAGCGTTGCAGTGCGGCCAAAAAGCGGCCAGAGCCGACCAGGCAACTCACCCAGACGAGGCCCTTCGTCCCGAAGCCAAGTGTTCGTAGGCACTGCCAGCCCCGCTGCACATGCGTCCATATCACTTCGGTCCAGCCCGTGAGTACAGGTGGCATGGACTAGTGCGACTACCGCCGTAGATACGGTTCGAATCGAGGAACTATCTCGCTCAGCTTCCCGCGGGTGAAGGCTACCCGGCCCGACTGTTGTATGGCCTGATATACCACTTCGGGAACATCGCACTCGCGAAGGAGCGCTAGCGCCATCACTATGTAAATCGAGTTTCCCAGGAAAGTCAGGTCACCAGGTTGACGCTCAATTCTCTGCGCCGGGTCGTGGTGCGTCAGCCGGTTTCTGACGAGCGTGACGACCCCAGCCCAGGTATCGACATCTCCTACCAAATCCGAAAGGTAGGTCCGGCGTAGTTGGCTACGTCAACAAGTCGTTTTCTTAGCCGGGGCTCGTTACTGAACTCTAGCTGCTGATTTAGCCAGTCCCTAGCCTTAGGGCCGAGCGCCTTCTTAACAGCTTTGCACATCTTCCGCTTACGACTCTTAAATTCTGGCGCTGGAACTATCTCGTTCTCGAAGCGCATCCGATGAAACGTCTCAGCAGCCGATATCGCATTAGCGAAGGCGTTCTCCTCATACATCTGCGGTGCATACTGTTCTGAGAGCAGCAGGCCAAGCACTAGGCGATAGTCGCGCGAGAACTGTATCCATTTCGCGACGGTCCCAAGCCCGTCTGCCTGCCCGAAGCTAAACAACATATTCTTATCAGAGGGTTTGGCCACCCGAACGCGCTCTGCAATATTTGACCAGTACGCCTGAACTGGAATAAGCACTGTCCGCCCATCGGGCGTCTGCCGAGCTATGTTGGACCGCCGCAATACAACGTCAGTAAGGACAGCCGGAGCGCCTATTCCAAGCGTTACGAGATCCTGAAGCCCACTGACATCGGAGAGGATATCTAGAAGTGCCTGGCGCTCGGGGTATGCCAAACTCAATGATGGCCGCTGAGTGACATGCATCTCAGTAAAGCGATCGCCGCCGACCGATGAAGAGTAACCAAGTTCGACTTCGGTCTGGCCAGTGCGCTTGGATTCCTTTGGCGGAACTTCAGACGTCACCATGTACTTGGTAACGGTCGTCAAGTCATTTGGAACGTCCGTGTCAATGCTGAAGCTGAAGTTATTCCTATTGATCCAGAAGGGCAAATGGTCGAATGAGACAGTTACCTTGTCGAAGTCGAGTGCGTCGTCGGCATCGAGCTGGACCCCGGTGAATACCATTGGGACATAGTACTCCTGACGGAGAATCCCAGGGCTCTGAATTTGTGTGTTACGAATTACGCAGCCGTCGAGTGTTACCTCTTTACCACCCGCCGCGCCAACTATCCGCCGACCTGCGCCAACCACGTTCATTGTCTGGAGTGCCTGAACCTCTTCGTCAAGAGAACCGATCAGGTCTAGGCTCGCGCCCTCGGTCGGCTTGTACGTTAGGCGGCCAACAGCCTGACGGCTCGGTTCGTCCGCTAGCCAGAAGACGCCTTCATACTCGAACCCATCCATGGCGGCTCATCCTAGTCAGGCTCGTCGCGCTCCCGACTTCGGCGCGGTGGTCCGCTGCGCTCCGTGTGCGGCGACGAGCATCTTCGCACGTGAGCAGCCCGACCGCGACTCGAACGCGGGACCTACTGCTTAGAAGACTTCATGCCACTTTCGTGGCGCCCGCGGATGGGTGAAACTTGGGGCTGCGCCGCCCGCTGACGTCGTTCGACCTTGGCGTTGCGTGCCTGTTTAGAAGACTGACGCTGGAGCCTGCCCGGTGGGTACCCCGGATTGCTGCTGCGAGCGCGTGTCACAGGATCTTGATCTTGTCGCGGGCTCCGCGGGCGGCGCGCCCGTAACCAGTATGGGGGGAGATAGGGAGGCTGGCGATGGAGGTCGTCCATCCTCAGGTGGCCGGGATCGATGTGCACAAGAAGGTGATCTGGGTGGCGGTCCGGCTGCCCGGACAGGGGCCTGGTCAGCGCGCTGACCGTGCGGAGGTTCAAGACGTTCTGGCGGTCGCTGCAGAAGATGGCTGGCGGAGCTGGGCGTGACCGACGCGGCGATGGAAAGCACGGGAGTGTACTGGTGGCCGGTCTACCATGCGCTGGCGGGTGCCGGGATCGAGGTGTGCGCGTGCAACGCGGCGCACATGCGCAACGTGCCGGGCCGCAAACGCGATATCACGGACTGCCAGTGGATCGCCGAGCTGCACGAGTACGGGCTGCTGCGGGCCAGCTTCATCCCGGACGCGCAGGTGGCGGCGCTGCGGCAGCGGACGAGGTACCGCAAGAAGCTCACCGGGCAGCGCACCAGCGAGGGCCAGCGGCTGGCCAAGGTGCTGGAGGACGCCGGCATCAAGATCGACTCGGTGGCCAGCAAGCTCCTGATCAAGTCCGGGCGGGCGATGATCGGGGCGCTGATCTCCGGGGAGCGGGACCCGGCCCGGCTGGCCGATCTGGCCGAGGGAGTGCTGCGGCGCAAGACCGAGGAACTGCAGATGGCCTGCGACGGCCGGTTCACTGCGGGCCACGGCCAGATGTGCCGGCTGCACCTGGACGCCTATGACCACCTGACCGCCCAGATCGCCGAGCTGGACACGCTGGTCGCCGAGGCGGCCGCGCCGTTCGCCCCCCTCATCGCCCGGCTGGTCACCATCCCCGGGATCGGGCAGCGGACCGCCGAGGTCATCATCGCCGAGACCGGCGGCGACATGACCCGGTTCGCCACCGCGGCCCGGCTGGCGGCCTGGGCCGGGCTGGCGCCCGGCGACAACGAGTCCGCCGGCAAGCGCAAGAAGGCGCCCGCCCGCAACGGCAACCCGCACCTGCGTACCGCCATGGCCGGGGCCGCCTGGGCGACCTGGCGCACCGCGACGCGGCCCGGCGCCCGGTTCCGCCGCCTGGCCCGCCGGTTCGGCAAGGGTAACGAGAAGAAGGCCGCGGTCGCCGTCGCGCACACCCTGCTGTGCATCGCCTGGGCGGTCATGCGCTACGACGCTGACTACATCGACGCCGGCGCCGACTACTACGAGCGGCGCGACCAGCGCAACCATGAGCACCTGGTCCGCTACCACCAGAACGCCCTGGCCCGGCTCGGCGTCGAGGTCATCGTGACCCCGCCCGGTGACGGCGCCCCATCGCCCCCGACCCCGGATAACCCAGGCCAGGCAGCCTGACCATCGCCGCACTTCACCGGCCCGCCAGTTAGCCGGTTGCGCCGGCGCTGCCGCGCGCCAGGCTGAGGTCCCCAAGTTTCGTCACAGGTCGTTTCACGCAGGGGTCAACCTGCGCGCACCCACGTCAGAGGTTGTTTCGAGTGCCCGTGAGTGACTGCTCATGACCGCAGCTTCCCGCTCGTTCTGGCACGGAAGTGGCACGCCTACTCCTTCGCCCTTCGCGCATTGTTGACCGTCCGTAGACTGCCTAGCCGATAGATCCAGACTCAATAGGTAATGGTAGGATCGTTGCTATGCCTTCTGAAACGGCCTATGGCTTCTGGAGCTATGCACGCGAAGACAACGAGCAAGATGGCGGCAATATTCTTGAGCTTGCCCGTCTTATCAAAGAGGAATTTAACCTTCTGTCAGGGGAACCGCTCGAACTATTCATCGATCGTGACGGAATCGCATGGGGCGAAGAGTGGCGTATGCGAATTGACTCTAGCTTGGTGCAGACTACCTTTTTTATCCCGATAATCACACCACGGTACTTCAAACGGCCGGAGTGTCGACGAGAGCTATTGGAGTTTGCCGCGAAGGCGAAAGGTCTAGGCGTTGAAGAGCTGATTTTGCCCATTCTGTACGTAGAAACGCCCGGGCTTTCTTCAGAGAACCTAGATCAAGCGGTAGCTCTCGTTGCTCGAACCCAATATATGGATTGGCGCAACGCCCGGCTTATGAATACCGGCTCTCGCGAATATAGGTCGGAAATCCATGCTCTAGCTAGCCGTTTGTTGGAGATCGCAGAGCGTGTGGCAGCGAACCAACTTAGCAGGGAGCTCGATGCCGATTCAGAAGAATGTGAAGATGAAGGCGTTGCCGAGATAGTGGGAAAGCTGAACGCTCTTTTGCCTGAATGGTTGGATGCGGTTATAGGATCTAAGTTCAACATGAGGCAACACGCCGCAACACAGGAAGAGTACGCCAGGCGTATGGAAAAGCTCGAAAGGGCTGGCTCGCCTGCATCTGCTAAACTCGCAACTAAGATTCGCTATGGCAGAGAAGTGCTTTCTATAGTAGAACGTCATCAAAGGGAGGCTCGGATCTATGTCGCGCGGAGTATGGAACTAGATCCACTAGTTTCTACGCTAGCGAGATTGGTTTCAGAGCATTCCGAGAGTTGGCCATTGGCAGTTCCGGTAAGGGATGCCATAGATGAGGCAATGGTGTCGATCCGGGAGTCGGAAGACAAAAGGAAGATAGGTAAGCGCCCGCTCTTGGTTTCGATTGATGAAATGAAATATGTTGGTCGCGTATTTCAACAATGCAGTATCGTTTTGCGCGATGCGGAACGATTGGTAGGTGAGGGTAACTCAATCGTACAACGTTGGGACTCTGAGTTGCGTAAGGGATCCTAATAGTAGGACTGAAGCTCGCCACTATCGTGACTGAACGAGCACTGATAGTTGGTTACGTTTAGCATTGATTATCGCAGCCATCAAAACGATTCAAGAGGTTCGCCGCGCGTATTGAGGCCTGGCCACTGGCCTGGCCCTCGCCGTCAGGCCCGCTGGGCCGGTAGAGGTCTCCGGGGTCAACGGCGCGCCGAAGGCGCGTCCCGCGCCGCGGGATGCGAAGCACCGTTGAGGCTGGAGGGACCGGCCCGGACAATGCGCGGCGTTCCGCCCCGTCGCTGTGACATCTTCCCGGCTCCGGCGCACCTGGCGCGAGGGTGACCGCCCGGCCGTGGTGCTAGCGGGCGCGGCAGCGGGATACGGCGGGGACCGCAGGCGGCCGGTCACCGGGGGTGCCGTGCGCGGCAGCCGCCGCGCCGTAGGGCTTGCGTCCGAAGGACGCGGCGGAAGCTGCCGCCCCGCAACGGCGAGACCCGGGTGAGCCCCCGACCGCTTACGGCGGGTCACCCTGGCCGCTCTTGCCCCTCGACTGCTCGCGTCCGTCCTCGCTGCTCACGGCCGGGGCCGTCAGGCCCGGCACGCCGAAGGTGCGCCCTTGAAATACCGTACAGAAGGTTCTCACAAAGTCTCCCGGCTTGCCCAGGGGGCGCGGACCTAACGGCCCACCGTTACCGTGTTCGCTCCCAACAGGCTCCCAAAATCGGACATCCGGGAACGCGTAATGCAAACGGCAGGCCACTAGATGCCTTGTGACCTGCCGTTTCCGTGTCGGGGTGGCCGGATTTGAACCGGCGGCCTCTTCGTCCCGAACGAAGGAAATGCCTCAGCGTGCGGACACGGCTAGCGCTCTGAGCTGCGGAAATATCCCCAGGCAACCCCAGCTATGCCCACACATCCGCGTAGCTCTTGACGCACGTATGACGCACGAGCTAGCCGCGCTCGGCGGCCGGGACGACGAAGTGCCCGCGGCCCATCCTGGACCGGATGAGGCCCTCCTCGCGCAGCACCGCGAGCGCCCGCTCGGCGGTGCCCTGCGCCACCCCGTACTGCTGCGTGAGGGTCTTCACCGACGGGACGCGCCGGTCCAGCTCGCCCGACGCGATCTGGCCGCGCAGGATGGCCGCCAGCTGCAGGTACAGCGGCTGCTCAGCGTCGTGGTCGATGGTCACAATGATCACTCTAGGCAACCTGCGTGTTCACCTGCGGTTATAGGTGTCCCCATACGGACACCTATGGACCTAGGTGGACCTTACGAGTAACGTGACAGGTCCAACACGAAAGCGGCCCGGGCGGCGAGCAAACGCCGTGATCCCGGGCCTGACCCCCACTAGGAGGGGCTATGGAGAATGATGGCACCAAACCGGACAGCCAGCCACGCGACCCGTTCGCGGTCGACGTCGAGCACGCGCTCGACGCCCTGGCCCTGGCGTGGGGCGGCGAGTACGACGAGATCTGGCTCGGTCATGACGGCGAGTGGGGCGCGCACCGCAAGGACGCCGGCGAGGATGACGTGCTCACCGGGGCCACGCCGGACGCGCTGAACCGCGTGATCCGCGCCGACCAGGAGCGGCGGGCCGCGCTCCGGCTGCCCGGCCCCGGCGCCGAAGAGCTACGGGAAATCTTCTTCCCCGAGGACGGGGACACGCTGTGAACGACACCGGCGCGCTGGAGGACCTGCGGCACCACTGGGGCTCGGCTTACAAGATCGGGTGGCGGGCCGGGCGGTGGCGGGCCGTCCGCCGCGACGACGGCTCCGCGGTCTCCGCGGACACCCCCGGGCAGCTGCTCGAGCTGATCCGCGCCGACTACGCCGCCCGCCCGGTCGCCCGGGACGTGCCGTGAGCGGCGCCGGCCGGTTCCCCGCCGGATCCCCCGTCCTGACCCGGTACCCGCTCACCCGCGAGCAGGAGCACGGCGACCGGTCCGCGTGGCCCTGGCTGCCCGCCACCGTCGCCCAGCAGGTAGGGCCGGACGAATGGGAGATCGTCGTCGAGGACCGCCGGGTAGCCGTGCTGGAAGACGGGGTTACCTGCGCGCCGCCGGGCACGGGAGAGGATGATCTGTGCCATCCGGTAGTGTTTCGTGATTCATCCGAGATCAGGGGGGATTGAGGTATGGGCAACGGCGACGCCCGGCCCGATTACAGGGCGATGGACTACGGGCATACGCCCGGGGATTCGATGGGGACCGATCCCCGGTGGGTGCACCCGGGACGGCCGCCCACGGCGGAAGAGCGGAAGGCGGCGGCCGTGCTCTGGGCCCGGGCCCGGGGTGAGGCGCCAGGGGCAGCCCGCGAGCCGGGAGGCGAGCGGGATGGCGAGTGAGCCGCGGATCAACCGCGAGATGGCGCTGGAGGACTACGAGTCGACGCTGCGGCTGCTGGGGGACATGCGGTCCCTCATACGGTCGGATCACCTGACCGTGGAGACCAGGCTGCATGCCATCGACCACGCGATCACCGAGGCGGTCGGCGGCCTGCCCGAGCGTGCCCGGGACTACCTCCGCGATGTCATGCTCGGCCTGGAGGACGGCGGGCGGCCGTGAACGGCGAGACGCGGCCGGGCCGGTGGGTCTGGGTGCCCGAAACTGACCAGGAGGCGCAGGAGTCCCTCCGCCGCCTGAAGGAATGGACCACCGGCCACGGCTTCAGCGAGACCGGCGCCCGCATCTTCCGGGAGCTGCGCAACCAGGACCTTCCCCCGGAGCGGAGAGCCGAGCTGCACGACGAGCTGATCACCGAACTCGAGCGGAAGTCCACCGAATGGGCCGCCGGGTCCGCGCAGCGGCGGGCGGCCAGGCGTGAGGCCGGTATCGGGACGTACGGGTGGCTGACATAATCCGGTAGCCGTCCCGTTGACCCGGCCGAGGCCCGCCAGCTGCTCCGTCGCTGGCGGGCCGCGTCATGCTGCTCTGCGCGCGCTGTCGGATCACGCCGTCGGATTTTCGCCCCCTGGGGGCACTTTTCCGACAGCGTGATCCGACAGTTGCGTCCGGCTCCCCGCGCGCCCGGGCGCGAGATGGCCGGGCGGCCGGAGAGGGCGCCTCCCGGCCGCCCGGGGCTAGTTGAACACCGCCGCGGCGCGGCGCCGGGCCGCGGCCAGGCCGCCCAGCAGCATCCGCGCCCGCTCGTAAGCGGCTTCCATCTCGCGGGCGGCCCGCACCCGCTCCTGGAGCCCGGCGGCCTCGTCCCGGCGGACCGCCTCCGCCGTCGCTATCACCGCGGCCACCGCATGCGGCAGCGTCATCACGCCGTGCACCGCCGCCGGGTCCATAACTTGACCTCGAGGTACCGGAAGTGGTTCGGGGAGATCACCCCGGCGCCGGTCCGCCAGTAGCAGTACAGGCCGCGGACGCCCAGCGGGAGGCGGGTTGCGCCCAGCATGTGCGGGATCAGCTCGGCGGACATGCCGAGGCGGTCCACGATCTTGTAGCCCTTGAAGTTCCCGCCGATGATCAGCTTCGTGCCCGTGGCCGCCCCGGTGCCCATCGTGGACCATTCGGCCTTCGGCCTTCCCAGGAAATCGCCGCCGCGGTCGCCGTCGGAGAACTGCCGGGCCTGCGTGGTGCTGCCCTGCGCCACGAACTGATACGTGGTGTCCCAGGTCGACGGCGCGGCGGCGAACGTGCAGTCGCCGATGAACCGGGCCGGGATCGCGGCCTTGAGCAGCCACGGGTCGCCGACCGCGTAGGTGGCCACCGTCAGGGTCTGCACCCGCTGCGTGGTCGTCAGCCCGTTCAGCGCGCCGATGTTCAGGATCCCGGACGGCTGGTTCGTGCCGGTGCCGGTCAGGAACATCGTCGCGTCCACCGTGTTGCGGGCATCGGCTACCAGCTTCAGCAGCTGCGAGCTCAGCGTGTCCCAGTCCTGCGAGGCCTCGATGCTGAAGAGTGCCAGGGCCCGGCCCTGCTGGCTGGAGATCTTCGGCCCCAGCAAACTAGGCGTGGCGTCGGTGGCCTCGACACCCTCCTGGACGTAGCCTGCCGTGATCGAATCGGCGGTGACGCCCTGCCAGTCATGGGTGCCGATCGTCACCACGTCGGCGAGATCCCGCACCGGGTTCAGCGCACCCGTGCCGGTGATCAGGATCGACGGATCCCACGTGATCGGCAGGATGAACCCGGTGCTCCCGGTGGTCAGCGCGGCGTTCATGATCCGGTGCTGGTCCTGCACCGCGGACGCCTCCCGGACCGCCTCGACCTCGGCCGCCGAGAACCGGAGGTGCCCCATCTGGGGATCGCCGATCATCTTGGCGAACGCCGTGTGGTACGCCTCGCTCCCGGCCGCCGCGAGGTAGCGGGCAGTCAGGCCCTGGCCGTCACCGCGGCGCAGCACCTTATCGGCCCGGTCGGCGGCCGCGGCGTCCAGCACCCCGGTGCCCTTGTAGTGGTCCAGGACCCGCATCGCCGCCATGCGGTGCGCCTGCACGTGCCGGTCACCGCCCGCCGAGGTCGCCCACCCGCCGTGCCCGGCCGCGCCGCCCGCCAGCGTCCCGCCCGCCGCCGGGCGCGCCTGGTCGAACATGCCCGTGTTCCCGCTGGCGTAGGCCGTCATCACCCGGCTGGCGGTCTCGGCGCGCTCAGCCAGGAGCGACTGCTCAACTCTCTGGCGGCCGGACAGGCGGGTGAACCGGGACAGCTCGGCGAGCCGCGCCGAGCACTGCTCCGGGGTGTAGTCCCTCGTCTCGGCGACGATCTCGTCGAGCACGTCGGGGACCTGGCCGTCGCCGACCCGTACCGCGTCATCAATCGGACCAGTCATCGCCGCCTCCAAGCGGTCGCCAGGATTACAAACCCTGGCCCGGGCCGGGCGATTGCCTCCAGCAGCGGGCTACCAGCGACCACAGCGCGATTGCGCGGCGGACGCCCCCAGCCTACAGGTAGCCGCCCAGCTCCGGCTCAGGCCGCTCAGGCGGCATGTCCGGGCCGTCGATGAACCGCAGGCCGTGCACGGAGACGTCGAACGCGACGAACCCCCGCACGAACTGCTCCACCACCTGCGCCCCGGACACCCTGCCGCCGGGCTGGGCGACCCCGTCCCGCGCGATCGACACCAGCGCCCCGGTGAACGCGCAGTTGATCGCCGTCACCGCCTCCGCCAGCTCCGGGCTCACCCCGTCCAGCCCCGCCACGCCATGCACGTCATCGTCCATCGTCTTCTCCTTCGCTCACCAGCATCTCGACGTCCACCACTCGCCCGGCTGCCAGACCACGTTCCCGCCGCACGCGCAATCAGGAGCGTGCCGGATACTGCCCGGTTCCGGCGACGGCGGGATCACCAGCGGCACGGCGCGGGCCGCTGACGGGCCGCCGGGCGCCCGCTGGCCGTTCACCTGGCCGCGCATCCGGTTCCCCTTGCTCGCGCCCGCGCTCGTGTTGCAGTGAGCGTGAGCCCAGCCGCGGTAATCAGCCGGGCCGCCGCCGTCGAGGTGGTCAAGATGAATCTCCTGTCCCGGGACAAGCTCCCGGCCGCAGCGTACGCACGCCTGGCCCCACGCGGAATCCTTCGTCGCGGCGGCCAGCTTCCGGTGCTCGCCGCCGTACTTCCCGCCGCCGTCCCGGTGCTCCGGGCAGAACCGCGCCGGGCGGCCCCGGCCCTGCTCGAAGCCCCGGCCGCACGTCTCGCAGGTCCTCCGCGTCACCCGGCCCTCCAGAAAGTTACGCTCCGTGTAAATATCGATTTCGGGGGCGGCCGTCGCAAGTCCCGCGGCTTCGGTCCGCTATGCCCCCCTACCCTCTGACCTGCTGCGATGCGACGGCTTGGGGTGGTTGCCCCTCTGTCCGGTCCGGGGATGGTGAACCGTGCTCGCCTCGGCAGCCTGGCCGCCGCCGTGGCTGGCGGGCCGCGGTGGTTCATGTCCTTGATGCTTCGGATGGTTCGTGTCCTGCTCGGCCGGGGCCGAGGCCGAGGTCGTGGTCGTCATCGCTGGTCGTGGCTGGCACGACTGACCGCGCGGTGAGGTAGGCGCTGCTGTCGCCGTGATGCTGGCCGCATGGCCGGTCGGGTCCGCCGTCTGCCCACCTGCGCGGGCATGCCGGGTCGGTGCTGCAGCGCGCGAGCTTCCTGGGTTCCATGCCGGTCATGATGCTGGCCTGGCCGCCGTCGCGGTGGGATGCCCGCTCTTCGTGTGCCGCTCGGCGGCCTTGTCGACCTCGGCCATGGTGCCGGGCCCGGCCGTCCAGTCGCACCGGAGGCAGTGCGCGGACGCGGTGACCGTGCCTATCATGCGCCGGTGCGCCGGATCGGGATGACCTCGCTGTCACACTCGGGTGTCACATCTCGCCCCCCTGGGGGCGAGATGTGACAGGCAGATGTGACAGCTGTCCGGGGCAGCACCGCCACGTTCGCGTGCTCCCGGTCCCACCGTGCCAGGTCGCGCCGGACGGTCTCATAGGAGACGGTGAGCTCCCTGCCGATCTGCCGCAGCGACAGGCCCTGGGTGCGCATCCGAACCGCGGCGGCGGCGCGCTTGTTCACGTCGCGCCATGGAATGTGCCCTTTGCGCCTGTAGTTCCTCATGGTTGTCCTCCGGTCGTGGTGCTGGCGGCCTGGCCGTCGCCGAGTCTGCGGGCGGCGCGGCGCCGGTACCGGTGGCTGCGCGCCGCGGTGGTGCCGTTGGGGTGGCGGCAGGGCTCGCCGGGTGTGGCGTGGCAGCTGGGGCAGGCTGCTGTCCGGGCGTGCGTCTCGTCACGCGTCTCGTCACGCGTCAGGTCACGCGTGACCTCGGCGGGGCGGCTGGCGGTCATACGGTGCACTCCGGTGTGGTGTGGCGGCGGCTGCCGCAGCGTCCGCAGAGGGCGGCGATCGCGGGCGGGTGGCCGCGGGGCTGGCCGTCGATGCGCGGCGCGCGGCCTATCGATGTAGAGGAGTACTGATGGTGCTGTGCTACTGGCCGGTTGGGTCGGCCGTTCTGGCCGGTTGGGTCGGCCAACCGGCCACCCGTGGCCGGTTGGGTCCGGTCCTGTGGATAACCTGGCCCGGTGAGCTGCCACTCCGACGCCACGCTGGTCTCCGGGCTGATGTAGTGGCCGCGGCGGGTCTGCAGCAGCAGGTCGGCCTGGCGGCCCCAGCGGGTGGCGCGGCGGACGGTGCGCTCCTCGGCGCTGGCATCGGCGGCGAGCGTCTCGGTCGACGCGAACCCGCACCCCGTCTCCCAGTCCATGCGCAGCGCCAGGCAGTACAGGACGAGCCGCTGCAGCGCGGGCGGCCGGTCCGGGTGGTCGCGGATCATCACTAGCCATCGCTCGATCACGGCTCACCGCGTGGTCTCAGGTGCGGGCGGCCGTACGCGTGTTGGCGTCGATGTATGCCGCGAGGTGGTCATCGCGAACGCGCGATTTGGGCCGCTGCGCGCCTGGCCGGGCGATGTCGACAGTGGGGAGCTCGCCCGAGGCGATGAGGGTGTAGACGTAGTTCTCGCTGCAGCCGAGTCGGTCGGCTACCTCGGCGGGCGTGTAGAGCGCCGGCGACTGGCGGGTGACAGCGGTTCTGGTGCGGGTACCGGTAGTAGCGTTGGCCATGACATGCGCTCCCCTGGGTATGGGCGGATGCTGTGTCATGCCCCTGCGGGATGGCAGTCCCGCAGGGGCATCCCTGCGTGTACATGGGGACGTTAGCTGAGGGTGGGCGTGTACGCGGCGGCCGATCTGTGCGCCAGATGGAGGGCCGTTCGGCTCATATGCGCGCCGTTCGCCCTGGTGTGCTCACGTTCAGAACGCAGCGGTTCAGAACGGGTTAAACCGGACGGCCGGATCGTGATCTGACCGTGATGCGACTCTGGCGTGTCCCGGATCGTGATCTCAATTCCCCGGGCGTGCTTACACCTTTCATGGTGTAGGGTGGCGAGCGTGAATGACACCGAAGAGCAGCCGGGTATCCGCGCGGCCGAGCGGTTCGCAGCAGGATTGCGGGATATCCGCCTGGCGCGCGGCGTCACGCAGGCCGAGCTGGCGGACCGCATGCGCGAGCGCGGGCACCGCTACGTCCAGCAGACCATCGTCAAGATCGAGCAGGGTGAGCGCGTCGTGCGCCTCACCGAGGCTGGCGACCTGGCCGCCAGCCTCGGCGCGTCGCTCGGCGAGCTGATGTGCGATGAGGACCAGGAGGACCGGTGAGCTACATCCGCAGGCTTCCGTCCGGCATGTGGCAGGCCACCGTGCGCGGCCCGGACGGCCGCAGGCATACCCAGGCGGACAAGCTGAAGTCCGTCGTGCGGACCTGGGCCACCGAGCAGGAAGCGCGGTTCCGGCAGGGCGAGGTCCGCGATCCGCGCGCCGGTGACGTCAGGGTCGGCGACTGGTACGCCCGGTACGCCGCGGCGAGCGGCGTCGAGAAGATCACCGCGACCAAGAACCGCTCGCTGTGGAAAACCCACTGCGAGCCGAAGTGGGCTGGCTGGCGCATGTCCGCGATCACCCGCATGGAAGCGCAGGGATGGGTCGGCGAGCTGCGCGCCACCAGGCTCGCCCGGTACCGCGGCCGCGACGTCGGCGGCGACGACAAGAACGTGCCGTGCCTGGCGGCCGCCACCATCGCCGACGTCGTGCACATCATGTCCGCGCTCTTCCGCGCCGCCACCAAGGAACACCCGCCGGTCGTGCTGACCAACCCGTTCGCCGAACTGGACCTGCCGGTGATCGAACCGCGGCCGGTCGAGTTCTACGAGCCGGACGAGGCCCGCGTGCTGTACGCGGCGATCGAGCAACTGTCCGGCCCGGAGTGGCGCACGCTCGCCGAGCTCGGGATGGACGTCGGCCTGCGGCCCGGCGAGATCTTCGGCCTGCACGGTCACCGCGTCGACTTCCTGCGCGGCCGGCTAACCGTCGTCGACGTCATGACCCGCCAGGGCCTGCGGGAGTGGCCGAAGTCCAAGAAGTCGCACCGCACCGTGCCGGTCCCGCCTCACGTGCTCACGGGGATGTCGGTGCTGATGGCCGGCCGGGCCCGCGACGCGCTGGTCTTCACCGCCCCGCAGGGCGGCCCGGTGACTGACGAGCACTTCCGCGACCGGGTGTGGTACCCGGCGGTAGCTGCTGCACGCCTGTGCGGCCGCGGGCCCGCCGAGGCCGCCGAGGGCCCGGCCCGGTGCAAGCCGGACGGGTGCGGCGACCCGCAGCACTTCATCCGCCGCTTCGCGCCGCGGATCATGCGGCACACGGCCGCCTCGTGGCTCGTCCAGGACGGCGTCCCGCTCTACGACGTCCAGGCGCTGCTCGGCCACGAGGACTACGCCACGACTCAGCGGTACGCGCACCTGGCGCCCGACGCTCACAACAAGGTGATCGAGTCGTGGACCCGGCGGGCGCCCGCCGGCGCACGTTTTCCGGCTCTTGACGCACCAGTGACGCACGAGACGGCGAAGGCCCGCTCCCAGCTGAGGGAAACGGGCCTGTGACCTGGGTCGGGGTGGCCGGATTTGAACCGGCGGCCTCTTCGTCCCGAACGAAGCGCGCTGCCAAGCTGCGCTACACCCCGCCCGCGCGGAACCTCACCGGTACCGCGCGAGACTTCGACAGTCTAGCGGAAACGCAGACCCGCTCGTGCACGGCTGCGGACAGGGTCGGCCGAGCGGGGGCCGGCCGAGACAGGGCCGGCCGAGACAGGGCCCGGCTAGCCGCGATCGCGTGGCACCAGGGTGAGCAGGCTGGCCTCCGGACGGCAGGCGAACCTGGCCGGGGCCCACGGCGACGTGCCGAGCCCGGCGGAGACGTGCAGCCAGCCCGGCCCGACGACTGGGTGCCGGTGCAGGCCGCGGGCCCGTTCCCGGTCCAGCCCGCAGTTGGTCACCAGCGTCCCGTAGATCGGCAGGCACAGCTGGCCGCCGTGGGTGTGGCCGGCCAGCAGCAGGTCGTAGCCGTCGGCGGTGAACTGGTCGAGGAGCCGTGGCTCGGGCGAGTGCATGACGGCTACCCGGAGCCCGGCGGCCAGGTCGGCGCGGCCACCGACGTCCTGATAGCGGTCCCGGTTGATGTGCGAGTCATGCACGCCGGCCAGCGCGATGCCGAGGCCGCCGATGGTCAGCTGACCGCGCCGGTTGTTCAGGTCGAGCCAGCCGGCCTCCATCATGCCGTCCCGGAGCTTCTCCCAGGGCAAGTGCACGGATTTCGGGCCGGGCGGCGTGTTGCCGGTCCGGCGCACGTACCGCATCGGGTTCCGCGGCTGGGGCCCGTACAGGTCATTGGAGCCGAGCACGAAGACGCCCGGGCGGTCGAGCAGCGGTCCGAGGGACTCGAGGAAATACCCGACGGCCTCCGGGTGCGCGATGCAGTCCCCGGTGTTGACCACCAGATCGGGGTCGAGGTCGTCGAGCGACCGGATCCAGGACATGAGCCGCTTGCGGCCCGGGGTGAGATGCGCGTCGGAGATGTGCAGCACGCGCAGCGGCGCCGAGCCCGGCGGCAGGACGGGAACCTCATGCCGGCGCAGGGCGAACCAGTTTCGCTCGATCACCGTCGCGTAGCCGACCGCGGCGGCGCCGAGGGCGGCGGTGACTGGGATTAGAGTTCGCAATCTCACCGTCCCATGGTGCCATGACCGCGGGTGTGCCACTGACCGCCCGGCGTGGTCGGGCCAGTTCCTAGGATGGGCGTGTGGCTGAACTAAAGGAACGGCTGCGCGCGGACTTGAACGCCGCCATGCGGGCGCGCGATCAGGTACGGATGCGCACACTGCGGATGGCACTGACCTCCATCACCACCGAGGAGGTGGCGGGCACCTCGGCCCGCGACCTCAGCGACGAGGAGGTCGTGAAGGTGCTCACCCGGGAGGCCAGGAAGCGCCGGGAGGCCGCTGAGGCGTTTGGCGCGGCTGGCCGGGCCGAGCAGGCGGCAGCCGAACGGGCCGAGGGAGACGTGCTGGCTCACTACCTGCCCGTGCAGCTCGGCGACGACGAGCTTGCCGCGCTGGTCAGCGAGGTGATCGCCGAGACCGGCGTGACCGGCATGCAGGGCATGGGCCAGGTCATGAAGACGCTGACCCCCCGGGTGGCGGGGCGGGCCGACGGCGCCCGGGTCGCCGCCGAGGTCCGCCGCCGCCTCAGTTCGGCCTAGCGGCGGCCGCCTGAGTTCTGCCTAGAAGCGGCCGCCTGAGTTCCGCCTAGAAGCGGCCGCCTGAGATGCGGCGGTCACGCTGGGTCTGGCCGCGCTCCCCGTAGGGGTAGTCCGGCGCCTCCGGGTCGCTGGCCGCGTCGAGCAGCCGGGTCTCGTCCTCGCTCAGGTCAAGTTCGCCGGCCGCCAGGTTGTCGTCGAGCTGAGCCAGGGTGCGAGCGCCGAGGATCACCGAACGTACCGCCGGGCGCGCCAGCACCCAGGCGATCGCCACCTGTGACATCGAGGCCCCGCGTCCCTCGGCGACCTTGCGGGCCGCGTCGATGACCTGCCAGGTGCGCTCCAGGTGCCCGCGCTCGTTCCAGATCCGCATGCCCTCATCCATCTGGTCGGACAGCCTGGTGCCCTCGCCCGGCGGCTCGTCCCGCCGGTACTTGCCGGTCAGCCAGCCGCTGGCCAGCGGGGACCAGGGCAGCACGCCCAGCCCCTCCGCCTCGCAGGCCGGGACGATCTCCCATTCGATCGCGCGGGCCAGCAGGCTGTACTGCGGCTGCACGGTCACCGGGCGGATCAGCCC
>Ga0137383_10000306_pt1 | contig 23548 bp, 17 predicted proteins | sample SagtaG_19_FD_104817 | JGI IMG/M metagenome (GOLD analysis project Ga0137383, IMG submission 104817) | Vadose zone soil microbial communities from Sagehorn Ranch, Mendocino, California, USA - Sage2_R_40_16 metaG | ecosystem: Environmental > Terrestrial > Soil > Vadose zone | place: USA... | reverse complement strand
GGTCGCCGCCGATGAGGAAGGTCGCCTCGCGGTCCTCCCAGCACTCGAAGATGTTCGGGCAGCCGGCTTCCTCGCAGACCGTGTGCAGGCCTTCGCTCCGGACCAGCGTCTTCAGCTCCGTTTAGGACGGTCCGGTGCGCAGCCTGGTCTTGATCCACGGCGGCTTCCGCTCGATCGGGACCTGGCTGTTGCGGGCCTCGAGGCGGAGCATGCGCCGGCCTTCGGGTGCGAGTACCACCCCTCCAGGGTATGTCGCCGCCGGCCCATGGCCGTAAGGGGCACAGCATGATCTTGAGCACGCTGCGCGGCCTGATCTAACGGGCCGCCGCCAGCGGGACGGCGGCGAGCGTTTCCGGCCTCGGGCCGGCCAGCACGCCGGGGTCGTGTACGTGCCGCCAGGCGCGGTACCCGAGGACGTCGGCGAGGTGGCGTTTCATCACCTGCGTCAGCTGGGCCACCGTGATGTCGCGGCCGGTCTCGGCGGACAGCGTGGTCACTCCGGCGTCACGAATGCCGCACGGGACGATCCGGTCGTACCAGGACAGGTCGCAGTCGGCGTTCAGCGCGAACCCGTGCATGGTGACGCCGCGCGCCACCCGCGCGCCGATCGCGCCCACCTTGCGGTCTGGCGCGCCCTCGTCGCCGCGTACCCAGGCGCCGCTGCGCCCGGCCACGCGTTCGGTGGCCACGCCGAACTCCGCGCACGTCCGGATCATGGCCTCCTCGAGCGCGCGCACGTAGGCCACCACGTCCAGCGGCTCGCGGAGCTTTATGATCGGGTACCCGGTCAGTTGCCCGGGACCGTGCCAGGTGATCTTGCCGCCACGGTCCACGTCGATGACCGGCGCCCCCGGATCGCCGAACGGCCGGTCGGACGCCGCCGTCCGCTTGCCGGCCGTGTACACCGGCTCGTGCTCGAGCAGCAGGCAGCTGTCGGGAGCCTCATCTGCCACCCGCCGGGCGTGCACACGCCGCTGCAGGTCCCAGCCCTCGCGGTACTCCACGGGAACGGCGCCGAAGTCAAGATAGACAAACTCGCTCACTTTGCCCAGCTTACGCGCGGCCGGGCCACGGCAGGCCGGGCCGGCGCACAGGGTCGCCGGCTCACGGCGCAGGGACCGCACAGCTAGCACGCAGCCGGCAGGAGGACAATGAGGAGGTGATAGATAAGGCCGAATTGCGCCGGCTGAGCCGGGCCGAGCGCCAGGAACTGGCCGCCTTGCTCGCCGAACTCGACGAGCCCGCTACCCCGGGCGGGGCTGCCACCTCCGGCGAGCCAGTCGCCCCAGGCGAGACCGCCGCCTGCGACGGGCCCGACCTGGTCGCGGCCAACCCGTACCGGATCGACTCGACGCTGCGGCGGGAACGGCGGCTGGCGCTGCTAGTCTCGGCGGCCTGCTGCGTGGTCCTGGCCGGCTGGATCGTCCTGCTCGCCGCCACCCTGCCGCACCAGTTCGACGCGCATCACTGGCGTGCCGTCTGGGTGAACTTCGACGTGTTCCTGCTCGCGGCGTTCACCGCGACCGCGTGGGCGATCTGGCGGCAGCGGCAGGTCCTGATCTTGCTGCTGGTGCTCATCGGCACCATGCTGTGCTGCGACGCGTGGTTCGACGTCGGCACGTCGCTGGCGACGCGCGGGTTCACGATAAGCCTGCTGTCCGCGGTCTTCGCCGAGCTGCCGCTCGCCTTCCTGGCCTTCGCCGGGGCGCGACGCCTGCTCAGGGCCACGGTCGCCGCCGGGATCCTGGCCGGCGCCAGAGCCCAGTTCGGCCAGGCGGCCCAGTTCGGCCGGGTGGCCCAGGTCGGCCAGCCGACCCTGGTCGGCGCCGGGGCCCCGGCCAGCGCCGCCGCGGCCAGCCCAGGTACCCCCGACTGGGCCCAGGTCGGCAACTGGGGCCGGAGCTGCGCGGGTCAGTCCCTTCGTCGCGCGCGGCTGGCCGGGGCCGGTCTCGACGAGGCCCTGCCGCGCCGCCGCGGCCAGCGCCGCGCCTGGCGCGCCGGGCGAGCCCGTCAGTCGGCCTGACCGCGCCAGGCGCAGAATGGAAATGTGATCATTGAGGCTGAACTACGCCGGATGACCCCGGATGAGCGGCGTCAGCTGGCCCGCACCCTGGCCGCCATTGACCGGCCGCACCCGCTTCTGGATCCCAGGCTCCGGCGGCGCAGGCGGTTCGGCCTGCTGTTCATGACGGCGTGCTGCCTCGGGCTGGCCGCCTGGATCGCGATCCTCATCCTGACCTTGCCCGGGCGCTATACCTCGCACGACTGGCGGGCCGCGTGGGTCGGCCTGGACATCGCTGAACTAGCCGGCTTCGCCGCGACCGCCTGGGCGGCCTGGAACCAGCGCCAGGTCCTCATCTTCTTCATGATCATCACCGGCACGCTGCTCGTCTGCGACGCGTGGTTCGACCTGGCCCTCGACTATGGCTCGCGCGGTTTCACGATGAGCCTCGTCTCCGCTCTAGTGGCCGAGCTGCCGTTGGCCCTGCTGCTGTTCACCAGCGCTCGGCGGCTGGTCCGGGTCACTATCCAGGCGATGATGCAGCTCAGCGGGGTCGCGGGGCCCGTTCCGCCGCTATGGCGGATCCCGCTGTTCGCGGACGGCCTGGAAGAGGCGCTGCCGACCCGGTTCAGGCCCCGGGCCGCGGAAGCCGAGGCCACAGCGGAGGCCGAGGCCACAGCGGAGGCCGAGGCACAAATCACGGCCGATGTCACAGCCGCCGAAGGCCCCTCGTCTTTAGGGATCAGACGATCCCGAGGGGAGAACCGTGGACCCGAGCCAGTACACCGAATACCGCCCGCTGATGTTCTCGATCGCCTACCGGATGACCGGCAGCGTCGGCGATGCCGAGGACATCGTGCAAGAGGCCTTCCTGCGGGCCGGCAAGGACGCCGAGGTCGAGTCGCCCAAGGCGTACCTGGCCACGATCACCACCCGGCTGGCCATCGACCACCTGCGCTCGGCCCGCGTCCGCCGCGAGTCCTACGTCGGGACCTGGCTCCCCGAGCCGCTCATCGGGACCGGTTTCGGGGATTTCGGGGGTTTGAGGGGCGAGCCCGATCCGGCCGAACTCGCCGAGACCTCCGACTCCCTGTCGATGGCGTTCCTGGTGCTGCTGGAGAGCCTGGCCCCGGCCGAACGCGCCGTGTTCCTCCTCCGCGAGGTGTTCGGCTACGCGTACCAGGAGATCGCCGGCATCACGGGCAAGACCGAGGCCGCCTGCCGGCAGATCTTCACCCGGGCCCGCCGCCGCATCGACGAGGGACGGCCGCGGTTCGAGACGTCCCGCGCCGAGGGCGAGGAGCTCACCGCCCTGTTCCTGGCCGCGGCGGGCGGCGGCGACATGACCAGCCTGCTCGAGCGGCTGGCCCCGGACGTGGTGTTCTACGGGGACAGCGGCGGCAAGGGCGAGACGACGTTCATCGCCCCGGTGTTCGGCCGCGAGAAGGTGGCCGAGGTGATCAGGATCCAGGTCAGCCGGACCCTGCACCTGGGCGCCTCGCTCCGCGCCGCCTGGGTGAACAGGCAGCCGGGCGTCCTGGCCTGTGACGCCGACGGCGACCTGATCGCGGTCATCGCGCTCGACGTGCTCGACGGCCAGGTGCTGGCCATCCGGACGATCGCCAACCCGGAGAAGCTGCAGCATGTCGGTCCGGTCTCGCAAACCTGGCACCTGCGCTGGAGCGAACAGGGCGAGGAGAGCTGAGGTGTCACGCCCGCGGGGGTGGCTGCGTCTCAGAGGGCGTACATGTAAAGGGCACAGGAAAGGAAAGGGATCATGCGAGTCTTCGTCGCGGGGGCGACCGGAGTGATCGGCCAGTACCTGGTTCCCAGCCTGGTCGCGGCCGGACACGAGGTCACCGGCAGCACGCGCTCGCCGGCCAAGGCGATCCAGCTGAAGAGCGCCGGCGCGACGCCCGCCATTGTCGACGGCCTGGACCGTCAGGCCGTACTCGAGACGGTCAGGGCCGCGCAGCCGGACGTCATCGTGCACCAGATGACCGCGCTGGCCAGCATGCGCAACTTCCGCAACTTCGACCAGGAATTCGCGGTGACCAACGAGCTGCGCAGCAAGGGCACCGACTACCTGCTGGAAGCCGCTCAGCAGGTCGGCGTCCGCCGGTTCATCGCGCAGAGCTTCATCGGCTGGAACAACGCCAGGACCGGTGGCCTGGTCAAGACGGAAACCGATCCGCTGGACCCCGACCCGCTCCCGGCGACCAGGCAGTCCATGGCGGCGATCAGGCATGTCGAGGAGACCGTGCCCGGCGCGGTGCCCGAGGGGCTGGTGCTGCGCTACGGCATGTTCTACGGCCCGGGCGCGTCTGAGTCCATGCTCGATGTGGTGAAGAAGCGGCGGATGCCCGTCGTCGGCGGGGGCACGGGCATCTGGTCCTTCACCGAGGTCACCGACGCCGCGGCCGCGACCGCCGCCGCCGTCACCCGCGGCGCGCCCGGCATCTACAACGTCGTCGACGACGATCCGGCGCCGGTCGCGCAGTGGCTGCCCTACCTGTCGGGGTGCCTCGGCGTGAAGCCGCCCATGCACGCGCCGGCCTGGCTGGGCAAGCTGCTGGCCGGCGAGCTCGTCGTCTCGCTGATGACCGAGGTCCGCGGTTCGTCCAACGCCAAGGCCAAGCGGGAGCTCGGCTGGGCGCCCAGGTACCCCAGCTGGCGGGACGGCTTCCCGGTCTGGGTGAAAGCGGCGGAGCAGGACCGTGCCGCCTGAGGGCCAGAGCGCGGCGGACTACTCGGAGTTCAGGCCGCTGATGTTCTCGATCGCCTACCGGATGACCGGGAGCATCAGCGACGCCGAGGACATCGTCCAGGAGGCCTTCCTGCGGCTGACCCGGGTGCTGCGCGACGGCGCCAGCATCGACTCGCCCAAGGCCTACCTGGCCACCGCCACCACCCGGCTGGCCATCAGCCACCTGCGGTCGGCGCGGGTGCGGCGGGAATCCTACGTGGGCGCCTGGCTGCCCGAACCGCTCCTCGCCGACACTGATCCCGGCCCGGCGGAGCGTGCGGAGATGTCCGATTCACTGTCCATGGCTTTCCTTGTGCTGCTGGAGAGCCTGACGCCGACCGAACGCGCGGTGTTCCTGCTGCATGAGGTGTTCGGCTACGACTACAAGGAGATCGCGGAGATCACCGGCAAGTCCGAGCCGAACTGCCGTCAGATCCTCGTCCGGGCCCGGCACCACGTCGATGACGGCAAGCCGCGCTTCGAGGCCTCCCGCGAGCAGCGGGACGAGGTGGCCCGCCGGTTCTTCGCCGCTGCCGCGGGCGGCGACATGGCCGACTTGCTCGAGCTGCTCGCCCCCGACGTGGTCGCCATCGGCGACGGCGGCGGCAAGGCTTGGGCCTCGGTCAGGCCGGTCCACGGGGCCCAGCAGGTCGCCCGGTTCGTCGCCGGGCTGTTCCGCCGGGGCGAGAAGATGGGCGCTTACGCCGTCCCGACCTGGGTCAACGGGCAGCCAGGCGCCGTTACCCACGACGCCGAAGGCCGGGTCCTCAACGTCTTCGCCCTCGACATCGCCGACGGCATGGTGCAGGCGATCAGGTCCGTGGTGAACCCCGACAAGCTGCACCACCTGGGGCCGGTCTCCGATGAGGCTCTGCGGGTGAGGCCGGAGGACCTGCCCCCGGGCTAGCACTGCGGGTGCCGCGGGACTTACCCTGTCCGCCATGGCCACCGACTTCACCGAGGAAACCGCCGCCGACGCGGTCGTCGACAGTTTCGCGAAGACCCCGGACCCGCGGCTGCGCGAGTTGCTGAGCAGCCTGGTCCGGCACCTGCACGCGTTCGTCAGGGAAACCGAGCCCACCATCGCCGAATGGGAGCGGGCCATCGAGTTCCTCACCGCGACCGGGCAGAAATGCGACGACGAGCGGCAGGAATTCATCCTGCTCTCCGACGTGCTCGGCATTTCCATGCTGGTGGAGACGATCAACAACAGGAAATCGGGCGGCGCTACGGAATCGACCGTGCTCGGCCCGTTCCACGTGGTGAAATCCCCGCGCCGGGAACTCGGCGAGTCTATCGATTTCGTCGGGACAGGCACGCCGTGCGTGGTCATCGGCCGGGTGCTCTCGGCCGACGGCGCGCCCCTGCCGGGCGCCGAACTCGACGTCTGGCAGGCCAGCGACCAGGGCTTCTATGATGTCCAGCAGCCTGACGTGCAGCCGCGGGCCAACGGCCGCGGCCTGTTCACCGCCGATGCGGACGGGGCCTTCTGGTTCCGCACGATCGTGCCGAGCCATTACCCGATACCGACCGACGGCCCGGTCGGCACGCTGCTGTTGTCGACCGAACGGCACCCGTACCGCCCGGCGCACATCCATTTCATCGTGACCGCTCCCGGGCACCGGGCGCTGACCACGCACATTTTCGTGGCGGGCAGCCCGTACATCGAATCGGATGCGGTGTTCGCGGTGAAGAAAAGCCTGATCAAGGAATTCAGCCTCGTCGAGGACCCCGAGCAGGCGGCCAGGTACGGTCTGGCCGGATCGTTCTGCCTCGCGAATTTCGACATCATCCTGCAGCCGGCCGCGGAAAACTGACGGTCCCTTGCCATAGCCGGCTTCCTTGCCCGTCATTAAGCTCTCGACACCTCTCAGCTGACAGCCTGTTTCGGTTTGCCATACGGCAGGCGCGCGACCCTGCTAGCGGTACCGCGGGTAGTGCAGCCAGCGTCTAGGGCCGGCGGATGCTGGCTGTGATGCCAGATCGCCGGCGGCGGGCGATGCTAGCTGTAAGCCGAACCGGCCCGTTCGCCGGCACTGTGACGGACTGGAGCAAGCCGGGTGGCCGGCCGGGAGCGCCCAGACTGGCTGGCATAAGCCGCACTCTCTCGCCACCCCAGTTGAGCGGGTTCGGTTCGTCATAATTAGCCCGCTTTGCCCGGGTATTCTGGGCGGCCGAGACGACCGCACGCAGGGCGCGATTGTGGGAGGGCTCCGTGCTTCAGGCAATGTTGCTCGCGGCAATCGTGGCCGCGCCGCTCGGGTCGACGGCTCTGTTCCTGCCCGCGCGGCGGCACGCGCACGACACCGGAGTCGGGCCGGCCGTGCGGCGGTTCGTGCTCGCCATAGTCGGCACCGTGGTGGTCGCCGCGGCCGCGGCGGGCCTGCTGCGGCTGTTGAAGGCGTCCGAGCACAACCTGGTGACCGGTGTCGCCGGCCTGGTGTTCGCGAGCCTGGTCTGGCTCCCCGTGACCAGGCGATGGTCAGCGCGAGCCCATGTGTGCTGGGCGTCGAGTGTGTTCCTGTTCGTGGTCTACCTGACCTATGCGCTTGAGTGGACGTTCAACAGCCACCTCGGGCCTGTCAGCACCATTGGCGGCGTGCTGCTCTGGCTGCTCGAGGTCTTCGCGGCGCTGCTGAGCTGTGCGTACCTGTGGGAGATCTGCGATGCTCTCGGCACCGAGCACTGGCGGCGCCGGATCACGCCGGCGACGAGGCTGTCCATGCCGGACGGCGAGCTGCCCATGATCAGCCTGCACGTCCCGGCGCACAACGAGCCGCCGGCCATGGTCATCGAGACGCTCCGCTCGCTGCTCCGCCTCGATTACCCCCGCTACGAGGTCATTCTCATCGATGACAACACCGATGACGAGGCTCTGTGGCGTCCGGTGGAAGCCTGGTGTGGCAGGCACGGGGTCAAGTTCGCGCACCTGGACAACTGGCCGGGTTATAAGTCGGGCGCGCTGAATTACGCGCTGCGCAAGCTCACCTCGCCCGATGCCGAGATCATCGGCGTGGTCGACTCTGACTACCAGCTCCAGCCCGGGTTCCTGCGCCGCTGCGCGCCGGCGTTCGCCGACCCGTGGATCGGCTTCGTCCAGGCACCGCAGGATTACCGCGACTGGACGCAGGCGCGCTACTACCGGCGGCTGTACTACTCCTACAAGTACTTTTTCGCTGTCTCCCAGCCGTCGCGCAACGAGCACAACGGGGCCATCTTCGCCGGCACCATGGGGCTGATCCGCAGGGTAGCCCTCGATGAGCTCGGCGGCTGGGACGAGTGGTGCATCACGGAGGACGCCGAGATATCCCTCCGGCTGCTCCGGGCGGGCTGGTCGGGCCTGCACGTGGACCAGTCGTGGGGCTATGGGATCATGCCGCTGACGTTCGAGGCGCTCAAGGGGCAGCGGTACCGATGGTGCTTCGGCGGCATCCAACTGCTGCGCATGCACTGGCGCTCGCTGATGCCCGGGCGGCAGAGCCGGGAGAATCACCTGACCACCGGCCAGCGCTGGGCCTACCTGGCCGGCGGCGTGCAGTGGTACGGGGACCTGCTCGGCCTGTTCTTCTTCATCTTCCTACTGGCCGGCGCGGCCAACCTGGCCACCGGCGGCGGCCAGCTGTTCCGCAAGCTCACCCTGTTCCTGGTCGCGGCCGTGCCGGTGATGGTGCTGCTCGGGCTGGTCCGCGCGGTGGCCCTGCTGCGCCGCGGCACTGGCGCGACCTGGCGGGACGCGATCGGCGCGTTCTTCATCTGGCAGTCCACCTCGCTGGTGGTGGCGCGCGCGTCGGTGCTCGGCCTGTTCGCCCGCAAGGCCGCGTTCCTGCGCACCCCGAAGACCAGCGAGCGGACGAAGTGGTGGGAGGCGCTGCGGGCCAACTGGGCGGAGTCCGCGCTCGCGCTGTTCGGCTTCCTCGGCATCGCGGGCGCCCTGACCAAGACGAACCAGCTGAGCGGGCCGCTGCTGGCCGGCCTGCTGCTGTTCCCCACGCTCGGTATGGCCGCCGCGCCCGTCAACAGCTGGGCCGCCCGCCGGGCCGCGCTGCCCGCCTGGCTGCGTGACCGGCGGACCACCGAGTACCGCCGCGACCGCCGGGCGTTCGCCGCCGGGGTGGCCACCGGGGGAGCGGTCGCCGTCCTTGGCGTCGCCATCGCCGCCCTGGCCCTGCTGTTCACCGGCCACCCCGCGGTGCAGACCCCGAACCTGGTCGGCCCCGCTCGCGGCAGTTCCGCTCCCGCCACCCCATCCCGCTCGCCCTCTACCTCCACCTCTCCGTCCGCCACGGCCACCCCCACCACGTCGCCATCGGCCTCACCAACCACTAGTCCCACTCCCAGCTCGAGCTCCTCCGCGACCCCCTCCGTTACCCCGTCCACCTCCGCGACCCCGACCGCGACAGGATCCCCGACACCTCCGTAACCACCCCTGGCAAACCGGCGCGCGCTATGCTGTCAACCGGTTCTGCAAGCGCTAGCGGAACGGCCTGCGATGACCAACGACGGTCCCACCTACGCGCCTCCGCCGTCCTCGGCGGATCGCCTGTCGGCACGCGAATTGCTCGCCCTGGTGCTTGGCCGGGACGCCGTGCAGGCGCCGGGCGTCGCCGACGGCGGGCCATGGCCTGCCGGGGGAACGCTGCTGCCGCCCCCGCTCCAGCTCTTCGTGCTGAGCTTCCTGATGCTCTTCGTCGAGCTGGCGCTCATCCGGTGGTCCGGGGCGCTAGTCATCTTTCTGTCCTACTTCTCCAACTTCGTCCTGCTGGGCAGCTTCCTCGGCATCGGCATCGGGTTCCTGCGGGCCCGGTCCCGGGTGAACCTCTTCCCCTGGTCCCCGGTGGCGCTGGCCCTGCTGATCCTTTTTGTCCGGGCGTTCCCGGTCGAGGTCATCCGTTCCGGACACCAGCTCCTGTTCTTCGGCTCCGGGACGTTCCATGCCAGCGGTCCGCCCCCGTGGGTCACGCTGCCCGTCGTGTTCCTGGCCGTGGCCGCCGTCATGGCGACGATCGGCGAGGGCGTCGCCCGTACGTTCGTGCGGTTCCGGCCGCTGGACGCCTACCGACTGGACATCGCGGGCAGCATCGCCGGCATCGCAGCCTTCTCACTGCTCTCGTTCCTCGACGCCAAGCCGGTTGTGTGGGCGCTCATCGTCGCGCTGGTCATGCTGCTGCTCTTCGGCAGGCGAGTCGGCCTTCTCCAGGTCACCGCGGTCGTGGCTCTGGTGATGCTGCTCTGGTCCGAGTCCCTGTCGTCCACCGACATCTGGTCGCCCTACTACCGCATCTCGTACACGAAGGCGGGCGATCAGTATGCCGTCAACGTGAACGGGATACCGCACCAGAACATCATCCCGGCCCGCAAGCTGCAATTGGTCTACTCCCTGCCGTATCAGCATGCTCCGGGCAATCCGCTCAACAATGTCCTGATCGTCGGCGCCGGTACCGGCGACGACGTCGCGAACGCCCTCCTGAAGGGCGCCAAGCACATCGATGCGGTGGAGATCGATCCCGAGCTGTACCAGCTGGGCAAGCGGCTGAACCCGGACCACCCCTACCAGAACCCCCGGGTCTCCGTGCATATCAACGACGGCCGGGCCTTCCTCGAGCGGACGCACACGAAGTACGACATGATCCTGTTCGCCCTGCCCGACTCGCTGACCCTGGTGGCCGGGCAGTCCTCGCTGCGGCTGGAGAGCTACCTGTTCACCCTCCAGGCGATGGAAGCGGCGAAAGCGCACCTGAACCCCGGCGATGGCCTGTTCGCCATGTACAACTACTACCGGACGACGTGGCTCCGCGACCGGCTGGCGGACACCCTGGAGGTGGCCTACGGGCACGCCCCCTGCGCCGACAACGAGGGCTTCTCGCTCTCCATGCTCTCTATCACCGTCAACCCGTCCGTGATGCACTGCAGCACCATCTGGCCGCGCCCGGCGAACGTCGTCCCGCCGGCCACCGACGACCATCCGTTCGTCTACCTGGACGGTAACTCGATACCCTCGCTCTACTTGATAACGCTTGGCCTGATCCTGCTGGCATCGATCGTGCTGGTGCGCACCGTATCCGGCCCGTACCGCAGGATGAGCGGCTATCTCGACCTGTTCTTCATGGGCGCGGCGTTCCTGCTGCTCGAGACGAAGAACATCGTGCAGTTCGCGCTGCTGTTCGGCACTACCTGGTTCGTTAACGCGCTGGTGACAGCGGGTGTCCTGGTGTCGGTGTTCGCCGCGGTGGAGGTGTCGCGGCACGTGGTCTTCCGGCGGCCGGCCTTGCTGTACGCCGCCCTGCTCGCCGCGCTGATCGTGGCCTGGGCGGTACCGCCGTCGTCGCTGCTGTCCCTGTCGCCGCTGCCCCGCTTCGTCCTGGCGGTGATCATCGCCTTCGCGCCGATCTTCCTCGCCAACATGGTCTTCGCCCAGCGCTTCCGCGACACTGCCGACTCTGGCACGGCCTTCGGGGCCAACTTGCTCGGCGCGATGGTCGGCGGGATCCTGGAGTACGCCTCGCTTGTCGTCGGGTACCGCTGGCTGCTCGTCTTCGTGGCGGTGCTCTACGGCCTGGCGTTCCTCACCGGATACCGCCACCTGCGGATTGCCGGCCCCATAGCCGCGCGGACGCCCCAGCCCGCCGCCCAATCCCGCTCCAGCACCACCAGCCCCTAACCACCGAGTCGCCCCGCCCGAGTACCGCAACCCAGCCTCCACTCCGCTCCCCAAACGGTCGGTGGGCCCCTGGGTACGTTCTTACGTACCCTGTGCGCCACCGAGCCCGAACGCTTCGCGTCGGCCGGTGACGCCGGTGGGCCCCTGCGTACGTTCTTAGGTACGCAGGGGCCCACCGACCCACTGAGGGCTGGCGGAGGAGGGAGCGGGCAGCGCCAATTTGTCAGTGGGCGGTGACAAGCTGTGCGCATGCCACGTAAGTCCGAATTCGACGAGGTGCGCCTGGACCGCATCCTGAATGAGCAGCATCGCGTCATCTCTCGTGCCCAGGTGCTCGCGTGCAGCATGTCCCCGCGTGCCTTGCACCATCGAATCGCGGCGGCGGGTCCCTGGCAGCGGCTGCTGCCTGGCGTCTACCTGACCGTCACCGGGACGGTGACCCAGGATCAGCGCGAGATGGCCGCGCTGCTCTACGCGGGCCGGATAAGCCTGATAACCGGGCCGACCGCCGTGCGGCGGCACCGTCTGCGCTCGCCGGGACCTGACGTCGTGGACGTGCTGATTCCCTGGAACTGCCGTCGGCAGAGCGTTGCGTTCGTGCGGGTGCACCGCACCCGTAAGCTGCCGAAGCAGATGTTCGTCACCGGCAAGATCCGCTTCGCCGAGGCGCCGCGGGCGGTGGCGGACGCGGCGCGCTTCCTGACTCGCTTCGACGACGTGCGGGCCGTGGTGTGCGAAGCCGTCCAGCGGAGGGCCTGCACCGTGGCCGAGTTGACCGCAGAACTCGAAGCCGGGCCTTCGGCTGGGTCGGCGCTCCTGCGGGAGGCGCTCGCCGAGGTCGCCGATGGCGTCCGCTCGGTCGCCGAGGCGGATTTCCGTGTCCTGATCCTGCGTTCCGGCCTGCCCAAGCCGGTGTTCAACGCGCAGCTCTTCGACGCGGACGGCACGTTCATCGCCATGGTCGACGCCTGGTGGCAGGACGCAGGCGTGGCAGCCGAAATCGACTCGCACGCTTACCACCTGGCCGCCGAGGACCAGGACCGCACCACCAAACGGCACGACGAGCTTCTCGCCCATGGCGTTCTCCCGCTGCACTTCCCGCCCAAGCGCATAAAGACCGATGCTCCCGGCATCATCAGGGAAATCCGCATGGCGATCGAGAAGGGACTCCAGCGCCCGCCGCTGGCGGTGAAGGGACTTCCCTCGGTGGACTAGCCGGAGAGAGCCGCGGGGCGCCAGGCGAAGGGGCAGGCCGCCGAAGGGCAAGGCCGCCGAAGGGCAAGGCCGCCGAAGGGCAAGGCCGCCGAAGGGCAAGGCCGCCGAAGGGCAAGGCCGCCGAAGGGGCAGGCGAAGGAGAAGGCTGCGGGGAAAGGCGCCAGGTCGCCGGGAGAGGAACCGGGGCCGCCAAGAAAGGGCGCCGGGGATTCAGCGGGATGCTAGCTCGGCGGACAGGGCCTCGGGCAGGGTGGGGTAGCGGAACTCGTAGCCGGCCTCCTGCAGGCGCCTGGGCAGGACTCGGGCGCTGGTCAGCAGTTCGACGGCGGCCTCGCCCAGGGCCAGGCGCAGCGCCGGGGCGGGCACCCGCAGCCAGGGCAGGTCACGGCGGCCGACGGCGGCGGTGAGCGCGGCGGTGAACTCGGCGTTCGTGGCCGGTGCGGGGGCGGTGAGGTTGACCGGGCCGCTGATGTCCTTGCGGTCGAGCAGGAACCTGATCACGCCGATCTCGTCGGACAGTGAGATCCAGCTCATGGCCTGGCGCCCGGACGCGAACCTGGGGCACAAGCCCAGCCGGGCCAGCGGGAGCAGCCGGGCGAGCAACCCGCCGTGGGGGGTGAGGACCAGGCCGCTGCGGGTGTGCACGACGCGGATGCCGGCGTCCGCGGCCGGCCCGGCGGCCGCCTCCCAGTCCCGGACCAGCCGCGCGAGGAACGCCTGCCCGGATGGCGCGGACTCGTCGGCCGCGCGCCCGCCGGTGTCGCCGTACCAGCCGATGGCCGAGGCCGCCACCAGGGTCGCGAGCGGCGGATCGAGCTTGGCCAGCGCGCCCGCCAGCGCCCGCGTGCCGAGGACCCGGCTGGCCCTGATCTCCGCCTTGTACCTGGCCGTCCAGCGGTGGTCGGCCACCCCCGCGCCGGCCAGGTGCACGCAGGCCCCGAGCCCGTCCAGGGCGGACGAGCCCGGCGTACCGGAGGCGATCAGCCCGGCGTCGGCCGCGCGCGGGTCCCAGCGGACCTCGTCGGCGGCTCGCGGCGCCCGGCGGACGAGCCTGATCACCTCGTGGCCGTCGGCGCGCAGGCTGGTCACAAGCGCGGTGCCGATGAGACCGGACGAGCCGGTGACCGCGACCTTCATGCGCTGCGGTGCAACCTTGTCACCGTGACCGTCAGCTAGAGGCCGAGTTCGGCCTCGAAGGCCCCTTCTTCCAGTCGGCTCTTCACCGTGGTGAGGAACCGGGCCGCGTCGGCGCCGTCGACCAGCCGGTGGTCGTAGGTGAGCGCGAGATACACCATCGAGCGCACCGCGATCACCTCGCCGAGGGCAGCGTCCTCGACCACGACGGGCCGCTTGACGACCGTGCCGGTGCCCAGGATCGCGACCTGCGGCTGGTTGATGATGGGCGTGTCGAACAGGGCGCCGCGGCTGCCCGTGTTGGTCAGCGTGAACGTCCCGCCAGCCAGCTCGTCCGGCGTGACCTGCCCGGACCTGGTCCGGTTCGCCAGATCGCTGATCTTGCGCGCCAGACCGCCGATATTCAGGTCGCCCGCGTTGTGGATGACCGGCACCATCAGCCCGCGCTCGGTGTCGACCGCGATCCCGACGTGCTCCGCGTCGTGGTAGGTGACCTGGTCCCCGTCGATCACCGCGTTCAGCTTCGGGTGTACCTTCAGCGCCTCGACGGCGGCGAGCGCGAAGAAGGGCAGGAAGCTCAGCTTGACGCCCTCCCGGGCCTCGAAGTCCTGCCTGGCCTGGTCGCGCAGCCGCGCGATGGCCGTCACGTCGGCCTCCACCACCGTGGTGAGCTGAGCCGAGACGCGCAGCGACTCGACCATCCGCTGGGCGATGACCTGGCGGGGCCTGGACATCCGCTGGGTCGTGCCGCGCAGCGAGGAAGGCACCACGGCCGGGCGCGGGGCTGGAGCCGACTGTGGCGCACGGGTCTGCTGCGGTGCCTGAGACGCCTGGGGCTGGGGAGCCTGCGGAGTCTGGGCGGCCGCGGCCGGCTGGGCGGGTGGCTGCTGCTGGGGCTGCGCGGCGCGCTGGGCGCGGGCCGCCTCGATGACATCCTGCTTGCGGATGCGCCCGCCGACGCCGGTGCCTGTGACGGTCTCCAGGTTGACGGCGTGCTCGGCGGCGAGCTTGCGGACCAGCGGGGTCACGTAGGGTGCCTCGCCGGCGCTGGGCAGCGGCGTGGGCGGCGGGTACTCCTCGGCCGAGGCGTCCGCCGAAGCCGGGGCCGCCGGGGCGGATTCGTCCGGTGACGACTGTCCCTGCGCCGGCGCTCGCCCGGCCGGAGCCGTGTCATTGACCGGGGCCTGCTGGCCATAGGGAGCTGGCGAAGCTGCCCGGCCGTAGGCACGGGACGGCTGTGGCTGGCCGTACGCGGGCGGCGGGGCGTAGGCGGGCGTCGAAGGCCCGGACGAGCCCGCGTACCCCGGCGCGGGCGAGGGAGAGGATTGCGCGGGCGGTGCGTAGTTGGGCTGCGAACTCCAGCCGTCCGAGACGGCCGCCGGGGCCGGTTCCGGCTGGGCGGCCCCGGACTGGGCGGCCGGGGGCTGCGATTTCTCGGCCTGGGCGGGGGCGGCGGCTTCGGCCGACGCGGAGTCAGCGGAGTCCTCTGCCGCGGGCGCCGCGTCACCGGACGCGCCGTCGTCGATAACGGCGAGCTGCGCGCCCACCGCGACCGTCTCGTCCTCGTCGACCGTGATGCCGCGCAGGATCCCGGACGCGGGCGAGGGGATCTCGGTGTCCACCTTGTCCGTCGACACCTCCAGCAGCGGCTCGTCCACCTCCACACGCTCGCCTTCCTTCTTCAGCCAGCGCGTGACGGTGCCCTCGGTGACGCTCTCACCGAGCTGCGGCATGGATACGGAGACCGACATGATTCTCGTGACTCCTACGCGTGTACGTGCAGGGGCTTGCCGGCCAGCGCGAGATGCGCCTCGCCGATCGCCTCCGACTGGGTGGGATGGGGGTGGATGAGCTGGGCTACGTCCGAGGGCTCGGCGTCCCAGTTGTAGATCAGCTGGGCCTCGGCGATCAGCTCGCTGACGCGGCTGCCGACGATGTGGATGCCGATCACGCGGCCGGGACCGTCCTCCTCGGAGATCGCCATGACCTTGGCCGCGCCCTGAGTCTGCAGGATCACGCTCCTGCCGTTGCCGCCGAGGTTGTAGTTGAACTCGACGGTCTTCAGGCCGCGCTCGGTGGCCTGCGCGGAGGTGAGGCCGACCGAGGCCACCTCCGGGTCGCTGTAGGTGATCCGCGGCACGCCGTCGTAGTCGATAGGGGTGACGGGAAGCCCGCCGACCCGCTCGGCGACCAGGATCCCCTCGGCGAACCCGACGTGCGCGAGCTGCGGGGTGTCGATGAGGTCACCGACCGCGGAGATCGAGGGGATGTTCGTCCGGCAGAGCGCGTCCACCTTGACGAAACCCCGCTCCACGGCCACGCCGGCCTCGGCGTAGCCGAGGTCCTCGGAGACCGGGCCACGGCCGACCGCGACTAGCAGCAGGTCGGCGTCGAGCGTCTTGCCCCCGGCGAGGGAGACCGTGACGCCGGTGTCGGTGTGCTTGACCGACTCGAACCTGGTGCCGAGCTCGAACCGGATGCCGCGGCGCCGGAACGCTCGCTGCAGCAGCTTCGCGCTCGTCTCGTCCTCCAGCGGCAGCAGCTGGGGGAGCATCTCGACGATCGTCACCTCGGCGCCGAAGGACCGCCACACGCTGGCGAACTCGACCCCGATCACGCCGCCGCCGAGGATGACCACCGAATCGGGTACCCGGTCCAGCTGCAGCGCGTGGTCGGAGGTGATCACCCGCTCGCCGTCGATCTCGAGGCCGGGCAGGCTCTTCGGCTGCGATCCGGTCGCGAGCACCACGTGCTCCGCCTGGTAGACGGTGTCCCCCACCCTGACCCGGGTAGGGGATTCCAGTCGCCCGGAGCCCTCGATGGTGTCGATCTTCCGGCTTGCGATCGTGGACTGCAGGCCCTTCCAGAGCCGGTCCACCACGGAGTTCTTGTACGAGAGCACGCCGGGTACGTCGATGCCCTCGAAGGTGGACAGTACGCCGACGGACGCGCTGTCCCTGGTGTGATCCGCGATCTCAGCCGCGTGCAGCAGCGCCTTGGTCGGGATGCAGCCGCGATGCAGGCAGGTCCCCCCGACCTTGTCCTTCTCGATCAGCGCCACGCGCTTGCCGAGCTCGGCCGCGCGCAGAGCGCAGGCGTACCCGCCACTGCCGCCGCCGAGCACGACGATGTCGTAGCTGCCGCTGCCCTCTGCCACCCCTCAAGCCTCCTTAGTGAGCCAGTCAGCCCATGCTGGCTTACCCAGTCTTCATCATTTCACTTGCCGTCAGCCGTGCTACCGGCAAGCTTGCCTTCCGCCACGTCCACCACGATCTGCACCAGCGTCCTGACCGCCGCCCCGGTGCCGCCCTTGGCGACGTAGCCGTACGAGGCGCCGTCGTTATAGGCGGGCCCGGCGATGTCCAGGTGAGCCCAGCGGACCCCGGCCGGCACGAACTCGCGCAGGAACAGCCCGGCGACGAGCATGCCGCCGCTACGGTCTCCGGACACGTTGGCGATGTCCGCGACGGTCGAATCGAGGCCCTTGCGGAGATCCTCGGGTAGCGGCATCGGCCACATGGCCTCGCCTGCCCGCCTGGCCGCGTCCGCGATCTCCGCGGCCAGCGAATCGTCGCTGGCCATCACGCCGGCCGTGCGGGTGCCGAGCGCCACGGACTGCGCACCTGTCAGTGTAGCCACGTCGATGAGCAGACTGGGCCCGTCGGCTCCGGAGCGGGCCAGAGCGTCGGCCAGCACCAGACGGCCCTCGGCGTCGGTGTTCAGCACCTCCACCGTCTTGCCGCCGTAGATGGTGATGACGTCCGACGGCCGCTGCGCCCCGCCGCCCGGCATGTTCTCGGCCAGCGGAAGGTAGCCGACCACGTTCACCGCCGGGCCGAGTTCGGCGATGGCCTGCACCGCGGCCAGCACTGCCGCGGCTCCGCTCATGTCGGCCTTCATCGTCTCCATCGACTTCGACGGCTTGAGCGAGAGGCCGCCGGAGTCGAAGGTGATGCCCTTGCCCGCGAACACCACGGTGCGGACGGCGTCCGGATGGGTGTACTCGAGCCGGACAAGCCGCGGCGGGTGAGCCGAGCCCATGCCCACCGCGAGGATGCCGCCGAAGCCCTCCTTGGCCAGGTCGTTCTCGTCGAGTACCTGCACGCCGAGGCTGTGCGCGGTGGCCGCCTGCTCGGCCGCCGCGGCCAGGTCAGCGGGCACCAGGTCGGCGGGCGCGGTGTTCACCAGGTCGCGGACGAGCGTCATCGCATCGGCCAGGATCCTGGCCTGGCGGACGGCGTCGTCGTGGGCGGTATGGACGATCTGCTCGATGTCACCGGGCGTGCCGGCGGCCGTCCGGTATTTCCTGAAGGCGTAGCCGCCGAGCAGCCCGCCGAGCGCCACCGCCTCGGCCTCGTCCGGCTCGCCCGCGGGCAGCGCGATGGCGATGCGCTTGACCCGGCCGGGAACTCCGGCGGTGAGATCGCGGGTGGCGGCACCGGAGGCGCGGCGCAGCCGCTCCAGGTAGGCCTGGCGTTCCTCGGGCCCAGTTGCGGCGGGCCCAGTTGCGGAGGGCCCGGCGTCGGCCGTCCCGGGTTCCGGGCCGAGACCCACGGCAACGACGACAGGGGTCGCCAGCCGGCCTCCGGTGGGGATCTTGGTGATCTCCTCGGCCTTACCGGTGGCACCGAGCGCGGTGAGCGCGGCCATCAGGTCGATGTCATCGGTACTCAGCGTGGGAACCGGGCCGTCCTGGCCCTGGAACACGCCGGTGACGAGGGCGTCCGCATCGGTTGTCGCCGGCGCTGACTGGCTGGTAAGCAGTGTGACCGTCATCCTGCTGATCGTAGGGCATCGGCCGGTGTTCCAGCCCGGCCAGGACCGTGACTTACTTGCCGCACGCAAACAGGTGCGAACTAATCGCGACCTTGGTTCGTCTGTCAGGTTGCACGCCCGTTCCCGGCCAAGGGGGAATCTGGTGAAAAAACGGTTAAGCACGGGAGCGGCGGCGGTCGCCGGCTATGGCGAAGCGCCTGATGGTCCTGGTGTCACGACGGTTTGGCCGCTGCGCCCGGTAGCCGTCATCACGGCGGCCGCGATCCTCGCCCTCGCCTTGCGGCTCTTCCAGTTGTCGCGTCCGGGCTACCTTTCCGGATACACCCAATATGACGATGGCGTGTATTTTGGCAACGCGCTGCGGCTGGTTCACGGCGCCATTGCGTACCGTGATTTCGCCATGGTGCAGCCGCCCGGATCCATGCTGCTGATGGCACCGCTCGCGCTGGCGGCCAAGGTCCTCGGCACGGCCTGGGGGCTTGCTGCTGCGCGGCTGCTGACCGTGCTGGCCGACACGGCTAACGTGGTCCTGATCGGCCTGCTCGTCCGGCACCGCGGCACGCTCGCGGTCGGCCTGGCCTGCGGTGGCTACGCCGTCTACCCGGCCGCGCTCGTCGCGTCGCAGACCCTCTTGCTCGAGCCGTGGCTGAACCTGTTCTGCCTGCTCGGTGCGGTGCTGCTGTTCCGGTCCGGCCAGCTGCCCGGACCGCGCGGGCTGGCCTGGGGCGGCGCCTGCTTCGGCTTCGCGGCCGCGGTCAAGATCTGGGCCCTCGCCCCGGCGCTGCTGGCCGGCCTGATCGTGTGGGCCTTCGTACGGGCCCGCCACGGCCACGCCTGGTTCGCGGGCGGGTTCGCGGCCGGGCTGGCCGTCCCGTGCCTGCCGTTCCTGGTGCTCGCGCCGGGCGGGTTCGGGCGCACGGTGTTCGTGTCCGAACTGGTGCAGTCGACCCACGGACGGTTCGGCCCGAGGCCGAGGCTGGCCGGCATCACCGGGCTGGCCGGCCTGACTCGCGCCAGCCCGGAGCTGGCCGCCGCCGTCGCCGCGTCCGCCGTCATCGGCCTGCTCATCGCGGTCGCATGGGTGCTGAGCTGGCACGCCACCGCTGGCGGCGGGGACGGCGCGCCCGGCGGGGACGGCGCGCCCGGCGGGGACGGCGCGCCCGGCCGGCTGGCCGCTCTCGACTGGTATGTTCTGGGCGGCGTGGTCGTCGTGACCGCGATGATGTTCGCGCCCTCGGAGTGGTACGAGCACTACGCGGCCTTCGATGGGCCGTTCGTGGTGCTGGCGGTCGCCCTTCCGGTCGCGCGGCTGGCCGCGGCCAGCCGGCCCGGGCGGCCCGGGCGGCCCGGGCGGCCCTGGGCGCCCGCGGCATTCACCGCCGCGGTGGCGGCGCTCGTCATCGGGGTGCTAACGCTGGCATCGGTCAGCGCCTCGGCCCGGCAGAGGCCAGTCCGCGGCTACGCCGCGGCCAGCGGCGTCATCCCGCCCGGCGCGTGCGTCGTGACCGACACGGCGTCGGTGACGATTGCCGTCAACCGCTTCACCGCTACCTCGCCGGACTGCCCGCAGCTCGTCGACAGCGTCGGAACGCTGATCGCGACGACCGGCGGCCAGGACCTGACCGGCGGCCAGGCCGCCCGGGGCGCCGATACGAGCGCGTGGCAGCAGGCCTTCAGCCGGGCCCGGTACGTCTGGCTGATCGGCAACCGGGGGAACACCGCCGGGCGGATCGCCTGGACCCGGTCCCTGTTCGGGTACTTGGATCACCACTTCCGGCTGCTGAAGTTCGCCAGCGCGTTCCGCGGAAAAGGCGACGTCCCGCGCGGTGGCCTGTACGTGCGAAGGACGCAGGCGGGCTAGTGCGGAGGAACCATCCCCGGGTGGAACACGTTGCCGGGGCAGAGCCGAGTACAGGGTTGGCTAATACAGGGCCGACTAACAGGGGCACGCCGCGCTGACGGCGCTGACCGGCACGACTGACACAACACGGCGGGAGCCGAACATGAGGGGCCTGGAACTGACCGACCGGCGGGGAGCCGTCCGGTGACCGTGACCGGGTACGCGCGGGACGGCCTGGCGGCCGCGCGGCCCGACGAGAGCGGGACCGGCATCCCGGCCCGCAGAACCGCCTTCGACGACCTGGCCGACCAGGCCGCGCGGCTGCCGTGGTGCTGGCCTGCGCTGCTTACCCTGGTCCTCGGCTTCTACCAGGTCGGCCGCCCCGAGCTGTGGCGGGACGAACTGGCCAGCTGGTCGTTCGCCGGCCGTCCGGTGCCGGAGATGATCGCGGCCGCGCGTCACACCGGAGCCACCCAGCTGGCCTACTACCTACTGCTGCATTTCTGGATGGCGGCGTTCGGGGATTCCGCCGACGCGATGCGGGCGCTGTCCGTGCTCGCCATGGCGGCCGCGGCGGCCTGCGTCGCGCTGGTCGGCCGGCGGCTGGCCGGAGCCCGGGCCGGCCTGCTGTCCGGGCTCGTGTTCGCGCTGGTGCCGAGCGTGTCCAGGTTCGCCCAGGAGATCCGGTTCTACGCGCCCGCGGTGCTGGCCGCGACGCTGGCCACCCTGCTGCTGCTGCGCGCCCTGGACCGGCCCTCGGCGCCGCGCTGGCTGGGCTATGCGGCATGCCTGGCACTGCTCGGCTACATCGATCCAGTGGCGCTGTCTGTGGTCGCGGGTCATGCCGCCGGAGCGGCGCTGCGCTGGTGGCACGACCGGGAGCGCCGGCAGCTGTGGTTCCTGCTCGCCGCCGCGGGTGGCCTGGCCGCCTGCCTGCCGGTGATCGTGGTCGGCTCGGCGCAGGCCAGTAACCAGATCAAGTGGATCCCCAGACCCGACCTCGACCTGACCGACTTCGCCTTCTTCGGCCGGAACCTGTTCTATTCCACCTCCGTGGCCGCCGCGCTCATCGTCCTGGCCGTCCTGGCCTGGGCGGTCGCCTGGCGGGAGGCCGCGTTCATGACCGCCCTCGCCATCGCCCCGGTGGCCGCGGTGTGGCTGGTGTCGCAGGGGCCGTATTCCTACTTCTTCCCGCGGTACCTCCTGCTCACCGTCGGCGCCTGGGCGGTCCTGGCCGGGATCGGGCTGAGCAGGCTGGACGCGCGAATCGCGGCGGTGGCCGTGCTAGTTGTCGCCATCCTGAGCGCGGGCAACCAGCAGGTGATCAGGGAGCCGGGCGCGCACAGCTGGCCGTCCTACCCGGTCGGCCCGGGCGGTTCCTACCTGGACTACGCGGGCGCGGCGGCCTTCGTCGCCCGCCAGGCCAAGACCGGCGACGGCATCGTCTACCAGGCCAGGGAGCACCAGCAGAGCTGGCTGATGATCGGTTACGGTCTGCAGTACTACCTGCCCAGGGATATGCCGAACGGGGTGCCGGTCCCGCGCGAGCTTTTCGTTGCTGAGACCGCGGCGCAGGCCGGTGCCCTCTACCCGGTGCCCTGCCGACATCCGGTCGCCTGCCTGGGCGCCGAACCGAGGATCTGGGTAGTGGGCAGCGGCTACGCCAAGAGCCCCTACCTGGCGGTGACGCCGGCCCAGGCCACCCTGCTCCGGCAGCGCTACCGGCTCAGCGGCGTCAAGCACGTGCGGAGCCTGACCGTGTTCCTGCTCACCCGGGCGCCCTAGGCGGCGCCCGGGCACGAACCCGGGCCGTTCGGCCCTCTTGTCTTGCTGGTCGGAGCAGGCGGCCAGGGCCAGCGCGGGCGTACGCGAGCTGTCCGGAAGTTAGCGTGAAGATGAAGCAATAGTCACAAAATGGCCATAACTCCGGTTAGTGCTATAAGCTAACGGCCGTTGCACTCAGAAGGAGACGGGAGGAGAAGGCAGTGGTGCGGGAGGTGCCGAGCCGGGGGTCACTGGCCTTCCGCTTCCTCGGCGTATACCCGGGCGGCATAGGCCTCGAGCGACTGCTCGCACTCGTCGATCGCCTTCTCGGCCGCCTGCCTTCCGTCCGCGTCGAACGCGTCGCGCTCCCGGACCTTGGCGAACCAGTTGCGCAGCTTGACCAGGTCGACCTCGTTCTCCTCGAGTTCGGCGTAGGTGAAGTGGTTCTCCGTGTACTCCTTCTTGACCTGCTGGAGGAAGTCCTCGCAGCGGTCCACGATCTCCTCGTACTCATCGTTCCTGGCCGCCTGGAAGGCCTTATGCACGTCGGACTCGCCCGCCAGCACCGTGCACGACAGCAGCACCGCCGTCCCGGACATGTCGATGATCTCCCGCCTGAGTTTGCGCAGCGCGCGCTCGGTGGCCGCGCTGGCCGGCAGCGCGGCGGCCGAGTTCTGCAGGTAGATGGCGCCCAGGCTCTTTATCCGCCGCCATACAGTGGAGCGCAGCCTGGTTGGTTCGGGCGGTACCCGGTAGATGAGTACCAGCCAGCCCGAGCCCTCGGCCTTATCGGCAGTCTTCTCCGTCACCCGAACATTCAAGCACTAGGCCGGGAAGGAGCCCCGTGACCGCGCTTCCCCTCATCCTGACCGTCTTCGTCGCCTGTGCGGTGGAGGCGATCGAGGCGCTGACCATCGTGCTCGCCGCGGGCCTGACCCGCGAGTGGCGGTCCACCTTCCAGGGCATGGCGGTGGCACTGCTCGTGCTGGCCGCGATCGTGGCGGCGCTCGGGCCGACGATCACGCTGCTGCCGCTGACCGCGCTGCGGCTGGTGGTCGGCGCGCTGCTGGCCGTCTTCGGGCTGCAGTGGCTGCGCAAGGCCATCCTGCGGGCGACCGGGTACAAGTCGCTGCACGACGAGGCCAGCGCCTACCTGCGCGAGGTGGCGGCGGCGAAGGCCGCGGCGCCCTCGTCCCGGCGCGGCGTCGGCGACTGGTACGCCTTCACGCTGGCGTTCAAGGGCGTCCTGCTCGAGGGCCTGGAGGTGGTCTTCATCGTGATCACGTTCGGCGCCAACCAGCGCAACGTGGGCGCCGCGGTGATCGGCGCGGCCGCGGCGGTGCTGGTGGTCACGGTGACCGGGATCGCGGTGCGGGCGCCGCTGGCGAAGGTGCCGGAGAACGCGATGAAGTT
>Ga0137383_10000301_pt1 | contig 23690 bp, 27 predicted proteins | sample SagtaG_19_FD_104817 | JGI IMG/M metagenome (GOLD analysis project Ga0137383, IMG submission 104817) | Vadose zone soil microbial communities from Sagehorn Ranch, Mendocino, California, USA - Sage2_R_40_16 metaG | ecosystem: Environmental > Terrestrial > Soil > Vadose zone | place: USA... | reverse complement strand
GGAGCACGCCACCGTCCAGGTGACTCCTTTGCTTGCCGGATCGTTAGTGACAGTTGCGGTGAATTGTGCCGTGGCGCCTGCCAGCACGGTGGGGGACTCGGGCGCGACCGAAACGGTTGTTCCAGGGACAGTGATGTTGGCGGAGTTTGACACAGCGGTGTTGGCGACGGAGGTGGCGGTGACGAGGACCGACAAATCACCTGCCGGAATGGCGGCCGGAGCCGTGTAGGTCGTAGCGATGCCGCTTGCCGTCGCGGTCGGTGAAACCGTGCCACATGGGGCTGCGGAGCACGCCACCGTCCAGGTGACTCCTTTGCTTGCCGGATCGCTAGTGACAGTTGCAGTGAATTGTTTCGTGGCGCCTGCCAGCACCGTTGCCGTCGACGGTGTGACTGAGACAGAGAGAGCGGTTGAAGGAATAGTGATGGTTGCGGAGGCTGTCTTCGATGAGTCCGCCACAGAGCTGGCGGTGATTGTGACTGTCAAGGCCGCCGAGAGCGGAGTAGTTGGCGCCGTGTAGGTGGTAGCAACACCACTCGCCGTGGTCGCAGGGGAAACCGCCCCGCATGGTGCCGCGGAGCAAGCCACCGTCCAGGTGACTCCCTTATTCGCTGAATCATTGGCGACAGTGGCCGTCAACAGCGCCGTAGCGCCCGCCTGCACCGCGGCTGTGCTCGGCGTGACCGAGACCGTCACGTTGGGTGGTGGTGTTTGACTGCCACCACCGCCACAACCGGCAATGACTGTCGCTAATCCGAGTCCCAACAGAGGAAGTGCAAAAGACATTGAGCGCTGCACAACACCTCCAGTGCCGCGGCGAAGATCGCGTGGGAAACCCCCGACAAACGATACGCGAATCCAATCGCCCACGGAAAACGCTGAGAATGAGTGCGGGAACTTGGCCAGACCCTCGGATGGGTCCATCAGCCCGGGAGAGTTGAGCGAGGTGGCTCGCGAAGCGGCTTAACCGAGCGACCAGGGACAGGCTCTCTCGAAAATAATAGGCAAGACCATACCCTTGTCGGATCCGCAAGTCAAGCTGAACTTCTTTGCGTGAACTTCTTTGCGTGTATCAGTGGCGTTGGTGGCTCGCTCGTAATAAACCGCCCAATCGTGCCTGCCAAACCAATGTCGTCGAAATGAATTTTGGAAGGGACTTCGCGGAAAATCCTCGTGGCTTTGGCCTGGCCATCGCCCGTTCCACTAGACAGGTGTGAGCGGCTCTGTCGCCTCGGCTGCCGCACAAACCGATCGGGTTATCTGGTGCACCCTTCCACGCCCAGCCTGGCTTCAGGATCCGGCTCTAACGGCAGTTTTGAGTAGCTCTTTTTCCAACCAGAGATCGGTCTGCCTATTTATGAGATGACTTGTAAGGTTCGCGTGCTAATTTCGGGGATCTTTATGCCCGTCTTCGCTGCTTACGCTTCTATGAAGTGCTTGACCAGGTATGGAATATCTTCCTTGCGTTCACGGAGCGGCGGAATGCGAAATAGTCTGACCTCCTGTTCAACCAACTTCTCCGAGATTATCGTCCCGCAGACATTACTAGAATTCGGGAAGGCTAATCAGGAGGGCAGGGGCAGTCAAGAAGGATTTCCCCGGAGCCTACGGCCATGCGGGCCGGAACACTTCCTGATCTTAAGGTTAGCCTAGCTCCGAGGCTGTGTCGGTTCCGCCACTAAAGCGGTTTCTGGATGAATGCTGGGTGCTAAATGCTGAGTGCTGAGCCGCCAACGCGTTATACTTTATTTATGTCCGCGGCTCCGCAAAAGACTTTCTATGTGGAAACCTTCGGCTGCCAGATGAACGTGCACGACTCCGAAAAAGTCATTGGCACGCTGGTGCACGAAGGGTATAGCCAGGTACAAACGGTGGAGCAGGCTGACCTGATCCTCTACAACACCTGCTCCATCCGCGACAAAGCGGAGCAAAAAGTTTTCCATCGTCTGGCCGATTATAAAAAGCTCCTGGCCCAGGGCAAGAAGTTCGGTGTGCTTGGCTGCGTCGCTCAACAAGAAGGGGAGAAGATTTTTGAGCGGGCGCCGCATGTTTCGCTGGTCTGCGGATCTGCCTCTTACCGCAACTTGCCGCAAATGCTCGTACAGATCGAGGCAGGGAAGCGCGCGACAGGACTCGACGACCGCGAGACCGATGAATGTTTCGAGACTGAATTCACTGCGCGCACTAATCCTCATCGCGGATACATCACGATCATCGAAGGCTGCGACAAGTTCTGCGCCTATTGCGTGGTGCCATTCACTCGCGGGAAAGAACGGAGCCGGACGTCGGAATCAGTTTTGGCTGAGGCACGGCAAATGGTGGACCTCGGTTACTCAGAAATCCAATTGCTGGGCCAGAACGTAAATTCCTACAGGGATCGGGCAGGGAAGAGATCGTTCGCCGAACTGCTGACTGCGGTCGGCGAGATTCCGGGGATCAAGCGGGTTCGCTTTACTACCTCGCATCCCCGCGACTTCGGACGCGACATTGTCGAGGCAATCGACGCGGTACCCACGTTGTGCGATCACGTACATCTGCCGGTGCAGAGTGGGTCCACTCGGGTACTGGACGCGATGCAGCGCCTTTATACGCGCGAGCAATATCTGGAGCGCATTGCCTGGATGAAGGCAGCCAAGCGGGAGCTCAGCATTACAACCGATGTGATCGTTGGATTTCCCGGCGAGACCGAGGCTGATTTCGCTGAGACCCTGAGCCTGCTTGCGGAAGTTGGGTACGACAGCATCTTTACCTTCAAGTATTCGCCCCGTCCCAACACACCATCGTTGGCCTTGGACGACGCCATTCCTGAGCAGGAGAAGTCACGCCGCCTGGAAGTTCTGATGGCGAAGCAGAAGGAGATTCAGATTATCCGCTACAGGAAATACATAGGAACACGAGCTGAAGTAATGGTTGAAGGACGAAACGAAGCGCGCAAGCAGTGGATTGGCCGAACCTCGCAAAACAAGACGCTCAACTTCAGCGCCCCGGAAGGGGCTGAGCCCACGGTGGGAAGCTATGTTCCCGTGAGTATCACCGCCAGCTTTCCCAACAGCCTTTTAGGAGAAATGGTGATATAAGGAGCAAAGAAACGCCGGAGGTCACGATGGAAGTGGAGATGACAATTCGAGGCCTAATGATGGATCCCGTCACCCAGATGCCGATCGTGATTCTCAAGGACGTGTCGGGGGACGCTGTGCTGCCTATCTGGGTGGGAGTTTACGAAGCGAATGCCATTGCGCTGGAGATTGAAAAGGTCAGCACGCCGCGGCCGATGACCCATGACTTGATTAAGAGCGTATTGACAGGACTGGAGACCCAGGTTCACAAGGTTGTAGTGACCGAACTGCGGGAGGACACGTTCTACGCCGTCATCTGGCTGGACCGGGGCGGCGAGGTTATCAGCATCGATTCGCGGCCGTCAGACGCGCTGGCTCTCGCTCTGCGCGTAGATTGTCCCATCTTCGTCGATGATATGGTGCTGAAGAGCTCAAAGCTAGCTGCCAATGCGGACCGCGTCTCCACCGACGAGCTGCGCAAGTGGCTAGAGGGACTTAACGACGAGGATCTGGGGAAATACAAGATGTAGGGGTTCTGAACGCCCGTCTGCTGGTCCGATTCCAAACCACCCAACCCAAGAAGTGAAGCCTTCGAGAAAGCTTGAAGCCGGAGTCCAAGAGCCGCCGACGCTCACTAGTTTACATAATACCTGTTATCGGACATTGCGCTGACGCCCTGGCTCCTAGGCACACCCTTGTCGCCAAGACCATGACTTCAAAGGCAACGCTTCAGTTCCCCAGTTGCCGAACGGCGCCATCTGCTGCTTGCTGGCTGAGCATGACCGGTTCTTTCAGGGTGTATTTGGCCAGGCACCATAAAGCGCGGAAGCCATCCTTCCAGCTGATCTTTTTTCCCTCGGCGTAGGTTCGGCCCGAATAACTGACGCCAACTTCGTAGACGCGCAGCCGGCGTTTGGCTACCTTGACGGTAACCTCCGGCTCGAAACCGAAGCGGTCCTCCTCAAGCGGGATGGACTGAATGATTTCCCGGCGAAAGACTTTGTAGCAAGTTTCCATGTCGGTCATATTCATGTTGGTCAGGGCGTTCGAAACCAAAGTGAGAATCGAGTTCCCTACCGAGTGCCAAAAATAAAGCACGCGGTGCGGCCCGCCACCGAGAAAGCGCGAACCGTATACTACGTCAGCCCTGCCCTGAATTAGCGGTTCCAGCAGCTTAGGATACTCAGCCGGATCGTATTCCAGGTCCGCGTCCTGAATGATCACGAAGTCGCCGGTTGAGGCCCGGATGCCGCGGCGCAGGGCCGCTCCTTTTCCCATATTCGCCGGTTGCAGATACACACGTATCTGGGGATGACTAACCTGCAACTCGGCGAGGATTTCGCGTGAACCGTCGGCGGAGCCGTCGTCCACGCACACAAGTTCGATGTCGAAAGGCACAGCCAGGACACGAGAGATGACTTCGCGTAAAGTACTCCGCTCGTTGTATATGGGCATGACGACGGACAGCTTCATATGGCTGATTAGGGTTCCGGATATGTCACAGTAAAAGGTCCGTCCCCTTAGCGTCAAGAAAGATGCAAGGCTCTTGACTTTAGCAACGCCGCTACTCCATCGAGCGTCCTGCCAAACATCGTTTCAACCCGAGCATGGCTTGGACCCGGTTTATGGTGAAAGTGATGAGGAAAAATCGACGGCGTGGGAGAAATACTGGCTGGCATCATTCTTTGGTCCTGCTGTATTCGGAAGACAGACCGCTACCCTTGCCGACCCTACGACTCATCATGCAACGACTCTGAATTTTGTTTACTGGCTGGGACTTGCATGCGCCGGTCTGGTATGCGCTGGAGGCGATTGGAAATAATGTCGTGCGGATTCTTCATCCCGGTCTATTTTGCAATCGGATTGAAGCTTGACTTGGTTAGAGTCTCGCACAAAGGTTTGCCATTGCTATCGGAATTCAAAGCAAGTTCACCTCAGCCGGTCGAACCTAGGACAACCCTGACGGAGGCGTGAAAATTCCAAGTAACGGTTGAACCAATGATAGGTGGGGATAGGACAGCGCGGGATTTGGGCTGCAGTTGTGTCAAAAGTTGCAGGTTGTGGCGAGGCCCGATTGGCAGCGCCTTTCGGCTGCTCGGATTCACGAGCGGGCCGTACAGTGTCGTTCCCATTGACAGTGCATTCGGTCGATGAGAAACTGCCGTTTGCCGGTAACGAAGCTGGTTTGGCTCATTCGGACCACCAACCCGTCCGGCAGGTGCAGGCATCCAATCGAAGCACCACGGATATGTTTATTTATTCCAGCCTCGATCGCAATGCTCTCCAGAAGCTTTTGGCCAACGCATTCGCGGTGCAGCAGAGTCAGATGAACAAGCAGTGGCTCTCCGCCATCGTCGAAGTCCAAGGGTTGATCGGCAGGAGAGAGCTCGATGTAGACGGGACAATGCAGTTGATAGTCGACCGCGCACAAACCGTGGCCAATGCCACTGGGGTTGCGATCGCTCTGTTCAAAGGACATCAACTGGTTTATCGGGCCGGAAGCGGAAGTGCCGCCGATTATGTAGGGCGGCATGTGATGGCAACGCTGAGTGTCCCGGCGGACACCACGGGGAGCCGCGAGATTCTTCGTGTCGAGGATGTCGAAACGGACACGCGGATTCAAGCGGAGATTTGCCGGCAGTTCGGGGCCAAGTCGCTGCTAATCTTGCTGATTTATCACGAACAGTCGGTAGCGGGTGTTCTGGAGGTCTTCTTCGGCGAAGCGCACGCTTTTCAGGATTGCGAGGTCCGCGCCTATCGATTGATGGCCGGCCTGATCGGCGAGGCGATGTCCCAATCCACTCATCTTGAACGGGAAAAAACCGGCACAGCGCCTCGCCCGGCCATCCCGAACCCCGCCGTTCCGAACCTCGCCGTTCCGAACCTCGCCGTTTCGAACCTCGCCCTTCCAAACATTGTTCAGCAGAGTCCTCATCAAAGGACGGTGGTTCTCAACCATACTGGATCCACTCCGGATGCCGACAGGCGTGCTATCCAGCCGCCTTGCCAAGCCACGGCGGCGGCGGACGGGAAGGTGTCAATACTTAGGCAGACGGCCGTGCTGGCGACGGCGCTCCTGCAGCAGGCCAAACGCGGTTCTTGGGGCGGTCGCCGGTGGAACGTGGCCGCCGCGGCGGTTGCTGCTCTGCTCGTGCTGACTTCCTGGTTTGTCTATAATCGGCGACCGGCCTCATCCTTTAGACCTTCAGCCGTCCAAGCGCCAATTGTCGTTGGCCCACAGGCCCCTGTTCTACGGGTGAAGCAAGTATCTGCGAACGGCACGCCCACGCTCCCGCCTGCGCCTGTCCTGGTGAAACCGGCCGGAACTGGCAGAGCTTCGCTCCGGCGGGTTCGGGTTGGCGAAAATGAGGTGGATTACATCGGAGACGATGTGACCATACGCTACTTCAATCCCAAACCCAAGTCCACGACACGTCGGGTTCGAGTGGGAGCGAGTGACGTTGCCTACATCGGGGATGATGTGACCGTGCGCTATTTCAGGCCCGAAGCGGCGGCCGTGCCTCCGACGCAGTCGATTGGCGCCGCGCCTACGCAGAAGCAGTAAACTCTCCGGATCCCGGCGCAAGAGTTCGGCACGCCACCATCCAAGTGCCTGCTCAGCTCTTCCGCCCGGGTTCAATCTGTGGCCTTCCCTCCTGATCAGAGCCCTGCAGGTTACGGTTGTAACATGCGCGCGCGGCCTCTTTCGTGGCACTGTAAAAGCTGTGGGAAAAAACGATAAGAGCGAGTTCATCGACTGGGACGCTGGACGCGAAGGCTATCTCGATTTGCCGCGAGCGCCGATGTACGCGCCCGTCATTAAGCCGGCTAGCAAGCCCAGTGGCCGGCGATATCCGTTCAGCATTTCTACGGAAGAGCGTCTCGGAAGCCTGCTCGCCGCAGGGGGGACGATATGGGCGACCTATGTAGCGACAGTCGATTATGCCAGTCTGTGGCAGATGATGATTCTTCCGCCCGGTCCCCTGGAGGTTTGTGCCTTGGGAGTTCTGATCTGGTTGCACGCGAAATGGCGGCGTTCCACCAAGGTCGATTAGGATTTCGAGCGGCACGCTGGCCCGCCTGTGCACTGATAGCTTCGCAACCGACCCTCCTGTTATGTCAACGGCTGCTCTGATGGAGTTGTGACATACACCATTGCGCCCCAAGTTGGGCCCGTTTGTATTGGTTTATTGAACGGTTATGTGATTTGATCCTTTCGCCACCCTGATGTAGGTGTGAACCGTCCCGCTAGAAACCGAATACACCTCTTTGCCGTCCAGATAAGCAATGACGCAGGCGCGAGACGGGGCAAGCCGGCTTCATGTGGGCCTCTCAGCGAATCTGATCGTCGAACATGGGGATTCTTAGATGGAGAGGGCGTTAAACAGGTTGCTGTCTAGGGCGTGTGAGACCTTGAGGTACTACCCGATGCGGGCAGCGGAGTGGACCTCAGAGGAAAAGACGATAGAGGGATGGAACAGCGTCCCTGCCACACGGGTGGCGATGGCGATCAATTCTTTTTGCGCGCGAAACACTTTAACGATGCGAGCCTGGGAAAGCTCGGGAAGATTCACTGCGCGGCCAGTGTGAATGCGGGCCGCGTTTTCCTCATCGGCTGTAACCGCGGGGAAATCGGGAAGCAGCCGTCGCGGATGCACGAACATTTCTTCCAGCCTTCCGCTTTGTGCCGCCTGCTGTAGTTGCTCCACTGAGTGAGCGTCACTGAGGTTGAATTCGGCGACGGCGGTACGACGCAGCGTCTCCAAATGGGCGCCACAACCCAGTTGCTGGCCCATCTCATGCGCCACTGACCGCATGTAGGTTCCGGATGAGACGCGGGCGCGGAAGCTCGCTCGATCCCCTTCCACGCTGAGGATCTCGAATTCTTTGATCTCGACCTGAACTGACCTCAGTTCTACCTCTTTTTTCTTTCGCGCCAACTTATAAGCGGGCACGCCGTGCACTTTCTTGGCCGAGAACGGCGGTGGCATTTGCTCGAGGACTCCCCGGAATCGCGCGGCCAAGTCTGATACCTGACGTAACTGCAAATTGACGGACTGCGCCGTACAGGATGGCTCGCCGTCGGCGTCGTAGGTGTCGGTAGCGAAGCCAAAGCGCACGACGCCTTCGTATGTCTTTTGCGATGTGGTGTAAAACTGGGCCAGACGCGTCAGGCTGCCGGTTACTAGAGGCAAAACACCTGTGGCGAGAGGATCCGAAGTCCCCAAGTGGCCGACGGACCGTTGCCCCAGGATTTGCCGGACCCGGTTGACCACGTCGTGGGACGTGAGGCCCGCGGGTTTATCGATGATGAGTACGCCATTCATGGGGGATTTTGGTAATTTAGTAATTGTGTAAATTTGTAATCGAGGATCAAATGCTGAGCTGACCAATCACGGACTACACAGCTACTAAACTACCACCTCCCCCATGATTCCCATTCGAGACGACCAGCCGCGGTACTCGACTCCGTACATCAACAGCTTTTTGATTGGGCTGAATCTGCTGATCTTTCTCTTCGAGGCGTCGCTCGATCCCGCCAGTCTCAAAGCCTTGGTTTACCAGCTCGGCATCGTTCCGGCGCATTTGACGGCTTTCTTGTCGGGATCACCAAATTACTCTCCGCTAGCCATCGCGCTTCCCTTCTTCGCGTCAATGTTCCTGCACGGCTCATGGATGCACGTGATCGGCAACATGTGGTTCATATACATTTTTGGCGATAACGTCGAGGACTACCTGGGGCACTTCCCGTATCTGGTGTTCTATCTTCTCGGCGGGCTCATTGCCATGGCTACCCAAATTGCGGTCGATCCGTACTCACGCGTACCAACTCTGGGTGCCAGCGGAGCCATTGCAGGGGTGCTGGGAGCCTACTTCGTTTTGTACCCGAGGGCGCGTGTGTTGACCTGGTTCTTCGTGTTCATTATCCACATACCGGCCTGGGTCGTGTTGGGTTACTGGTTCGTGCTGCAATTCTTGAGCGGCACCGCGACCGCACTGGCTTACGAAGGCCGCAACGACAGCGGAATAGCGTTCTGGGCGCACGTTGGCGGATTCGTCGCCGGCGTTGTGTTGATCAAACTATTCCCCGGGCGCCAGCGGCGTTCTCCTTACGGCGTTGCGTAGCCTTCTTTACTTCTTCGGACGGGATTCCGGTGGCACCAAACCCGACAGACGGTAATACACCACGAGCTGGCCGTAGTGCTCTCCGTTATGCTCGATGAACGCGTAGGCAAGATCGGAAATTCGGACCTGCTGGTGGGCGAAGGGATCCACTACGAGTTGTGACACGTCTTTCGCCTTGATAACGTCGGCGCCGTCGGCAAATGCCTTCTTCACAAACGCCACCACGTCAGCCTTGGTCTTGTATTGTTCGCGCTTTGGGTCTTCCTCGGCGGGAGGTTTTTCTCCGCGGGCAATATTGGTGAAAAAATAGTTGGCATTCGAGGTGTGCAGAAGATTCTCGGCAAAACTGCGCTGCGCCGGGGTGGCCTTGAAGTCGTACTTGTCTTCCGGAAAATCTTCGGCCATGGCGATCAGCTTTCTAGCGACGTCGTTCCAGGCCTCGAGCACTGCTTGAGAGGGACTGGCGGCGGGCTTGACCGGCGTCTGTTTCTTGGCGGTGTCCTGGGCGGGAACCCCGACCGTCAAAATTGCAGAGAGTAAGACTGCGGCAAAGATCCCGGTTTTCTTCATGGGTACCTCCTCCGTCGTATGTCGGTTTAGACCGGTCGTCATTTTATCCGGAATATGCTGGGTCGGCAAAACCATGGGTTGGACAAACCATGGGTTGGACAAACCATGGTCGGACAAACCATGGGTCGGACAAACCACGGGCCGGACGCTACAACGTTCCCGAGGTAGGGAGGATTTCGAGTGTTTCCACGGTCGCGTGGGAGGCCAGCGTAATCGCGTAGACGACCGCTTCCGCCACAGTTTTAGGCGACATCATTTTGGGACGCGGCGCCTGCGGCCATAGCGTTTTCCAAATGTCGGTGTCGGTGGCTCCCGGCAGGAGGCCGATGACCCTGACTCCTTTTGGCCGCAATTCCTCGCGCAGCGTGTTGGTAAAGCCCAGTGCTCCGTGCTTGGATGCATTGTAGGCAGCTGAACCCGCGAAGACGCGCGTGGCGGCGATGGAGAGATTGTTCACGATGGTGCCTCCCCGCTTCATTACCGGCAGAGCGGCCTGGGTGATGAGGAACATTCCGTCGAGATTCGTTGCCATCACGTCTCTCCAGAGGGCAAAGGGGAGTTGATCAATGGGCAGATGGGGATGGGCGATGCCGGCGTTGTTGATCAGAATATCGAGTCGGCCGAATTGTTTGCGGGTGGCCCGGAATAGAGTCTCGACAGAGCCAGGATCGCGGACGTCACATGGCTCAGCCAGGATTCGTCGTTGGCCACGGCTAAGTTTCCTGCGAATACGAGCCAGGGCCGACGGGCCGCGGCCAGTGAGAATCAAGTCGCAGCCTTCAGTGGCCAGGGCTTGGGCTATTGCCAGTCCGATGCCTCGCGTGGCGCCGGTAATGAGCGCGATCTGCCCGCGCAATGAGTTTTCCCTGCCGACTGATGTTAATGTGTTACTTGAAGGTTGTCGTGGCATTGGGGAGCCCGGACATCTGAGGCGTAATCTTATCGCGTTGCGGTGGTTGCGTGGCCATGGTTGTGAACCAGGCCCACGGATCTCCGGTGGACGACCCCTGTGGCTGAAGCCGTCTGACCCGGTTGCTGGCACGGCACGACGAAAGTCAGGCCCTGATACGAATCGCAATCTTGTGAGTACCTCTACATGCCGTTGGGGCGATTTCGAATCAGCGACAAGAACTCTGACCGGGTTTCTTCCTCGGTGCGGAAGCAGCCGAACATGGCTGACGTGACTGCGGCAGAATGCTGCTTTTCGACGCCCCTCATCATCATGCACAAGTGCCTGGCTTCGATGACCACTCCGACACCCTGGGGTTCGATGACATTCTGAATGGTCTCGGCGATCTGGGTGGTAAGCCGTTCTTGAATTTGCAGCCGGCGAGAAAAGAGCTCGATAAGGCGGGGAATTTTGCTGAGGCCCATCACTTTACCCTTGGGCACATAAGCGACGTGCACCTTGCCGAAGAACGGAAGCAGGTGGTGTTCGCAGAGGCTGAACATTTCAACGTCTTTGACGATGACCATTTCATCGTAGCCGACCGTGAACAGCGCGCCTTTGAGCAGGCTCTCCGGATCTTCGCTGTAACCTTTGGTAAGAAACTGCAGGGCCTTGCGCACTCGCTCGGGCGTGCGGGTGAGACCTTCGCGATTTGGATCTTCGCCGAGACGCACGAGCATTTCACGAACGAGATCTTCAAAGCCGGCGCTGGTCACGGTGCTTGGCTCTGTCGTTGGTTTCATGGTGACGGTTTCAGTTGCTGCATTTCATGATTCGGAAAAGGGCGTTCACCAAATCCGGTGGTCCTCGTTCCCGCCCCGGTACTCGAACGAATTCAACATAGTCTCTTCCAACCGCACTCTTTCAAGATGCGCGTGATGGAAGCCACGCTGCACTTTTTTGAAGAGTTCGACGCAAAGGTTTTCCGTCGTAGGGACTGTGGCCATGAATTCCGGGAGGACATTCAAATTTTCGCGGTCGTAGCGAGCGAGAAGGTCACGTTCGACAAAGCCATCTAGATGCACCAGATTGCAAACCATGCCGGTGCGTTGGTCGACGGGCCCGCTGACCGTGATCTCCAGGGTGTAGTTGTGGCCGTGGCCGTGGGGATTGTTGCACTTGCCGTAGGTGGCGCGGTTTTCTTCTGCCGACATGCGGTCGCTGTGCAAGCGGTGGGAGGCCGAAAAAAGGTAGCGCCGGGTGAGGTAAGCTTTCATTGTTCCCCGTAGAAATCGACGAACAGATCGGGCGTCTCGTAGACCCGCACGCGGTGCAGGTGCGCCTTCTCCAGCTTGGTGGCCAGGCGCTGCCAGATCGCGATGGAGAGATTCTCGGTGGTTGGAATGTGCGTAAAGAACTCCGGAACTTCCTTGTTGAGGAAACGGTGGTCCATGGCATCCAGCACTTCGCGATTCATGATTTCTTTGAGTTGCTTCAGATCGACAACGAAGCCGGAGCGGGCGTCGACATCGCCTTTTACGGTGACTTCGAGGGTGTAGTTGTGCCCGTGCCCATTGGGATTGTTGCATTTGCCGAAAACGCGGCGGTTCTCCTCCGGAGTGAACTCGGGATTGTGATAGTAGTGCGACGCGGAAAACTCAGCTTTGCGCGTGAGATAGACCATGTTTCTCCTGCGTATCCGGGAGTGGCTTAACCGCTGGTCGGCCGGAATAGCTCCGCCCCTTCCACGAGACCTTGCCGTGGTCGTGAAATAATTTCGAGCGTAACAGTAAACCTGAGAAAAGCGGCAGGCCGAGAAGCGCGAGAACGGTTGCGTCCCCACTGAAGTGGGCACGGCGGATTCGCTTGTAGAAAATCCCGCACAACCCTAAGGCGAGTAGGCCGCATGCTGCCGCCGGCTGCCACAGATCGCGCACAATATTCCGAAGGCTGATGGCCACAGTGAGTACGATCAGGACAAATTCCAACCCTCGCCGCAGCGCGAGCCGTCCTGGAGATGGAAATAGCAGTGCGAGGTTCTTGGTCCAGCCCTCCCGGAGTTGATCGAAGCTGCGATACATGCGGGTGCGGACCTGGTCGCCGCCATAGCGAAAAAATATCCTTTTACCGGACCGCTTCACAGCGAGCGCCAAAGCTACATCTTCCAGCAGACTGCTCGCGATGGCAGCGTGGCCACCGATGGCGTCGTAGGTCACGCGCTTGATCAGAAGGTATTGTCCGTTGGCTGCGGCGGCAGAGGACTTAGGATCGCTAACCTCCGATGGCCGGTAGGCGGACGCTAATTCTGCGAAGATCACCGGCATCACAGCCTTTTCCCAAAAACTCTCGACGATTTGCTCGGGGGAATAAGAAAGCAGATCAACCTGCCGCGCTCTGGCTTCGGCCAACGCCCGTGCTAGCGATCCGGGAAGATGTAGGGTGTCGGCATCGGTGAACAAGAGCCACTGACCCCGGGCTTCGCGTGCCCCCGCCGTCACAGCGTTGTTCTTGCCTATCCATCCCTCGGGTAAAGGACCGGCTTCCATGACTCGCACGCCGGGAAACGATTGCGCGATTTCGCGAGTGCGATCCGTGGAGTGATCGTCGACCACAATCATCTCGAAGGCCACACCGGTCTGTGCGACCAGCGATTCGAGGCATGCGCCCAGGCAGGTTTCTTCGTTACGAGCCGGAACAATTACCGACACCGCAGGTCGCCCCGGGACTCTGTCTGCCGACACCATAGGCCGAATCTATTATTATAGTCGGGTGCGACGCTTTCTCGATTCCTCCCGCTCCGCTTTCATTCTGGCAGCTTGGCTTGGGCTCTCGGCGTGCTACAACGGCACGCGCCCGCCTCGCATCGGATCAAATGCCCCGGATTTCAGTGTGCAGGACTCTGACCGCAAGGTCACCCTCAGCCAGCTTCACGGGCAGATTGTGGTGCTGAATTTTTGGGCCACATGGTGCGCGCCCTGCGTAGAAGAAGTGCCTTCATTAGTCCAGATGCAGCAGCGGATGAAATCGAAGGGCGTCACGGTGCTGGCGGTGAGTGTTGATGTAGACCCTGACAGCTATCACCAGTTCGTGCGAGATCACACCACGAACCTGCTTACGGTCCGCGACCCTGATCAGAAGACTCCCGGTCTTTACGGGACCTTCAAATTTCCCGAGACCTACATCATCGACCGCAACGGGGTGATGCGCCGCAAGTTCATCGGCGCTGTGGATTGGACCGAACCTGAGATCACGGATTTTCTGAGCAAGCTGTGACTCCACCACAGAGACACGGTGAAAATCCTTGTAATCCGATGCCGTCGGCTCACAGCTTCACCGTTCGCAAGCGCAAGGCGTTCGTAATCACTGAAACGGAGCTGAAGCTCATCGCGGCCGCTGCCAAGATCGGGCTCAACAGCAGTCCGAAGAATGGATAGAGCACGCCGGCAGCGATCGGTACACCCAGCGCGTTATAAATAAAAGCAAAGAACAAGTTCTGCCGGATGTTTCGCATCGTGGCTTGGCTCACCTTACGAGCCCGCACGATGCCCCGCAAATCGCCCTTAACCAGCGTGACGCCGCCGCTTTCCATGGCGACGTCGGTGCCGGTGCCCATGGCGATGCCAATATTCGCTTGGGCAAGCGCGGGGGCGTCATTGATTCCATCGCCCGCCATGGCAACGACTCTTCCCTGCCCTTGCAGCCTGCGTACTACATCCAGCTTTCCCTCGGGCAACACTTCGGCTTCGAATTTATCGATTCCGAGTTGCTTTGCCACTGCCTGTGCGGTGAGCCGGTGGTCGCCGGTAATCATCACCACGTCGATACCCTGATCGCGCAAGTTGCGGACTGCGTTCGACGTGGAGGCTTTGATGGGATCGGCGACCCCGATCAGACCCGCGACTTTGCCGTCGACCAAAACGAAGATGACCGTTTGCCCCTGACTGCGCAACTCCTCCGCCTTGGGCAGAACGTCGCCGTGAGCGGTGCCCAGGTCTTCGAGGAATCGCTCGTTTCCCGCAGCGATAACTTGGCCGTCTAACATGGCGCTTACACCGCGGCCAGTCAGCGAGTTGAAGCCAGTCATCTCCGACAACCGAAGACCCCGCTCCTCGGCGGCGGCAACGATGGCTGATGCCAAGGGGTGCTCGCTGGCGCGCTCCAGGCTGGCGGCGAGCTGCAAGAGTTCGTTTTCGTTGAACGACCGGCGGCCCGGTACGAATGGGGGTTGCGCGGGCTGAGACTCGCGAGCCAGCGTAACCACGGATACCACTCGCGGCTTCCCTTCCGTGAGTGTTCCCGTCTTGTCAACGACCAGGGTATCGACTTTTTCTAAAATTTCCAGCGCTTCCGCGTTTTTAATCAACACCCCAGCATGGGCGGCGCGACCGGTGCCCACCATGATCGCCATAGGCGTGGCCAGTCCCAGTGCACAGGGACAGGCAATGATCAAAACGGCTACGGCGTTCACCAACGCATGGGCGAGCCGCGGTTGCGGCCCAACCCGGAACCAGATGACAAATGTGACGATCGCCACCGCAATCACGAGCGGTACGAACCATGCAGATACACGGTCAGCTAACCGCTGGATTGGCGCGCGGCTGCGTTGAGCCCGACTTACCAACTGCACAATTCGCGCCAATAATGTCTCATCACCGACGCGTTCTGCACCCATGACGAATGATCCCGTTCGGTTGATGGTGGCGCCAATAACGTTGCCGCCGACAGTCTTCTCGACCGCTATGGACTCGCCGCTGATCATCGACTCGTCGATCGAGCTGCTGCCTTCGAGAATCACGCCATCCACCGGGACTTTTTCTCCGGGCCGAACCCGCAGTCGGTCTCCTGGTTTCACATGTTCGAGGGGAACATCTTTTTCGCTGCCGTCGGGATTCAAACGGCGCGCCATTTTGGGGCTCAAATCCAGCAAGGCTCGAATCGCGCCGCTGGTGCGGCTGCGGGCGCGCAGCTCCATTACCTGCCCCAGCAAAACCAGAGTAGTAATGGCGGCGGCGGCCTCGAAGTACACGTCGGGATAGCCATCCATGCTGCGCAGCGATGGCGGAAACAGTTGAGGTGCGACGGTCGCAATCACGCTGTAGGCGAAGCCCACACCCGTGCCCATGCCAATGAGCGTGAACATGTTGGGGCTGCGATTTACCAGCGAGCTCCAGAATCGCTGAAGGAAGGGCCAGCCGGCCCATAGCACTACTGGCGTGGCCAGCAGGAACTCGGCCCAGGGCAGAGACGCTCCAGGCAGAATCCGCCACAACGGCATCTCTCGAATCATCGATGCCATGGCGAGGGCCAGCAGTGGCAGGGTCAGCATCAGGCTTACCCAAAACCGGCGGCTCATATCGCGCAATTCTGGGTTGTCTTCTTCGACTGCCGTGACCGTGCGCGGCTCCAGCGCCATTCCGCAAATTGGACAAGAACCCGGCCCGTTACGCACAATCTCCGGATGCATGGGGCAGATGTATTCAGTGCGCCGAACCGCGAGCGATTCCGGCTCAAGTGACATTCCGCAGGATGGGCAGGCCCCCGGTTTGTCTTGGCGAACTTCTGGACACATCGGACACACGTAGGCAGCGAAACCAGATGTTGCGTGATCTTTCCCTTGCACCGGCCCGTGGACTGGCCGCTCAACCCATTGTGGAAAACTGGTGGAGTCATTCACGGCTGGCGACGAGCTGATGCGAGGACTAGATCCGACCGCACTGGGCATTACCGGGCCTGAGGATTGGATGGGCGCGGAGTGGCCCAGGTACTTTTCCGGATCCGCCCTGAATTTATCGGCGCAGCGAGCGCAACAAAAAAAGAAGTCTTTGCCAGCGTGCCAGTGTGAATGGGTTGCTGTGGCAGGATTTACGCTCATCCCGCAGACCGGGTCGCGCTGCGGTTCGGTTGCTGTACTGGAGGGTTTGGTGGACATGAACCTCGAGCCAGTCACGATGCCTGCTCGCCCGGCCTCGTGCTGTTTGATTGTCTGTGCTCTATATTAGATTCACCCCTTACGCATTTGGGGGAGTCTCGAACCGATCAATATCGATATCAATAAAGGATTTCCAAACTGATGACCTACTTGGACGTTGCTTTCAGTTACGGTGCCGCGCCCAGCGAAAATGAATTGCGGGCCATCGATGGCATGCGCGAGGTTTACGGCATTCGCGGAGTTGAATTCGATGAAAAGAATCGTACGGTGCGGGTGGGGTTTGACGCCTCGCGGCTTAAGCCAGACGGCGTCGCTCGGCTCTTGCGCCAAGCAGGTATCGCTGTGAAGGAAAAGCTGATGCTGGCTTGAATGTTGCCGAAATTACGCCGCGGGAGGAACCTCGAATGCGGCGAGGAATCTTAAAAATATGCAAGGGGCGCTCAAGAAAACCTCTGGCCGAAGTTATTCTCTGGAGCGCCCCGTTGCGCGCCACTTCGTCTGAGATTGCTAGAGCACATGCCATGCCTTTGGCAAGTTATTGAAAATACAATGGTCTACACGTGGTTACTCTGTAGGATTTGCTCTGGGGCGAGCAAGATTTACGTCTGTGCGTACAACGCAAAATATAGGCTAGACGCCTGTGAAATTCATGCAAGGGGTCATTTTTTAGAGATCTTTGGGGTGCTCATCAAGTTCTTTTTTCCTTTCGCGCCGAGTTCGCCCCATATACGTGGCGAAGAGATGGCAAATGCCAACGTATCCGGTGAACGATCCGCTTCCCAGGGGAACAATCGAGATGATCGTCGATCGTCGGGTAAGAAAAATAGTACGAGGCCGAAGGCCGATGTGTTTTCTATCCACTAGGGAATGAACGCCATTCCAAAAGACGAATCTCCATACGAGGTCGAGGACGTCGAGGACGCTGGGCACAAGGATTTCCGAAGTCCTTGTAGTAAAATAATTTTCGGGGCCCGTAGCTCAGTTGGATAGAGCGAACGGCTACGAACCGTTAGGTCGGGAGTTCGAATCTCTCCGGGCCCACCATATTTGCTGATTTCCCACGAGGCGGATTTGGGACTCGGCGGGCGCACAATGGCCGTCGGTTAATACTGCAAGCGGAATTTTCAATTGGAATAAAACACGGCCCCGTAGCTCAACTGGATAGAGCATCAGACTTCGGATCTGAGGGTTGGGGGTTCGACTCCCTCCGGGGTCGCCATCGGTCCTCGTCTTGTCGAAGCTGTGTTATGAGGCGTGTCTTTCCGGGAATTTAAAATAGGCTTCGCATCATTTCCCGGGGACCTAATTCGCAATTCGTTGAATGAACAAAATCTGAATGACGCTACTTGGTCAACTCTCGGCCGACTGGTCTTCTGGTAGTCTCTGTCCAGCCCCGTCTTCTGGTGACCGTGGGTTGCTCCGTTCGGATCGGAGCTGAGATTCGAGCCATGTCCAAACCTATCGAAGAAGATCTCTCCACCTTATCTTCAGCTGAGCACGGCCTGGCGTATCTTACGCCCAACGATTGGGCGTTGATTGTAGACAAGGCGATTCGAGTGCGCTTCGGCAAAGGCCAAAGCATCATTCAGATGGGCAAACGGCCGAATGGTGTTTACTTGCTGCTTAAGGGAACCGCCAACGTACAAATTCCCTCGCAGAATACGTTCCGTGACTTGGGTCCAGGAGAAATCTGCGGGGAGATGTCGTTCTTAGAGGATGCGCCGGCAAGCGCCAACGTTGTCGCTGACGCACCCGTAGAGGCCTATCTGGTCGATCAGCCCACTCTTGAACACTTGTTTGAGCTTTTCCCGCACCTCGGTTCGCGCTTCTACCGTTCATTGGCGACCAACTTGTCCCGTCGTTTGAGAGACGTTATTGCGAAAGGTCTGAACGGTTGATCACATTGACCCCGGTTCGCTCTCCAGCGCGTCGCAGACCTCAGCCGGGGCATGATTTTTTCTGCTTCAGCGAGCCCGTCTGTCGTGTTGGGGTCAATCCGTGGGATAGGAGCAACCTGGTTGCCACAAAATTAAGAGCGCCCCGGACTCTTGCGAGTCGCGAGACGCCCGAACAGCCCTCCCCCAGAACTGCTCACGGATCACACTACTCACCGGCTTCGCGCTTGGGAAGTACACTTCCGTGCCATGACATGGCACCGAGGTGGCCAAAGCGCCGAACCCTTTGCACACGGCCGCATCCGGCAGGAACGCTTTGTGACAGCATTAGAACCGCGCTTGCGCGTGTCCCCCGTTGCTTCGCGCCGAGAGAAATAACGAAGTGAACGCAAGGCTCTGTATCTAGTATGCAGGGATTTGCGGTTCCATTTTGAACTCATCGTAACGGAAACGGTGTAAACCATGTAAAATCAGCAGCTTACATTTGATGCTTATTTGGCAGTCTAGATGCTCTAGTGTAGGTGGTCTAGTTCGCGTCACGAGTAAGGCAGGGGTTTAAAGCCCCACAGACTTGAAGACGGCGGTTACAGGTTCAGGAGGATACAATCTATGAAGCGTGTTGCATTGTTGACTCTTTTGGCTTTAGCTTTACCTCTCGCTGCATTCGCTGACTCGATAGACACAACCAATTCAGGCGGTACGTTGACAGGAAGTAGTGCCGGGTTGACTCTAGCTGGCTCGGAACTCATTGCAGCTAACGGGTTAAACGGGTTAGGGCTCGTCACGGGGGATCTGGGGAGCGTCAGCTTCAGCACCGGTGCGCTGATGGCCGGCGGGTCGCTGCAGATGGGCGGTACATTTGCGGCGGGCGGTTCTTTCGTAATTACCGGTAACGGTACCAATGGCATCCCGAATGGCGCAATCTTCTCGGGTACCTTCAGCGGCCCTGCTACTTGGACTCTGGTGACTCTCGCCAATGGAACGCACAATTACACTCTGAGCGGTGCCGTGAACGGCACCTGGTACAACGGAAGTGCCGTATTTGGCGCCACGACGCAGTTGACGATTAACACCGGTCGAGGCTTCTTCAACGGGACGACCAGTATTTCGAGCGGCGATACCAACATCGTAACCAGTGTTCCCGAACCGGGAACGTTGGGTCTGTTGGGAACCGGCCTGGTAGGAATTGCTGGCGCCATGCACCGCAAGTTTAAAAGCTAAATCGATCACTCCACGAACCTTAGGAGCCTCACTTTGTTGGCGAGGCTCTTCCGCTTTCCCTTACCTCAAAAGCCGCGACCGATTCCCTCCTATTACCCACGTAACCCCTTGAGCTTGGATTACATTGACGCCACCGCCGGACCTCCTTAAATTCGGAGGCAGGGGGTAGCATGAAGGATATTCACGAGGTCTTGCGGCAAAAGCAGTCCAAGTACGCGCAACTGGGCAAGCAGATCGAGCTGCTGCAACAGGCCGCGGAAAAACTACGCGAAGTGGCTCCCTTACTGGCAGAGAACGACGACGAGGATAACTCGGTTTTAATGGAAGTGGATGAGGGCTCGGCTCACTCTGATGCTGCCGCAAAAGCGGGCGCAGCAGCCGCAGGATCATCGGGCGCCTCCAAAGCCGGGCGGTCCACTGCACCACGCTGGCCATAATCCCACCGCTTGGGCAAGGGACTCTAGCTATGACTGTTCAGGCGCTGCTGGTCAGCAGAGACGATTCAGCTTCGGAAATACTCGGCCGCACCCTGCCCACCTACGGTGTCGCCGTGGAACGTTGGAGTGATCCTTCCACTGCCATCAACCGACTACAGCAGCAGAAGTTCGACGCTCTGGTGGTAGACTTTGACGACTCGGAAGCGGCTCGGGATGTTATCCGGGAAGCCCGGCTCTTAGGTTCAACAAGTCCTCCCGTAATAGTTGCCCTGGTGGCGGATTCCGCGGCGATTCGCGAGATTCTGAGCGCGGGCGCACACTTCGTGCTGCATAAGCCCCTGACCGAGGAGAAAGCCAGGGCTGGCTTGTGCGCGGTCACCGCCCTGTTGAGCAGGGAACGGCGGCGCGCCTTCCGTGTGCCAGTACAGGCACCGGTGGCACTGGTGCTGCCCAACCAGCGGAAGATAGAAGGAATCCTTCTTGACCTGAGCGAAACCGGCATGGATGTGCTCACCGCGGAGCCGCAGCCGGCTGGGTTGCTTATCGGTTTCCGTTTTCAGTTGCCCGATAGTTCTTTTGAGATGGACGCTCACGGGCAGGTGGCCTGGGCAAACCCCAATGGACAAACCGGAGTGCATTTCCTGGATTTGACCGAAGTCGCGGCGGCTGAACTCAAAGCTTGGCTGCGAGCCGCCGCAGTGAGCGCCGCGGTGAGTCCCCATGAGAGCGTCCCTCACGGCAAGCTCACCGACCTGAGCCTTGGCGGGTGCTATGTGGAAACCACTTCGCCGTTCCCTGAGCGCTCGCTGATTGATCTGTGCCTCAAGACAGAAGGCATAGAGATCCACACCGAAGCGATGGTCCGGGTAGTGCATCCAGGCCGTGGCATGGGCGTAGAGTTCCCGTCACGGACCGAACAGCAGCGTGCGCAGGTGGAGAATTTGATTCGCTTCCTGCGCGGGTGTCCTGAAACCACGCTGGAACTATTCATATCTCCTCGCGCGCTGACGGCTGATCTCAGCCAATTTGAGCCCTCTGAAGCCGATCGGGAAGGGTCCAAAGAGGAGATGGAAGATCTCCTTCTAGAACTGCTGCGACGCGGAACAAAGCTTCAGGAAGACGACTTCATTGCCGAACTTCGCCACCAGCGCAGCTCCGAGAACGCCCTCGCCTGATCCTTCCGAATCCCGGGCGCATAACCTCACCCCCCAGCAACATCCAAGAAGATTGAGCTCTGACTACTTTTGCGAACCTGCTGCCGGCGGTTACACATTGCCGTCCCAGTGTGAACGTGTGACATTAAGAGCCTCCCTTTCGATCGAGAGTGGGCGCATTCAGGGCACCGGAGAAGGGCAACAACGGCGGAGACGCCGCAGGAAAACGGGAGGCTTGGGCGGCGACTTCTTGGCGGAGATTTGAAAACCCAGCACCGGTTTTGGCTCGGGTCCAGCAAATCTCCGCGATTTGTCCCACTCCGTATGAACATGTTAACCAGCCGGCATGACCCGGATGATTTCAGAAACATTAAAACTCAGTTAAATATAGACTGTGACTAAATGGGAAACTCTGCGGCGGCTGGCGGTTAGCGAAGGAAAAGAGTTGACGACCCAAGGGGAGTCTACGCCCACTTCGTCTTTTGACTCCGTTGCTGCTTCGAAGCGTTCTCTGCTTTGGGGACCTTTTCTCGCGATCGCCGCTACCTCTTTCGCGGTCGAGGCCCCTTCATTGTTTTTAGGCACTCCTTCCGGACACGACCTCGAATTTCATCTCTATTCATGGCTTGAAGTGTTGGCGCAATGGAAGCGGGGCATCGTCTACCCGCGCTGGGCATCAATGGCGCATTGGGCATACGGCGAACCCCGCTTTGTGTTCTACCCACCTGCTTCCTGGACCGTCGGAGCAGCCCTCAGTGCGCTGTTGCCCTGGACAATCATTTCGGGTGTCTACATCTGGCTTGCGTTGGTGGCTGCTGGTGTCTCGATGTTCATGTTGGCGCGGACATGGCTCGATCGTCGGGATGCTGTCTTTGCGGCTGCGCTCTATGCCGCCAATCCTTACCATTTTGTGATCGTTTACTGGCGGAGCGCGTTTGCGGAGCTGCTCGCCAGTTCCCTGCTGCCGCTATTACTGCTGTTGGTCTTGCGTGCGGCCGAAAGTGAGGGACGTCGCGCAATTGTTCCTCTGGGCGCGGTGTTGGCAGCGTCCTGGCTTATGAACGCGCCGGCGGCGGTGATGGTTCATTATTCATTTGCGCTGCTGATCGTGGTGATGGCGTGGCTGGGGCGCTCGCCGCGTTTGATTTTGACGGGAGCAGCCGCCGTGCTTTTAGGTACGGGTTTGGCGAGTTTCTATCTGGTGCCAGCGGTATATGAGGAGAAGTGGGTAAACATCGCCGAGGCGATCTCGCCGGGTTCGCGTCCCCAGGACAACTTTCTGTTCAGCACGACCAGCGACCGCGATCACGACGCCTTCAATCACCTTGTTTCATGGGTTGCGCTGGCAGAAATTTTGTTGACGTTCGTGGCGGCCTGGATGGCGCGGCGCTGCTGGCGCAGCCCACGTCGGAAATTATGGCATGTCAGTCTGGTTTGGGCCCTTGCCACTGTTCTGTTGATGTCACCGATTAGCGCATTGCTGTGGAACTTTCTGCCCAAGCTGCGCTTCATGCAGTTTCCCTGGCGCTGGATGTTATGTCTAGGCGTAGCCTTCTCCATTTTCCTTACGCTGGCAATCCAGCGATGGACCCTGCGTCTTGCCGTCTATATGGCAACGCTTCTGGTGATTGCGTTCGGATGGCAACACATTCAGCCGCCATGGTGGGACGGTCCCGCCGACCTGCGCGAGATCGAGGACAACATGGCAAGCGGCTCCGGCTACGAAGGAACGGACGAATACACGCCAGCGGGCGCTGACGTCTCCAATGTCGACAAGGGTGCGCGCCTGGTCACCGTCGATGGTCCGGCAAATGCCGCTATTCACGTTTTCGAGTGGGGACCCGAGTCCAAGCTTTTTACCGCGAAGATGTCTGCTCCCGCGAATCTGGCTTTGCATCTATTTCACTATCCGGCGTGGCGAGCAGAAGTAAATGGACAACCGGTGCAAGCCACAGCGCGGGAAGGCACTGGCCAGATGCTGGTTCCGGTCGGCCGCGGAGCGAATCGCGTGGAGATCAAGTTCATGCGGACATGGGACCGCACTGCGGGAGCGTGGATTTCCGTGCTCAGCATGTTTGTTCTCATTCTGTGGAGGTTTCTCGATATACGCCAATCCGCGAGCGTTCGCCTGCGGAACCTGAGAGTCCGGCGTGAACCTTAGTAGTATCCTTCCCGGCTACGGTTGAGTTCGAGGGCTATCCTCAGCGGCAACGCTCATGAAACGAATCTTCATCGCGACTTCCAACCAGGGCAAGTTACGCGACTTCGGGGGAGCGGCGGCTGGTTACGACGTTGAAGTCGCGGCTCTTCCTGAACTGTTGTCGCTACCCGCCGTCGGAGAAGACGGTGATACGTTCGAAGCCAACGCGCGCAAGAAGGCTGAGACCTACAGCCGCTACGCACCAGGTGAGAT
>Ga0137383_10000284_pt1 | contig 24138 bp, 20 predicted proteins | sample SagtaG_19_FD_104817 | JGI IMG/M metagenome (GOLD analysis project Ga0137383, IMG submission 104817) | Vadose zone soil microbial communities from Sagehorn Ranch, Mendocino, California, USA - Sage2_R_40_16 metaG | ecosystem: Environmental > Terrestrial > Soil > Vadose zone | place: USA... | reverse complement strand
CCTGGGGCTGGAGAAGGTCCCAAGGGTCCGGCTGTTCGCCGGTTAAAGTGGCACATGAGCTGGGTTCAGAACGTCGTGAGACAGTTCGGTCTGTATCCGGTGCGGGCGGTGGAGTGTTGAGGGATGTCGTCCGTAGTACGAGAGGACCCGGACGAAGCGACCTCTCGTGTCCCGGCTGTCCCGCCAGGGGCAACGCCGGTTAGCGATGTCGCGCGGGGATAACCGCTGAATGCATCTAAGTGGGAAACCCTCCCCAAGATGAACACTCCCGAGCCGCAAGGCTCCTGAAGGGCCCTGGGAGACTACCAGGTTGATAGGCGGCAGGTGTAAGGCGCGTGAGCGCTTCAGCCGAGCCGTACTAATTGCCCGTGAGGCTTGATCTCTTCTCGGTGACTCGCGTGATGAGCCTCAACACGACAACACACCCTCGTCGAAGTGCTGTGCTGGCGACTAGCGCGACAGGGCCACACCCGTTCCCATCCCGAACACGGTCGTTAAGCCTGTCAGCGCCGATGGTACTGCCCCTGCGAGGGGGTGGGAGAGTAGGCCGCCGCCAGCTTCCCACACCGAAGCTCGCTCCAGTGCACCGGAGCGGGCTTCGCTTTTTCGGGGCGTTTTGCCCATCTTGCCAGCCATGTCCCGCTTCATCGGCTTGCTCTTCATCCTCGCCCTCGCCGCCGCGTTCGTCGTAGGCGGCTCCTGGGCGCTCGCCTACAACGGCGTCGCCACACTGCTCGGCGACCCGCCGCCGCAGATGGGGATCCAGACCACCACGTTCCTCTGGGACGGCCTGACGCAGGTGCAGGGAGCGCCGCGCGTGTGGTCGTTCGCGTATTACCCGACGCTCATCCCCGGGGCGCAGAGCGTGCGGATTTACGTCACGCCGACGGGGCGGGTCGTGTGGACAGAGCCGGCCGACTTGGCGGCGCGCGTGAAGAAAGTCCACGCCACGGGGTATTGAGCGACCGCATGCTGACCCCGCGTTGATCGATCGCGGGCAGCATTCGTGATATGTTTCCGGACGTGGACACCTCTCAGGTGCTGACGGCCCAGGACGGCGAGCGGATCTCGCTGCCGGGGAAGGTGACGGAGCTGATCCGAGGCCACCTGGTTGTGCGCGAGCCGCCCGGCACGAGGCATGGGGTCATCGCCGCCAACCTGACCTATTACCTGAGCGACTTCGCCCGCCGGCACGAGCTCGGGGTGGTGCTGGCGCAGGATACCGGCTTCAAGATCGCCTCGGACCCGGACACCGTTCGGGCGCCGGACGTCGCCTTCGTCGCGCGGGCGCGAGTGGAGCGCATTCCGCCACGGGGCTATGCTGAGCTGGCCCCAGATCTCCTGGCAGAGATCTTGTCGCCCGACGATCGGCCCGCCGAAGTCCTGGCTAAGGTCGCCGACTGGCTGGCGGCTGGCACCGAACTCGTGTGGCTGGTTGATCCCGAGCGGTCGGAGGTACGCGTCTCCCGCCGGGACGGGAGCCTCGCTGTCGTACAAGCAGCCGAGTCGCTCGACGGCGAAGGCGTCCTGCCGGGCTTCGCCTGTGCGCTCGCGCAAGTGTTTTCCTAGCGCGACTGGGCCACACCCGTTCCCATTCTCTGACCACTGCGTGCCAATCGGGAGCGGGGCGTCAATCGTGGCAGCCGAGCAGGGCGCACGTGACGACCTGAGGACCGCCGGGTGGAGAAGCATCGGTGGGTTGACCTCAGGAGAAGGTGAAGGTGACCGTCACCGACACCGTTTGAGTCGCCTGGACGGCAATCGGCGAAAAGTTCGCAGACGTGAAGAACCCCGAGTTCTCAACAGTTGTGACAACCACGAATACGGATGCGTCGTTGGCTGCCACGAAGCTTCCCTGGAGCACGAACTCCGAAGCTCCTAAGTTCGCGGTCTTTGTGAGGTTCTTGAAGGTGTCGGCTCCTCCGAAGCCGGAGAAGTTTGGCTCCGTAATGTTGCACTGTCCGGAGCACGGGCCGGGATTTCCAGTGACTGTGATGGCCCACAGTCCCATGGGGGCTCCACCAGTGAACAGGTTGATGAGGGTCGTTTTTCCGGTCGGTAGGAGTGCGTTCTCGAACTCCCGCCGCACCTGAACCGTCCCATCTGCGTTCCGAACCTCGATTACCCAATGCCCATGCACGTTGATGCCTTGGGCCGGTCCCTGAGCCCCAAGCGCTTGTGGCGGTACGAGCATGGCTGCCACGATCGCGGCAGCAGCCCACCGAACCGACAGAATTCCTGCGCCTTTCATAGCTCCTCCTCGGTCCTAGTTGTTACTGTGGCGCGACGGCTGAAGCGTCCGTCACCATGATGGATTCCGTGACTGCGATGCTGATCGAGGGCAACACAGCGGGCTGATCGGCAACCCGTAGCGCCTCGCCGATGCTGACTTGGATCGGCGGCAACACTGCTGGGCGGTCGGAAACCGCCACCGCCTCTGTAACGCTCACGCCGATCGGTGGCAACACCTTCTCGGCATCCGAAACTCGCACCGCCTCGGTCACTGCGACTGAGGCCGGCGGCACCACCTTCGCCTCGTCACTAATCACAATCCGTTCATCGACCATCACCACCACCGTGTTTGGCGTCACGCCGATCGTGGGCAGCGTCGAGGTGACCGGGGTCCCGCCGATCGTCGCGCCGATGGTCGTGGGCGTGCCGGCGGCGACACCTGTGAAGCTCGCGGTGTAGGTGCCATTCCCGTTGTCCGTCGTGGCCCCGAGCGTCCCTGTGCTCGTCCCGCCGCTTGCCGTGAACACGACGACGAGTCCGCCGGTAGTCTCGTTGTTCCCCGCCGCATCCTTCGCTTGGAGTGTCAGGGTCGCCGAGCTCCCCGTCATTACAGTCGCGCTGGAGGCGGTGATAATGGATCGCGCGGGCGAGACTGCGCCCACCGTCACCGCGATTGTGGGATGTGCGGTCGTCACAGCGTTGCCGCCGATCGTGGCGCCGATGCTCGTCGCGGTACCCGCCAGAACACCGGTGAACGTCGCCGAGTAGGTCCCGTTCCCGTTATCGCTCGTCGGGTCGATCGTTCCGGTGCTGGTCCCGCCGCTCGCCGTGAACACAACCGCGAGGCCTCCCATGGTCAGACTGTTTCCCGCGGCGTCCTTCACTTGCAGCGTGAGCGTCGCACTGCTGCCCGACACGATCGTGCCGCTTGAAGTGCTCACGACGGAGGTCGCGGTCGACGCAGCGCCCGGGGTAACGATGATCGTCGGCAGCGTCGAGCTGACCGCGATCCCACCCATCGTGGCGCCGATAGAGGTGGCGGTTCCGGCCAGGACGCCGGTGAACGTCGCCGCGTAGGTGCCGTTCCCGTTATCGGTGGTCGGTCCGATGGTGCCCGTGCTCACTCCGCTGCCGCTCGAAGTCGTGAACGCCACCGCGAGGCCGCCCGTGGTCAGGTTGTTACCGGCAGCATCCTTCACTTGCAGCGTGAGCGTTGCCGTGGTACCGGACGTGATGCTGGCGGCCGAGGTCGAAACCACGGAAGTCGCGGTGGAAGGAGAGCCTGAGGCCACGCTGATCGTGGGGAGCGTGGAGGTGACCGGGGTCCCGCCGATCGTGGCTCCGATGGTCGTGGGTGTGCCGGTGCCGACGCCGGTGAACGTCGCCGTGTAGGTCCCGTTTCCGTTATCGGTCGTTGCACCGATCGTTCCGGTGCTCGTGCCGCCCGACGCCGTGAAGGCGACAACGAGTCCGCCGGTCGGTTCGTTATTCCCCGCCGCGTCCTTCGCCACGAGCGTCAGCGTCGCCGTATTCCCAGAGATGACGCTGGCTGTCGACGTCGTGATAAGGGACGTCGCCGCGGAGACAGGACCCACGGTAACCACGATCGTCGGACGTGGGGTCGTCACCGCATTCCCGCCGATCGTGGCACCGATCGTTGTCGCCGTACCTGCCAACACTCCGGTGAACGTGGCGATGTAGGTCCCGTTTCCATTGTCGGTCGTTGCGCCGATCGTCCCAGTGCTAGTGCCACCCGAAGCCGTGAAGCCAACCGTGAGCCCGCCGGTGGTCAGCTTGTTGCCGGCCGCATCTTTGGCTTGCAGCGTAAGCGTCGCCGCCGTCCCCGACACGACGCTCGCGGCGGAGGTGGTGACGACTGACGTTGCCTTGGATGCCGGGCCCGGCGTTACGGTGATCGTGGGAAGGGTCGAGGTCACCGCAGTCCCGTTGATCGTGGCGCCGATGCTCGTCGGCGTGCCGGCCAACACTCCGGTGAACGTCGCGGTGTAGGTCCCGTTGCCGTTGTCGGTGGTGCTGCCGATCGTCCCGGTGCTCGCTCCCGTAGGCCCTGAGGCGCTGAAGACGACCGTCAGGCCCGTTGTGTTGAGATTGTTCCCCGCCGCATCCTTGGCTTGCAGCGTCAGCGTGGCGGTCGACCCGGACGCGATGCTCGCGCTCGACGTCGTGACAGAAGACTTAGCGGTGGAGACCGTCACCGTGAGTCGTGCACTCCCAGTGACGCCCGCCGCGCTCGCCGAGATCGTGGCTACCCCGGTGGTGACCCCGGTCGCGAGTCCCGTCTGATCGACCGTCGCGACCGCCGGCGCCGAGCTCGCCCAAACGATGGCTGGGCCGCTTAGGGCGTTCCCGTGCAGGTCGGTCAGCGTGGCGGTGAATTGCTGCGTCAGGGCCGCCACCACGGTCGCGTCGCTCGGCGCCATGGTGACCAGCGCCACGATCCCCTGCTCGATGCGCGCTTTGATCGCGAGCGTCGTGCCATTGAGCAACGGAACGAACTGGCTGGTGTTGACGGTGCGGAGCTCCTTCGTCGTGCTGACGACGTCCACGTCCGCGAAGCCGAGCTCCAAGGTCCCGACCAGGACCCGCACCCGGTAGGTGAGGGCGGGGTCGAGCCTGAACTGATCGGTGCGCCAGTTGACGATGTACAGTTGATTGGTCGCGTCGAGACGCACCGTCTCCGAGCCCGGGCCTGTAGTCGTGGTGTACTGGGCGATCACGGTGCTGCAATCACCCAGCACGTAGACGCAGATCTGCACCGTGGGGGCGAGGGTGGGGTCGAAGGTGCCCGAGTAGGCGGGTGCACTGACCATCGGCGGGAGAAAGTAGAAATGCGGTTTCCCGCCGCTGTGGACGGCGTCCTTGATCTGCGCCTCCGGCCCCTCGACAGGAGCGGTGGGCACGTTCGTTTCGCGACAGGCGAGGACGAGGGCGGCACCGGTGACGGCGAGGCCTAGGAGGATCAGCGCCCAGGGGGGGCTGGGGCGATTCCTTCCGCCCTTCACACCGTCCTTCACAGCTCAGGGGTTCCGGGCCAGCTAGTCCACGGAACAGATCCACACGGCCCGCGTGCTCCACCGCGCGCCGCGCTCAGCATTCCGTCGCTGCCGTTGGGGTCGTTTACCGCTGAGAGCGCATAGCCGCGGCCGACGGGCGGGTTGACGGCCAGCACCGACACGTGCTCGGCGGTGATGTTCACGGCGCCGTCCCTGCGGCGGTATACGAGAGCAGTCGGTTCCTGAGCACGAATGACCTCCCCGAGTCAGAATGGGAAATGGGGAGTGCGGACCTGATCGCACGCCGGTCGAGACACGAAACTCGCTTCGGCGATCGAACCTCCCCGTCAGTTCCGCATTCCACGTTCCGCGTTGTCGTCTAGGGCCCGCTCGGCCCGCGGGTCGACATCCAGAGATCGTTGCCCCCGCTGCCGCCCGGCCGGCTCGAGGTGAAGATCAGCGTCCCGCCGTCGCGCGACAGAACGGGTTGCGAGTCGACGAAAGGCGTGTTGAGCGGGGCGCCGAGATGCTCCGCTGCGGACCACGCGTCGTGGATGCCCTGGCGAGTGAACCGCCAGATGTCCAGGTCGCCGAACGTCCCTGGCCGATTCGAGGACAACAGCAGCTCATGCCCGTCCGTGCGCACGGCCAGCTTTTGGTCGGTGCTCGTCGAATTGAGCTCGGACAAGAGCACGGCCGGGCCTAGCGGCTCACCGTCGTTCGACACGGAGACCCTGTATATGTCTTGGGTGCCGCCGACGGGAGTCCGATTGAAGTACAACGTGGCGGTTCCTTCCCCGTCTCCTCGCACGTAATACGCCCCCTGTTCGTTCACAGCCGTATTCACGTCGGGGCCCAGGTTCACCGGGTCGCCCCAAACGTCACCGTCGGCGCCGGTGCTGACTCGCGGCGACGCGTAGATGTCAGAGCCACCCTGGCCACCCGGACGGCCGCTGTAGAAGAACAGCATCCGCCCGTCGTCCGAGAGAGTCGGCGCTCCCTCGTTCGTGGAGGTGTTGATGGGGGTCCCGAGGTTCACTGGCGTTTCCCACGGACACTGCACGCACCTGCGGTGGGAAACCCAGATGTCGTTTCCGCCCAGTCCACCCGGTCGCGTCGAGACGAAGTACAGGTCATGCGCATCCGGGGAAAGCCCGGCGTTCATGTCCAAGGCGCTCGAGTTCACCACCGGGCCGAGGTTGACGGGGTCGGACCACTCGGCATTGTCGAAGCGGTCGGCCAGGAGCGTGAATGTCGGATTGTTCGACTCCGGTCGGCACGCCAGTAGCAGCAGGGGAACCAGGGCTGCTGATATGCGAGACGTCGTCGTCATGGAATCTCCTTGCCACTTGGTGTGCGGGTCGACATCCAGATGTCAGTTCCGCCGAGACCCCCCGGCCGATTGGAAGCGAAGACCAGGGTTCGGCCGTTGTAGGATAGAGTTGGCTGTATGTCGTTGAACGTCGTGTTGATCGGCGTTCCCAGATTCACTGGCGGCGACCAAGGCTCGTGCACGCTGCGGCGCGTGGACGTCCACAGGTCGTTGCCGGCGACGCCGCCCGCGCGGTTGGAATAAAGGAATACCTCGCGTCCATCGACACGCAGCGAGGGATGGGCGTCGGTGATCGCAGGATCCGGATCGTTGAGCTCGGCGACCGGGGCCGCGGGACCGCGGGTCTCACCGTCCGCCGTAACCGACGCGACGTATATATCGAGCGCGGTGCTATTCGGCCCGCGCACGAAATACAGGTTCGCAGACCCGTCTTCTCCGCTCTGGAGATAGAAGCCGCCTGCCTCGAACCCTGACGTATTCACGTCGGGGCCGAGATTCACCGCCGCTCCCCAACCCAGGTCGTCGCTCTTGTCGGCTCGCCGCGTTAAGTAGATGTCATTCAATCCGTGCCCGCCGGGGCGATCGCTCGAGAAGAACAGCAGGTGCCCGTCGATGGACAGGACCGGCGACGCCTCGATGCCCGGGCCGTTCACGTTCGCCCCCAGGTTGACGGGGTCGCCCCACGGGCTGTCGGGCGATGCCCGGCGCGAGACCCAGATGTCGGCGCCGCCAAGTCCACCCGCGCGGTTGGACACGAAATAGAGACTCAGCTCGTCAGGCGACAGCGCCGCGTTCATGTCGTTGGCGGAAGAATTGACGGGCGCGCCGAGGTTGACAGGCGCGGACCACTCGGAGTTGGCGAACGACATGGCCTGGATGCCAGGCGGCACCGCCAGCAAGGTCTCAGTCCCTGTGCGTGGGTTTTCGCAGGCGGCGAGCGCGAGGGCGCTCGCAAGGACGACGCACCGTGTGATCATGAGAACGAGCGGGTTGGCGGGCCCACTGTACTCGGCTCGCATGAGACGACCGCCACGGCGACGGCCAGAGTACCTAAAGCGAGACTCCTCGGCGACATAGCTCTCCTCCACACCGGGTGGGGATTACGCGGCTTGCGACCCGCCCCCCGGGTCGTACGTTTCCCCCTGCGACTCAGGGCGGGTGTCAACCGTCCCGGCGCGCTACGGTGGGGCGGAATTGACCGAGCGGTTGTCAGAAGACCGTCAGAGGTCACACTCCGTGCGGTCACACGCACGGGGGCAGGGTCGCCTCACCCTCACCACGTTCGGCGGGGCCGCCTTGTCGCGCGGGCGGCCCGATCTTGAGGCGGGCGTCCTGTTCGGGCCCGGCAAGCCGCTCGCGCTGCTCGTCTATCTGCGTTGCTCGCCTGACCGCACGGCCAGCCGCGACCACCTGATCGACCTCCTGTGGTCTGAGAGTCACCCCGAGGCCGGCGGCCACAGCCTGCGGGAAACCCTGTCGCACATCAGCCGCCGGGTGGGATTCCCGGTGGCTTCGTCGCACCACGGGCGCGTGACCCTCACCGTAGACATCGCGTGTGATCGGACGGCCTTTGTGGACGCCGTCGACAGAGCCGACCGCGCGCGCGCGGTGGACCTCTATCGCGGACACTTCCTGCCGAGCCTCAAGGCGCCCGGGGCAGCCGGGTTCGAACAGTGGGCCGATCTCGAGCGCTACCGGCTGCGACGGCTGTTCACGCGCGCCGCCGAGTCGCTGGCGCGCGAGTGGCTCGTGGCAGCGCGGTTCCGCGATGCGCAACAGCTCGCGCGCCGGATGCGGGATGCGGACCTCGAAGACGAAGCCGGTTGGCGCCTGTTGCTCGAAGCGCTGCTCGTGGCGGGCGACCATGGCTCGGCTGCGGCCGAGGCGGACGTGCTGGAGTGGCAGTTGGCAGTGGGCGGACGCGAGCCCGAGCCCGCGACGCGCGCCGTGCTGCGCCGTGTGCGTCAGGGATCGGCGGCGCGCGGCGCCGTTGCGCAACCTCCCATGGTCGGCCGCGAGGCGCAGCTCGCGGCCCTGCTCGGTGCGTGGGAACGAGCCCGGAGCGGCGCAGGCGTCCATCTCCACGTCACCGCGCCGGGGGGGTTCGGGAAGACGCGCCTCCTCAAGGAGGCGCACGCGAGCCTGAGTGGACTCGGGGCTCGCGCCATCTACCTCGCCGCGAGCGCAAGCGCCCGCGACACCACGCATGCCTTCGCCGCCGAGCTCGTGGCAGCACTCGCCGCGCTACCGGGGTCGGCCGGTGTTCCTCCCGGAGTAGGAGCGGCGCTGGTCAGGTTGAACCCAGCTCTCGCCGGGCGCTTCGCCGCCGGCGCCGAGCCCACCGTCGGCGAAGCCGCTGTGTGGCGAACGCTGGCCCTGGCGGAGCTGGTGCGCGCCGTGAGCGACGAGCAACCCATCGCCCTGCTGCTCGACGACTGGCACTGGGTCGATTCCGCCTCGCGCCCGTTGCTCCAGGGCGTGCTCGCGCTGGCGAGGAGCGTTCGGGCCCTGTTCGTGACCGCTGCGCGCCCGCTCAGGACGGCAGACGTCCCACCGGCGGCCAGTATGCTCCGACTGCCGGCGCTCGAGGTCAGGAACGTCCGCGAGCTCCTGGACGCGCGGGCCAAGCTGCCGCGGGCTCGCTGGGCGGAGGAGCTCCCCGGTCAGCTCCATGCCACGACTGCGGGGTCGCCGCTCGTCTTGCTCGACGTGCTACAGGGGGCGCTCGATCGTGGCGCGCTCGCCTTCGATCGCGACGGCTGGCGGTGCAGGGACCCAGAGAGGCTCGGCGCGGAGCTTGAGGTCCTCCGGGCGAGTCGCGTACAGCCGATCGAGTCGCACCCGCGGTCGGTGCTCGTGCTCCCGTTTGCAGCTGCAGATGCCGGCGAGATCCGACCCTTCAGCGACGGGTTGACCGAAGATCTCATCGCAGCACTGTCCCGTGTGGAGTCGCTTCGGGTCGTATCGTGGCCGTCCGCGCGCAAGCTCAAAGGAACGGATCGGGACGCGGTCGTGCTCGCGAACGAGTTGAATGCGCGCTACGTGCTGCACGGCAGCGTGCAAGCGGACGCCGCCGAACTCCACGTCTCTGCGCAGCTCACCGAAGCGATCAACGGGATCTCCGTCTGGGGAACGGCTTGGCGCGGGACCCGGGAACAATTCCCCGGCGTGGCTCCGGAGTTCGCCCGAGCGATCGCCGCGGCCCTGCTCGTCACGTTGAGCCCGACTGAAGAGCGCCGTTTGCGTCGGCGTGCCATTCCGCACGCCGGGGCGTACGAATGCTATCTGCGGGCGAAGGAAGCCATGTCACGCGACACGGGCGACGGGCACGCGCGCGCCGCATCGCTCCTGCGCTCGGCGCTGAAGTTGGCGGGGGACAACGCGCTGTTGTACGCGACACTGGGGACGGCATATTCAAGACACGGCATCATGACGCTCGAGAACGAGCGCACGCGGCGCCGCTGCGAGGTGTGCGCCCGGAAAGCCCTGGCCCTCGACCCGGAGTCTGCGGATGCCCATTTCCTCAGCGGCTTGGTGCAGTGTCGCCGCGGCAACCTCAAGGAAGGCGTCCGCGACATGTTACGGGCGCTCGCGATCAGCCCCACCCACACCGACGCACTGTACTGGTGCAGCGGCTGGCTCGCCACGCTCGGAAGATCAGCGATGGCGCGACCGCTGGCGCAGCGGTTGCTAGAGATCGATCCACTCACATCTACGAACGTCTGCATTCCCGGTTGGGTGGAGTGGTTGGCGGGTCGCTTTGACGCCGCGGTACCGTGGTACCAGCGATGGGTTGCGCTTGAGCCCGGGAGCCCGGTAGCCCTTCACGTGACCGCGATGGCCTTCATCTGGAGTCAGCGTTTTGATGACGCGCGGGAGACGCTCCAGCGGCTCACCACGACCGCCCCGTCGAGCCCGCTGGCGCAGTTCAATCCGTTCATTCTATGTGCGCTCACGGGAGACAAGACCAACGCGTTGGCGGCGCTCACTCCCCAGCTCGTTGCGGCAGCGCAGTCGTATGAAATCACCAGTTGGCAGATGGGCGCCTTCCACGCCATGGTGGGTGCCAACGACACGGCAGTCGACTGGCTGGAACGCGCCGCCCGCGGGGGTTTCATCAACTATCCGATGCTGGCCGAGTACGATCCCTTCCTGAGGCGCCTGCAGGGTGAGCCGCGGTTCGCGCGTCTGCTGGACGAGGTGAAACGGGAGTGGGAGTCGCTGGAGTTCTAGGGGCGCTCCGCCTCCGCCGCAGCGTAATACGCAGCCCACGTCGTGGCGCGACCGGCGGTGAGCCCGCGCGCCAACGCCTCCAGCTCCGCTTGCACGCTGCGGTACTCCCGCCGCATTGCCTCGAGCCGCGCGCGCAGCTCGCTCGCGCTCGTCGCAACATCAGACGCGACGACCAGCCAGTAGCGGGCGGTGGAATCCACGAGGGGAGATGCCGGAGGCGGCGCCGGACGGCCCGCGCGCACCAGCGCGTCCGGTGAGCGCAGCACCGGCTCGAGGAATCGCGTGGCGGGCGCGACCGGCTCAGGCTCCGGCGCCTCGACGAAGTGCTGGCCTACCCCTTGTTGCGTCACGTCGTCGCTGCGCGCCGGAAACACGGGCACGATGCTGCCATCGTGCTCCACGCGCAGCACGATGATGTGCGCGGGCCGCGCCAGCCGGAACCGCACGTCGTGACGCGATGCGCTCACGATGCCTGGCCCGTAAGCATCGACGGCGCCCAGCCGGGTCACCGACAAGGGTGCCGCCGTGCGCGGCGCGGAGTGACCGGCGCACCCGGCGACGAGCGACAACAGCAGCGAGGCGGCAGCCTGGCGCATGGGGCCCCCCGGTCCCTGGTCCGCCTCACTATGCCGCGCGGCATCGCGTGCGACAAGGCCCCTCGCGCCGCCTCTCCTTGACACCCTTTGCTCCACGCCGTTGTCTTGACGCCATCATGACTCAGTGCGGCACCGTCGTCCTCGCTGGCCGTCCCAACGTCGGCAAGTCCACCCTGCTCAACGCCCTCGTGGGCGAGCACCTCGCCATCGTCTCCCCCAAGCCGCAGTCCACCCGGCTGCCGGTGGTCGGCCTGCTCACCCGGGGCGATGCGCAGTTCATCTTTACAGACTCGCCCGGTTTGCTCGAGCCCCAGTACGCGCTGCACGAGGCGATGCGGGCGGCGGCCCTGCGTGCCCTCAGGGACGCCGACGTGATCGCGTACCTGCACCCGCTCCCCGAGCAGCCGGCCCCCGATCTCCAGACCGTCGCGCGTCTCGACACGCCACCGCGCGCGCCGGTGGTGACGGTGTATACCAAGGCGGACTTGGTATCCTTACCACCCGACGCACTGGCGGTCTCGGCCCTTACCGGCGAAGGCCTTCCCGCGCTCCTCGACGCTCTCCTGGCGCACCTCCCCGCCGGCCCGTTCCACTACGACCCGGAGGAGATGGCGACCCAGCCGACCCGATTCTTCGCGGCGGAATTCGTCCGGGAGGCCGCCTTCGAGCTGCTGCATGAAGAGCTGCCCTACAGCGTGGCCGTGGAGATCGACGAGTTCCGGGAAGGCGCGAATCCGGTATATATTCGGGCCGTGGTCCTGGTGGAGCGCGACGGTCAGAAGGGCATCGTGATCGGCGAGGCTGGTCGCACCATCAAGGCGCTTGGCATCGCCGCTCGTGCCAAGATCGAAGCCCTGCTCGGGCGGAGCGTGTTCTTGGAGTTGCACGTCAAGGTCCTGCGGAAGTGGCGCCGCCACGCCTCCTCTCTCAAGCGTCTGGGATACGCCGGATGAGTCTAGCGCCCGACTTGCTCGAGATCCTCGTCTGCCCCAAGTGCAAAGGGCCGCTCGAGCACCGCACGGCGCCACGCGAAGAGCTGGTGTGCAACGCCTGCCGCCTCATCTACGCGGTCGAGGACGATATTCCCATCATGCTGATCGATGAGGCGAAGCATTTTTAGAGGCCGCCGCCTCCTGACGGTTGCGCTGGCGTTGACCGCCCGACCGCCCGACCGCCTGACCGCCCAGGATGTCACCAACGCCGGCGCTCTCTTCCTGGCGCTGCCGGTGGGTGCCGCGGCTGTCGGGATGGGCCAGACCGCGGTCACGCTCGAGGGACGGGGTGAAGCCGCCTTCTGGAACCCGGCCGGCCTCGCGACCCTGAACGAAAACGAGTTCGGGCTCACGAGCGCCAGCCTCGCCGCGGGCACGACCCACGCTCTGACCGCGTACTTCCGGTCCCGCGGCATCGGAGTGCTCGGGGGAGCCGTCTACCTCCTCGACTACGGGGACCTGGAACGCACCGACTCGACCAGCGCGACGATCGCTCGCATCTCCCCACGCAACTTCGAATTCCTCGCCTCCTATGCGACAGAGCTCGGCGGCTCGCTGACCCTGGGCATCAACTACAAGCTGGTCGAGTTCCGCGTCGATTGCAGCGGCGACTGCCGCGACTTTCCGAACGGGCAGGGCGTCACGAGCGGCGTCGACCTCGGCGGCCAGCTCGCCGTCGGTGCCGACGGCGCGCTGCGGGTGGGCATCGCCGTTCGCAACATCGGCTTCAAGCTCCAGGTCAACAACCGCGACCAGGCCGACGCGCTGCCTGCGCGCCTGGTCATCGGCGCCTTGTACCGGGTGGCGCTGCGCGGCGACGCGGCGGGACCGGCCGACGAGCGCATCGACGTGAAGGTCGCGGCCGACGTGGACAGCCCGTGGGGCAGCTACGGCGAGTCGCAGATGCGGTTCGGCGTGGACATCGGGTACCAGCGGCTGTTGCGGGTGCGGGGGGGCTACGCCTTCGTGCGGGACGGCCTCAGCGGGCCGAGCGTGGGCATGGGCGTCGCGACCGGCGCGATCGGCCTCGATCTCGCGCGCACCTTTCTCTCGAGCGCGGATTTCGTGGCGGACAACCCGACGTTCGTCTCGTTCCGTCTGGTGTTCTAGCCGTGCGCGCTCGAGCGCTCCTCCTCGGGGCGGCGGCGCTGATGGGCTGGCACAGCGGTGCAGGCCAGGGCGGCGTGGGCGGGACCGGAGCAGCGGCGGCGGAGGAGTCCATAGGAGTAGTGGCGCGCCGGCGCTTCTGGGTGCGCCCGGTCGCGTCCTTGGCCCTGCCCGGCTCGGGGCAATGGCTGTCGCACCAGAACCGTGCGGCCGCCTATCTCGCCGCCGAAGCGTATACGCTGGTGCGCTACCTCCAACTCATGCATCGCGGTCGCAGCGCCGCGACCGCCTTCCGCGACCTCGCCTTCCAGGTCGCGCGGGGCGGCTTCGCACCCCCCCCCGCTGCGCGCGACACGGCGTTCGAGTACTTCGAGACGATGGAGCGCTACACGGCGAGCGGCCGGTTCAACCAGAGCCCCGGGCCCGCGCTCGTCCCCGAGAGTGACACCACGACCTACAACGGCGCGGTCTGGCGGCTCGCGCGTCGCACCTACTGGCGCAACCCCGACTCGCCTCCGGCCCTGGGCTCCCCGGAATACGTGAGCGCCCTGCAGTTCTACGAGGGGCATGCGGTCGGGGACGGGTACCGCTGGTCGTGGACCGGCGCCGAGCCGGAGCTGGCGCTGTACCGCGCGACCATCGCGCAGAGCGACAATGCGTTTCGAAATGCGCAGGAGCAGCTCGGCCTGCTCCTCGCCAATCATGTCGCCAGCGCCGTGGATGCGCTCATCTCCAGCCGGCTCGCCGGTGTGGTCCGCCGGCCAGCCGCCCTGCATACCAGCCTCGGCCCGGGCGGTGTCGCCGTGGATGTTTCGCTCGGCTTCTGAAGGGTTCGTTTGACACCTCGGCAGTGATGACCTAAGTTTAAGTGGGCTCGACCCTTACGCGAGGAGCCAGGTGCGAACGCGCCCGACGATTCTCTTCTTCTCGCCGGCCGGCCGTTCGGCGCCTGACTGCGTGCGGCAATGGGCGGACGGGAAGGGCCTTACCATCATTCCGGTGCCGGACCCGGCCGCGCTGCAGGAGATGGTGCTGCGCTCGCTGCCCCAGCTGGTAGTGATCGACGCGGACGCCACCGGGGCGACGGGCCTGGAGTTGTGTGCGCGCCTCAAAAGCGACTCCTACTCCGCCATCGTCCCGCTGGCCGCCGTCATTACGCGGCACACGACCAACGGCGTGAAGTCGTGGTTCGCCGCCGGGGCCGACGAGGTGATCACCCCGCTGTTCGAGCCGGCGGAGCAGATCCTCCGGCTGGACGGGATGATGACCCGCACGGCGCGCGATGTCGCGGTCAACCCCTCCACGCGCCTTCCGGGCACCACCGAGATCGAGCGGGCGATCCGCGGGCGCATGGAGGACGGCGGCCTGTTCGCCGTGTGTTACGCCGACCTCGATCACTTCAAGGAGTACAACGATCGCTACAGCTACTACGACGGTGATCGGGTCATCTACATCGTGTCGCGCATCCTGCACGATGTGGTCAAGGGTATGGTGGGCGCTCTGGGATTCGTCGGTCACATCGGCGGTGACGACTTCATCCTGGTCATCCCTTTCGAATCCATTGCCGCGGTCTGCGGTGAGGTGCTCGACGTGTTCGATACGCTCATTCCCTATCAGTACAACGAGCAGGACCGCCGGGCCGGGTACTACTTCGGGAAGGATCGGCGTGGGCAGCTGCACCGGGTCCCGCTCATGACGCTCTCCATAGGCATCGTGACGAACCAGCACCGGCGGTTCGCCCATCCGGCCCAGGTGAGCGAGCTCGCGACCGAGATGAAGAGCTACGCGAAGACCCAAGTGGGATCGGTGTTCGTGGTCGACCGGCGGCACGACGCGGACCCGGACGACGATTCAGAAGGGCGGCCCCGCGCGTGAACATCACCTGCCCCTCCTGCGAGACGGTGTATCGCGTGGACCCTGCCAAGGTCCCGGCGGGGGGGGTGCGGGCGCGCTGCACCGTGTGCAACAATGTTTTCGCCGTGACAGCGGCCCAAGCGGCCCCCGTCTTCACCCCAGCGCCGGCAGCGGCCGCCCCGGCTCCACGGCCCGCCCCCCGGCCGCAACCACCGCCGCCGCCCGCCGCGCCTCCGCCCGTCGCGCCTCCTGCGCGGCCGATGCCGCGGCCATCGGGGCCACCCTCCGTGGCCGCGCCCCAGACGCGCCCCGCAGCCGCGCCGCCTCCTGCCGTGCGGCCCCCGCTCGCGCCGCCGCGTCCCGTGGCGCCAAGGCCCGTCACCCGGCCCGCGACGCCACCAGCCGCTGCGCCCCACAGGCCCTTCACGCCGACTGCTCCGGTCTCCCCGCCGCGATCCCCGGCCCCTTCGCCCGCGGCGCCAGCGCCCGCGGGCGGGCCCGGGAAGCGCATGAGCGGCCCCCTGCGACCCGTCAACCCGTTCATGGTGCAGGACCCGAAGCAGAAGGCGCGTCGGCTGGCGCGGGCCCTGGTGTCGGACCTGGTCGTGTACCACCCCGAGAAGCGGCAGCAAGGCATCCGCGATGGCACGCTGCCGTTGCTATTCAAGGACGAGATTGAAAAGAGCTGGCAGGAGTACGTCGAGCAGGTCGGCGCCGATCTCGCGAAGAGCACGCCGTTTTGGACGGAGGCGCTGAACGAGATCCTCGCCGGAGGCGGCAAGGCCTTCTAACTATCTTACCTTATGCCCCTATCCGAGCGGTTTCGCGACTTCGACCGGCGCCTGAACGAGCTGCGGAGCTTCCTTTGACGTAGCCGGGAAGGTCAAGCGGCTGGCGGAGCTCGAGCATGCCATGGCGGAAGGGAGCATGTGGGGCGACGCGGAAAAGGCCCGCCAGGTGGTCCAGGAGGTCAAGGAGTTGAAGCGCTGGCTCGAGCCGTACCAGGGGTTGCGCAAGCGCCTCGACGACGCGCAGGCCTTGAACGACATGGCCGAGGTCGACGAGGACGACGCCCTGGAGCCGGAGCTCGCCGCGGAGGCCGACCAGATCGGTGCGCAGCTCGAGGCCCTGGAGCTGCAGAACATGCTGCGCGGCCCCGATGACGCGCGCGACGCGCTGCTCACCATCCATCCCGGCGCGGGCGGCACCGAGTCGCAGGACTGGGCCGAGATGCTGATGCGGATGTACGTGCGCTGGGCCGAGCGGCACGGGTTCAAGGTCGAGATCCTCGATCTCCTCGAAGGCGAAGAGGCGGGGATCAAATCCGCCGAGATCCAAATCAGCGGCCGCTACGCGTTCGGCCTGCTGAAGGCGGAGAAGGGAGTGCACCGGCTGGTGCGCATTTCGCCGTTCGACGCGCAGTCCCGGCGGCATACGTCGTTCGCCTCGGTGTTCGTCTATCCGGTCGTGGACGAAGACATCGAGATCGAGATCGACCCGGATGACCTGCGCATCGACACGTACCGCGCGTCCGGCAAGGGCGGCCAGCACGTCAACAAGACGTCCTCCGCGGTGCGGATCACGCACCTGCCGACCGGGATCGTGGTGTCCTGCCAGCAGGAGCGGAGCCAGCACAAGAACAAGGCGACCGCGCTCAAAATGTTGAAGGCGCGGCTCTACGAGCGCGCGCTCGAGGCCCGGGAAGCGAAGAAGGCGGAGGTGGACAAGCAGAAGATGGATATCGCCTTCGGCAACCAGATCCGCTCCTACGTGTTCCAGCCCTACACGATGGTGAACGATCACCGCACCGACCTGAAGGTGACCGACGTGCACAAAGTGATGGACGGCGATCTCGATCCGTTCATCGAGGCGTTCCTCAAGCGCTTCGGGAGCAAGGCGGCGTGACGAGCTTCGTCGAAGAGGCCCGGCGCGAGAAGCTCAAGGAGCTGCGCAAGCGCGGCGTGGAGCCGTTTGCGTACCGGTTCGAGCGGACAGGCGCCGCCCGGAGCGTGCTCGAGGGGTTCCGCGAAAGCGACCAGACGGTGCATCACCTGGCGGGGCGGCTCGTGCTGCTCCGCCCGATGGGGAAGGTGACGTTCGGTCACCTGGAGGATGCGAGCGGCAAGATCCAGCTGTACTTCAAGCGGGACGTATTGGGGGACGACGCCTACGGGATCCTCAAGGCGCTTGATCTGGGCGACGTGGTGGGCGTCGAGGGCCCGGTGTTCCGCACCCAGACGGGCGAGACCACGGTGCAGGTGCAGCGGCTCACGGTGCTGGCGAAATCGCTTCGCCCCTTGCCACTCGGCAAGGAGGACGCGAGCGGAGTCCGTCACGGCGAGTTGTCGGATCCGGAGCTCCGGGCCAGGCAGCGCTACGCCGATCTGGCGGTGCACCCGGAAGTCCGCGAGCTGTTCAAGCTGCGGGCGCGCGTCGTGAGTTACATCCGCAAGTTTCTCGATGCCCGCAGCTATCTGGAGGTGGAGACGCCCGTGCTGCAGCCGCTGTATGGGGGGGCGACCGCTCGCCCGTTCACGACCCATTACGAGGCGCTCGACACCACCGTGTATCTGCGGATCGCCGACGAGTTGTACCTGAAGCGCTGCATCGTCGGCGGGCTCGAGAAGGTGTACGAGATCGGGCACGACTTCCGGAACGAGGGGCTGTCGCGCTTCCACAACCCCGAGTTCACGATGGCGGAGTGGTACCAGGCCTACGCCGATTATGAGGTGATGCGCGACCTGACCGAGGACTTGCTCGCGAGCCTCGTGGAGGAGCTGTTCGGGGCGACCACGCTCGAGCGCCACGGGGCGACGCTGTCGTTCCAGCGCCCCTTCGCCCGGAAGGACTACGCGGCGCTCGTGCGCGAGACCGCCGGTGTGGACCTGGCCACGGCGACGGATGACGATCTGCGCCACGCGCTGCGCCGCCGCAACCTGGCGGAGGCGGACCAGCTCAGCGGCGCCAAGCTCGTGGACGAGGTCTTCAAGACCTACGTCGAACCGACGCTGATCCAGCCCACCTTCGTGAGCGATTACCCGGTGACGCTCTCGCCGCTCGCCAAGCTGAAGCGCGGCGATCCCACCAAGGTCGAGCGCTGGGAGCTGTTCATCCACGGCCGCGAGATCGCCAACGCGTTCAGCGAGTTGAACGATCCCGAGGAGCAGCGCCGCCGCTTCGAGCAGCAGGCGCGGCTGCGGGCCGCGGGCGACGAGGAGGCGCAGCGGCTGGACGAGGACTTCCTCCGCGCCCTGGAGTACGGCATGCCCCCCACCGGGGGCGTGGGATTGGGGGTCGATCGGCTCGTGATGGTCCTCGCGGACCAGGCGAACATCCGCGAGGTGATCCTGTTTCCGATGCTGCGGCCCGAATGATGGCGGCTCCCCCGCCCGCGGTGTGGCTCGGCGCGGCCGCGGTCGTGGTCTTCCTCTTCGCGCGCTTCGCGCGGGACCTGTGGCCGTCACGGCTCGAGCGCCAGATCGCCCTCCGCTACCTCCGCGGGCACCGCTCGTCACGGCTCGTGTCGCTGATCACGCTCATCGCCGTGGGCGGCGTGACCGTCGGGGTCATGGCGCTGGTTGTGGTGCTGGGCGTGATGAACGGGCTGCAGTCCGATCTGCGTGACAAGATCCTGGTGGCCAACCCGCATCTGCGGGTGCTCACCTACGGCGAGGGCCTGCGGCTGGACGACTGGCATCGAGTGCTCCAGCAGGTACGCCGTACGCCGGGCGTCGAGGCGGCGGCGCCGTTCGTGATGACCCAGGGGCTCATCTCCGCGGGGCACGACTACGCCGAGGGCGTGGTCGTCTTGGGAGTCGAGGCCGACACCGGCGGCCGTGCCGTGACGAGCTTCGCGCATCACTTCGTGAGGGGCGATCTCCGGTTCCGCACCCGCCGCTCGGACGTGGAGGGCGGGATCGCCTTGGGCACGCGCCTCGCCAGCAAACTGTCCGCCTTCCCGGGCGACGTGGTGACGCTGGTGTCGCCCGCCGGGGCGCGCTTCAACCCCAGCCTCGGCGCGTTCGTGCCGCAGTTCCACCGCTACGAGGTCACCGGCATCTTCGATACGGGGATGTACGAGTACGACAACAATTACGTGGCCCTCAGACGGAGCATCGCGCAGCGCTTCGCGGGCCTCGACACGGCGGTGACCGGCGTCGAAGTGCGACTCGGGGACCCGTGGAACGCCGCCCCATTCGGGCAGCAGCTCGAGCTGCAGCTGGGCTACCCGTATCGGGTGCTCGACTGGCAGTCGCAGAACGCCTCCCTCTTCTCGGCGCTCAAGCTCGAGAAACTCGCCATGGCGCTCGTGGTGTTCCTTATCTGTGTGGTGGCCGCTTTCAATGTGGTCGGCACGCTGACCATGGTCGTGCGCGACAAGACGCGGGAGATCGGCATCCTGCTCGCGATGGGATTGGCGCGCGCGTCGATCCGCCGCGTCTTCCTGGCGCAGGGGATCCTGATCGGCGTCGTGGGGACGTCGCTCGGCGCGACGCTGGGGTTCGTCCTGGGCGGGATGGTGAACCGCGGGCAGTGGATCCACATCGACCCGTCGATCTACTTCATCGATCACCTCCCCGTGCGGACGCAGCCGCTCGACGCGCTGCTCGTCATCGCCGCGAGTCTGTTCGTGGCGACCCTCGCGCCGCTGTACCCCGCGATTCAGGCCGCCCGGCTCGACCCGGTCACGGCGATTCGGTACGAATGAGCGCGCTGCTCGAAGCCCGCGGCATTCGGAAGGTCTTCGCCGGCGGCGACGGCCAGCCGCTGGAGGTGCTGTGCGGCGTCGACGTCGCCGTGCATCGCGGCGAGGTGGTGGCGATCGTGGGCGCCTCGGGGGCGGGGAAGAGCACGCTGCTGCACCTGCTCGGCGCCCTGGACCGCGCCACGGCGGGCGACGTGTGGCTCGAAGGCTCGCGCTACGCCGATCGCGATCCCGCGGGCCTGGCTGAGATCCGGAATCGCAAGCTGGGGTTCGTGTTTCAGTTTCATCACCTGTTGCGGGAGTTCTCGGCGCTCGAGAACGTCATGATGCCGCTCTTGATCGGGGGCATACCGCCGCGGCGGGCGCGTACCCGCGCGGAGGAGTTGCTCGCGCAGGTGGGGCTCGCGGGGCGCATGGCGCACCGGCCGGCGGAGTTGTCGGGGGGCGAGCAGCAGCGCTGCGCCGTCGCGCGGGCCCTCGTGCACGATCCGAGCCTCGTCCTCGCCGACGAGCCGTCCGGGAATCTCGATCACGCGAACAGCGAGCGGCTGCACGAGATCTTCTTCCGGCTGGCGCGGGAGTTCGAGACGGCGGTCGTCGTGGCGACGCACAGCCGACCGCTTGCGAGCCGCGCGGACCGCATCCTGTGGCTCGAGGACGGACGCATCACCGCCGTGGAGTCCGTGGACGTGATACCCTGATGCTGTGCGACAGCTGTAAGGAACGGGAGGCGGTCATCAACCTGACCCAGGTCGAGCATGATTCCAAGGTCACGCTCCACCTGTGCGAGCAGTGCGCCCAGGCGAAGGGCGTGGAGACCGGTGTCTCCGTCCTCAAGTCGCCGCTGGGCGGTTTCATTACGGCGATGGGGAAGGGCGCCACGAGCCTGCTGCCGACCGCGGCCGACGGCCTGCGCTGCGCGACCTGCGGCGCCACGCTCAAGGACTTCCGCGAGAGCGGTCGACTGGGCTGTGCCCAGTGCTACGAAGCCTTCGACTCGCATCTGCGAGACCTGCTCCGGCGCCTGCACGGCTCCAGCCAGCACGTGGGCGAGGGGTATGTGGCCCCAGGCGCCGTGGACACCGACCCGCGGCGGCGGCTGCTCGATCTCAAGGAACAGCTGCGTCGGGCGGTCGAGAACGAGAACTTCGAGCTGGCGGCCGACCTGCGCGACCGCATCCGGGTGCTGGAATGATCGACCTGTCGCTCCTACCCGACGGCGGGATGAGCTGGCTCGATGCTTCGGGACCCAAAGGGAGTGTGGTGCTCTCCACCCGGATCCGGCTGGCCCGGAACCTCCAGGGCTACGCCTTCAGCCAGCGAGCCCAGGACGCGGATCGGAGTGGCGTGTTGACGCGGGTGGAGGAGGCGGTGGCGGCGAGCGAGCGGCTGACCGGCGCGGTCACGTTCCGGCTGGACCAGATGGAGCGGCCGGATCGGCAGTTGCTGCACGAACGGCACCTCGTCTCGAAAGAGCTGGCCGGCCTGGATCGTGAAGCCCGTCCCCGGCCGGGCGCTGCACTGCTGGTGCGGGGGCCGGTGGGGGTTATGGTCAACGAGGAAGACCACATCCGGCTGCACGGCATGCGCTCCGGGTTCGCCCTCGAGGAAGCGTATGTCGATCTGGAAGCGGCGGATGCCGAGTTGGGCCGGCTCTTGCCCTTCGCGTTTCACCCGGAGTTTGGCTATCTTACGTCGTGCCCGACCAACGCCGGGACAGGGCTGCGGGCCAGCGTGCTTATCCACTTGCCGGGCCTCGTCTTGACGAAGGAAATCGGCAAAGTCTTGCAGGGGCTGTCGCAGGTGGGCCTCACCTTTCGGGGGCTGTACGGGGAGGGCAGCGAGGTCGTCGGGAACTTCTTTCAGTTATCGAATCAGACGACCCTGGGGAAATCGGAGGAGGAGCTGCTCGACCACCTGGGCAAGATCGTGCGGCAGGTGATCGAATACGAAGAGCAGGCGCGCGAGAAGCTGCTCGAGAGCGCGCCCACTGAGGTTGCGGACAAGACGTGGCGCGCCTACGGGTTGCTCAGGCACGCTCGCAGGCTGTCGTTCGAAGAGACGATGAATCTGTTAAGCGGTGTCAGGCTCGGGGCGGGCCTGAATCTGATCCCCGGGCTGAGTGTATATACTTTGAACAAGCTGTTGATCTTCACGCAGCCCGCGCACTTGGCGGTGCTGGAAAGTCGCACGACGGGAGACCCGGAGTTGCCGACGGTGCGCGCGACGTACGTGCGGCGGATCCTCGAGGCCGAGGCATGAACGGCTACAACTTCACGGATCGGGTGCGCAAGGTACTCCAGATGGCGCGGGAGGAGGCGGCGCGCCTGCACCACGAGTACGTCGGCACTGAGCACATTCTCCTGGGCTTGATCCGCGAGGGTGAGGGCGTCGCCGCGGCGGTGCTCACCAACCTGAACGTCGATCTGGAAGAGATCCAGCAGAAGATCGAAGAGACGGTCAAGAAGGGAAAGGCGGCGGCCGCCGCCGGGCCCGACCTCCCCTACACATCCCGCGCCAAGAAGGTCCTCGAGCTCGCGATGAGCGAAGCGCGGGAGTTGAACCATTCCTACGTCGGGACCGAGCATTTGCTGCTCGGATTGCTGCGCGAGGAGAAGGGGATCGCCGCGCAAGTGTTGACCGACGCGGGCGTCAACCTCGAGCAGGCGCGGGCGGAGACGTTGCGGCTACTGGGGAGCGAGATGCCGTCGACGCCGGCGACCGGCGGGTCCGGCACGCAGCCCGCCCAACCGAAAAGCGAGAAGAAGTCCAAGACGCCGGCGCTCGATCACTTCTGCCGCGACCTGACGCAGCTCGCGGGGGAAGGGCAGCTCGATCCGACGATCGGGCGGCAGAAGGAGATCGAGCGCGTCATGGAGATTCTGTCGCGCCGCAAGAAGAACAACCCCGTGCTCATCGGCGAGCCCGGCGTGGGGAAGACGGCGATCGTCGAGGGACTCGCCCAGCTCATCGCCAGCGGCCAGTGCCCGGACGCGCTCAAGGACCATCGCGTCCTCTCGCTCGACATGGCCGCGGTGATCGCCGGCACCAAGTACCGGGGGCAGTTCGAGGAGCGCCTCAAGGCGATCATCAACGAGATCGCCCAGAACCGCAACATCATCCTGTTCATCGACGAGCTGCACACCCTGGTGGGCGCGGGCGCGGCGGAGGGGGCGGTAGACGCCTCAAACATGCTGAAGCCGGCGCTCGCGCGCGGCGAGCTGCAGTGCGTCGGCGCCTCGACCCTGAACGAGTACCGCAAGTACATCGAGAAGGACGGCGCGCTCGAGCGGCGGTTCCAGACCGTCATCGTGGATCCGCCCACCGTGGACGAGACGATCGCGATCCTGAAGGGCCTGCGCAAGCGCTACGAAGAGCACCACCGCGTGGTCATCCCCGATCAGTCGCTCGAGTCCGCGGCCAAGCTGTCGGAGCGCTACATCACGGATCGGTTCCTCCCCGACAAGGCGATCGACGTGATCGACGAGGCGGGAGCACGGGCCCGGCTTGCCACGCAGGTGCCGCCCCCCGAAGTCGCCGCGCTGAAGGATCGGCTTGAGCAGATCAACGGCGAGAAGGAAGCCGCGGTCCGGGACCAGAACTTCGAGCGCGCCGCCGGTCTGCGCGACCAGGAGCGCGAGCTCCAGGCCGACATCCGCCGCAAGCAGGAGCAGTGGGAGAAGGAGCGCCAGACGCACCGGCCGACCATCAACGAGGAAGGCGTCGCCTTCATCGTGTCGCGCTGGACGGGGATTCCGGTCACCCGGCTCCAGGAGGCGGAAACCGCGCGGCTGCTCCGTATGGAGGACGAGCTGCACCAGACCGTGGTGGGACAGGACGAGGCGATCACGGTGATCTCGCGCGCCATCCGCCGCAGCCGCGCGGGCCTCAAGGATCCCAAGCGGCCCATCGGCTCGTTCATCTTCTCGGGCCCCACGGGGGTCGGGAAGACGGAGCTGGCGCGGGCGCTGGCGCGGTTCCTGTTCGCCGATACGAACGCGCTGATCCGGGTCGACATGTCGGAATACATGGAGAAATTCTCCGTGAGCCGGCTGATCGGCGCGCCTCCCGG
>Ga0137383_10000267_pt1 | contig 24537 bp, 22 predicted proteins | sample SagtaG_19_FD_104817 | JGI IMG/M metagenome (GOLD analysis project Ga0137383, IMG submission 104817) | Vadose zone soil microbial communities from Sagehorn Ranch, Mendocino, California, USA - Sage2_R_40_16 metaG | ecosystem: Environmental > Terrestrial > Soil > Vadose zone | place: USA... | reverse complement strand
TTCACCCTTGCCACTAAAGTGCGTTTTGCTGGCTATAGGTGTTTTGGGCACATATCAGTGATCAAGGCTTTGATCGGGGCGCAGATTGCTGTAGAAAGCTGAATATTATCCTATTTTTTACGACAAATGGTTGCAGTTCCTTATTAGAGCGTTGATCAAAAGGTACGATAGTATCGTAGCTTCGACCGGAGGATTCTCGCATCTTATAATGCTGAAACGAGCGGTTTTCGAATTCAATGTCTGAGACTCTGGACATGCACCGGCTGAAGGCGGAGTATATGCTGCGCAGAGCGAGGCTGGCGGCTTTGGGAGAGTCGTTTGTTATTCTCACGCTGCTTGTCTGGCTGAGCATAGAGTACCAGAACAACTTCTACATGCAACAGTGGGTGGCCGCGCATTTCTGGCCGGCCCAATGGTTACTCAACGGAACACTTGTGGGAGTAGCAACCGGATTGTTGGCGGGTTGGGTCTTGGCCACATGGCAGGGAAAACGGTCTAGAGAACAGAAGATCCTAGACGATCTGAGGAAGATAGTCTGAGACGTGTGACTGGGAGTCTCGTTGCATTTTACGTTGTCAGGGGACATGTTGGAGGGCCGTTGACGAGACGGATCCCCGCGGACATTAAGACTCGGTCTCTAGGCATCTGCCCCGATCAAATCCTCAAGTTCTCAAACTGTCAAACATGCTCAACTCACATGTTGCAACGGACACGTCAAACTGGCCCCTATTGTTTGGCTCGGAAGAAATCGATCCTGGCAATACCAGGGATTCCTCAGAGCGTAAGCGGAAGCCATATCCCAACCCGATTCCTCGACGGCTTCTTCAAAGCTGAGATGAGATTGGTCATCAAAGGCGCGGTCCGATGAGGGTCCTTGTGACTGGAGGAGCGGGGTTCATCGGGAGCCACCTTGTTAAGGAACTGATCAGGAAGAAGCACGATGTTATCGTTCTAGACAACTTCACTTCGGGCCACAAGGAGAGTCTTTCTAGCGACGCTGGAAGGAATAGAGTGACCATCGTGAAAGGCGACATTAGGGACCCTCAAATCGTCAACCACTGCGTTAAGCAGGTGGACTCGATTGTTCATCTTGCGGCAATATCAAGCGTGCCTTATTCGGTCTGCCACGAAACTGAGACCTGGGATGTTAACGTCGGGGGCATGTTGAACCTCCTACGCGCTAGTGCGAGATACGAGAACGACAATTTCGTGTTCGCTTCTTCAAGTGCCGTGTATGGTGAGGCCCTTAGCCTTCCCACGAAGGAGAATCATCCCCTTAACGCGCTCTCTCCATATGCGGAAAGCAAGATCGCAGGCGAGGGTGAATGCCATCGCTTTCAAAAAGAGACTGGGCTACAAACAATGTGTCTTCGTTTATTCAACGTTTATGGAACCAACCACTTCACCAACTACAATGGAGGGGTAATCGCTCAGTTTGCCTCCAAACTAGGGAGCGGGAAGCCTCCAGTAATCTATGGAGACGGGAAGCAAACTAGGGACTTCGTTCACGTCACGGATGTCATAGACGCGCTGCTCAAGGCTCTTGAATACTCAGGATCCAGTGAGACCCTTAACGTTGGATCGGGCAAAAGGATCGCTTTGAACGACCTTGCCAAGAAAATGAATCGACTCGCAGGCGCTGAATGTGGAGTGCCAGAGCACAGATCTTCCCGTGTAGGGGATATTAGACACAGTCATGCGGACACTAGCCTTATGGCGAGTCGACTAGGGTTCCGACCGAATACGGAACTCGACGATGGGCTGAGAATGGTTCTGGGCGAAAAAGATTGTCCGGTGAATGAGCTAGTTGGAGCTTCTTTAGCAAAAGCCATTTGAACAGTTGCGTCAGGTCCAATAGCCTCAGTGTATCTGCTTTCTAGGCTAAGGGATCAGAGATTCCTATTCCTGTCACTGTTTGTCCCGCTTTGTATAAGGGCAATTCCCGAATTGTTAGCCGGCCCCTACCCTATTGGATATGACAACATCGCAGCGTATGTTCCAGCAATGTTGGACGTTGGAGCTGGGAAAGTCGACATTTTGAACCCGACGATAGGAGGGTGGCTCCTTTACGCAATTCTTGGTCTCACGTATATGACCAGCCGAGTGGACCCTGTGTTACTCGTTAAGATTGCGGGACCTGTTTTATACGGGGTACTAGGTGGGTCCGAATTCCTTTTCGGCCGAAAAGCCTTGGATTGGAGCAGTAGGAAATCCTTTGCATTCGTAATACTGTCCTCCGTCTACTTCGTCTCGCTGAGGGTTTCACTTGACTTGCTTCGGAATACGCTTGGACTCTCCTTTCTTCTTCTTGCGCTCTCGATGAACAAGACGATTAGCAGTCGACGCAACTCGATCGCATACTCGGTTTTTGGTTTGCTTGTTGTGTCGAGTCATCTACTCGTGGCTACTCTCTTCATAGCATTGGTCCTGATCTTAGCAGTGAGGTCCCAAGAATTCCGGATCAGGAGGATAATTTGCACGATTCCCGCTTTCGTACTATATTCGTTGTCAATTCTCGAGATACAACTCCTTGGCGTTAGCCTCTTTGCTGAGAATTTCCCCTCGACGGCGTCTGTGTTTCTGTTAGGTTATCCCTTGTACATCTTCCTACCTCTGATTCCAGCCGCTGTCATTGGCCTCAAAGGAAGCAGTCCCACGCTGAGGTACTGGCTAATCACATGTGTTCTCGGAGTATTGCTAGCGACCACACCTCTGGCCGTTTCGAGCAATTTGGTCGCGCCTGAGCGTTGGGCCTTGCTAATGCCAACCCCTCTGACAGCGTTTGCCATCGAAGGGATGGCAGGATTGCGTTTCCCTAGTATTCAGATTCCGAAGGTAACGCGAATTGCATTGGGTGCCTGGCTTTTTCTTCTGATTGTTCTCGGCGCAACGTATGTTGCACTACCGGCTGCGCAGGCACTGCCCTACTATCAATTTTTTTCTCCAACCTCAATGCTACAAAGCACCGTTCCACTTGGGGATAGCGGTGACCTGGTCCAACTCATGAACTGGTTATCGATTAACATTCCGCCCAGCGCCGTTCTAATGGCAGACCATACAATGTATGGCTGGGCAAGAGAGTTCTTCCATGGTGGGAACCTGATTCTACACTTTCCACCTGGGGTAACCTTGTCATCAGAACTCCAACAGACTCTTGCAGAAGGTTACAAAACAATATGCACTGTTTGGTGGGTTCCGGGAAGCGGCTGGTACGGCGAGACCTCAGTGCCCGCAGGGTTCACGATGATTCATATCGAACACCAGATGGCAGTCTACATCTACTATGCCTAGTATTGACAAAAGTTTTCTGCAATCCCCTGTTGGCCTTCTAGCCCGCATGGTAGAGCTTGAGAGTTAGATCAACGGAGCAAAAAAAGTTAAGTTTACCGAATCTGATGAGAGCATCGATTTCAATTTGACCGCCGAGGCACTGAAAGAGAAGGACGCCAGCCGTCAGGGCTCCTCGCCACTCGTCTTCGTCGGGATTCCAGCCTTCAATGTTGAGAAGAACATAGCCAAAGTCGTGATTCACGCCAAGGAGCATTGCAGTCAAGTGGTCGTTTGCGATGACGGTTCCTCAGACGAAACCGCCCGCATAGCCGAGTCTCTCGGATGTATTGTGTTAAGACACAGTAGAAACCTTGGATACGGTGCTGCGATTCGCACATTAATAGACAGAGCGAGAAGTGAAGGGGCTGATGTGTTAGTCACTTTAGATGGCGATGGTCAGCATAACCCTAAGGAGATAGGGTCGCTTGTAGAGCCAATAATTGTAGGAACAGCAGACGTTGTGATCGGAACCAGGTTTGGAGAAAATGGAATTAGGAAAGATGTTCCCAAGTTTCGTAAGTTTGGAATACGGACAATCACCCGTGTTGTAGACACCCTGAGCGATTCCACAGTTACTGATGCACAGAGCGGGTTTAGGGCTTACAGTAAGAGAGCTCTTTCAACAATTCGTCCGGGTGAACATGGAATGGGAGCAAGCACAGAGATACTCCTCATGGCGAAGGATAGCGGGCTGACAATTGTTGAAGTGCCAACAACTGTTCGTTATTCGGATGATAGCAAGTCAACCTTGAACCCGGTTTACCACTTCACAGATGTGGTCGCAAGCACTTTGAAAGTAGCATCTCTGCGACACCCGTTGATAACATTCGGTTTACCAGGAGTGGCTTTTCTCGCTGCTAGCCTCATATTTGGAGTGTGGGCTCTGGACATATTCTCTCAAGAGGGGAGACTAGTGACCAACCTCTCCCTGATATCGATAGGCTCAGCCATTATCGGCACTATCCTGTTGACGGCCGGAATACTACTCTACACATTAGTGACTCTGCTGAGAGAACAAATTCCACACTAAAGTGGGGTCGGAAATTGTCAACTCTGATTTCGCGACCACCAGAATCCAACAGCTCGGTCAGTTTTCCAACGGTTACCGTGATTGTGACAACGAAGAACAATGCGGAAACGCTGGGCGAATGCGTACATTCTATTTTGAAGTTGAACTACCCGAAGGCCAAACTTAGGGTACTAATCCTGGATGCCTCTTCAAACCAATCCACTCGGAACGCGCTCGCCGGTCTTCCGGTTGAGATTGTCCAGTATGCAAGCAATGCGCCTGCCGCGTATAACTTCGGACTGAGAACGGTAGAGAGCGAGATTGTAGGATTTGTCGACGCAGATGCAAAAGTCGACCATAACTGGCTAGCTGAAATCACCAAGCATCTGAACGATAAACAAGTTGCTGGCGCAGCAGGCGCGATGAGAACCTGGAATAGCCAGAGTCTCATCCCGAGATGCATAGGTTACGAGCTTGAATCACGCTATAACAACCCAAAGAAGGTCATTCGCGCTTCAACAACCAATCTAGTGCTTAAGCGTGCTGCGATTGAGGAGGTTGGCGGTTTTGATGAGACGCTTGACACGGGATATGATGCGGATATCGGATTCAGAATCGACGATTTGGGCTATAGGATAGTCTTCGAACCTGAGGCAATCGTTTACCATTTTCATAGGCCGGCGTTTCTATCCTACTGGAAACAACAGTATCACTACGCGAAAAATGACGCGAAGTTGTATTCCAAGAACTCAGGATTGATACTCAACGATAACGTAACCCGCAAGTGGATGCTCGCCCAACCTATTCTTGTCCTATCATTTGTCCTTTCCTCACTCATTCTGCTAATCTTACATGTGACATCTTTGTCATCTCATCGTACTACTATCGAGCTTGTTACAACAACTTGGCTCGGTTTTGGTTTAATTCTGACCGGTTCCTGCCTATTCACATCTGCGAGGTTAGCCTTTTCAGCTCACGAACCCGCAGCTTGGCCAGTCCTCTTTTGTATACTTGTAACGCGGGCCGTTGCATGGACCATCGGTGGATTGGTGGGCCTCGTTCAAGACTCCCTTCCTCGTGTCCCAATTGTCTGGCGCAGGTGACTTGCATGACAATCAACGTCTACTTGGAAGCCAGGATGCCTGGATGGAAACTGCACTCGCTATACGATCCACTCATAGATTTCCCTCCAGAGGGCGTTGTGATTCAGGAGGATCGCCGCTACCAAATGGCCGCGGGCGGGGGTGTATTGCGATCCGTTGACGCTCGTTTGTCGGGAATCCAACCATTGAATGAGGTGCTGGACTCTGTAAAGCCGGCTGCCTATTACGCATGGTACAGAGCCTTGAAGTGGTCACGAGCATCTCCCCGATCTGACTTAATCTACTCATCTCAGCATTTGATTTTCGAGCATATTCCGTGGGTGGTAGACCTTGAATTTGCAAGTGCCTTAACGGGCTATGGCAAGATTAGATATTACAAGCGACTTCTCGAGAAAGTGCTTTCATCAAGATTTTGCAAGAAGATAATTCCCTGGACAAAGGCTGGCGAGAAGAGTCTACGATTAAGCTTGGACTGTAGGACGTTTGATGATAAGATTGAAACGGTCCATCTAGCGGTACCCTCAAGAGAATTCTCGAAGAATGAAGGATACGGGAAAGTACGACTGCTGTTCGTAGGAACCGGGAACAATTTCAACGTTCTAAGGAGTTTCGAAATGAAGGGTGGAAGAGAACTCCTTCTTGCATTTCGACAGCTCGTGCGGAAATACGATAACTTGGAACTCACAGTAAGGTCAGAGGTACCGGAGAGTTATCGTGACACTTGTTCACGACTCGGGATCCGAGTTATATCCGGCATCTTGCCTCAGGCCAATCTCTTCCGCGAGTTTGCCCACGCAGATATCTTTGTTTTCCCTGGCCATCAAACACCGGGGGCTGTCATTCTTGACGCGATGAGTTTTGGACTCCCGGTCGTCGCAACCGATGTGTGGGGGACACGAGAGATGGTTACGGACGGAGAGACTGGGCTTCTCACGAGCTCTTCTGCGAAAGGGAATTATGTTGACAAGAATTTCATCCCTCAGTGGGGAGAGCCCACATTTCTTCGCTCTATTGCTGATGTCGACCATGCTATGGTTGACGATATTGTCAAGAAGTTGTCGTTATTGATTGAAGATTCCGACTTGAGAAAACGCATGGGACGGAACGGTCGAAAAGAAACAGAGACTGGAGAATTCTCGATTCCCCATCGAAACGAAAAACTGAGCCGCATATTCTCAGAGAGCCTGAAACGATAGTATGACGGAAAGCGTGTCGGTAATCATTCCCGCGTTTAACAACAGTCGGACCATCCAAGGTACCCTAACATCTCTACTCGGGCAGAAAACTGACACTCAGGTTGAGATCGTCGTTATTGACGACTGTTCAACCGACGAGACAAGGCAAATATCGATTTCCCTAGGACTGAAGGTAATTCAAAACTCATCCAATGTGGGTTTAGCCGCTTCTCTCAATCGAGGTATTTCCCTCACAAAGAACCAACTGATCGTAACTCTGCATGCAGACGCAACACCGCTCTCGGAAGATTGGTTACTGGAATTGACAGCCCCTCTGACTCGCGGCAACGCTGATGTAGCATGCTCTTTGCAGTACCCTCCCATCCTCGACAGATCCAACTCAGGATTATGGGAAAAGTTGCTTTGGGGACGCCTAGGTGCCCATCATGCTCTGAACGACAAAGCTGACGCCTACAGGAGAACTGTACTAGAACAGATAGGAGGCTTCGACCAAGAGAGGTTTCGCACAGCGGGTGAAGATGAGGACATGGCTTTGCGCCTCCGGCTCAACAATGTGAGAATCTCTTCAACGGACGCCCCAATTCGACACAACCACGTGTTTCAAACAAGATCAGAGAATCGAGTGTTTCTTGCGATCATGGCGAAGGAGTATAGCTTCGGGAGGTGCGGCGGGGCTCTTCGTCGGAAGTATGTCAAACACAAGCCAGGTGCTTACATATATCCGTCTGTGAGATCACCGATAAACGACGGAATCTTTCGTATCCTAATCTGCTTTGGCTCCCTAGTTCCCTATGTTCAGATTCTGTGCATTCCTGCTTTGGTTATTTCCTCGCTTGTCGGAATTCTGTCAGCAAACAAAAACACCAACCTAGGAGCCAAATTATTGTTATACCCCTTCTTCAACATTGCACGATTCTGGTGCTATAGCCTAGGTTACTTACATGGGCTAATCACCGGCAAGCAAGAATGATCAAAATGGGTGGCTTCTGGGAAGAAAATCGAGTTCTTGTCACGGGGGGCGGTGGGTTCATCGGGTCTCATCTTGTCGAGCTCCTAGTTCGACAAGGAGCCAAAGTGCGCGTTGCCGACGATTTCTCGCGAGGATCTATGAATAATCTTTCGAGCTGTCTTGACCAGATAGAAGTTGAAAAGACTGACCTAAAAGATCCCGCTGCTTGTCGGCTAGTTTGTAGAGACATTGATGTGGTCTTGGGACTCGCTGGGCGAGTTGCGGGAATTCAGTTCAACCAGTCACATTCTGCTGAAATGTTCTATTCTAATTCTAGGATTAGCCTCAATATGTTGGAGGCGGCTAGGCAGGTAGACGCCAAAAGATACCTAGTAGTCAGTTCGGCATGCGTCTATCGAAGGGCGTGTTCAATTCCGACTCCCGAAGAAGAAGGTTTCCTTGACAATCCGGAGCCCACAAATTGGGGATACGGATGGGCCAAGAGATTCGCTGAGATCCAAGGCATGGCGTATGCTTCCCAATATGGGATGAAAGTAGGAATAGTGCGCCCGTACAACGCCTACGGCCCAAGAGACTACTTCGCTTTAGATGAGGCTCACGTCATTCCGTCGCTGATCGCCCGGGTCGCGGAGAAGACGGACCCTCTAGTGGTTTGGGGGTCAGGCAAACAGACAAGGTCCTTCATCTATGCAAAGGATGTTGCATCTGGCATGGCACTCGCCATTGAGAAACACCCGAGCCCGGAGCCGATTAACATCGGGTCAGACGAAGAGGTAGAAATACGAGATTTGGTGGAGGTGATCTGTCAGGCATTCAAATTCAGACCTAGAATAGTTTTTGACACGACCCGGCCCGAAGGCAATCAGCGTCGAAAGCCCGACGTTAGCAAGGCGCGTACGTTACTGAATTTCTCTTCCACAACGCGTCTTAGTCGTGGAATAGATGAGACTGTTGAGTGGTTCATGAATGTTCATCGTCGTTCGAATAATTTGAATGCCCCACTGCCTCGATGACTTACGTAGGGTTCTAACACTGGCGTACCATGATCAATAGCAAGCGTGTTACAATCGGCAGTGGAATGATCCTACGCACTAGCCAGCCAAGGAGAAGGAACCAAAACAGCCAAAGAAGAGAAGGAGATACTGAGCAATAGCTATTTCGACCTGCGTGTCTTATCTCGTGCAGCCCGGAACTATTCCAGATTCTAAAGGCTGGTCAGAATACTGAGAAGATTCACTTCTTACATCACTTCAAAGTTGAATGCATGGAAGCATCGCTTTCCAAGGTCAAGCCTACTTCTCGGCTTACTGCCGATAGCCGTCATTGCTCTGATACCATTCCTGAGAGTTGGTCTTTGGGGAATAGTTGATCAGTCGGACACCAGCTTTCCACTCTACCCTGTCGACTTTGTCTCCAGAATGTTCTCTGCTTGGGATAGCTTTGGCGGCCAATTTGGCATATTCTCCTTTGCCCAAGTTTCTCAGGGCCCTTTGTTTGGCCTCCCCGCGTTTCTCTCGGCCATAGGGCCGCCAATAAACTTCGTCAATCGAATCACGCTTGGAGCTTTGCTAGCCCTCTCTGGCTTCTCCGTTTACCTTCTCGTAGTTGTTGTAGGAAAGGTTTCACGAATTGCGGGGATTGTTTCGGCCGCTTACTACATTTATGGCCCTTACTCGGTCGGCGAGATCTGGCTGGGCCATTGGCTCGCGTTATACACCTACCTCGCGGCACCGCTCTTTCTGATCGTTACAGTCAAAGGCATTGAGTCATCGCGAAGATGGCAAGGCTGGGCTATTGCCGCTGCTGTCCTATCCTATCCTATCCTAATTCGAATTCGATTCCTACCTATTATCGCGATAACCCTGCTTTTGTTCTTGGTCTCTTACAGAGTAACTATTGGAAGATCAGTTTCATCTCGGCTAGCGCGCTTTTCCGTCGTCGCTCTGCTGGCGGCAGTCGCAATTAACCTGTTCTGGTTATTGCCGATCGCCGCAGACCCTTCGGGGGTACTATCAGAGCTTGGTTACCAGCAGGGACAGATTCCCACAGGTTCCCCTCCGTCTTTCTCGGATTTCCTAAATATTCCCCGACTGATCTGGTATGGAATCCCTCTAAGCAATAATTCGGCGGGTGCCTTCTTCATATCAGACACATCAGCTCTGGTAGGGTACATTTTGTTGGCGATAGCGATATTGCCGATTTTGTCAAGGAAGGGCGACCACCTTGTTCTCTTTGCTGCAATCACGTCCCTCGTTGTTGGGTTTCACATGGCCGCTTTTACATTCTCGCCATTATACAGAGCACTCTATTTCTCAATTTCAAATCGAGCGCCATGGCCTCTTGGCCCCCTTCTATTTCCACGAGACTTAGCATATGTTGGCTGGGCGGTGTCCCTTTCCTACAGTTGCTTGCTAGGCAAGGCTTCCGACACTCTTGGCAACACTTTCTATCACCTTTGGCTAAAGGCGCGGCAGAGCTCCTCACCGAGTCTTACCTGTTCCGTCATACGACTGAAACCCTTGAAACTGATCAACTTTCAAAGCGTCTCAAGAATGGTCGTTCCAATAATCTTGGTTCTACTCATCCTGACTCAATCACTACCCTTACTAGCAGGGGGTCCAAATGACCCACTCACACCAGTCAACGTGCCTTCGTATTACAATGATGCCAGATTATGGCTACAGAGCCTTCCAGGCAGTCACCGTATCTTTGTCACTCCGCCGTCGACGGACCTTTCATATGAGCGATACAACTGGGTTGCGGGCAGCAAGGTAGTAACCGATATTCTCCCTCAAAGTTTTCCGTTCCCGAGCGTCACCCTTAGACCGGGAACCTCAGGTGTAGGAGAGGACATTCTTGGATTGACTCAAGAATCGTTCCAGAATGGGACTTCACCTGCGTTGCTTGAGCTGATCGGGACGGATTTGGTGCTCGTCAAAATGGATGTGCAAAATGCATCACCGACCCAATTATCTGATGCCGTTAGGCTTGGCCTGATACCTTTGAAATCATTTGGAGACCTCCACTTCTTCGAAGTCCCCAGGCATTCTGAGCAAATATTCGTCCCAACAACACCTCTAGTAATTTGGGCAGACGATGTTGGGATGATCCCTGCTCTGCTCAATTTCAAGGAAATTGACGCTAGCTCCACGGCTCTCTTTCTCGCCAATCAACTGCCGTTTAACCAGGCGCTGTCTGTAGCTCAAGCCTCCAGGCAAATCGTAGTCCTTGGAGAACCCTCAAATTCTGATTCGATTGCCCTCCTAGGCAAAGAGAGTGCAGCCCAGGTTAACTACGTTGTTGGCCAATCTCTGACGATTCCATTTTCGACTGTAGAGGGTCAAATCCCTGCGAAAAACTATACCGCTATCACGCGTCTTTCCAATGGTACGGAAATCGTACGAACATATTCTCCGAGTGTCGAGGGCGATTACAATGTTTTCTCTTATGACAAACCAACCAATGAAGGTGTGATGCTGCAAGGAGTATCTGTAAATTCAGATGGAACGGATTCGAATCTTAATGCGAATCTTCCGGGACCACAATTCAACTGGACCGTAGATCTATCACAGGCCGGGTTCCATGCCCTTTACTTCGGCGTGAATAGCACCTCGTGGAATTTCCCTCAGCTTCTGACCAATGGAGGGGGGCTCTCCTTACTTCTGTTCGGAGATGGATCGGGAAGAGAATTCCGCTTCTCCTTCATGAATCCCCAAGGAAAATATTTCCAGTGGCCGTTAGGTACGATGTTTCTGAACTGGACAGGATGGAGACAAATCACTCTTCCGCTGAACCAGTTCGAACCGGTGAACTCTCCAAGTTGGGGAAATGTAGTTGCTCTTTGGCTGTGGGAAGACGTTCCTCTAGGTTCCTCTGGAACATCCCTTACAAGCATGAGAGAAATAGCCCCTTACCTCGGCCCTCGGAATACACTTCTCGTGCCAGTCAACCACACAATTGGCGGATTGATTTCAGCGGCTAAGACCACTTTACTTGGATACACTCAAATCAGCGCTACAGAGTATCAGTTGACCGTAACCTCAGACGCGCCTTATTTTCTGGTTCTTAACAGTGCGTACGATGTAGGATGGCAAGCCTACGTTAACGGACAAAAGGCGCTTCATGTCGTTACCAACTTCTTTGCAAATGCATTCTCAGTTACTCAAACCGGACTAACCGTCCTGAAAATCTCATTCTCTCCACAGTTCGACTACCAAATTGGTGCCGCGTTTTCATTTGGAGCGATCACAATCTTTGCGATGACGTACTTCCCAAGAATTGCGATTATGAGAAGGAGACTGAGGTTTCAGTCTGGAAGTGTAGTATCTTGAAGGTAAACTACACCACTTGGGGTCTTGGAAATAGCGGAGGAGTTCGGGTGATTCTCGACTTTGCCCGCGAGATTGCCAAGAGAGGGCATGATGTTACAATAACGACCCTCACGAACCGAGCGCTTCGTGATGAATACAAAGAGCTCAGAGTCGTCTCACCAGACCGCCATTTTCTACACAAGTACTTGGTTCATGGATGTACTAGACTAGGCTTTCTGCCGTACACGACACTGCTACTCAGTGCGGTTACACCTGACTGCGATATCAACGTGGCCACCTTTTGCTTCACTGCATACGCTGTTCAGCGAAGTCGGAAAGGCGTTCCTTTCTACCATATGCAACACTATGAACCTCTCTTTTTCAGTGGACGTCTCCCTCAAGCTAGAGCGGAGGCAACATACGTTCTTCCGATGCATAGAATTTCAAACTCCACATGGTTACGGAGAGAGGTCTATCAGCGATACGGAACGAACTCTACCCTCATTCATCCGGGAATCGATACCACGACGTTTTCACCTCGAGAAGTAAGAAATGTCTCCAACACAAGGCGAGTAGTTTGCCTCGGAAAATCGGTAAGGTGGAAGGGCCTCCCCGAACTTTTCTCTGCGTTGGAGTGGGTTCGGCGATCGCTACCGAACCTAGAACTCGTAATGTTTGGTAACGAACCAGGTATAAACGCTCCTGTCCCAAATCGATACATTGTTAACCCCTCAGATGACCAACTTGCAAACCTCTATTCTTCAGCTGACGCTGTTGTCACCCCGTCTTGGTATGAGAGCTTCCCGCTCCCTCCGTTGGAAGCGATGGCGTGTGGCGCTCCAGTGGTCGCCACAAGGTATGGGACGGAGGATTACGCGTTTGACGGAGTAAACTCGTTGGTAGTTTCTCCGAGAGATGTCTCAAGCTTGGCGCACTCCTTGCTCAAAATCTTAACAGACGAGAAACTGAGGAGGCAGCTTTCTGCAGAAGGAATTAGGACAGCCCAGAATTTCAAATGGGAGAGGACAGCTCCGATCATGGAAGGCTTGTTTAAGGCAGCGTTACAGTGAATACAATGTTGGAAGACACCTACGTGGTTATTACTTCTACTGGTGCTGTCAACAATTTGGCCGCGTCCAAAAGCGCCCTAGTTAAGAATGGATGTCGAATCATCATCGTAGATGAGGGTGACAAATCGATTAGGCGGGCAAATAGCAAGCTACTATCAGGTGTCGCTCACAAGTTTTATGGGCCTTCTGAAAGAAAGACATGGTTCAAACTCCGCTTTGCCTCCGCCAGTGAACGAATTGCGTCTGTGATTCCCGTCAAATGCCACGCAGAAAATAGTTTTGGCTTTTTGGCAGCATTCGAAGAAGGTGCTGATGTTATCATCGAACTAGATGACGATGTTGCGTACACAGGCAAACACGACTTTGTCGCGGAACATATGTCGAACTTGGAAAATGGTCGGGGCGTTACCGTGTCCTCGACGTCGAGATGGTATAATCCAATGAACGATCTGAAGCTGAATGCGCCAGGAGCGGTCTTTCCTAGAGGGTTTCCTTACGATCCACAGACTAGAGACCAGGGATATTCTGAGAGACAATCGAGCGTTGACTGCATTCTGAATATGGGAATGTGGACCGGAAACCCCGACCTAGACTCTGTAACCATACTATCCCACGGAGGACTGAATGGATATTGCGCTATTCGATCTGTAGGCCTGAAAAGAAGAAAAGTCGTTGTGGATACAGGCACTTATCTACCAATTTGCAGTATGAACGCGGCGTTCAGGGCCGAAATAGTTCCAGCTTTCTACCAGCTTTACATGAACTATGAAGGTCTCGACCGCTTTGATGACATCTGGTCTGGGATATTTCTAAAGAAGATATCCGATCATCTGGGAAAACATATAGCAGTTGGAAGCCCAGTTGTAGAGCACAGAAAGAGTCAGAGGAGCATTTTCAGAGACCTTCGAAGAGAGATAGAAGGAATCGCAATAAACGAGTTCCTTTGGAAAATCGTCGATGCGACTCACGTGACTGGCTCAAACTATAGGGATTGCTACGATTCAATTGCTTCAGAAATCAAGTCCCGCATTGTCAAGATAGCAGATGTCACCCATAGAAAGCTACTATCAATGCAAGTCCAAAAAATGCAGTTATGGCTTGAGACTGTTGACTACATCAGTTAGCGCCTTAACTTGCATGCGAAGTTAAACGGAGAGCCGCATTCACTCCTAGCATGGCCCACTGCTTGGAAACCTTAAACTTTGAGTCTTCGACAGGAGCAAAAATGTTGAAGGTTCAAATTCGCAGGAATTCATAGGAGAGCTTTTCACGTCTGCTATTCGGATTTCGCTCAAACTAGATCCGGCTAGATATGAGCGTCAGACTTTTGAGAACATCGGTGGTGACCTGATTTCCAAGAGGGAAATATTCGATGTTGCAACATCACTGATGGGCCAAGAGTCGAATATTCTCGAAGTCGGCATGGGCACGGGTAGAATCCTTCGCAACATACAGACCCCCGCCAACCTTGTAGGACTTGACCTTGACAGAGGGATGGTCAATGAGTTCAGAAGACTCCAACGCGCTCATAAGTCAACATCGGTGTCGATTCATTTGGTGGTCGCGGACGCTCAGAGTCTTCCCTTCAGGAACGGTTGCTTTGGAGCTGTGGTCTGCGTTCGTGCCCTCAAGTATGTCAAACAACCTAGGCGAGCCATCCTAGAAATGTGCACTGCTCTGAAACCGAAGGGAAGGTTAATCCTCGAATTCTCAAACGTTTTTGCCCCCAACAGTCTCTATTACCTTGTTCGAAATATTTCTCAGAAGGGTCCCAAGATGAGAACCTTCCTGCCCGGAACAATTTCACTCTATCTCCGCCAGTCGGGAATGAATGTGTTAGGAATGACTGGTTGGCATAAACTGACTCCAGGGCTTACTACGAGAATGAACAAATCCTCCCTTCTCCGGATAGTGGTGGGATTGGAGAATTTCCTTCAGAAGAGCACGCCTCCTCCGTTCCTTTCGAGAAGCATTCTGGTGCGAGCAGAGAAGATCCGCCCTTCCAGTTCAGACCCTAAGTCGGCTTTCAGATAGGTCTCGATCTCGAATATACTAGGTAACACGCTTGATATAGCGTCGGAGACTGTTCAGCACAGCGAAACTACTTGGACCCGATGAAGGTCTGCTTTGTCACGCCTCACCTCACCGGAGGCAACAGTCACCCTAACGAGCGTCTGGGAGGGACGCTGGAAGGAACCGCGAGATTGACTCACGAACTCGCGACTCGACTCAGGGACCTAGGCCACACTGTCGTCGCAATCACAACGGGGCCAGAGGAGAACATCCCTAAGACGCAACGCAACTACCAGCTCAAAACGTTGGGGGACAGTTTCTCGTTCAGAAACCTTTCAGAACTAAGAACCCTCGTTAGAAGTATCCGGCCCGATATTATCCATTTCCACGGCGGAGAACTCATGAGTTACTTTGCGACACTTCTAGGTCCAGAGGGTCCTCCGAAAATTTTCACCTTTACCTTCGTCCCTTCTGTTGCTCGACAGTCAAACAACATTACCCACAGGTCGATGCTATTGATCTTGTCGAAGTTGAGGCAACTCAAAATGAAACGGATGGCCCCGTTTGCCCACGCAATTGCCCTCAGCGAGTTTGCGAGGGAAGAACTGGAACGCGAACTGCCGGGAGTTCCCGTTTCCGTTGTCAGGTATGGTGTGGCCGAACAGTATTTGAGCCCCACAGAGCCTCGGATAGACGAATGCGGTAACGATGTAATTTGCACTTCAGGGCTTACGAGCGAAAGAGGGTTCGATACTTTTCTGTCGTCGATTCCCATCATTGAAGAAAAGTTCCACGACGTCAATTTCATGGCAACCCTCAGAGAGTTTAAAGAGAATCCAAAAGTGCCGAAGACGCTTAGACTTCTCGGTCCAGGGGCATTTATTGATCTGGTGAGATCGCGTTCGATCGTTCTTATGCCATTTTCAAAACACGTTGCGATTGACCCACCGCTGTCTTTGGTTGAGTGTATGGCCTTGGGAAAGACGGTGATTTCTACGTCAATAGGATCCATTCCTGAAATATTGGATATGAATCGAGGAAGGGTAGTTCATCCTCGCGATCCAATCGCGTTGGCCCATATCACGTGTGAGCTGCTGGAGAATCGGTCATTAAGGACGTCTATCGGAAGAAATGCGAGGGAGTTTGTTACAAAGCAATATGACTGGAATCTAGCCCTCTGGTCAATCCAAAGAATCTACGCGCATGCGGTCAGTGGGGCCGCCTCATAAAGGGCCGCATTAGCTCCTTAGAACATTTCCAATGAGCCCACTAACAAGAATTGTTTTCTACCGACCACACGGAGATTCGGAAAAACAATTTATCTTGCCCCAAAATGAGCTAACGTTGAGCGAAACAACTCCCATCTTCAACGTTCCTCGAGGAACAGCTTACATCACTTATCAACAGATCATCACCTACGCCACTTCCTTCGTCTACTACGTGCTGTTAATTCGAATTCTAAACTTGGCCCAGATCGGGCAAGTATCTCTGCTTGCAGCCACAATGTCGGTCTTCACAACTGTCACCCAAGTCTCCCTTCCGCTGGCGGCAACGCGATTCATCTCGGGAAATTTTGGAGGTCCAGAGCCCAAGAACTCTGGTGCGGTGGCTCGCACAACTCTACGTTTGCTACTCTCGGTTGCATGCCCCTCTCTGGTGATAGCACTCTTAGTCTCCCCAGTCATTGGACCAGCAATCTTCAAGACCTCAGACTCGACCCTCCTCTTGGTCACCACATTCTGCGCCTCCTTCATTCTTGACCTCACAGCTCTCTACGGCGCCTACTTCCTCGGTCTGGGACTCTACGTTGATCTAGTCTACCAGAGCATACTCTACGTGCCCTTGAGCCGTGGACTCGGACTAGCATTCGCCTTCAGTGGTCTAGGCCCTATTGGAATCCCCCTCGGTTGGGGCATAGGTGCTCTCGCCACACTTCTACTCAGCCTCCGTCTGTGGAAAGGAAGAACATCACATTCTAACAGATTTCCTGCTCGTCCATTGCTCATCTTCAGCCTCCCACTCTTTGCTTCTGCTCTCGTCACTCTCTTACAGGGTTGGGGAGACATAGCACTCCTACAAGCCACTCTGGGCCAGCTCGGAACCACTGGTGCTTACTATGTTGTAGTTTCCAGCGTCGCATTCCTCTCCATCCTCTGGACGCCGGTTGCAGGAGCACTCTATCCTGCGCTCTCTTCCGGCTATGCCAGCAACGGTCGCCAAGGGATCCCCGACAAACTCATCATAGCGTCGCGGCTAGTTAACCTGACGGTTCTTCCATTGGGCGCGGCACTTGCGGCCGTCGCTCCTACCGCGTTGGAAGCGGTCTATGGAAACTCTTTAGGGAATCAGGCTATCCCGTTCGCCATTTTGGCGGTTACGATCGTTTTTTCCGCGCAGGGCCTGCTTCTTACAACAACCCTCCAAGCCGTTGGAAGGACGGCTAGCATCCTGGGAATCGGCCTCGTGGCCACATCTATCGATCTAGTGATTGTCGGTCTTGGAGCTCCCGTTCTAGGGACTACTGCCGGCGCCATAGGTAGAGCACTACTAGCAGTAACTGTGGTGTTCCTAGCGTGGGTGTCACTTCGCGCAATCTTACGTACTACAGTAACAAAGGGTTTGTCGAAGGCCCTCATACTTGCACTCTTCTCTGCGGGTCCCTTGATCTTTGTTGACAATTTCTTGACTTTCAGCTTCCGTCTTCCGCCAATCCTTCGACTCCCCGTACTACTGGCCATATTCGCCACCTGCTTCGTCATGACGAGCAGAATGCTTCGCATCTTCGCAGACGAAGACTTCGATCTCCTTCGAAATGCTCTCCCAAGGTTCGTAAGACCCTTGCTTCGAGCACTCGAACAGATGTTTGTAGTAACCCCGCCTTCTCTCTGACAGCCGATTATCACTCTCTAGAGACTTGGGTCCATAACTGCGCAAGACTTGAGAGTTGCGCGGAGGCTCTCCAACCTAGACGAATACGTACAATTGAACTTTGGATGACCACAATCATGTTGGCAGCTTTGGCAACTAGCTCACGGAAAGCTTATCACTGCCCCTAAAAAAACGCGGCTGAGAAGATCAGTTGGCAAAAGGTTCTCCCGCAGAATCTTTCTGGAAAGACAAGACGGTGCTAGTGACTGGTTCAAGCGGGTTTGCGGGACGAAACTTGTCGAGCCTGCTCTCGCGGATGGGATCGAAAGTCCGATGCTTTGTCGTATCCAAGAACGATTTTCCCGAAAACGAGCCAGGAACGGAGCTTGTTGTGGGGGATGTCCAAGACTATCAAAGCGTCTTGGACGCTCTGAAGGGTGCCGACGTTGCTTTTCATCTCGCTGCAATCACTCTCATATCTGAAACAAGGGCTAAGACCTTCAACACATTTGCCACCAATGCGCTTGGAACGCTCAATTTTCTCATGGCCGCAAAGACCCAGGATGTTCCGAAGCTCGTCTATGTGAGCACGTGTCATGTCTACGGGAAGCAGGACAAGCTCCCGATAACCGAAGATACCGCACCCAAACCGATCGATATCTACTCAGCCAGCAAACTATCAGGGGAAAGCCTTGCGCTTTCGTTCGCGGAGATGCATGGCATGAACATCTCCATCAGTCGAGCCTTCAACCACTACGGACCCTACCAGAGACCCGACTTCCTTGTTCCTTCGATTATCCTCAGATTGTTGAGAGGAGAGAAACTCGCAATGGGCAATCCCACACCCACTAGAGACTTCAGCTACGTCGAAGACATCGTCCGAGGCTACGCCCTACTCGCAGAAAAAGGCAGGTCCTCTGAGATCTACCATTTCAGTAGTGGAGAAGAGAGATCGGTCCAAGAGATAGTTGAAACCATCATGAAGATTAGCGGCGTAAAGTCTGAAGTCCAGTGGAACCCTGAGGCTCGGCGGGTCGATATTCCACGAAGCCTAGGCGACTATTCCAAAGCGAGGAAAGAACTCGGCTGGAGACCACGAATCGATTTCGAAGATGGGATGAAGAAGACCGTGGCTTGGTACAGGTCACAGCTAGACCAACGTAATCCTGAGATGATCCATGTCCCAAACCCTTGACCGGATAAGGCCCTATCTCCGCAAACACTTCCAGCTGAACAAGAAAGAATTCGTCCCCGGCAAGACCCGGATCCCTCTAACCGTACCCACTTACGCCTCGGAGGAAGTCGAGGAGGCTCTTGACAGTCTACTCTCAACCTGGGTGACGATGGGGGCTAAGGTGAAGAAATTCGAGGAAGCCTTCGCCCAGTACAACGGCTCAAAACACGCGGTCATGGTCAACTCTGGCAGTTCGGCAAACCTCCTTGCTCTCTCAGTCCTCACCAACCCGATCATCCCTGACCACATCGAAAAGGGGAGCGAGATCATCACGCCCGCGGTAACGTGGGCGACGACCGTCTACCCGATCAGCAACGTCGGCTGCACCCCCGTTCTCGTCGATGTCGATCCTCAAAGCTTCAACATCATCCCAGAACAAGTAGAGAAGGCAGTTGGACCCAAGACCAGGGCCATCGTCCCAGTACATCTCCTAGGACGTCCCTGCGAGATCGACCGTGTCAACAAGATTGCGGAAGACCACGATCTCTTCCTAATCGAGGACAGCTGCGAGTCCACCGGCGCCGAGTTTCAAGGAAAGAAGGTCGGCAGCTTCGGCGACATGGGAACATTCAGCTTCTTCGTCAGCCATCATATCTCGACCATCGAAGGCGGCATAGTCGTGACCAACGATGACGCCCTCTACGAATATCTCAAGGCTATGCGAGCGTTCGGCTGGGTAAGAGATCTTAGAGAAAAGGAGAGCTATTCCGCGGCGAACAAGGGAATAGACCCAAGATTCCTCTTCATTACCCATGGCTACAACTTTCGGCCCACGGAAATACAGGGTGCCTTCGGAATTCATCAGATCCGCAAGCTGGACAGTTTCATCAATCAACGACGCGAGAACGCGGATTACTGGACAGAGAAACTCTCAGACTACACGGACAAGCTGATCCTGCCCACCGAACCAGAACACGCCAAGCATGTCTACTTCGGCTATCCCATAACAGTGAAACCGGAGGCAGGCTTCACCCGAAAAGAACTCGTGGATCACTTGGAGATGAAACTCATCGAGACGCGGCCCATTATGGCAGGCAACATAGCCGAGCAACCGGCAATGAAACACATCGATCATAGAACAGTTGGAGAATTACCAAACTCTCAGATGATCATGCGACAATCATTCTTCTTCGGCAACCACAACGGAATCGGACCAGAAGAAAGAGAATACATCGCTGATTCCATTATCAATTTCTTGAAGGTGGCCTCGAACGGATAGGCGGTAGAGAATCATCCTAGCTTCTTGAATGTCAGAGCCTTTATCGTCAGTCACGTCATCTTGAAGAGGGGCCGGGTGGCCCCAACGAGCCTTCCAAGGCAGAATCTATGACTCGGATTTGGTGGCTGATCGTTTTCGGGGCCGCGTGCTACGGTTTCGGAGCACTCTCAGTCACCGCAGACGAGCTGTTCGGTATCGCCCAGTTCTACGGACCCAGCGGTCTCTACTACTTCCCCATCATAGGCCCGAGAGGACTCTGGGACTCATGGGTCTACGTATTCACAGGTCTAGCAGTCTGCCTCTTCCTCTCACTCGTCTCAATCCTAAAGCTCCAGCGACAGGGGCCACCCTAGCTAGGACGATCTCGGTAAGATACACTAGCTCATCGGCTCAACTGAGTTAAGAATCGGACCAGGACCCGAATCCGGAACACTGCCCATGCTCCAGCCGAAGACATTTCATGGGGAGCTTGCTTGAATTCCTCATGGATGCATGACGAATCCGTACTGTCTGAAGTGTGCGTCGCAGACAAAAGCGTTTCTGACTGCGTGGAGGTCCATCGACGCGGAGCTTGTACAGTCTAATGAAACTACAGGGCTTGTCCCGCTGAACCTTGAAGGTCCTTGCTGCCGTTAAATCTTCAGGGTTGACATAGCTTGGGACTCCACTTCAGTAATTTCCTTGAAGTGTCGCTCCCGGTCGAGGTGAACACAGGAACCTTTTCCCTGTCCTTCTGAAGCGACAAACGGTAGACCTTGTGTGCAACCATTGAGGAGATTGCCTTGTCTCTCTCCCTCCGAATCTCACTTGTCGTTGAAGGAGGACTCGCTTATCCTCAGGATAGTAGCGTTCGATCTAGAGGGAGCGTCGTAAGTGTTCTAAGCGTCCTCTGATCGCATAGTGTCTAGGAGACGCTTCATCCCGTGGACCCCCCGCCTTCTTCGCGCCCGACCCCGCAAGGTCAGCGGTTGTCTGGGGCTTGAGGGACTTTAGCTGGCTTCTGACTTGTGAGACGAATCTCTCTGCGTCCCTCAGAATGGCCTCTGCCTCGTCTCTCTGGATCTCCATCGTGGCCGAGTACTCGTACGTCTCCCTCGCCGCCTTTGCCTCAGCCAGGGCTCTCCCCAGGTCCCGGGGAAAGATTCCCTTTAGGACGAGTCTCCGGCCGAACTCTGAGACAGTACCCTCATGCGTCCTCGTTGTTACTCCCACTTTCGCTAGGGCGGCTCTTGCCGCGTGGAACATTGCGTAGTAGCTTCGTGACGCAGAGTCTTCAAAGAACCCCTTGTCGTACAGTTCGCGTGCAGCGCCGAGCTTCAGCTCGGCCTTCCCCAGCAGCCTCTCTTCTATGCTCGGCGCGTGAGCTCTCCCCATAGTGGTCGGCCCTCCTTCAGAACGGATACGGCAAAGGGATCCCTACTCGCCAGCATGCCAAGCCAATCCTCACGACGAACAACCACTAGTGAAATATCAACTCCCATAACCGCGATGACCGGGTAGATGAGCTCGTAGAGACTCCTCCTTATCCTCCAAGGCTCGCCTTTGTCAACGACAACAAGAATGTCAACGTCGCTTTGCGAACCAGCCTCTCCACGAGCGACAGAACCGTACAGGGTAACAGACTCGACCCCCAGCGAATTCCAAGCAACCAGCACTGAGACCAGACGCGCCGCAACCCTAGCCATTGAAGAAGGTGGCGGGAGCCCGCCTGAAGAGAGGAGAAGCCTCGTAGCCTCCTTGATCACTTCCGACCTGTTCGCGTAGCGTCCCGACTTCACCAGCGCACTTACTCCCCTCGCCAGCTCAGCGGGCAGCCTCGCAGGCACCACACGACTCATGCTGTATACAGTTGTATACACGTCATATTAAACAATCGTCTACGAAGCTAACAAGTAATCGAATTAGTCCATGCTCAGACGTCGGATCGTTTGTGACGCCTCGTTATCCCTCGGTGCGGAATATATATATGTCATAGTGAATATAGTCGCTATAGGAAGACCTTGACGACCACTATTCAGCTCACCGAGGAGACACAGAGCAAGCTCTTCCAAGTCGTCTCCCAACTACAATCCGAACTCGGAAAGAGAGTCAGCTACGATGAGGCCATCGCCCTCCTAATCGCGCGGACCCAGGGTACAAGAGAAGCCAGAGAACATTTCGAGAAGCTCTTCGGAGCGCTGCGCGGAGAGAAAGCGGCCTGGAGAGACCTCCGGCAGCTGAGGAAGACAGAGAACAAGAGACATGCAAGACTCGCCAGAACTGCCTAGCAGGCTGGCCATCGACTCAAGCGTCCTGATAGCATACTTCCTCGGCGAGGCTGAAGGCGAGATCGCAAAGCAAGAAATCCTCGGCAGTCAGCATAGAACCGTCCAGTGCGGCCATCTAGCCCTCTCCGAGACCTTCTACATCCTCTGCAGGAGAAGAGGCCAAAAGTTCGCCCTAGAGGCACTCGAGACCCTAGAGAAGACAAGCCTCGTCAGATTCCACCAGACCCCCGAACTTGACTACGCTGCCGGCATGCAGAAATGCCGCCGCAAGATCTCTCTTGCAGACTGTTACGTCCTAGCACTAGCGAAGATCGTTCAAGGCTCAGCCGTATTCGCTCACCGTGAAAAGGACGTCAGCGCAGAGCTCGAAGAAAACGCTCCGGATGTAAACGTCCTCTTCCTAGAAGACTTGTCGAAGACCACTCTATTTCGCAAAAAATAAGGTTTCTTTTTACCTAGAACACGTGGGGGTAGCCGAAGAGAGAATACCTTGCAGATACAATCATTAGATTACTAGAGAAGGCGTCGAAACGCCAGAAACCCCTACCCGAGCGCGAGGACTCCCGGCGTAGCTTACAGTGTGCTCCTGATACTTGTTGCGATCCCACCATACAGCTGGTTTCAGCGACTTGTTTAGTGGTTCTCGAAACTCGGTGACAAGAATCCTCATAGGGTGATCAAAGGTGTCAAACGCGGCATCTTCTCCAGCACGTTGAGCGTCGAGACGGCAGAGGGGAAAATGTCCCCTCATATTGCAGGCATGGAATCGAACAATCTCACGGGCACTGGAATTTGCGGGTGAATCTCTCGCTGGCGAGACTAGAGCATGATGGTTTCCTCTGCAAGGTCTTTGAAGTGTGGGTCGCCAGTGACTATCCTGGACCCGGACCGCCGAGCGGTGGCTAATATCATGGAGTCGGCCATCCCCCAGCCTTTCACAAACTTCTTCCTCTCGAAGTTGATCTCACCTGCCGCTCTTGCAAGCCCCTCCTCGAGCGGGACGATACTAGTCCGAGCCCTGAGGAAGTCGTATTTTGATCCGAACTCCCGGTTCAATCTTTTGTATTTCTCCGAAAGCTCTGCGACAACGACAGCCGGCGTCACGACGTGTTCTCTCTCCAGAAAGTTCTGAACCTTCTCTCCAGCACTGCTTCCGTCGAAATACTCTATCCAGGCGAAAGAGTCCAGGACGACTACACGGTGGCGCGCAGATGGATCTTGCTTCTCAGTGGGCATCTCTGGTAAACTCTTCGTGCTCCCGCAGGGTCAGCCTGACCTTTCTGTGCCTGTCGACGCCGAACATTGAGCTGGGAACCCGAAGGCTCTTGTCCATCAGTTTTCTGATCAGCTCGTCAAAAGTCTTAGCATCTTCCGCTTCCAACAGCTTCTTCATCTTCTCCCAAGTCTCCTCCCTGACCGCAACAGTCTTGGCCATACCAGTCACAGTGTATAATGCATAATGTAGAATATATTGCTTCTCGCACGACGAGTCCTAAGCACTCAGCCCTAGACCTGTGAACAGATTTTCTTAGGGGTTAACCCCGAAGAGTCTTTGACCGGAGAGGTCTACGCCGTTCTAACCGTAGCTGGACCTTTCTCGACAGGGAACGCTTTTCTGGGAATCACTGCGCTACCAACAATGCTAACGACCAGATTAACCGCGAGAGCTATCACTGCAATATACAGAGAACTGAAAATTCCCGTGTTGAACAGCGAAGTGGTGAAGGCGCCGTTTGCAGCGTTCGCGATCACCGCCATGGTGAGCCCGGAACCGATTCCGGCAAGCAGCCCCACGATGAGCGCTTCCTTTCTGAACCAGCCAGTGTACAAGCCTAGAAAGAGCGAGGGCAATAGTTGTAGAATGAGAACTCCGCCGAGCAATTGGAGCTGTATCGCGTAGGTTGCTGGGACGGCGAAGACGAATCCTAGAGCTATGAACTTGAATATC
>Ga0137383_10000235_pt1 | contig 26274 bp, 22 predicted proteins | sample SagtaG_19_FD_104817 | JGI IMG/M metagenome (GOLD analysis project Ga0137383, IMG submission 104817) | Vadose zone soil microbial communities from Sagehorn Ranch, Mendocino, California, USA - Sage2_R_40_16 metaG | ecosystem: Environmental > Terrestrial > Soil > Vadose zone | place: USA... | reverse complement strand
GGCCCCGCGTGCAGAAACTTCCTCCCGATGCGATTGTCGAACCCCATTCCTCTTGCCACCTCGTGCACATCGGCCCCAACCGCCTCGCAAAGGTTCGCAACCTCGTTGATGAACGAGATCTTTGTGGCCAGAAAGGCGTTGCTGGCGTACTTGATCATCTCGGCGCTCACAACGCTCGTGATCACGAAAGGCGTCTCGATCAGATAAAGCGGGTTGTACAGGTCTTTCAGGATCGCCACCGCCTGCGGGTCTTCGGCACCGATCACGACACGGTTCGGGCGCATGAAATCCTCGATCGCCGCCCCCTCGCGCAGGAACTCCGGGTTGCTCGCCACGCTGAACGGCGTCTTCTGGACTTGGTTTTCCTCAATCAGGCCTCGGATCATGGCCCCCGTGCCCATCGGGACCGTGCTCTTGGTTACAATCACCTTGTAGCCATTCATGCACCGCGCTATGTCCAGGGCGACTTCGCGCACGAAACTCAGGTCGGCAGCGCCCCCGTCACCGGACGGAGTCCCGACGGCGATCAGGATCACGAGGGATGTTTCCGTCGCCGTCCTCAGATCCGTGGTGAAGGAGAGGCGCCCCTCCTTCATGTTTCGCCGGACCATCTCCTCCAATCCTGGTTCGAAGAATGGCACCCGTCCTTCTTGGAGATGCTCGACCTTGGATGCATCCTTGTCGACGGCGACCACGCTGACGCCGAATTCGGCGAAGCAGGCCCCCGTCACAAGCCCGACGTATCCCGTTCCGACAACCGCAATGTTCATGTCTTCCCCTTCAGCCCGCGGTACCAGTCGACAAAGCGGCGCACGCCCTCCTCCATCGGGACCCTGGGCTCGTACCCCAGCAGCCGTCTCGCCTTGTCGACGTCCGCATAGGTGGCCTTGACATCCCCGGGCTGAGCCGACTCCTCCTCGATGACCGCCTCCCGACCGAGATTCGTCTGGAGCAATGCGATCAACTCGCGAAGGCGGGTGGTCTGCGAGCCGCCCAGATTGATGATCTCGAAGCCCTGCACCCGTTCGATCGAGCGTACCACGCCATCGACGATGTCGGTGACGTACGTGTAGTCCCGCTGCGTCGAGCCGTCGCCGAACTGCGGGACGGGAAGGCCGCGATCGATGAGACGCGTGAACTTGTGAATCGCCATTTCCGGCCGCTGCCGCGGCCCGTAGACGGTGAAGAAACGCAGCGCGAAGACGTTCAACTGGTACAGCTCGTGGTACGTCGCGCACAGGAGCTCGCCCGCCCGCTTGGTCGCGGCGTAGGGCGAGATGGGACGATCCACGTCGTCCTTCTCGGAGAACGGCAGTTTGGTCGCGTTGCCGTACACGGACGACGAAGATCCGAAGATGAACTTGGCGATTCCGTGCCTCCGGCATGCCTCCAGCAGGACGGCGGTCCCGGCGACGTTGACGTCGCAATACTGCACGGGTTGCATGATGGAGGGCCGGACTCCCGCGCGCGCGGCCAGGTGGACGACGACGCCGATCGCGTGGGTCGTGAACACCTTCTCGACCACCATCGTGTCGCGGATGTCGCCTTCCACGAGTGAATAGCCGGCCCGTCCCGCGAGCGCCGACAGGTTTTTCCGCTTCAGCTCGGGGAGGTAGAAATCGTCGAAGTTGTCGAGGACGACGACCTCGCGCCCCTCCTGGAGCAGGGTCTCGACAACGTGGGATCCGATGAAGCCCGCTCCACCGGTCACCAGGATGCAGGCCATGCGCGGCTAGAGCCTCCGGACTTTCTCGCGGCCAGATGTCACCGCGCGCGTGGCGTTGCGCGTGTCCAGGACGCTCCGGGAATGAGTCACGATGAACTCGTAGTCGTAGACGGAATGGTTCGTCAAGATGATCACGAGATCGGCGGCCTCAAGCTCCTCTCGAACGAGGGGAACGGATCGGGGCTGCGGGCCTGCCTCGAAGGCGATGCCCCCTGCGTGCGGGTCGTTGTACCGAATGTCGGCCCCCCGGTCGGCCAGGAGCTTGATGACGTCCAGGGCCGGCGATTCCCGCACATCCCCGACGTCCTTCTTGTACGCCACCCCCAGGGCCAGGATGCGCGCGTCGCGGACGCTCTTGCGCTGATCGTTCAGGGCGTCCACCACTTTGCTGACGACGTAGTGGGGCATCTGGCTGTTCACCTCGGACGCCAGCTCGATGAACCGCGCCGTGTAGTTGAGTGTCTTGAGCTTCCAGGAAAGATAATGCGGATCGATCGGAATGCAGTGGCCACCGAGGCCCGGCCCGGGGTAGAAAGGCATGAATCCGAATGGCTTGGTGGCCGCGGCTTCGATCACCTCCCATACGTCAAGACCCAGCCGGTCGCACATCAGGGCCACCTCGTTCACCAGCCCGATGTTCACGCTGCGAAAGGTGTTTTCGAGGAGCTTCACCATTTCCGCCGCCCGGGTGCCTGATACCGGGATGACGCTGTCAATCGCCTGTTCGTACAGCGCCCGCGCCACCCGGGTGCAGTTCCCGGTGACACCCCCGAGGATCTTCGGGGTATTGCGCGTATGGAACCGGGGGTTTCCCGGGTCGACGCGCTCCGGCGAAAACGCCAGGAAAAAATCACTACCGACCTTGAGCCCCGATGCCTCGAGCCTGGGAAGAATCACCTCCTCGGTGGTCCCGGGATAGGTCGTGCTCTCGAGCACGGCGAGGAGGCCGGGATGGAGGCAGCGCGCGATCTCGTCCACTGCGGCAACGATGTAGGAGATGTCCGGGTCCCTGGTTTTGCGCAGGGGAGTCGGCACGCAGATGACCACCGCCTCGCAGCCGGTGAGCACCGAAAAATCACCGGTCGGCCGAATGGCCTTGCGCTCGATCAGCGCGGCCAGGGTCTCGTCCTTCACGTCCTGGACGTGGGAGCACCCACCCTTCAGGGCGTCGATCTTCGAATCATCCACGTCGATCCCATGGACGGTGAAGCCGGCCCGGGCAAACTCGCAGGCGAGCGGCAGACCGACATACCCCATGCCGATGATGGCGACGGTCGCCTGCCGGGCCTGGATCCTTTCGATCAGCGTCCGCGCCGCCCCGGAGTCCTCGCGGGGCGGACCCTCCAGGGCAAGGCTGGTTGTCGGTCCATCAAGGCTTGGGTGTCGACTCCGGAGTCGGACCGCCCCGGGGGCCCTGCCCCGGCCCTTCCTCCTGCCCGTCCTCTCCATTCTGTCCACCACCCTCCTCGTCCCCCCTCTCCTTCGCCCCTTTCTTGCCATAGTGCCGAATCAGTCCTTTCCCGACCCGGCTTTTTTGAATTCCGGCCACGACGTCCTTGAGACTCTGATAGACCTCCGGATCGTTGATGATCCCGCCGAGCGTGCCCTTGCCGCTGTCCACCTTGCGGAGGATCGAGTCGGCATGCCCCGCGGCGCTGTCGATCTTCTTCAGCAGCACGTCGGCGTAAGCCTGGTCCGTCATCAAACGACCGATCAGACCCCTTCCCTCCCTGAGGCTTTCGGTGGACTTGCGCAGCGCGGCGGCGCTCGCCCGAAGATCGTCCAAGGCCTGCGAGGCTTTGCCGTCCGGCGAGCTCAGCGAGGACACGAACCCTTGATCGCCGTCCAGCTTCTCCATGACCGAACGCGCGTGAGTGAGGGCCGCGTCGATGTTATCGACCTGCTTCTTCGCGAGCCGCTCGTCGGTCAGGAGGGCCCCGGCGAGGCCCTTGCCCTTTTCGACCCCCTCGAGCGTGTGGCGCAGGGAGGCCAGGCTCCCCTCCAGGTTGGCCACCCCCTGCCTCCCGAACTCGGGATTGTGGATCATCTCCTGCATGATCCCGCCGCCCCGGTTGATGGCGATGAGCAGGTCCCGCAGAGACGCCGTAATCTCCTTCACGTCGTCGGCGATCCCCTGACTCTGCTGGATGGTTTCCTCCCAGACCGACACGCCGGGCTCGATGTATCCGTTGGCCGAAAGCGGCTCCTTGTCGGGATCCCCGGGAGTCAATTCGATGTACTTGTCCTGCGAGAGATACGTCAGCGACTTGAGCAGGGCCCGCGTCCCGGCGCGGATGCGACCGGCGTAGGCCCGGTCCACCGAGAAGACGACCTTGATCTTCGACTCCCTCACGTCCTCCGGAAACGCGATCTCGGACACGGTGCCGATCTGCACTCCCACGAGCCGGACCGGGGACCCTTCCGCGAGGCCGCTGGTATTGTCGAACGCCGTCCAGTACTTCACTTTCCGGGCGAACAACCGCTGCTCCTTGCTGATCGCCATCACGCCGACGGCGAACAGAATCATGCCGATCGAGACGAACGCCCCGACGCTGACTTCCTTGGTCGCCCTAGACAGTCGCATCGGATTCATCCCTGCCGCCGCTCAGGAAATGGCGCAGACGCGGCTCCCTGGAGATCCTGGCTTCGTCCACCGTGCCGACGAATTCCATCCTGCCCTCATAGAGATAGGAGATCCGATCGCCGATGAAGAAGGCGCTCGCGATGTCGTGGGTCACCACGACCGACGTGACGTGCAGGCGACGCTGCAGGTCGCGGATCAGCGCGTTGATGGTGTTCGCGGTCACAGGATCGAGGCCCGTCGTCGGCTCATCGTAGAGGATGCACCGAGGATCCATGCAGATCGACCGGGCGAGCGCCACTCTTTTCTTCATGCCGCCCGAGAGCTCGGAGGGCATCAGCTCCTCGACGTCCTCCAGACCCACAAGGTCCAGCTTCTGGCGGACGACCTTGCGGATCGCCTCCTCCTCCATGTCGGTGTGCTCCCGGAGCCCGTAGGCGACGTTCTCCAGTACGCTCATCGAATCGAACAGGGCGCCACCCTGGAACAGCATGGCGATTTTCTTGCGGATCGGGATCAGTTCCTCTTCGTCGTACTCGACGATGTCCTCGCCATCGACCAGGACGTGACCGCTGTCCGGCCGGTGCAGACCGATGATATGCCGGATCAGCACCGATTTGCCGCTGCCGCTGCCACCCAGGACCACCATGGTCTCGCCCCGGCGGATGTCGAAGCTGATGCCGTCGAGCACCTTCTTTTCCCCGAACGCCTTGTGGAGGTCATCGAACTTGACGAAGGCGTCGTCCACCGGCGCCCTCAGAAAGCCAGGAAGAATTTCGTGAGGAAGAAGTCTGACACGAGAACCGAGAGCGAGGCGGCCACGACCGTCTGAGTGGTGGCGCGGCCTACCCCGTCAGCACCGCCTTCGGCAGTCAGGCCGCTGTGACAGGCGATCAGGGAGATGAATAGGGCGAAGAAGATCGACTTTCCCACGCCGCTGAAGACGTCGTGCACGCTCAGCGCTTGAACCACGTGCTGCATGTAGAAGGCCGCGGGCTGGTGCAGGGTGGTCACGGCCATGACGAGCCCCCCCATGACACCCACGAAATCGGCGAAGACCACCAGGATCGGCAGCATGATCACGATGGCCAGAACCTTGGGAACCACCAGCTTGCGCACGGGGTTCGCCGCCATGGCGCGGATCGCGTCGATCTGCTCGGTGACCTTCATGCTTCCGATCTCGGCCGTGATCCCGGCCCCCACGCGTCCCCCCACCATCAGCGCCGTAAGGACGGGACCGAGCTCGCGCACCAGCGACAGCGCCACGATGTCGCCGACGAACAGCTTCGCACCGTACGCCGCCAGCGAATACGAGGTCTGGAGGGTCAGCACCATCCCCGTGAACAGAGCGGTCACCGTCGCGATCGCGAGCGACCGCACCCCCAGGTGGTGCATCTGATCCAGGACGACCAGCCATTCCGGCTGCTTGCGGAAAGTCTCCCTGACCGTCCGGGTGAACAGGAGGGCGATACTCCCCAGATTGCCGAGTGCGAGTTCGACGAGTCCGTTCATCCGGCGCCGCCCACCTCTGAGAGAGGGTGTCCCCTTGGGTTGCGGGAACGCGCTAAGTCGCGGGAATTCTAGCGAATAGGAGATTGACAGTCAAGAAATCACCGCCCTATACTCACGTCCTGCCGTGCCGATCCGGAGTGCGCAATGCTCGTCATTCAGGCTCTGTGCGTCGTTCTTTACACGGTCGTCCTGGGGACGCTGGCGATCCTGGCGTGCCTCCTTCTTCCGAGAAGCCGCGCTTTCATGGGCCTGGCGCGATTCTGGTCCCGGCTGACATTGAAGATGGTGGGAGTCAGATTCGCGGCCGCCTACCACCCGCGGCTGGATCCGTCCCGGCCCTGCATCTACGTCGCAAACCATCAGAGCCAGCTCGACATCCCCGCTCTCGTTCTGGCTATGCCGACGGAGTTCCGAATCGTCGCGAAGCGCGAGTTGCTCTACATTCCTATCTTCGGCTGGACGCTGTGGCTCGCCGGATTCATCTTTATCGATCGCGGGGATCGCGAGCGGGCGATCCGGAGCTTGGAGATGGCCGCGCGCCGCATCCGCAGGGGCACGTCGATCGTGGTGTTCGCCGAGGGAACCCGGAGCCCTGACGGCCGGCTGCTGCCCTTCAAGAAGGGCGGGTTCGTCCTGGCAATTCAGGCGGGCGTGCCGATCGTGCCGGTGTCCATTCGTGGGGGGCACGCGCTTCTGCCCAAGGGAAGCCTGAAGTCGCGTCGCGGCACGATCGAAATCCTGTTCGGCGAGCCGGTGGAGACGACCGGCTACACCTTTGAGACTCGAGACCGGCTGATCGAGGCGGTGCGGCGACGCGTCGCCGCCGGTCTGTCGGCGGACCTCCGCCTCAGAAGTATTTGAGCAGTCCCATCTGGAACTCGGTCCCGCCCCGCAGGCGCCCGATATCCGACTGCACCGCCACGCCGATGTCGAATTGCAGGACGGTCTCCCATGGACCCACGGTGTTGCCGGAGATCCCGAAACCCGTGAAGGAGTGGAAATCGTCCGACGTCAGACTGTCCTTCACGTAGGCCCGGTCGAGGGTGGCGTCGAAGCGGATGACGTCGGCGATGTTGAACGAGTACTCGGCGCGTGCGATACCGCCGCGGTCGTAGCGCACCCCGGATCCCGAGAAGCCGCGCAACCTGTTCCCGAAGAACGAGAACTGGTGCTCGCTGAAACGATCCAGGCGCGACCCCGTCTGCCAGATCGCCTCGAAACGCAGCTTCTGGAACAGCGGCAGGAAGACCTGCTTGGCAGCGGTGAACTCATAGGTCTGAAAGCTCTTCTGGTCAGGATTGAAATCGGCCAGACACGATCCCGGCGATGGGCAGGGCACATCCGCATCACCCCACTGCTTCCACCGGCCGCGGGAGCTCGCCTGGCCGGCAGCGGTCACCGTCCAGGCGGCGCGGTTGAACTCCCACTCGATCCCGGGCGACCGGATGAAGGTGTCGGAGGGGACCACGAACCCCTCGGTGTCGCGATCACGACTGTAATTGACGTAATCGAGATGGTAGGTCGCCTTCACACGCAGGAAGTTCCCCAGGGGCGCACCCAGCGAGCCCGACAGGCTCTGGGTGCGCGCGTCGACATTGCTCTCGGGAACCTTTCTGCCCTGCACGTACAACTGGTCGGTGATGTTCACCGCCAGGCCCACCACTTGCACCGTCGCGTCCACCTTCTTCCCGAACACGTGGGGATCGCTCATCGAGAACAGGTTGACGACGCCGCCGATGAGCGCGTTGGTCTGTATGTTCCGCCCGCCGACGTCGAAGTTGAAGTACCCTGCCCCCAGGAGAGGTAGCACGGGGTACGCGATCCCAGGCTGGCGGTAGAGGCCCGCCAGGCCCAAAAGCGCCGACTTCCGGGTGTGATCCGTAACGACCCGCCCGCCGGTCTCTGTCCGCTCCAGGTACCGCAGCCCCTTGTTTGTGTCGCGCAGCATCGGCCGGTCGGACCGGTAGGCCTCGTCCCGCACGCGCGCGAAGTCCTGATCGTTGATCCGCAAGTTCTTGAAGTCGATCTCGCGCAACAGCACCAGATTCTCCCCGGCCACGGAAAGGATCTGCTGTCCTTCCACCCGGGACAGGACCCAATACGTACTGCCGTCAGGCCCGGGCCGAGGGGCGTAGAAGTCCTGCTCCTGGTTGGATGTCACCGGTGGCGACAGGTGCGTCTCCACAGTGGATGTCTTGACGGGGGCGAAGGTCCTGGCCTCGATCCAGGCGCGCCCTTCGTACAGCGTCTTGGAGCGATCCACAGGCTTGAAATCCACCACGTAGCAGTCGAAGTCCCCCACCTTGTCCGGGCCGACGTATTCGTAGGTGTAGTCTTTGTTGAGGTTGATGTCGAGCGGGAGCGTGAATACTTTTTCGGGTTGCGGAATCGGCAGCTCGGGGAGTTTCTTTCCCCTCCAGAGCACCCCGTTGTAATACAGGGCGCGCTGCTGCCATTCAGCTCCCGTTACCGGGTCCCAGTAAAAGGCGTTGTCGAAGCTGATATCGATGGTGTTGCTTCCGGCGATCTTCGCATGGTAGGTAAGCAGGGCATCGGCGAGGTAGTTCTTCAGCCGGAAGTTCTGATCAGCCATGAAGGCCTGGTGCGCGGCGATGACCTCCTCAGCCGTGATGAGTGCCGTGTCCTTGACGTGGATCTCCTGCCTTTCCGCCTCGAACCCCTTGATCGGGACGCGGGCATACTGCACGACGAGCGGCCGCTGGAGCACCGCCACCGGTACCCGTGTGGTGTTCGTCTTAAAGCTCGTCTCGACGCCACCGGGAGGGCCGGCCGCCCCCCCGATGATGTCGTAGGCGACCACCCCCCGGACAGCTGCAGTCGGTATGACCAGCCGGACGCTCCCCTGGCCTACGGGCGCGCTCGAGAAGAACCCAATCAGCCCCTGGAAGGACCCGGCATCAAAGAATCTGTAGGCCGTGACCCCACGGAGCGCGCGCGTCCCGCCCACGTCGGAGACCTCGAAATCCACCGGCGCTCCGGTGACGCGACCATAGGTCGGAAGGAAAAGCTTGTGGATGTCCATGAGCACTGCCGGGAACTCCGGCCGCCCCTCCACATCCGCCTCCAAGTCGAAGCTGACGACGGCGACGCCCTCCCCCTGGCCGATGATGAATTTGGCCAGCAGATCGGCCCCGCGGTCTCGATCGGTGTCCCCTTCCAGTGGCACTCCCACCGCCCACAACTGGGCCGACGGGTCGTTCTGGAGAAGGACGTCGTAGGCGCGCGCCAGGACCGACCCGAACGGCGATCCTGGCGCCGGGCGAAGCGGAAGAACGTCAACGTAGGTGGCGACATCCTGGGCGTAGAGGGCCTCCTGCCACCTGAGGTCGTCCTCCAACGTGTCGCCAGCAATCGCCAGCGCACCTTGAGCGATCAGCGCGCCGGGATCGGTGGACCGAATGGTGACCGAGGAGTTCTTCAGCATGTATGCATAATCCGCGACACTGGCCGCCGCCCAATCCGCCTCGCGGTTGGGCGCGTCCCAGATCTCGAAATAGCGCACCTCTCCCTTGAGGTGCAGGGCTGCTGCCCGCAGGAACTCAAGCCATGCCTTGAGGACCTGCGGGTGGGCGGCCGACGGCGGTGCGCCGGACGGATCGATCGAACGGTTCACCCCGTAAAGACAGACCGTGACAACGTAATGGGCATCACGATACGGCCCCACGATACGGTCAACTTCGCTCCAGTCGTACACCCCCAGACCCGGCTCGAGGAGCGACCAAGGGACTCGGAGCCTCACGTACAGGGGATGGTCGGCCGCGATGGAGGGATCGACGAGGGGATCGGGCAGCAGGAACTCTTCACGCCCGCCGCCGAGATCGTACTCATGGCCCAGGCCCAGGACCGGCGGCTTCGGGCTCACCTGAGGAGCAGCCCCCGAGCGCGCCGTCCCGATCGCCAGAAGCCCGCCCCAGAGAATTAGAGGCCGCATGCGTTGCGTGATCATGGGCGGCGCACGCTAACAGACTCACGGGAGCGAGTCAAACACCAATGCGACCATGTGCACGACCCTTGACGCGCTTGTCCCACGATCCTCGTTTGAGGCAAGAGTCGAGATCGATGCCAAGCCTCCAACACCGGGTTGCCGGGGCCACGGGCCACCAGCCGATCCAGTGAACCCCGACGAATTCGTGTGGAACCACATCAAGACGCATGGACTGAGCAAGAAGCCGCTGAAGCGCAACGAGTCGCTGCGGGCGCGTGTCGAGCAGGACCTCAGCGCCATCGCGCAAAACCCGGTCCTCGTCCGGTCGCTCTTTCATGCTCCGGGTGTCGTCTATATTATGGACTGATTGGTAACCCAGGAGCTTCTGGACGTGCGTCCAGTTCTTCTGCTCCACATGGGCATTCTCGTCCTTTTGTACCGCCGCCCCGCGTGAACTGGATCCTCTTCTCCTGGCAATACGCGTACAGGTCGTTGTTGATGAACTCCGAGCGGTTGTCCGAGTCGATCCCCTTCAGGTCGAAGGGCAGAATCACCCGGGTGACAGGAAAGCACGCGACCTCGTGGCGGGCTTCCAATCCGGCTCACAGGAGACCACTCCCTCAACTTGCCACTTCGTGCGGGAGTCGGGTAGACTTCTTTATTCAGCCTTACGAAGCCCAAGCCCAATTGCCTCGGAAGGAGTCCTCTTGCCATCAAGCTGGATTGAGGTCGCCCCCGCGATCGTCAACACCGTCCTCACTCTTCGGCCGCGGCGGGTGCTCGACCTCGGGATGGGCGCAGGCAAGTACGGGTTCCTCATCCGGGAGCAGGGAGATCTGGCGGCAGGGCGTACTCTTCGACGCGATTGGCAGATTCATATTGAAGGCGTGGAAGGGTACGCTCCGACGATCAGCGATCACCAGCGATGCGTCTATGATCTCATCCACGCGGTGGATGCGCGTGAGTTCCTGCGCGATTATCGAGGTCCCAAGTATGATGTGTGCCTGGCCATCGATGTCATCGAGCATTTCCTTCCCGAGGAAGCTACGGCGCTGATCCGCGGAGCGCTCGACGTGAGCCGCTACGTCCTCATTTCCACGCCTCGCGGCTTCTTTACGCAGCACGTTCCAGGGAATCCGCTGGATGAACACCGAAGCTGGTGGCCCAAGAGTTCACTGAAGAAGCTTGCGCGCGTTTGTGGCGCAACAATGGTCATCGCACATGTCTATGCGTCAAACGTTGCTGTATTCTCACGAGGTGATTCCCTCCCCAAGATCCGAGTGGGGCAATTGAGGGCCTTTCTTCGCATCCTCAGAGATCTCTCGGTGCCAGAGCATCTTTACTACACTTTGATCGGCGGTAGGGGACCTACAATTCCGAAAGACTGAGAGGCCCTATCGGTCGATCTTGTCGTCGAGGCCGACACGGACGTCTCCCCGGACGCGATTCATACGTCCGCATCTGGTCGGTCACACCGGGCCATCGACAGCGGGATCGCGATCATGCGGGAATCCCCCAAGACGCTCCTTCAACTCACGGCAATGTACAGTTTGAAATTCGCAGGGCTGGAGCGATACCTCCTGGAGGTGGCACGCTCCTGCAGGGGAAGAGGGTATCGGACGGTGTTTCAGTACGAATCGCTTCCCGAGAGCCCGGTCTTTATACGTCACATCGAGGACGCCAACGGCAGGGTCGTGGTTGCGAAGACCCTTGCAAATACGCCCGGTTCGATCGCGCATGTCGCCGGAGTCTTGCGCCGCGTTCGGCCGCGCATTGTCCACGCCCATTTCCAGAACGCTTTGGTCTTGTTCGTCCTGCCCTATCTGTGTCGGCTTTTCGGGATCCAGAAGCTCCTGGCAACAGTGCACAGCGAGATTGACCCTGACCGGATGACCTGCCATCGGCGCATCGCGTACAATCACTTCGATCATGTTCTGCCGGTTTCCCAGGCCGTCACCCGTAGCGTATTGGCCATCGGGGTAAGACGGAGTCAGGTGTCAACCCACTACCTTGGTGTCTTCTCGCCAGGGCGAGCCTCCCATGACAACAGGGAACGATATCGGCACGACCTGGGGATCGCCAAGCACACTGTCCTCATAGGCTGCATTGCTCATGATGCCCCCGTCAAGGGTGTTGACGTTCTTCTCGACGCGACGGAACTGGTCCTGCAAGACGGGCTGCCGATTGAATTGATGATCGTGGGTCTCGACCGCCAGCGGTCGACTGTGTCTCAAAGGTCGGTCGCGCAACGACTCGGAAGGACCGTGCACTGGCTGGGGATCAAGGATGAAGGATGGCGTTATCTTGCAGCAGCCGATCTTTACGTCCAGCCGTCTCGCGCAGAGGGCGTCGGCCTCGCGGTGATGGAGGCAATGGCACTCGGCCTGCCCATCGTGGCTTCGCGCGTCGTGGGAATTCCCGAAGCCGTCGTGGACGGCGAAACCGGGCTTCTTGTCGAGCCGGGGAACCCACGGGCTCTCGCCGCGGCGATCAAGCACCTGCTGGTGAACCCGGCCCAACGGAGGGCCATGGGGGATGCTGCGTGCGCCAGGCATGAGCAATTCTTCTCGGGAGAGAGATCCGTCAGAAACCTGATCGCAAATTTCTACGGAATCCACGAGGAGCATTGAGAGTTGGGCGGCTCGCCCGGATCGCCTTGAGCACGGCCATGAAGGCCTCATGCCGGAAAAGAGACACCCCGGTCAAGATGACGAGCGAGAGATCCTGAATCGCCGACGTCCTTCGACGAAATCTCCCGATGAAGGCTGCTGTCGGGGAACATCGGTGACCACAGTTCCGGCCCCAGAGAATTTCGGAATGCGGCGAAAGGCGAGATCGGAGTCCAGCGCGTCCGGATCGATGTCCGCGGCGATCTCCAGACCTCTCGAAAGAGTTTACCATTTCGAGTCGAAGAGTCCCTCTCCCACGCTGCCGCGGTTAGAAAGGGGCTTGTGACCGACGCGATTGCGGCCGAGATGATGGAGTCATCCATCAACCTCCCGGAGATAAGGCGCGACTCTTACGTTCAGCAGGCCCTTGGCGAATGAACCGCGGGCGACAATGCGGACATCCGAGCGGCGCGCTTCGGATGTGGGCGCGTGCTCGCGACGGAAGAGGCAGGCCGTTCCGCGCACAACCGGGTCTTCTGCGTGCGAGCGCCGCGTTACGCCGAGGCTCGAAGTCGCGGTTGATTCCCGGGCCCCCTCGCCCACACCCCCTCAAGACGCCGGCGGTGACGGTCATTTGAGGGGGCGGGTGCCCTGTGATATAAGCCCCTGACAGGGCGCGAGTCCGGGAGCGAGGGTTCCACGATGGTTCCTCGGAAGCGGGGGGTTTATCTTGCCGGCGCGGCTCGGACTCCTATCGGCAGGTTCGGGGGCTCTCTCTGTTCTCTAACTGCCCCGGATCTCGGGGTCGCGGCATCGCGCGCGGCGATCACACGGGCGGGTGTGGCTCCCTCCGACATCGAGGAGACCATCATGGGCCATGCGCGTCCGGCTGGAGTGGGCCCCAACCCCGCGCGGCAGATTGCCTATCGTGCCGGCGTACCCGAGTCCGTGCCAGCGTACACAGTGAACAAGGCCTGCGGATCGAGCCTTCGCGCGATCGTGAACGCCTGCCAAAGCATCGTGTGCGGGGATAACGATGTCGTTCTTGCGGGCGGGGCCGAATCGATGAGTCGGGTGCCATTCCTCCTGGAGGGGGTCCGCTGGGGCACGCGCATGGGTCATCAACACATCATCGACGCCATGTATCGCGACGGGTTCCTTTGTCCTTTGTGCGGTCAGGTCATGGGGGAGACGGCCGAGACCCTTGCCGAACAGTACAGGATTTCCCGCCGTGACCAGGACATCTACGCGGCCGAGTCCCAGCAGAGATGCCAGAAGGCGCGTGAGGCAGGCCATTTCAAGGACGAGATCGTGCCCGTTCTGGTCCGGGGACCAAGTGGAGAGACGCAGGTCGATTCCGACGAGCACCCGCGCGACGGTGTGACACCGGAGTCGCTGTCCAAGCTGCCGCCCGTGTTCAAGGAGGGCGGGACCGTGCATGCTGGATCATCTTCGGGGATCGTGGACGGCGCCGCAGCCGTCGTCGTTCTTTCGGAGGAGGCGATCAGGGCGCACAACGTCGAACCGCTCGCCCGCGTCGTCGCCTACGCTACCGCGGGCGTCGATCCGGCGGTCATGGGGATTGGTCCCGTGCCGGCTATCCAGAAGCTGCTGCGCAAGACCGGGCACCGGATCCAGGACATCGAACTGATCGAGCTCAACGAGGCGTTTGCGGCGCAGGTCCTGGCCTGTCAGCGCGATCTCGGGTTCGATCTCGATCGAGTCAACGTCTGTGGGGGCGCGATTGCGCTGGGCCACCCGATCGGCGCCACAGGCGCCCGGATCACCGTCACTCTGCTCCACGCCATGCGGCGCCGCAAGGCGCGACTGGGCTTAGCCACTCTGTGTATCAGCGGCGGCCTCGGCATGGCGCTCCTGGTCGAGAACTGCGGCGGCTGATGCCGCATTCCGCCGATGAATCGACCCTATAGTCCTCCGGACCTTCTTGCCATCGAGGAGCTACTCTCCGAGGACGAGCGCCTCGTGCGTGACACCGCCCGCGCCTTTGTCAGCGACCGAGTCCTGCCCACGATCAATGAACATTTCCGCGAGGGTACATTTCAGATACACCTTATTCCCGAGATGGCCCGCATCGGATTGCTCGGGGCCAATCTCAAGGGTTACGGGTGTGCCGGATTGAACCACGTGGCATACGGGCTGATGATGCAGGAACTCGAGCGCGGGGACTCGGGACTCCGATCCTTCGTCTCGGTGCAGGGCGCTCTCTGCATGTATCCGATCGTGATGTTCGGATCGGAGGCCCAGAAGGAGCGCTGGCTTCCTCTTATGGCCCGAGGCGAGGTCATCGGTTGCTTCGGACTCACCGAGCCCGACGCAGGCAGCGACCCTGCCGCCATGCGAGCGCGGGCCAGACGCCGGGGCGATCAATACATTCTCAACGGGACAAAGGCGTGGATCACCAACGGCTCCATCGCCCATCTGGCGGTGATCTGGGCCCGCCTGGACGACGGTTCCATTCGTGGCTTTCTGGTCGAACGGGGCACCCCTGGCTTTTCGGCGCGCGACTACGCAGGAAAGTTTTCTCTGAGAGCTTCCGTCACTTCGGAGTTGGTTCTCGAGGAGTGCGTCATCAGCGCCCACAACCTTCTCCCCGCAGCGATCGGGCTGAAGTCCGCCCTCATGTGCCTCGACCAGGCGCGCTACGGGATTGCCTGGGGAGGAGTCGGTTCAGCTTGCGCCGTCTTCGACGAGGCGCTCTCCTATGCCAGGACACGCGAAGTGTTCGGTCGGCCCATCGCCGGGTTCCAATTGCAGCAGGAGAAGTTGGTGTGGATGGCGACCGAAATCACCAAGGCGCAGCTATTGGCCCTCCGATTGGGGCGGCTGAAAGACGAAGGTAGGGCCACTCCCACCATGATCTCGCTAGGCAAACGCAACAACATCTGGGTGGCGAGAGAATGCGCGCGGCTGGGACGGGAAATCCTGGGCGCCAATGGTATCACCCACGAGTATCAGGTCAGTCGTCATTTCTGCAACATCGAGGCCGTCTATACGTACGAAGGCACGCACGACATTCACACCCTCATCCTCGGCGAAGCCCTGACGGGCCTCCCAGCCTTCCGGTGAACGTCTCGTCCGCGACAGGGTTTGTCCGCAGAATCACCTTCATCTCCGGCCAACTCGACATCGGGGGGCAGGAGCGGGTCCTCTATTTGCTTTTGCGCGGGCTCAACAGGCGGTTTGATGTGGATGTGGTCTCGCTTACCGAGGGAGGTCTCTGGGCGCGGGCGATTAGAGATCTGGGAATCCCGGTCCTCGAAATCCCGCGCCATAAGAGCTGGGATCTGGGACGGCTGCTGCGTCTGTTCCGTCACCTGCGCCGGCGCTGCCCCGATCTGGTCTATAGCCTTGGTTTTGCCGCCAACACGTACGGGCGGATCGCCGGCGTGTGCGCGCGTGTCCCCCACCTGGTGGTAGGGTGGCGCGGGTTGGAAGCGTCCCCATCGCGCCGACGTATCGAGATCCTCCTTGCGAGGGTGACCGACCGCGTCGTATGCAACAGCCGCGCGGTCATGCAGGACGTCTTGTCCCATTATCCAGTGTCCCCAAAGCACGCCGTTCTGATCGTGAACGGCGTCGATCCCATTGTCACAACCGAGGACGAGAACGCACAAGTCAGGGCCGAGCTGGGCGCGGAACCCGGAATGATCGTGGTCGGTACGGTCGCGCGATTGAGCGAGGATAAGAACCCCTTCCTTTTCCTCAGGACCGCAGCGAGGGTGCAGGCCGCGCGACCGGGCACTCTGTTCGTGCTGGCTGGAGGAGGCCCATTGGGCGACCGGGTGAAGGCAACGGCCGCCTCCCTGGGCCTCAAGGATCTCCGCATCCTAGGGGAACGTGAGGACGCGAGACGACTGTACGCGGGGTTCGACATTTTCATCCTCACGTCCCATCGTGAAGGAATGCCTAACGCGGTCCTCGAGGCCATGTCGGCCGGGTTGCCGTGTGTGGTCACCGCAGTCGGTGGATCACGCGAGGTGGTCCTCGACGGCATGACCGGGTTCCTCGCACCCCCGGGTGACTCTGAGGCACTGGCCGCGCGCATTCTAAAACTAGCCGCTTCTCCTGATCTGCGCAGGCGCCTGGGCTCAACCGGCCGCACGCGTGCACTGAAGGACTTTTCGCCGGAGAGGATGGTGTTGGAACATGAAGCTCTGTTCGACGAACTCATCATGAGGGGTTCATCGTCCGGCCGCTTCTCGGTGCCAGCGACCCCGCGGCACTGCGAGATCGACGATTCCCGGACACGCCAATGATGTCCCTACCGGACGATGCAGCACCGATGCCAACATCCCTACGGCCGCGGCAGGCACCATGAGCCTCGCGAAGGCGATCCTTGGCAATACGGGTGCCACGTTCGTCGTCTACATCCTGACCCTGGCCGCGGGCGTATTGACCGCCCGACTGTTGGGTCCCGAAGGCAAAGGCATCTACGTCCTGGCCCTGTTGATTCCTCATTTGGCCGTCAACGTGCTCACGCTGGGAGTCGGTAGCGCCAGCACTTATTTCGTCGCCCGAGGAGAGCGCGACGCCGCCACGGCTCTCGGGACGTCTTTCGCCATCGTCCTTCCACTGGGCCTGGCCTGCACTCTGATGATGGAGATACTCCTGAGGGCAGGCTGGTGGTCCACCCCCCACGCGAGCTACATCGCACTCGCAATCTGGAGCACCGTGCCCACCATGGGTTCGGCGCTGCTTCGGAACACGGTCCTCGGGCTGCAGCAGTATGGCCTCTTCAACTGGCTGTTGGTGATGGAGAAGACGGTTCACCTGGCTCTTCTGGCACTCGGAGGCGTCCTTTGGGGAGGAAACGTTCAGACTCTATGTTTTCTGTTTGTGCTGGGATCCTTTCTGAGCTTCACCATAGCCTTCGGTCTCGTCCTCCGGGCGGTGGGTTCCGCTCCCGGCGTCGATCTCGAGTACGCTGGCCGGGCCTTGCATTACGGCTTGCGTGGTCATGTCGGCTGGCTGGCAGAACTTTTGAACTATCGGCTGGACTTGCTCTTCGTCGAGGCACTTGCCGGTGCCCGCGCCCTCGGCCTCTATTCGGCGGCGGTGAGTCTCGCTGAGACGCTCTGGATCCTGCCGGGCTGCATCTCGGTCGTGGTCATGCCCCGGCTGGCAAGCGCAAAGAACGAGTCCTCCTGGATAACTGCTCCCCTTTGTCGCCTTCTGTCGCCGCTCGTTCTGTTCGCGACGATCACGCTCGCCTTGTTCGGTGGCCCGCTGATCCGGCTTCTCTACGGCCACGAGTTCCAGGCATCTCTTTCGCCCCTCCACCTGCTCTTGCCTGGAGTCGCCTTGCTCTCCATCGTGAAAATCCTGTCCGCTGACTTCGCCGCTCGCGGACGACCCGGTCTCGTCAGCATGGTGTCCTGGATTTCGCTGGTCGTCACGATCGTCCTGGACCTCGCGCTCATCGCGCCCTACGCTGCCAGGGGAGCCGCAGTCGCAAGCACCGTAGCCTATGGTACGAGCACGATGGTTTCTCTATTCCTGTACTGGCGTCTCACATCCGTCGGGCCGGGCGATCTGCTTGTGCCGCGTCGAACTGACGCCCGGATAGCTCTGAGCGTCCTGCGACAGGCCATCGAACGATCTCCCGCCGTCGACATCCTGGGTGGCAGAGAGAATCCGTAGACATGGCTCCCGTATTGAGCAGGGTCACCGTCCTGATTCCGGCATACAACGCCAGCCATCTCGTGGGCGATGCCATCCGGAGCGCCCTGAGCCAGACCTACCAAGATCTCGAGATCCTGGTGGTGGATGACGGGTCCACCGATGACACGGCGGACCAGGCTCGTTCCTTTGGGAGCCCTGTTCAAGCACTCAGCGTGTCTCACGGGGGTCTGGCGTCGGCGCGGAATCATGGCATGCGGGCCGCTTCGGGGGAACTCATCGTCTTTCTTGATGCGGACGATGTCCTTGAAGAGAGCCTGGTTGCTCGGGCTGTGGGCTTCCTGGAGCGGCATCCGGAAGTCGCGTTTGTCTTCTGCAACGTGAGTGTCTTCTACGACGATCAGATCCAGGTCCCGATGTGCATCCCCCCTGCTGCCTTTGGAGGGCAGATGGAACCTGTCCTGCACAATCCTCTGGTGGAGGTCCTTGGTGTTGGCTACCCGATTTCCTCCTCAGGGTTGTGCGCCCGGCGTCACGCGCTTCGCGAGGCCGGATTCTTCGACGAGGCCCTATGGGGCGCGGAAGATTTCGAGTACTGGAGCCGGCTCTACCTTCGAAGCCCGATCGGCTATCTGGCGCAACCTCTCACGCGCCTCCGCCGCCACGAAGCCAATATGACCCTCCAGGCGGCACGGATGATCCACTCCATGGCCGCATCGCGGGAGAAGGTCATCGCGAACTGCATCAAGAATGGGCGCCCCGACCTTGTCGACACGGTTCGGCGCCTGGCTCGGCGCCACATGCTGGGCGCGGCTCGAGATGTCCTCATGGGTAGCGAGGCGGTCCAGGCCCGGCGTCTACTTTGGCGCTATCGCCGAGAACTTTTTGGTCTCCGCTGGCTTATTCTCGCCGCCGTGTCCATGTTTCCCACCCCGGCCCTTCGGGCTGTTACGCGGCTCAAGTCATGGTACTCGGCATACGGGCTTTGACCCGACCTCGGCCGGAGGCCTCGTCTGGTTGCACGCTCTCCGCAGGCTCCTTATATTCAGGTGGGCTCCTGGTTTGCATCTCTCCACCCTGTCAATTGCTTGACACCCGTTGGAGGGGGTGGAAGACCACGTTCGCGCCACTCATCGATTCCGGGGTCCTGCGAGGACCAATGCCCGGCACAGGCCTGACCGGCAGTCTCAAGACGATGTCCCTCCCCGACCTGCTGCAATGGGCCGGCGGGGGGCGGAAGACCGGCACCCTCTCTCTTAAGAGCTCCTCTCTCCAAAAAAAGGTTTACTTCAAAGAGGGTGCCATCATCGGCTCGTCCAGCAACGACCCTCGCGAGTACCTGGGCCAGTTCATGCTGAGCGAGGGGATCATCACCGAGCAGCAGCTCAAGGACGCCTTCGACCTGCAGGCCAGGACGAAGGTGATGCTCGGCCGGATCTTGGTCAAGAAGGGTCTGGTGTCGGAGCCCAAGGTGAGCGAGATCCTGCGCATGAAGGCGGAGGAGACGATCTATTCCCTCTTCCTGTGGACCGAGGCCGAATTCGAGTTCCAGGAGAACGAGCTGCCGCCGGGCGACCAGGTCCTGATCTCCATCCGGGTCGAGGACGTCCTGATGGAGGGGTTGAGACGCTACGACACTTCGAAGAAAATCCGCCAGGCGCTGCCGCACAACGGCGTGCTCCTCCGCCGCACCGCCAAGCCGCTGCCCCCCGACATCGCCGCCAAGCTCTTCCCCAAGAGGATCTACGACCTGGTGGACGGACGGCGCACGCTGGCCGAGGTGATGCTGGAGGCGCACGCCTCCGAGTACAACGTCTGCCAGGTCCTGTACGTGATGGTGCAGAAGGGGTTTGTCGTGGTCGCCCGAGGGGAGGCCCCGGCGGCGGCCCGCCAGCCGGCCGACAGCCCGCAGGCGCTCATGGAGGCCGCCAAGGACTTGATCAAGAGCGGCGATTCGGAAGGAGCGCTGGTGATCCTGGAGAAGGCCCGCCGGAGCGCGGGAAAGAACCCCGAGATGAACGCCCTGATCCAGGTGGCGGAGCAGCATTTCATCGAGAAGGCGTACCGCCACTACCTGCCGCCGAAGAAGATCCCCGTTCTGAAGAAGCCCCTCGAGTCCCTGACGAATCAGGATCTGAGCCCCGAGGAGGGCTTCCTGGTGAGCCGGGTCAACGGCTCGTGGGACCTGCGCTCGATCATCAGCATCAGCCCGCTGCGCGAGGTGGACGCGCTGCGCGCCTTCAAGAAGCTGCGCGAGCGGGGCATCATCGATCTGGTCGAGGGTCAGGCCAAGACCGCCTGAGCGGCGGGACGGCTCGTCGCCATGCGCCGCGGCCTCCGTCCGGTCAGTGCTACAATGTGGTCATGCGAGCCCTATCCGGGTGTCCGCAGCGCCCTACGGGGAAATACATCGCGGTCGCGACGATCCTCTGGCTGTCGTCCGGGTTTATGGCGCTCCGGCACGATCCGTCGGCCGCGGCGCCGGGCGAAGCGATCCTCTACCAGTCGAGGGACTTGGTGATCTACCGCGCCGTCGACCGTCACGGCGCTCCCGTGGTCGTTCTAACGAACCTCGACCAGGAAGGCAATGCCCTGGCCGGCCCGGATGAGGCGATGCCGCCGGACGCTCCCGGGCCGCGCTCCGAGGGCGAGAGCTGCCGGCCCACCCCGCTCCCCGCTCAGGGCGAGGTCGAGAGTCCTGCCGGCAGGCAATCCGCCGGCGGACGGGTCAGGGTCGCGGTGAACCGTGGCGACGGGCGGCAGCCTGAGGACCAGGGTGAGGTCGAGGTGACATCCGACGGCCCGGGCGGCACGACGGTGGTCATCAACGTCAATCCGTCCACACGACCCGAGCGGGAGACGGCGGCCATCCCGGGCGGCTCCTTCTATCCCGTGCTGGCCTACGGCGGCCTGGTGGGTCCCTACCGCTATCCGGACCACCTGTACTTTCTCGGGTACGGTCCGGACACCTCCGCGCCGTCCATGTTCGGCGGCCTGGGTCTCAACCCCGGCAACCGCTTTGGCCTGCAGACCGGCGTCCCCTGCGGACGCGGGTTCGACTGCATGTTCGGCGCGCCGCACGAGCGCCCCTAGACAACGAGCCGCCGCTCAGTGCACGTCCCCGAGCTCGTTGTAGCCGATCGATTCGATCTGGATCGTGGTATGGACGATGCCGAAGCGGTCGCGCACCGTCTGCTTGATTCGGTTCAGCATCTCGTCGCTCGTGTCCTGCCCCGGGCCGTCCAGACGCACGTGACCGCTGAGCGCCGCCAGACCGGTGGTGATGCTCCAGACGTGCAGATCGTGCACCTCCACGACGCCGGGAACGGTGGCGATGGCACGGCTGACGTCGTCCAGGTCGATCTCGGCGGGGGTCGCCTCCAGCAGCACGTCCACCGCCTCGCGGACCAGTCGGAGCGCACCGGCGGCGATCACCACCGCGATGGCGCCGCCGACGAGCGGGTCGAGGCGGTGCCATCCTGTCAGCGCGATGATCAGCCCCGCCAGGAGCACGCCGACCGAAAAGAGCGCGTCGCTCACCACGTGCATGCGCGCGCAACGCAGGTTCAGGCTCCGCGGCGCCCCCGAGAGGAGCGCGAGGCCCGCGAGATTGGCCACGAGGCCGGCACAGGCCACGCCCATCATCACGCCGCTGTGGATCGGGACCGGATCGACGAACCGGCCGACGGCCTGGTAGAGGATCCCGATGGAGATCCCGATGAGGAGCGCGCCATTGACGAGAGCCGTCAGGATCTCGATGCGGTGGTAGCCGTAGGTCTTGGCGGGTGTCGCCGGCAGCGACGAGAAGCGCACCGCCATCAGGCTGAGCACCAGCGCCAGGACGTCGGTCAGGACGTGACCGGCGTCCGACAGGAGCGCCAGGCTGCCGGAGAGCAGGCCGCCCGCCACCTCGACGACCAGGATCCCCCCCGAAAGCGCGATGACGATCTGGAGCTGCCGCTTCTGGACGAGGCGCGCCGCGCGGGTCTCGGATTCGGCGCTCATGGGAGGTTCCGGTCCTGTGCCATCGAGAGGGGCGATATGATATCACCGTGCCTGAACGGGTGAACGTCAACGGGACCGCGGGGCCTCCCGAGACGGCCGCGATCTCGCCGCTCGATCGCGGTTTCCTGTTCGGCGACAGCGTCTACGAGACCCTGCGGACCTACGGCGGCCGACTCTTCCTCCTGCACCGGCATCTCGACCGACTGCGCCGCTCCGCGGAGCAACTCGGCATCCCGTACGACAGCGCCCCGGTGGACGTGGAGCGCGAAATCGACCGGACGGTCGCCGACGCGGCGCTCCCCGAGGCGGCGGTGCGCGTGGTCGTGTCGCGCGGCCGGGGTCCGATTGGATATGACCCGGAGGGTTGCGGCCCGCCGAGCGTCGTGATCTACGCCCGTCCCTGTCCCGAGATCCCCGCGGCCTGGGTGCGGGAGGGAGTGGACGTCGCGATCGTCCAGGTGACGCGCAACGCCAGGAGCGCGCTCGATCCCGCCATCAAGTGGAGCAACCTGCTCAACAACTTCCTCGCCTGGCGCGAAGCACGCCGGCTGGGTGCGTTCGAACCGATCCTTCTGAACGGGCACGGTCGCCTGACCGAGGGGGCCTCGAGCAACGTCTTCCTGGTCCGCTCGAATCGCCTGCTCACGCCCCCGTTGGAAGAGGGTCTGCTGGAGGGGATCACCCGCGGTCTCATCCTCGATCTGGCGCGGCAGGACGGAATGGAGACCTCCGAGGAGGCGCTGCAGGCGGACGACCTGCGCGGCGCGGATGAGGCGTTCCTGACCAGCACGCTCAAGGGCGTCCTGCCGATCCGCCGCTGCGACGGCTGGCCGATCCAGCACGGCCGGCCGGGCCCGATCACCCTGCGGATCCTGGCCCTGTTCGAGCAGAGGATTCAGGAGGAGACGAAGACCGGCTCGGCTCCCGGTTCGACCCTCAAATAACGGTGGCCGTCGCGCCAGGCCGGCAGGACGAAAACCGATCCTTTCCGATCGTGCACCCGGTAATCGAAACGTCGCTCCTCGTGGAAGTGACCGAACACCAGGAGCTCCGTCCCCTCCGCGATCCTCCGGCGCGCGTACGCCTCGCACTCGGCGAGCGGGAAGCCGCTCTTGTGCCTCAGGTTGGTCGTCGCCAGCCTCTGCTCGAGCCGCACGGCGATCGCCAGACGCAGGCCCGCGGGGAGCAGGCTGAAGGCCGAGAAGAACAGTCGGTTCTTGGAGACCGCCCGCCAGGCGCGGTACTGCCGATCGTGGATGTTCACCAGGTCGCCATGGGCCAGGTGCGCCCGGCGCCCCCCCAGCACGAGATCGAGCGAGTCCGCCGCGCATTGGTCGAACAGCCGTTCTCCGTGAAGCCCGGTCAGGAAGAAATCATGGTTCCCTTCGACGTACAGGACCACGCAGCCGCGCTCGCGCAGCCGGGCCAGGGCCTCGGCGACCAGTCGATGATGCCGGCGCTGCAGCCCGGGCGAGCCGATCCAGACGGAGAACAGGTCGCCGAGGATCGCGAGGGTGCGAATATCGTGCGGCAGGGCGTCCAGGAACCGGACGAAGGCCGCGACCTCGACATCGCTTTCGCGCAGGTGGGCGTCGCCCAGGAGCGCGACCGGCCCTTCGGGAACCGGCAGGCTCTTCAAGCGCGGGGCACGCCGTTCACCGCCGCACCAGGTCGGCGATGCCTTTCTGCAGGCAGAACTCCTGCAGCGATTTCGTCCGCACGAAGTACTCGCCGAGCAGCGCGACGAAGCGCTTCTGGTAGAGCGCGACCTCCGCCGGCAGCGGATCGCCCGGCCGGAACTTGTTCTTCTCGCGCGCCGCCCGGAAGGCCTTCGCCGCCTCCCCGACACGCCCCGGAAGGACGTCGTCCGGGATGCTGCCGAAGGACGCGCCGTCGAAGTCCTTCGCCTCCAGGGGAGCCACTTCTTTCATCTTACGCGCCAGATCGGCCCCGTACTGCGACTCGACGTTGGTGTCGCTGTGGTCGTCGCCGAAGCGCCCGATCGCGTCGTCGAAGCGGCGCACCGCGAGGAGAGTCAGCGCGTGCCGGAACGGCTTGATCTGGGGGTTGGCCGGGAACAGCTTCAACGCCTCGTCAAATTCCCCGGCGGCGCTCGGATAGCGCCCCGCGTTCATGTCGAACTCGCCCACCTTGGCGAGCGCCAGCGAATGATACGATCCGTTGCCTCCCTTCGACTTGGAGAATACCGACGCAGACCGACGGTAGGCCGCCTCGGCTTCCGACGCCTCCTGCAGGAAGTCGTGCAGCCTCCCCAGGCGGAACCAGTCGTCGCCGTTCAGCGCGTTGGGGTCGGGTCCCTTCTCGTATTGCTCCACCGCCTGGCGGGCGTATTGCGCCATCCGATCGAAGACGCCCTGGTCGGAACTGATGACGGTGAGGTAATACAGCCTCTCGAGCGTCGCGCCGCCCGGCTGCGAGATCTCCCGGGCGAGAATCGGCTCCGCCTGCTTCCACGTTTCCTTCCGGACGTCCGGCTTGTGCTCCGCCACCTCGCGGCAGTAACCGAGCTGGTACAGGAGGATTCCGTCCTGGAGACCGCCGTCGCTCGCCTCCTTCAAGAGGGGCATGGCCTCGGCATACTTCCCCTGGTCGTAGAGCGCCATCCCCCGGGTGGCGGTGCGCCGCGCCAGGCTTTCCTTCGAGCAGGCCGCGGACAGGAAGACCAACACGAGCACCGGGAGAATGCGCCGAGGGACGGTGGTGAGGGACATTCCTCGTGGCGAAGAAGCGCCGGACATGGAAGTCGATAATATCATTCGATTCCCCCTCCCGCAATCTTAGGGCCCGGGCGCGGGGCGCGCCCTTTCCGAGGCCCGCCCCGCGATGTCTCCCGGCCGGACCTCCCGTCGGTCCAGCGGGCGCGGAACTCCGACAGGAACTCCGCGTAACGACCCGCCTCGATCGCCGCGCGCGCGCCCCGCATCAGCTCGGCGTACTGGTGCAGGTTATGCAGGGTGTTGAGGCGCATCGACAGGATCTCTCCGGCCACGTACAGGTGCCGCAGGTAGGCGCGCGAGAAGCGCCGGCAGACCGGGCACGAGCATTCACCGTCGACCGGCCTCGGGTCGCCCGCGAACTCGCTCCTCTTGATCGACAGGCGGCCCGTCGAAGTGAACAGCGTCCCGTTGCGCGCGTTGCGCGTCGGCAGGACGCAATCGAACAGGTCGCATCCGAGCGCCACCATCTCGACCAGGTCGGCCGGCGTTCCCATGCCCATCAGGTAACGCGGGCGGTCGCGCGGAAGCCGCGGCGCGGTCAGCGCCACGACCTCACGGCTGAGACCGGCGGACTCTCCCACCGAGACCCCGCCGATGGCGTAGCCGTCGAAGCCGATGGCGGTGATGTCCTCCGCGCTCTTCTCCCTGAGCCCCGGATCGTCGCCCCCCTGGACGATGCCGAACAGGGCCTGCCCGGGCTCTCGGAGCGCCTCGCGGCTGCGCCGCGCCCAGAGCGACGTCCTGCGCACAGCGTCCAGGATCCGCTGGCGGGGGGACGGCAGGGCCGGGCAGTCGTCGAATGCCATGACGACGTCGCTGCCGAGGGACGCCTGGATCTGCATGCTGCGCTCCGGAGTCATCGACAGGAGCGATCCGTCGAGATGCGAGCGGAACGTCACCCCCTCGTCGGTGATGGTCCGCAGGCCGGCGAGGCTGAGGACCTGGAACCCGCCGCTGTCGGTCAGGATGGCGCGCTCCCAGCCCATGAACCGGTGCAGGCCGCCCAGGCGCCGCACCACCTCTTCCCCCGGGCGCTGCGCCAGGTGGTAGGCGTTCCCGAGCACGATTTCGAACCCGAGGGATTCGAGGTCCTCCGGGGTCATCCCCTTCACGGTCCCCGCCGTGCCCACCGGCATGAAGGCGGGTGTTTCGATCGTCCCGCGCGATGTCGTGATCCGGCCCCGGCGGGCCGCGGTCCCCGGGTCGATCGACAGGAGGTTGAAGGAGAACGCGCCGCTCACAGGAGCAGCATGGCGTCGCCGTAGGAGTAGAAGCGGAACCCGCGTGCGATCGCCTGCTCGTAGGCCGCGAGGACCCGCTCCCGTCCCGCGAACGCGGCGACCAGGACGAGGAGAGAGGTGCGCGGCAGGTGAAAGTTGGTCAGGAGCGCGTCGACGATACGGAAGCGGTGTCCCGGCACGAGGTACGCCGCGCGCCGGCCCTCGCCGGGCTCGATCCCGCCGCCGTCGCCCGCGCTTGCCTCAAGGACCCGGACCACCGTCGTGCCGACCGCGACG
>Ga0137383_10000222_pt1 | contig 26702 bp, 19 predicted proteins | sample SagtaG_19_FD_104817 | JGI IMG/M metagenome (GOLD analysis project Ga0137383, IMG submission 104817) | Vadose zone soil microbial communities from Sagehorn Ranch, Mendocino, California, USA - Sage2_R_40_16 metaG | ecosystem: Environmental > Terrestrial > Soil > Vadose zone | place: USA... | reverse complement strand
TCAGGCGAATTCAACGCGACGATCTGAACCTTGGGGTATTTGGCTTTCAGCCAAACAACTATTTCCCTCCTGGTTTGTTCAGCCGCATCGTGGCCGACAATAAAAAGATCAACGCGTTGCGGCAAGCCTAGAACCGTTTTCGCACGTTCGTTGTCCATCACAGAAACCACTTCGTAGCCATGAGATTTGAGCAAATTGGCTCTCTCCGCAAGTAGTCGTTCGTCGTAAGCGATCTGAAAAACCACGCGTTTGGTGTGGGCTATATTCGCGAGGGCAACGACCTGGCGGGTTGGCAGGTAGACTACGGAGCATTCGTTGGTTGTGGTTCCTGCGAGCTGTGCAAGCTTGCGGCGGGCGTTCTCCAGTCCGTGCACGGAGCCACGCCAAGCCAGGGAACCATCCTGGGTGCGCTCGAAGAGATCGTAATCCTTCTCCATCCGGGCAGTGCCGTCCTGTCGAAAACACCCAGCGGCGGAAGCCGTATGCTCGCAAAATGCAGGTTAGTTCGAGGCCCCCGCTGTGGTGGGGACTCATTGCAGGAATACTTACCTCTGGCTTATCCAAATGTCAAGACTCGCTTCGGAAAGCGTCGGAAAGCTCCGGAAACCTCGGAAACCGACGCGGCCATGTACGCGTGTACGCGCGGCAGCAGATTATGAATTCCTCGGCCCGTCTCAAATTGGTTTCCGGCCCCGGCCTTCGCCCCTCTCCGAGGAATTTTGAGTCATTTCGAGACCAATGGCGAATCTCCCGTCTGGCAATTGTTGACAGTAAACCACCCGACTTTGAGATTGAATTTCAGCAGTGCGGAAATGAACTTCTAGCATTCCTCCTGGTCGCAGCTTAGTCTTTGTTACGATGCGGGCACCCCGCATACTTATGTTTTCCGTGAATGTACCTTCAGGCAGGCTTGACCCATCGGAGAGACGGGCCGTTACTCCTACTGCTTTGAGTATGCGTTTTTCACTCCTCCCGGTCGGGACTTGCATACCGATCTTCCGCCCTTCTTTCCTTGGTCGGCGGAGTCCTCATACCCGGGGGCTGGACTGTTGGAGGCAAATCAGATTGAGGGCCAACGAAACGAAATTCTCCAATTGTTGCTAGCGACCTCCGCGCAGACTCGATTGCGAAGCAAACCGTAGCCTACAGCGCCACACACGTCCATTAGGAATTACCTGCAAAACATCGAGTAATGTACTTTTCTATGATGGATTTAGCAGATTTAGCCATTAAGTCACTAAAAGACCTAATAGCCGCTCGGGTGGTTTCCTAGGGGCACCTATCACCAAGCCCCCGTGAGGTCCCTTTGTGTTGGAGGCCATTTAGCCTACCCCTGCTCCAGTCCCACAGGAGTGTGTGATGTTCCCATTTAAAAAAAAGGAACTACAGCCGTTTTGCTTTGAGCATCTGAGCGAGATGATGCCCTATGGTGATAGCGCGAAGGCCGAAACTGCGGTCGCGTATGCCTGCTCGCAGTTGGACTGTCTTATTAACTACAACACTTCCTGCGGGTACTTCATCGCCACCAAGGAAGGGGACAGGGTTGAGCAAAGGACGATGCCGGGCATTCATTGTCCAAACGACGGGACGCCCATGTACCTCGCCGAGATTAACCCAGAACACAAAAGCTATCGGCTTTGGAAATGCCCGCAGTGCCGCAAGAGCGTCACGAATTTGGAGTCCATGCAAGCTAGGGGACAATCCGCCTAAAATATATCCGCTACGGCATCTTGCTCTCTATCCCGTTCGCTCGTCAGCATCGTGCGGATTGCGCGGGGCTTTGGAGATCACTCCTGCAAAACTGTTTGGACCGGGGCGGTGGTAGGCACGCCGAATAGATATTCCTTGGTCCGCGAATGGCGGTCCCTATCGCGGTCTTGGCCATCGAGCCTTCAACGTCCTGCGGGGCAGCGACGCGGGCTGCCAGGCGCGCATCTCCGAGAGCATTTGCTCCAATAGCTCGGCGGGTGGCCGCGATTGATTCTTGCGAATCACTTCTTCGAGCTTCCGGTCGCCGAAGGATTCTCCACTGGCATTCTGCGGCTCGACCAGTCCATCGGTGTACAGCAAAAGCCGGTCACCTGCACGGATCGCGCGAGCTCACGAACGGGACACTCGGGATCCGGGATGACTCCAAACAATAAGCCATTGCTTTCGATCCGCTCCAGCCTGCCCGCCTTCCCTGGAGCGCAGCAGCTGCGGATGCCCAGCCGCCGAATAGAAAGCCTTGCCATGCTCCGTATCAATCCACAAATAAGCCGCTGATACGTATTGCTCATGGAGTTGCTTGAACAGGATGCGGTTCAACCCACGCAATACTTCTCGCGGGTCATGGGCACGGGCCCACCGACTGCATCGCGACCTTGATCATCGAAGCAATCAAGGCCGCCGGCACACCTTGTCCGGTCACGTCCGCGCCAGGAACCCAATCCGCTTTCCATCCGCGGGAACGAATTCATAGAAATCACCAGCCACCGCGGTCATCGGCCGATAGGACATCGCAATCCGGAGGTTTTGGATTTCCAGAACGGCGGTGGGGGGGATGGAGAACTGCAACTGCCGGGCAACCTCCAGTTCCTTTTCAATCGACTGGCATCGAGCCCGGTTCTCGTCCAACACCTGTGCTTACATTGGCACGATTGGCGTTGAGCTAATGCCGCGGCGCTTGTAATCACCTGGAGGGAATCCTGAGCGGCATGAGCCGCGTGCCGGGTTGCTCCCATCTAAATTTTCTCTGAATTGGCAGTGTTCGCTGTTCCTGGTCCGGCTATTTCTGCTTACCGAACTGGGGCGACGGCGTCTACCGCAGGCAGGGGTGTGGCGCCGGGACACGGCGCACCGCCAGGTCGCAATTGCATGGGAGAGGATGGTGCGGTTATGCGCAGCATGTCGAAGTTTGTTCTGAGCTTGTTTGCGGGAATGGCGGGGTTGGGACTCCTGACCGGCAGCGCGGAAGCACAATTCAAGAACGGCAGCCAGCCGACAGAATTGGACATTCCGCGAGTCAGCCAGCGGGCCAGCGTGACGCAACGAATCGGGTTGACGGACATCACCATTACCTATCACCGGCCTGCGGTGGGAGGCCGGGAGATTTGGGGCAAAACGATTCCTTATGGGAAGGTGTGGCGTGCCGGAGCGAATGAAAACACGACAATTACGTTTACTGACGACGTGACTGTGGAAGGGAAGCCGCTGGCGGCGGGAAGCTATGGCTTGCACACGTTTCCCGACAAGGATCAGTGGACGATTATCTTCTCCAAGAATTCGACGTCGTGGGGCAGCTTCAGCTATGACGAGAAAGAAGATGCGCTGCGCGTGAGCGTGAAGCCGCATGCGGCAGAACCGTTTGAGACGCTGACGTATACGTTCGACGACGTCAAGCCGAATTCGGCCGTGGCGACGCTGCGGTGGGAGAAGCTGGCCGTGCCATTCCAGATTGGCGTGGACGTCAAGGCCGTCGTGTTGCGGAGCATCAAGAACGAGTTGCGCAGCGTGGGCGGCTTCACCTGGGCCGGCTATGACGAAGCGGCGAACTGGTGCCTGGACAACAATTATGAGCTTGCGCAGGCCCTGAAGTGGGAAAACACGTCGATTCAGAATGAGGAACGCTTTGAGAACTGGGAGACCAAGTCGCGCATTTACAACGCGATGGGCAAGAAAGAGGACGCCGACAAGGCGCTCGTGACGGCCTTGGAGAAAGCTAGCGCCGTGCAACTCTATGTTTATGCTCGGGGTCTGCAGAGACAAGGGAACGCAAAGCGGGCCTTCGAGCTGTATCCGCAGGTTCCCCAAAAGGATCCCAATCACTGGGTGAGCCACTTAGCGCTGGCGCGTGTCGATTCGAATAAAGGAGATTTCCCTGCTGCCACCAAGGAGTTGACGCAAGCCATCAGTGGAGCGCCGGACCAGACCAAGCCCTTCCTCGAGCCATTGCTGAAGCGGCTGGAAGCCAGGGACGACATCAACAAATAGGGCGCGTGATCCGAGCCGCTTCGTCCCGGGCAAACTTGCTCATTGTTGAGGTTTGGGTTGCGAGGACGCCTGTTGCGGCGGGCGCGGGCGGCTGGCGGGCGGAATGATGCCGTTCATCCGCAGGTACTCGACTATCTGACCGTAGTGATCCATGGAATGCCAGGCACCGATATTGGCAATGGCGAGACGGGTTGAGAGGAACGGGAGTACCGGCTTGGCCAGCGGCGTGACGGCGTTTTCGGAAGTGATCCCCGAAATGGCGCGGTGGCCGAGCGCGAAGGAATCCTTCAGGTACTGAACGATTTCGGCTTTGGTCTTCAACTCGGCAGGGCCGTTGGCATTTTGCTCGATGGATTTCGCGTCGATCGTCTCACCCATGAGCGGACCGAAAAAAAGGTGATTGGCGTAGCCGATGTGCTTCACCTCTTCGGCGAAAGTACGCACGCCCTTAAATTCTCCATTGGTGGGCGCGAAAGAATACTTGTCTTCGGGCATGGCCTCCGCGGCGGAGACGACCTCCTGCTCGACAATCCCGTAATGCATGTTAAGGATGGAGGCGACGGTGGGTGGTTGTTGCTGGTCCTTTGAGCCGCCCTGGGCGCGCAGGGTTGGGGCAGCGGCAAGCGCGCCCAGCAGGACGATGGATACGGCGGAGTTCTTCATCGGATTCTCCTTGTCTTGTGGAGCTGGTGCTCAGGATCTTACGCTTTCGCGGCGCGAGAAGTCATCTTCAAGTTTTACCGGCCGCTTCGACCACCCGCCCATCGATCGGCGCCCGGGCCAGAGAGGGCCGCGTGCTTGGGCTCGGCGACGGCGGCGAGGGCGGCTTCGATGACGTCGAGTCCTTCGTCGAATTGTTCGTCGGTGACGACGAGTGGAACGAGGATGCGGATGACGTTGTTAAACGTGCCGGCGGTGATGGTGATAAGGCCGTGCTCGTAGCAGTAGCGGGCGATTTGCTTGGTTTCCGTGTCGGCAGGCTCGCGCGTCGCGGCGTTGCGGACCAACTCGATGGCGCACATGCCGCCAAGGCCGCGCACGTCGCCGACGAGATCCCATTTCTTCTGCCACATGAAAGCGCGTTTTTCAAAACGTCCGCCGATCACCGCGGAGCGCGCCAGCAGGCCATCCTTCTCTATGGCTTCGATCACCGCGAGCGCCGCGGCACAAGACAAGGGGTGAGCACAAAACGTTCCGCCGAGGGCGCCGGGGCCGGGCGCGTCCATTATTTCGGCGCGGCCGGTGACGGCGGCGATGGGCATGCCGCCGCCGAGCGACTTGGCCATGGCGATCAAATCGGGCTCGATGCCGAAATGTTCGGAAGCGAACCACTTTCCGGTGCGTCCGAAGCCTGACTGTACTTCGTCGGCGATGAAAAGGATGCCGTGCTCGCGGCAAATCTTCTGCAGCAGCTTGAAGTAACCGGGCGGCGGAACGACAAAGCCGCCCTCGCCGAGAACGGGTTCGGCGAGGACCGCGGCGACCGATTCGGGAGCGACGGAACGTTTGAAGGCGTCTTCGAGATGGTGCGCAAAATCTTCGGCTGAGGTTCCCGCAGCGTGGCGGTAGGGATAGGCGTAGGGAATGCGATAGATGTCGCTGGCAAACGGCTGAAAGCCGGCTTTGTAGGGACGGGTTTTGCTGGTGAGGGACAGGGTGAGAAGCGTGCGGCCATGAAAAGCATCTTCAAAGCAGATGACCGCAGGACGCTTGGTGTAAGCGCGGGCGATTTTGATGGAGTTTTCGATGGCCTCCGCGCCGGAGTTGACCAGAATGGTTTTCTTCGCGAAATTGCCCGGTGCCAGCGCGTTCAGTTTTTCGGCCACGGCGACGTAGCCTTCGTAGGGAGTGACGGCAAAGCACAGATGCAAGTGCTTTTCGAGCTGCTCGCGGAGGGCGGAAACGACGCGGGGCGAACGGTGGCCGGCGTTGAGGCAGCCGATGCCGCCGGCAAAGTCGATGTAGAGATTGCCATCCACGTCTTCGATGACGGCTCCTTCAGCGCGCGCGGCGAAAACGGGCGTGGCGTTGGAAGGGCCGCGCGGGATGGCGGCTTCGCGGCGGGCCAGGAGGGCGCGGGAGTTGGGGCCGGGAATTTCCGTGCGGAGCTGGATGGTTTTCATGATGCCTCCCTTGGTGGCTTGCTAAACTCGGCGCTCTCAGCGATCCCGGCTGATCGCTGCAAGTTGCCGCGATCCTCGCCGCCGTCCGGAAAAGACCCAAGCGGACACGGGATGACCTTCCTTCGATGGATCGAGCGAGACGCGTACAAGAGAAATTCTCTTTGCCACCTCCCATATCAGTACCAGCCGATAGGGGTTTCGTCGAGATTGACGTAGACCTGCTTGGTCTCGAGATATTCTTCGAGGCCCCACGGGCCGAGTTCACGGCCAAAGCCGGACTGTTTGTAGCCGCCCCAGGGCGCTTCGACGTAAGTCGGTTGCATATGATTGACCCAGATGATGCCGGCGCGCAGCGACTTCACGACGCGAAAAGCTTTGTAAATGTCGCGGGTCCAAACAGCAGCAGCAAGGCCGTAGGGCGTGTCGTTGGCGATGCGGATGGCTTCGGCCTCGCCGTCGAAGGGGATGACGGAAGCGACCGGGCCAAAGATTTCTTCGCGAGCGATGCGCGCGGAGTTCTCGACGTCGTAGAAGATCGTGGGCTCGACGTAGTAGCCCCTTGCGAATTGCTTCGCGCGCCCGCCGCCGATGGCGACTTTGGCTTCTTTCTTGCCAACATCGAGATAGGAGCAGACACGATCGTATTGTTCTTTGCTGACGAGCGGGCCCATCTTGGTGTCGCGTTCGAGCGGGGCGCCAAGCTTGATGCGCTTGGCCTTCTCGGTCATGGCTTCGACAAACTTGGAATAAATCTTCTTTTCAACGAGGATGCGGCTTCCCGCAGAGCAAACTTCGCCCTGATTGATAAATACGCCGAACAGCGCGCCGTCCACGGCGGCTTCCCAGTCGGCGTCGGGGAAGAAAATGTTGGGCGACTTCCCGCCGAGTTCGAGGGTGACGCGTTTGAGCGAGTCCGCCGCGCTCTTCACGATGACTTTTCCGACAGCGGCGCTCCCGGTGAAGGCAATTTTGTCCACGTTGGGATGCGCGACGATGGAGGCGCCCGCCGTTTCGCCAAAACCGTTCACGATGTTGACCACGCCGGGCGGCAAGCCAGCTTCTTCGAACCAAACGGCGAACTCCAGCGCGGTGAGCGGCGTTTGTTCGGCGGGCTTGAGCACGCAGGTGCAGCCTGCGGCGATGGCGGGAGCAAGCTTCCAGGCGGCCATGAGCAGCGGGTAGTTCCAGGGAATGATTTGACCGGCGACGCCGACGGGCTCGCGCATGGTAAAGCTCAGAGCGTTGGCAGGAACCGGATTCACGCTGCCAGTGATTTTGTTGGCGAGGCCACCGTAATACTCGAAACAGGTTGCCACGTCGGCGATGTCATATTCCGCTTCGACAATGGGCTTGCCGGTGTTGCGGCATTCAAGCTCGGAGAGTTGCCGAGCGCTTTGGCGGATTTTTTCCGCTAGCTTGAAGAGGATGCGGCCGCGGTCCTGGGCGGTGGTAGTAGCCCAAGGCCCGGAGTCAAACGCGGCGCGGGCTGCCTTCGCGGCATTGTCGATGTCGGCGGCGTTTGAGGAAGGGACCTGGGCGATCACTTCTTCGGTCGAAGGATCGTAGACGGGAAAGGTTTCGCCCGACGCGCTACTGACCCACTGGCCACTTACGTAGTTCTGATAAGTGCGAACGCTGGTCTTGGCGATGGTGGACATGGCTACCTCCCAAAATCGGTTTCATTTCACACCGTGGTGGCCGCGGAAGCAAGTTTGCGCGCGGCCTTACGCCTACCGTAAATGAAAAAGAAAAAGCCGGCCAGGCCAATGAAGGCCAGAGTGCCGCCGAACATCCACAGTTCGTAAGAAAAGAGCGAAGTGATTTGCTGCGCTGGGAAAAACGCCAGGGCGATTCCCACAGAGGTGGTCAGGAAGCCGCTCAGGCCAGCAGCGATGAGAGTACCTTTGCCGTAGCGCCCGGGCGCGAAAGATTTCTGCGCCGCAATTATCAGCAAGGCGCCGAACATGTAGAGAAACGGGATCAACTGAAGTACCACGGCAAGCGACAAGAGCTTCTGAAAGGTTTCCTGCACGCCGGCGCCGGTGAAGCTGAAGTTGACGACGACCAAAATGAGGGAAACCGTTGCGTGCACGATGAGCGCGGCGTGGGGGGTGGAATATCTGGGATGAATCTTGCCGAGCCAGTCCGGCAGGTAGGAATCGAGGCCGGCGACAAAGGGAATGCGGGCCGAGCCGCCAAGCCAGGCCGAACCGATTCCGGCGATGGACAAACTGAGCATGAGCGCGAAGGGCGCGATGATCCAGCCGATGCCCACTCGCGCGGACATGTGGCTGACGGCTTGCACGATGCCCTGGAGAACGTTGATTTGATCTTTGCTGACAGCCACGAGCAAGGTCAGCGTCGTGCCCACGTAGAGCGCGCCGGAGAGAAGGCCGCCCAAGGCGACGGCTCCCGGAAGCGTTCTTCGCGGGTCTTCGATTTCGTCGCCCATGACGGAGGCGAGCTCGAGGCCAACAAGGCCAAAACAGATGACACCGAAGGAGTTCAGAACGAAGCGCGGGTTCGCGGGAATCCGGAAGTCCGCCGCAGTCAGGGAAGTGCCGAAGCGCAGCCCGACAATGACACCCAGGGCAATCAGCAGGACACCGGCGACAAAGGTGCCGAGGCCGCCGACGTTGTTGATCCATTTGCCAACGCCAAGGCCGACGATGTTGAGGACCACGAGAACGACGAGCAGCGCGAGCGAAGCTAAAAGGGCAAAGGCTTTGCTATCCGAGAGAGAAGCGTGAGCCGGGCCGAGGGAGAAGACAGAAACACCGACGAAATACAGCATGATGGTCGGCACATACATCATGTTGTTCGTCCAGTAGCACCAGCCGGAGAGAAAACCATGGAAGTCGCCAAAGACTTCCTTAGCCCAGAGGTAAACGCCGCCTTCGCCGGGATAACGGTGCGCGAGTTCGATGACGGCGATTCCCTGGGGCCAGAAAAAAAGGAGAAGGGAGATGCTCCAGAGCCAGACCGTCACCCCGCCGTTGGCGGCAATGGATGGGACCACATTCAGATTGAAAACGGCGACGACGAAAAGCAGGACGAGGTCCCGGCGGCCGAGCACGCGCTTGAGACGCGGAGCTTCGGTGGCTGCGACGGCGGCGTTTGGTATGACAACCTCGCTTCCCAATAGAGATTCCTCGCTTCACAGACTCCGCCCGGAAGGAAGAGCGCACAAAAAGAGGAGTGAGTCGGCTAGTGCCCACCCGCCCCGACCGACGCGCCGCGCTCCTGCTGCGCTTTGGCCAATGCGGGCGCGACCTCTTCGAAGACCGCAAGATGGTTGTCGATGTCCGCTTCCGTGTGCTGAACGGAAATCGTCCACTGCTCGTCCCACCAATACGGCTGCGCCAGAACGCCGCGATTGACCATGCCGAACCAGTAGTGCCGCCAGAGATCGACGTCGATTTTGGTCCAATCGCGATAGTTGCGAATTTCCTGCGGATAAAGCATCAGAGCCCCGTTGACGCCCGCGCTCGCGACGTAGGCTTGCAAGCGGGATTTCTTGATGATGGCGCGATAGCCTTCCGTGAGCTTCTTGCTGAGGATGCCGACGTGGGCGTAGTTTTCGCGCGTGAGGACTTCGCGAACCGTGGCGAGACCCGCCGCCATGGCTGCGCGGTTGTGTTGTAGGTGCCGCCGTGAAAGACTTTGTGCTGCGAGATGAGATCCATCACGGCACGGCTCGCTCCAAACGTGGCGAGCGGCAAACCGCCACCGATGGATTTGGCCAGGCAGATGATGTCCGGCTTGACACCAAAGAATTCGCTGGCGCCGCCCCAGGCGAGTTTCGCACCGGTTTTCACCTCGTCGAAAATGAGCAACGCACCGTTTTTGTCGCAAAGATCGCGCAATCCTTCGAGAAAACCAGGCTGTGGGAGGCACAGGCCAACATTCATGAGGATGGGCTCAAGAATGATGGCGGCAATCTGGCCCGGATTCTCCTTGAAGCGGCGCTCGACGCTCGCGAGATTGTTGAACGCGGCGACGACGACGTTGGCGAGAGAGGCTTGGGGAACGCCGGCGCCGCCGGGGACGCTCGTGGGAGCTTCGGGATCGCCGTAATCTTCTGCTTTGGGCTTCACACTGACGAGCACCGTATCGTGCAGACCGTGGTAGGAGCCTTCGAATTTGAGTATTTTGTCGCGGCCGGTAGCGGCGCGAGCGAGACGGCAGCCGTGCATGGTGACTTCCGTGCCGCTCGAGCCGAAACGCACCATCTCGACGGGATACCGTTTGCAGATCTCTTCGGCAAGTTCCCATTCCTGATCGTGAGGCATGCCAAAGGTGGTGCCGCGGTGCAGCTCCTGTTCGACCGCTTTGACCACTGCGGGATGGCAGTGGCCGGCCATCAGCGCGCCGAAACACAGGTTGTGGTCGATGTATTCGTTGCCGTCCAGGTCGTGGATCCGGCTGCCCTTGCCGTCCTTTACGAACAACGGATAGGGCTCGTAGTGGCGATAGTTACTGGCAACGCCGAGAGGAATGCGCTCGATGGCGCGCTTGTGCGCGGCGGCGGATTTGCGCGTGCGCTTTTCGTAGGTGGCAAGTTCCTTTTGTAGTGCGTCGTGCATAATGCTGCTCCGTGGATGGCAGGACTGTTCCCTGCGGTCAGTTTGAGACGGTGAAGCTATTATCTCATGCGTGCGGGGCACGGCCTCCGAGCCGCGCCTCCTGAATTCAACCGATTCCGGGGCCGGCCTTCTGGCGCGACGCGTCAGAAAACGAGCTTCAAAGCAAACTGGAACAGCCGGGGGTCGCGCACTTTCTGGGGCTGTCCAAAAGTAGAGCCCTGGTTCCCCGAATTGCCATCCGTCCCGTAAAACTGAGCATGATTGAAAATGTTAAAAATCTCCGTCCGGAATTCCAGATGCATTTTCTCGCCGACGGGAGTCTTCTTAAATACGCCAACATCCCAATTGTTGATCGGAGGATTGCAGCAAAGTGTGCGTGGCACGTTGCCGAAAGTTCCAAGCGGAATAGCAGTAGGATCTCCCGGACAGGTCGAAGTGTCGCAGTTGTCGAACAAGTTGGGGTCAAACACGAAACCGTCTGTCCGAGGATTGTGGGTCTTGAAAGGCCCGGTGAAGTTGGGCTTGCCCGGACACTCAAAGCCCAGAGTGCTTCCCTGCAGTTCTGTGTCATTGCAATTGTTGATCAAGATCGGGAAACCGCTCTGATAGGTATAAATGCCCGAAACCTCCCAGCCGTTCAGCACCTTGCCCAAAAATCCCTCCTTCTCGGGAATGGGCAAATCCCAGACGTAGTTGAAAACAAAGCGGTGCCGGGCGTCGAACAACGAAGGGCCGTAGGTGGCCCTGAAGTTCAAGGGATTCAAGATTTCCTCGAAGCTCGAGGCGTTGTCCAGGGACTTGCTGTAAGTATAAGAAGTCTGGAATTGCAGGCCATGGGAAAAGCGCTTCTCCAAGAGGGCTTGCAGTGAATTGTAGTTAGAATAGGCGACGGTATCTTCAGCGAAAATACTGTTGAAGACTTCGGTCCCATCGGCGGGACAACCGCTCGTGAGGGGATTGGGGTCGGTTGGGTTGCAGTTCGGGGACGAATAGGGACGCAAGCCGACCAGATTGATGGGAGTGCCAGCTCCGGGAGCACCGGTGATGGTGCACTGCGGCGCGGTTGTCTTGATCGGGCAGGGAATGTTTGGTCCGCCTGGCGTGGGGCCGCCGATATAGGGCATGTGTAGAACCTGGCCTGGGCCGAGATTGAATTGATACTGACTGTCCTCGGTGAAGGGTCCGCAACCTTGCCCTAAATTTGCAAGATCAAGGCAAGTTTGCGCATTGGCGGCGTTCTCATCATGAATAGCGAGGAGGCGGTGTCCCTGCGAGCCCACGTAGCCAACTTGCAGGAGGATTTCGCCGGGGAGCTCGCGCTTGACGGTCAAATTGTATTGAGCAGAGTACTGCGTGCGCAGAGTCTTTGGGAATTGGCCGAAGAGAAGAATGGGCCGATAAAGCGCCCAGTCCACGGGCTGGTTCCGAGGAGGGTTAAGGAAGGCGTTGGACACGTTGGGAAAGGTCGCGCCCTCTTGCGTCACGAATGGCGTGCTGAAGAGAGGATTGGTTATGCCGTTGCTGATGCCAAACGGCGGCTCCGCACTGAATTGTTCGAGCACGAGCTGCTCAATCGGGTTGTAGAACAATCCCCAACCCATACTGACGGTGGTCTTATTCGGGCCGCCCGTAAGTTTGGAGAGCGCTCCGTCCTTCCAGCCAGGACTCCAGTTCAAACCAAGGCGAGGAGCAAACGCTTTGTAATAGGTGCTGAAGAGACCGCCGGGGACACCTTTGTCTCCGGGAACGACGAGTCCAGTAGGGGTCGTCCCGGTATTTGCGCAGTTCGGTGTTACCCCCGTACCGTTGAACTGGGGAAGCGAACTAAAGCTAGAGTCGCTGGGAGCGGGGTATCCCGTCGAGAGATCACACGGAAAGATTGTAGAGCTCTGACCGGGATTGAAGCGCTGCACTTTCTTGCCGATGTCGGTGAGGGGCGTGTTCATTTCCCAGCGCAAGCCGTAGTTCAAAGAGACGTTGGGTTTGAATTTCCAGCTGTCCTGGGCAAACAGGTACAGGGAGGTGCTGCGGACGAGCTCCGTATTGGCGGATCCCTGCGAGTAAGAAACCGGCAGTCCAAGCAGATAGTTTGCAAAAGGATCGATGGCTCCAGTGTCGTTGTTGCCGCCCGGACCGAAGATATATTCGCCGTTGACGTTAAAGTACAGGTTTTGATCAAACTTCTGGTAGCGAACGTCGCCGCCGAACTTGAAGCTGTGGTTGCCCACGATCTTGCTGTAATTCTCGTTGAACTGAAAGGTGTTCCCCGTTTGTGGCAGTTGGCCCTCGAAATTGTTGCCAAAAAGACCAAGCGTGCCGTTCAAGGTGACGTACGGGACTCCCTCGAACTTGGGACCGAGTCCCGGATGAATGCCGCAGCCAAAGCCGGGACACACGGGAGTGTTGGGATCGGCCGCGGTGCCGAGGGGAGCACCGGTGGGGTCCACTAGGGGAGTATCGGAGGTTCCGCCAAAGCATTGAGCGGCCGGAACCACGCTTCCGCACGAGGCAGTGACCGCGTTAGTGACGGTGGGGGTGTAGAACTTGGGTTGGGCTTCGCGGAAATAAGTGAAACGGAATTCATTGACTGCCTTAGAACCAAGTGTCCAGGAGTGGCTGGCGTTCACTTGCTGGGCGTGAGTTATGATTTGCCCAGGAAAATTGCCAAGGGAACCGCCGGCCAACTGAAAGACGGCGAATGGATCGAGGGTATTGGCGTTATCGTAATAATAGTAGAACGACAGTTTCTGCGTATTGCTCAAATTGTGGTCCAGCCGTATTTGGAACTGGTCCCCGCGGTCTGTCGACCTGACCACATCCTGCGTCTCGGAATTGGCTCCTCCAGAACCCGGCAGGTAGCCCATCTTGATCAGACTCGAGGCCACCGGGTCAAAACATCCGACCGGGATGGTGGCCATGAGAGCTTGGGCGCCGGTCGTTGTCGGAAAGACGGAATCCCAAGGCTGTGGGGTGCCATTGATAACCGACGTCAGCGCGGTTTGCCCGCCAGGCGTGAGCTGGCTACCACAACGATTCTGGAGAATGGTGGCCACGGTCGGGTCATTCAGCGTGCCGGAGAAGACCATGGTGGAGGGATCCCCTGGGGGCGTTCCCGGTGCCGGCAGCGGAGTGGTGAAGGCACCTGCGAGGTCGCTTGCGGTGGGCACGGGCACCAACTGCGAGACGATGCCTCGCACGATACGCCGTCCCTCATAAGAACCGAAGATGAAGGTTTTGTCTTTCTTAATGGGCCCGCCGAGCGTGCCGCCGAACTGATTTTGCTTAAAAGGCGGTTTCGGCGTGGGCTGGAAGGTGAAACCGTGGGCGTTGAGCACATCGTTGCGCAGAAATTCGTAAACGCTGCCGTGAAGATCGTTGGTGCCGGATTTGGTGACAACGTTAATCACTGAACCGGAATTGCGACCGTACTCGGCGTCGAAGGTATTAGAGATAACCCGAAATTCTTCGACGCTGTCCGGTGAAGGCTGGACGGCAGGCAGGTTGGCAAAGAGGTCGTTGCTGTCGCCGCCGTTCACGGAATAGTTGTTGGAACGGCCGCGACCGCCGTTCACCGTAACGACGCCGGGCTTGTCGGACCCGTAGAAGAGATTGTTTCCAATCTGCGACTGCACGCCAGGCTGGAGTTGCAGGAGTTGGAAGACATCGCGCTGGTTCAACGGCAGCTGCGTTGCGGAGCGTTCGTTGACAATTGCACCGAGTTGCGTGGAGGTGGTATCAATCACGGGCGGCGCGCCAGTGACTTCCACCACGTCCGTGGAACCGCCAATTTGCAACACTACATCGACGCTGATAGCTTCGTTGAGGTTGAGGGGAACGCCTTTGCGCGCGTATTTCTTGAAACCCTGGCTCGCAAGGTCAACTTCATAGGAACCAACGGGCACTTCGAGGAAAATATATTCGCCATTAGCGCCGGTCTGCACGTCGCGTGTAGCGTGCGTGGCTTCGTTGATTAACGTGACGGTAGCGCCGACTACGGCGCCACCACTCGGATCGGTAACCGTGCCGCGAATGCGGCCGCCGGTGCTTTGCGCATGCGCAAACGGCGTAACCAAAGCAAGCAGGAGAATCGAAGTGGCGTTGAAAAAAATGCTAGCACGACACGACGAGAGAAATCCCAAGGACAGTCCCTTGCCTTTCATGATCTCGCCCCCTGCCACGAAGGCCCCCCCGACGATCGCATCTTCGTGGTTGCCCTTGCCCCTTAAACTCTACTATAATCCAGCAAACTTAGAGAAAGTTGGGTGCCGTGTCAAGCAGAAAGAATTTATCCACGCAGTCCGCCCAGCGTGACGGGAAGCGCCTCCTGCGCATCAGCGAAGTGGCGCGCCGCGTGGGCATTTCCTCTTCGGCTCTGCGCGCGTGGGAAGCGCTCGGACTGGTGTCCCCGCAGCGGACGCAAAGCCGCTACCGTTTGTACAACGAATCCGACGTACGCCTGCTGCGGAGAGCCATTTTTCTCCGCCGTGCCCGCGGCCTCAATCCGCCCGCGATCGCCCATGTCCTCAAGCGCCAGGGCGTGGTATCTCCGCCCGCCGAAGGCACGCTCGCTCCCGGGCAGCGTTTCCGCCGGCTGCGCGCCAAGCGGGGGCTTTCTCTCGCACAAGTTGCCAAAGCCACCGGCGTTTCCGTCGGATTTCTCAGCGCGCTCGAGCGAGGCCAGATGCGTTCGTCGGTAGCGACGCTCCGCCGCATCGCGCGCTTTTATGGAACCAATATTCTTTCGCTCTTCGAGGCTGCCGGCGACAATCCGCGCCTGGTGCGCCCTCGGGAAAGAAGTATTCTGGAAACCACGCCCGACGTCCGCATGGAACTGCTCGCTTGGGGCAACACGGCGATGGAGCCGCACCTGTTCCGCGTCAAGCCCGGCGGCGGAAGCGGCGAATCGTACACCCACGAAGGAGAGGAATTTCTACACGTGCTTCGCGGTGAGTTTGAAATTTGGCTAGACAAAAGCGAGCATTACCAGCTGAAGCGCGGCGACAGTTTGTATTTTGAAAGCTCCACGCCGCACCGTTGGAAGAATCCCGGGCGCAAAGAAGCGTGGGTGCTGTGGATTAATACGCCGCCGACATTCTGAAGAAGGAACCGCATTGAAAAACCACTACCTGGCGTTGAACTCCCGTGCGGTTCGCCTCACGTTACCGCTTACGGTGCTGTGTTTCGGAATCACCGGCAGCGCCAGAGCGCAGGGGCTCATCGTCGAGCCCGCCGACATCATCGTGATTCACGCTCGCGTGTACACGGAGAATCCGAAGCAGCCCTGGGCGCAGGCGGTCGCCATTCACGGAGCGAAAATTGTGGCCGTCGGCGACGATACGACGATCCAGAAAATCCGCGGCATGGGCACGAAAGTCATCAACGCCGGGGGAAAGCTGGTCCTACCTGGCTTCACCGATTGCCACATTCATTTTCTCGACGGATCGCTCAGTCTTGGCCGCGTGAACCTGGAGGGCGCAAAAGACGTTGCCGACATCCAGAAGAAACTGCGCCAGTACGCAGCGGAACATCCGGGCGAGGACTGGATTCTGGGTCGCGGCTGGAATTATGCGATGTTTGGTCCAGAGGCCTTGCCACGCAAGAAATATCTCGACGAGGTTTTCCCCAACCGGCCCGTTTTTCTGGAGGGTTACGACGGGCATACCTACTGGGCTAATTCGAAAGCCCTGGCGCTCGCGGGCATCATTGGCAAAACTCCGAATCCGCCGAACGGCATCATCGTGCGCGATGCCCAGACCGGAGAAGCTACGGGCGCTTTGAAAGAAGCGGCTCAGGATTTGGTCGCGAAGGTAGTGCCGAAGCCGACTCGCGCCGACAAGCTTCTGGCCTTGCGCGCCGGGATGAAATGGGCCAATGAAAATGGCCTCACGCGCGTCCACAGCGCCGGGGGCGATTTTGAAATTCTCGACCACTTCGACGAAATGCGCCATCGCGGCGACCTTAGCTTGCGGATGTACATCGCTTACTTCCTGAATCCTCCTGCCCTGCGGCGGGAGGACCTCGACGCCATCGAGGCGGCGCGCAAGAAATTCCATGACGACTGGATCGATGCCGGCGCGGTGAAATTCATGGTGGACGGCGTGGTGGAGTCGCACACGGCGGCCATGCTCGAACCCTACAGCGACGACCCTTCCTTGAAGGGCAAGCCCTTCTGGGAGCCAGCGAACTACAATGCCGCCGTTGCCGAGGTGGATAAGCGCGGTTTCCAGCTGTTTACGCATGCCATCGGGGATTATGGCGTTCGCATGGCGCTCGATGGCTACGAGAACGCGGACCAACACAATCACAAGCGGGACCGCCGCTCCCGCATCGAGCACATCGAAACCGTTGCGGCTGCGGACATTCCGCGCTTCGGGAAGCTCGGCGTTATCGCCAGCATGCAGCCGCTGCATTCTTATCCGGATGCCGATACCCTGGACGTTTGGGCGCGCAATGCCGGACCCGACCGCGCGTCGCGCGCCTGGGCGTGGAAAAGTATCGCCGACGCCGGCGGTCGCCTGGCGTTTGGCAGCGATTGGCCGGTGGTGACGCTGAATCCGTGGGAAGGGATGCAGACCGCGGTGACGCGGCAAACCGCGGAGGCCACGCCGGCAAACGGCTTCGTTCTCGAACAGCGGCTGACGGTCCCTCAAGCGGTCGAAGCCTACACGTTAGGGGCGGCGTTTGCGGGGCGACGCGAGAAAACCGAAGGGTCGCTCGAGGTTGGCAAACTCGGCGACCTGATTATCATTTCGCAGGACATTTTTAACATCAACCCGCATAAGATTGGAGCGACGAAGGTGCTCACCACCATCGTGGGCGGGCGGGTCGTTTATCAAGCGGATTCCAAGTAGCCGGAGGAGCGATGAAACCTCGCGCGATTCTTCTGGGGGCTGTGGCCATTGCTCTCGGGTGCGGGGGTTGTGGCAAAAGGGAAGAATCGCTGAGCTTGCTCGTTTGGGAAGGCTATGCGGATGAGTCTGCGGTGCACGACTTCGAGCAAAGCCATCACTGCAAGGTTTCTGCGTCCTACATGGGATCGAGCGATGAGCTGGTGGCCAAGCTGCGCGGCGGCAGCGCCTCGAATTATGACGTCATCTCGCCTTCGAGCGATGTTGCCGCGTCCATCGCGCGCGCGGGGTTGGCCGCGCCGCTAAACCTTTCAAAAATTCCTTCCTATTCGCAGCTCTCCAACAAACTTCGTGATTTGCCTTTAGTCAAACCCGGCGGCCAGGTCTACGGCGTGCCGTTCATGTGGGGGCCGAACCCGCTTCTTTACGACACGACGGTCTTTTCCAAGCCGCCCGACTCCTGGGCTGTCTTCTGGGATCCCCAATACAAGGGAAAGGTATCGGTTTGGGACGATCTGTCCAGCGTCTATATGGCCGCGCAGATTCTCGGCTACGACAAGCCCGACCCGGCCAAACTTTACAATCTGACCGACGAGCAACTCGCCGCGGTTAAGGAGAAGCTTCTCGAACTCAAACCCAACATTCGCAAAATATGGTCTACTGGCGGCGAGCTTACCAATCTTTTCGAGAATCATGAAATCGTTCTGGCCATGGGCTGGCCGCTGAACACCAACGACCTCCGCAAAGCGAATTTCCCGATTGGCGAGACTATTCCCAAGGAAAACACCACCGGGTGGATCGACCATTTGATGATTACTGCCGCCAGCACGCACAAGGAGCTTGCGCACGCCTTCCTCGAATACATGATCGAGGCCAAAACGCAAAAGCTGGTGACCGACCGGACGCATTACACGCCCGCGAATTCCGGCGCGGCGCAATTTCTCACACCGGATGAAATGACGAGCCTGCACCTCGACGACCCTGATGCCTATATGCAGAGAATCTACTTTTGGCAGGATGTTCCCCGCCGCGCGAAGTACAACGAGATTTGGAACGAGGTGAAAGCCGCGCAGTGAGCGCTTTTCCCGCCAATCCGCCCCAGGAACTTCCGGCCAAAAGCGCGGCGCTTCTGGAACTCCGCAATGTAGCCAAGCGCTTTGCCGCGGTAGATGTCCTGAAGAACATTTCTTTAAACATCGCTTCGGGAGAGTTTCTCACGCTCCTCGGCGAGAGCGGTTCGGGCAAAACAACTGTGCTTCGCTTGATCGCGGGATTCGAACAGCCTTCTTCCGGCGAAATCTGGATGAGCGGCGAGCGCCTGGACCTCCTCCCGCCTTACAAGCGTCGCGTGAACACCGTTTTCCAGAACTACGCGCTGTTTCCTCACCTCAGCGCGTGCGACAACGTCGCTTACGGACTGCGCGTCAAGAACACGCCAACCAGTGAACTTGCGGCGCGCGTCGAAGAGGCTCTCCGCATGGTGAAGATGCAGGGTTTTGCCGGCTCGCGCCCTGCGAGGTTGAGCGGCGGCCAGCAGCAGCGCATCGCCCTTGCGCGAGCCCTTGTCAATCGCCCGCGGCTGCTCTTGCTCGACGAGCCGCTTTCGGCGCTGGATGCGAATCTGCGCAAACAGATGCAGGGCGAGTTGAAATCGCTGCAGCGCGAAATCGGCGTCACGTTTCTCTTTGTCACGCATGACCAAGAAGAAGCCATGGCGCTTTCTGATCGCATCGCGCTCCTGCGCGATGGAGCGCTCGAACAGGTGGCGTCTCCCCGCGAGATTTATGCGCATCCCGCCACCGCCTACACTGCCGAGTTCATCGGTCAAACGAATTTGCTTCGCGGGGAAATTCGCGGTGGCATGGTCACGTGCGGTGCGCTGCGCTGGCCCTCGGACGAGGCCGATGGTGCGGTGATTTTTTCTCTTCGCCCGGAAGCGATTCGCATTTGTGCCGACGATAAGCGCCAGCCCAGCGAGGTACGCTTTCGTGCAGCGGTGCGCCAGCAATTCTACGGCGGTTCTAGCGAATTGCTGGAAGTGGATTGCGGCAACGGCCAAACGTTGCGCGTGCGTGTCCCGGTAGGCGGTCCGCTTGCCGGCGAACAGGACTTTGTCTTTTCGCTTTGCGACCCCACTCGCGTCGCGGAATAGAGGCTCACGACTTTCCCATGTACTCGCGCGCCTACAAAACGCTCGTTTCCCTCCCGCCGCTCGTCTGGGTTGGCACGTTCCTCTTGCTCCCCTACGCGCTCGTGTTTGCGCACAGCCTGTGGGCGGTGCGCGAAGGCGTGATGGTTCATGATTGGAATCTCGACAACTACAAAGCGCTCCTGACGAATCCGCTGTATGCCGTGGTGCTTTTCCGCACCATGCACATCGCAGCGTCCGTAACGCTTTGCGCGATCCTGCTTGGTTATCCGCTTGCGTACTATTTGGCTTTTCACGCGGGCGCGCGCAAGGAACTTCTCTACCAGCTAGTCATCGTGCCTCTTTGGGTCAGCTACCTTGTGCGCGGCTATGCTTGGAAAACCATTCTTGGCAGCGACGGCGTGTTGAATGGCTTCCTGCAATATCTGCACCTCACCCGCGAGCCGGTTGGCTACTTCCTTTACAGCCCTTTCGCCGTCGTGCTGATGCTCACGCACATCTACACCCCGTTTGTTTTTCTGCCCATCTATGCTGCTCTCGAACATGTTCCGCGGCCGCTCTTGGAGGCTTCACAGGATCTTGGCGCAAGCTCCGTTCAAACGTTCTGGCGCGTGATCCTGCCTCTCTCCATGCCCGGCCTGCTCGCCGGCGCGACGTTTGCGTTTGTTCTCTCGCTCGGCGACTTTCTTGCGCCGCTCCTGGTCGGCGGTCCTTCCGGCACCATGATCGCAAACGTGGTGCAAAGCCTCTTTGGCGCCGCTTTTGACTGGCCGCTCGGGGCGGCGATTTCCGTCGGGATTCTGGTCATCACCATTTCTCTACTGTGCCTCGGCGAGTTTCTGGAAAAGCGCTGGGCCTTCCAATGACGCGAAGCTCTACCGTGCGCCGCGCGCCGCTCCTGGCTCTGTATGCCACGTTTGTCTTCGCCTTCATTTATCTGCCCATCGTCGTGCTCGTCGTTTACTCCTTCAACCGCGATGGCGTCGGCGGTTTTCCTCCTCGTCATTTCACGCTGGGCTGGTACACCGTGCTTTTTGCCGACTCTTCCATCTGGAATTCCGTGCTCAACAGCTTGATCGTGGCCGCCGCGAGCGTCGCGCTTTCGCTGGGACTGGGTCTGCTCGCTGCTCTCGCTCTCGACCGCGCCGGCTTTCCGGGCAAGAGTTTGTTTCGCCGCCTGGTGCTCCTGCCTTTGATTCTTCCGGGCATCATCACGGGCCTTTCGTTGCTGATGTTCGCGGTTTTTTCGGGATTACACCCCAGCCTGGCGACCGTTTTCCTCGGTCACGCGACCGCGCTGATCTCCGTCGCCACCACCGAGCTCTTCGCCGGCCTGCAAAAACTGGACCGCGCGCAGGAAGAAGCTTCGCTCGACCTCGGCGCCACGCCTTGGCAAACGTTTTGGCGCATTACCCTTCCCAATCTCAAACTCTCGTTGATCGCCGCCGGGCTGCTCATCTTTACGCTTTCGATGGACGAAATTGCGGTGACGTTTTTCCTTATCGGACGCGACAATACCTTGCCCCTGGAAATCTGGGCTCGCCTCCGCCGCGGCATCACTCCGGAAATCAACGCAATCTCTACTCTCATTTTCGTCTCATCTGTCGCGCTTCTTGTCATTTGGTATCACCTGCGCGCCCGCAGCCTCGGCGCCCGATCGCCCGAGTTTCTCGAACAACTGGGAGAGACTTCATGAAGCAATCCGTAACGACGCGGCGAACTTCCATCTTGCTGACGTTTCTTCTGTCCTTGCTGATCGTGCCCGACGCAGCCGCCCAGTCCGTTCCCTTCGACATCGTTATCACCAATGGGCGCATTATCGACGGGACGGGCTCGCCCTGGTATTCGGGCGATATCGGCATTCGCGGAGGAAAGATCGCGGAGATCGGCAACCTTGCCGCCAGCACTCGCACGCGCACTATCGATGCGCACGGCCAGGTGGTTGCCCCCGGCTTCATTGACATGCTCGGCCAGTCGGAGCTGACGATTCTCGTCGATCCGCGCCTGCCGTCAAAAATCTATCAAGGCATCACCACCGAAATCACCGGCGAAGGCGAATCGGTCGCGCCGCTAAACGACGCGATTCGCCGTTCGGGCAAGAAACAATTCGACCTCCTCGGCATCCAACCCGACTGGCAAACGTTCCGCCAATACTTCGCGCGCCTGGAAAAGCAAGGCATCGGCATCAACGTCGCCGACTACGTTGGCGCTACCACCATCCGCCGTATGGTCCTCGGTGATGATGATGTTCAGCCCACCTCCGCACAACTCGAGCAGATGAAGCAGCTCGTTCGGCAAGCGATGCTTGATGGCGCCGTCGGCGTCTCCACTTCGCTCGAATATCCGCCTGCTCCCTATGCCAAAACCGATGAATTGATTGCGCTGGCTTCCGTAGCTTCGCGATTCGGCGGCATCTATGCCACGCACATGCGCAGCGAGAGCACCGCCATTTTGCAGTCACTCGACGAGGTGATTCGCATCGCCCGCGAGGCGCAAGTCCCCGTCGAAATCTGGCATTTCAAAGTGGCCGGCAAACCTTCCTGGGGCCACATGCCCGAAGCGGTCGCGAAAATCGATGCCGCCCGCGCCGCGGGCGTGGACATTGCCGCGGACAGTTACGCTTACACGGCTTGGGGCAATGGCCTTTCCGCTTTTATTCCACCCTGGGCGCACGACGGCGGTACGGCAAAGTTGCTCGCGCGATTGAAAGATCCTGCCGCTCGCGCGCACATCCGCAAAGACATGCTCACGCCTTCCGATGAGTGGGAAAACGAATGGCAGCAAATCCCCGGCCCGGAGTCCATCCTTATCGGCCAGGTGCAAAACCCGAAGCTCTTGCCGCTGCAGGGAAAAACCATCGTCGAGGTCGCCAAGCTCTGGAACAAAGACCCCATCGACACGATTTTCGACCTCTTGATCGAGGATGATGCTTTTGCGAGCGTGGCCGTTTCGGGCATGTCCGAACCTGATGTCGTGCTCGGGCTGCAACAGCCTTGGGTGTCCATCGACAACGATTCCTCGGGCGTTTCTCCGGCAGGAATCCTCGGCCGGGAGCACGCGCATCCCCGCGCCTACGGCACTTTCCCGCGCATCCTTCGCAAATACGTCCGCGAAGAGCACAAGCTCACGCTCGAAGACGCCATCCGCAAATTCTCCGCCCTTCCTTCCGAGCGCTTGCGCCTCGCAGGCCGCGGCGTGCTTCGCGTGGGCATGTGGGCCGATATCACCATCTTCGATCCCGCAACCATTCGCGACCTCGCGACGTTCGACCATCCCAATCAGCTCTCGCAAGGAATGGACTATGTGCTGGTCAACGGCGTTCCGGTCATCGATCAGGGCAAAATGACCGGAACGCGTCCCGGAAAAGTCCTTCGTGGACCCGGCTACGTTCCTTGATTCCGCGGCCCCGCCCGTTCGAGGAAGATCAGGCGCCGCTCAAGCGTCACGCACTCTTCGTGATGGCGGGCGCTATTTCTTCTGTAACTTACGCTCCGCGAGCCTTACGGCCGTCTCCAGCGCGTCCCTAGCTTTCACCTCTACATCGGGCCGGACGCCGGTCCCCGCCCAATCGGGTTCTCGGTAAGGATTGATCGCTCTGGCCTCAGGAATACCCATTCCGAAGTGATCGTCAAGGCGATGAAAGGTTCCCACATCACTAGCGCCTCCCGTCGTCTCTCCGACAACCGTGGCGCGCTTCAGCATTTTCAAGTCGTAGCTGAAGTGCTCGGCGCCGGAAAAAGTCCTGGCTGAGGTCAGCAGATACACCGGCTTATCCGCCAGCCGGCTTCCCGGAACCGGTGAGCGCGTCCAGGAGTCCGCCGTCGTATCTTGCCTCGGGTTGTACATATACTCGGGATGGTCGAAAAGATAGGCGGCGATCAGCGTGACCATACCGGGGTAACCGCCGCGGTTCTCCCGCAAATCAAAGATGATCGCATCCGCGTCGTTCAACGAGGCCATCGCTGCCGCTGCCGTCTGCTGGCAGAGGGACGGATCCGGAAACGAATCAAATTTCAGATAGCCGATATGGTGCGGCAGGATCTTGACCGGTTCGAAGGTGCAGTTTGCTTGTTCCATCGCCTTCCGGTAACGCGCCTCAAGTGCCGGTGTTGCGGTTGGCGCGAGCTCAGGCAAAGGGGCTTCGCTGTAAAGCAGCTCGAGGTGCCGGTCATGGCTCACATCTCGCATCTGTTGTGTCAGCAGCTCCGCAAAGGCTCTGCCGTCGGTCGCCGCGTTGTCATCGCCCTTTTTCTCGTGGCCCACCAGCGCATCTGCCATCTTTTGCGCGACAACCGGATCGATGTAGTGCTTTTTTAGATTGGCTACAGCTCCACGAATCACGCGTTCCCGCTCCGCTCGCTTGAGGTGCGCTCCCGCAAGTATGGCGTTGCTAGAACGCAGCAGTTGCCCGCTTTCCTCTTTGCGAGGCCGCAAAGCATCCGCCGGTGCGGGCCCGTTCGATGGGGCATCGTTCGGCTTGCTATTCTGCGGTCGGGAAGAGGTTGCGGCCATTTCTGGCTGCCGGCCGCTGGCAGCCGCGATTCCTCCTTCCTGGGAATCGCGGGCGGGCTCGGGTGGTCGCGGGCTGAAGGACGAGGAACGGTGATCGGCAGAGCTGCGGGCCGGACGGATGAGCGCGCTCAACGGCACGTGCTTTACGCCATGATTGAGGAGAAAGGAAAAGGCAATCGTCGCCGCCAAAGTCAGTACGCCGCCGAGGAACAATGTGCCGGCGCCGAGGGACTCGTCGGGCAGAATCAAAAGGGAAGGCACGCCTTCCGAACGCAGATGAGCCGCGTAGCTGGTGAGTTCGGGCTGGACACGGAAGTACGCTCGCGGGACGGACAACGCCAGATCGCCGAGCAGGTCAAGCCAGAGCCGGAGGCGCAAGAGAAACCCTTTTTCGTCGCGGCAGCGGTCGCGGACGAGTTGCAGGGCTTCCTCGCCATAGGCCTCGCGAAAACGCGAAGGAAACAGGCGGAGCAGCCAAGCGTAGATCTTCTCAGACATACTCCCCCCTTAAGATCTTTTTGGCCCGCGCGAGTCGCAGCAAATCCGCAAGTCTCTCGGCCTCCAATCGCGCCAGTTTGCGTCCTGCCGAGGTCAGCCGGTAATAGCGCCGCCGCTCGTGGCCGAGCTTTACGTCCTCGCGCGGTTCGGTTTCTTCGATCAGTTTGGCATCGACGAGGGTCTGGATGGAGCTGTAAAGCGTCCCTGGGCCCAGCCGCATGCGGCCGTGGGTCTGCTCGGCGACTTGTCGCATGATGCCGTAGCCATGCAAGTCTTCGCCGGCCAGGGCCAGCAGGATTTGGAAGGCAGCCGAGGGAAGCGGGATGAGTTTTCGCTTGGGCATAAACACTCGATCATCAATATATCGATAATCGACTCTACGCTGGTCGCCTGCGATTGGCAAGAGTGGTCCTTTGGTGGTCTTGCTTGCGATGTCTCGCCGCGCATAAATCATTCATAATAGCGGGCGCATCTGCTCGCTTTAGCCGCGAGGTTTTTCGGAGGAGCCATGGCCGATCGCCTGGAAGATTTTCAGAAATTTCGCTCCGACTTGAACGAGGAGATTCTCGGCTGCGGGCACTTGGGCATGAAGCGCTTTTTTGCGCTCGACCATCAGGCCTACCAGCCCGGTCCGCTCGGCACCAAGACCAAAGAGCTTCTCGGATTGGTTGCTTCGGCGGTGCTACGCTGCGATGACTGTATTACCTATCACCTGGTGCGCTGCGGCGAGGAAGGATGGAAGCGCGCGGAGGTCATTGACGCCCTGAACGTGGCTCTCATCGTCGGTGGTTCCATCACCGTCCCTCACGTCCGGCGCGCGTTCGCCCGCATGCGCGAAATCAAGGGTCTAAAAGCCTAAGTGCTCTTCTCTATAAATACGATAACGTATTATTTGCCGTTGGCAGCCTCCCCTGTTATGCTGTTGCTGGGACGGCGCCGATTTGCCTCGAAAAAGTCCATACGGAATCTTCCTCACGAGCCAAGAACGGAAGGAATTGGAGCGCCGCGCCAATAAATATACGTTACCATATTTTATGGTCGCCCGCGCCAAGATGATCCTCCTCGCTCACCAGGGCCTCGCCAATGATCAGATCGCCGACCGTCTCAGCACGCGACGCAAGATCGTCAGCCGCTGGCGAAAACGCTTCTTCGAAAAACGCTTGGCCGGCCTAGAAGACTGCCAACGCCCCGGCCGACCCCGGGTTTTCCCCCCCAGAGCTGGTCGTGCAGGTTAAAGCCATGGCCTGTGAATTTCCCAGCCGCTTTGGTGTGCCCCTTTCTCGCTGGAGCGTGACCGAACTGGGCTCCCAGGTCCGCGCTGTGGTCTGACCGCCTCCCTCAGTGACACCACCATCTGGCGATGGCTGAACGAGGATGCCATCCGCCCTTGGCAGCACCGCTGCTGGATCTTTCCGCGAGACCCACAGTTTGCGGCCAAGGCCGGACGCATTTTGGATTTGTACCAACGCCTCTGGAAGGGCCGTAAACTGAGCGCCAACGAGTTCGTCGTCTCGGCGGATGAAAAGACCAGCATTCAGGCGCGCTCCCGAAAAGCCAAATCTTTGCCCACGCAACCCGGTCAGCCCATGAAGATCGAGCACGAATACAAACGGCTGGGAGCGTGGGCCTATCTGGCCGCTCTGGACGTTCACCGTGCCAAACTCTTCGGCCGCTGCGAACCCAAGAATGGAATCGCGGCCTTTGACCGTCTTGTCGACCAAGTGATGAGACAGTGGCCCTATCGCCGGGCGCGTAGGGTTTTCTGGATCGTCGACAACGGCTCGGCGCATCGGGGTCCCCAGGCAGCCCGAAGGCTGCAAGCCAAATATTCCAACCTGGTGCTTGTTCATGGTCCCATTCACGCCAGTTGGCTCAACCAAATCGAAATCTACTTCTCGATCCTCCAGCGAAAGGTCTTAACGCCTAGCGACTTCCGATCGTTGCAGGAGCTAGCGCAACGCCTGCTCGCCTTCGAGCGCCACTACCAAACCATCGCCCAACCTTTCGAATGGCG
>Ga0137383_10000213_pt1 | contig 27036 bp, 27 predicted proteins | sample SagtaG_19_FD_104817 | JGI IMG/M metagenome (GOLD analysis project Ga0137383, IMG submission 104817) | Vadose zone soil microbial communities from Sagehorn Ranch, Mendocino, California, USA - Sage2_R_40_16 metaG | ecosystem: Environmental > Terrestrial > Soil > Vadose zone | place: USA... | reverse complement strand
GCGAATTCGCTATCGGCAGGATTCGGGCAGGGCAGTTGGAATTAGCAGACCCTCCGCCTTCAGCCAGGCAAACTCGTTGTCCCCGGCCATTGGAAGTGTGACGCCGGTGTGACGCAAAACCTGCCAACACTGACAAAGTTGACATCATTGACAGGTCTCGCCGGTTCCGATTCAATAACTTACGTGGCTGCAATGTGACCCGGCGAATTCGGCTTACAGGTCCGGCTGCTAATCTTTCTTTGCCGGTTCGTCAACGTCTAAACTGTTGGAAACATTCGATCATTCACTTCCGATTGTCCCTCAGGACATGCTGATTTCGGTACTCCCGTAAGCCCTGCTCGCCATTCGGATCGCATCACAATAAATTGAGCTATGCACTTTCTTGTCAAAGCGCGAACTCTGTTGATCGTATTGTTTGCTGCTGCCACTCCGCATGCCCAACAAACTCCTGAAAGGCGTGAGAATTCCGCGATGTTGGCTCCCCGAGCCCGCGGTGAAAATGACAACCGACACGCGACATCTTCGGTTTTAATGAGCTCGGACGATAGGCTATTAGTGGTGAGCGCGGCGCTTGGCCGCCAAGTGTCTCGTTCCAAGCCAGACTGCTCGCATCTGGTGCACGAGATCTATAGCCGCGCAGGATTTCCATATCGTTATTCCAGCTCCTCCGATCTTTATTCCGGAATTAATGAGTTTCAACGGGTAACGACCCCGCAAGTTGCCGACCTGATTGTCTGGCCAGGACACGTGGGAATCATAGTTAGCCCGGCTCAGCACTCTTTCTACAGTTCACTGCGCTCGGGGGTAGGAGTGGATTTCTACGATTCGTCGTATTGGAGAGGACGGGGGAGACCGCGATTTTATCGCTATGTAAAACGTACGCTGATGGCAGAGTCGTCGAATCGAGACCAAAGCGTGGAAGACATCGGAGCCGAAGAAAAATCCGACTCCTCAACGGTTCTTGAGACCGCGAACTTTTCGATCATGGACACACTGGCAGTGGACTCTATGCGTCTGAGTCCGGAGCAGATTCGTAATGCGTTTCTCAAACTGTCCAACGACTATGGGGATTCTCTCCGCACACAGGATTTATCAAAGCTGCGGGTGCCCCTGGTAGTGTTCGACCAGATCAAAGTGGAGCGGCTAAAAGTTAAAGGCAAAAAAGGAACAGTCGATATCCGTATCGATGGGCCGTTAACGTTTTCCGACGGCCAGCTCGATCAGAAGAATCGCCACGACCGGCAACGCTGGACAATTAACAACCACGACCAAACAACTTGGCAGTTGGATTTGCCGAAGGCCGTCATTTACATATCTCGCGACGATGCCGCGCGGTTGTTCGCGCAACAACTCGCCAGAATTACAGACGGTACTCACGATGAAAGCCCTGGTTTGAAACTGGAAAAAGCAGAGTTGGCACGAACCTTGGATGTCCTTCTCGCGGAATAGATCACGAAACGCGAATTTTTGCTTCAGAGCAGTTGCAGGAGAACGTCCCGCATCCTGCTCTCTATTGAAGGGTCTAGCTTTCCTCCGCCTTGCGTAACATAAAACACGTCGATCGCCGATTGACCCTGCGTATCGATGATTGCTACCTCGATGTTGCAGCCCAGCCCAGCAAGATTGGAACTGATGTCGTACAGCAGCCCGGGACGATCCTGCGCTGTAATTTCGATAAGGGTGCTGTGGGAGGAACTCTCGTCGTCGATGCGAACGCTAGGTTGAATTTTCACCTTGGGGATTTTGGTAGCCGGCTTGAATTTCGTTTCCATCGTTTCCCTGACGTCACTTTCACCGGAGAGGCTATCTTCCAGACTTCGTTTCAGACGTGCCTTTTCAGTCGGGTTCATGTCCAGGGTTCGGAAAAGATCGACAAAGCGAAACGTATCCAGCACGGTTCCAGCTTTATTGGCAAACGCTTCCGCTTTCAGGATATTCATGCCCCAGGAGGAAAGCGTGCCCGCTACCCGGGCGAAAAGCGAAGGACGATCCACGGTCAGCAAAATAACCTGGTAGTAGCCATTCTGTTTCAGAAGGTCAACCTGAGGTTCCACACCGTCCCAGTGCTGATGCATTCGGAAGTGAGAGACGATTTCGTCCGGAGTATGCGTCAGCAGATAACGCTTGGGGAATCCTTCGAGGAATGAGATCAGTTGTCTGGAGTCGACGTCTGGCGACGCGGCCGAAACAATCCGCTTAATGTGATCTTCGTTCGAGGTCTGCGCATCCACCCGCTGGTCGTCTACGGTTCGGCTCAGATAGTTGGAAGAGGCGGCGTAGAGCTGCCAGATTATTTCCGCTTTCCACGGAGTGAGAGCTTCTGGATTCACGGCCTTGATATCGGCATAGGTTAGTAAAGTGAGCATCTTCAGCCGTTCTGTGGTGCCTACCGAATCGCAAAATTCCTGCACGACCTTAGGATCGAAGATGTCGCGCCCTGTCATTGTTGCCGACATTCGAAGATGACTTCCAATCAGGAAGCGCACTGTGTCTTGATCGTCTATTTCCAGGCGAAGGCGCTGGAATATCTTGTCCGCGGCCTGGAGACTTCCTTCGATGTGATTCGGCGTCTCGACGCCTTTGCCGACATCGTGTAAGAGAAGAGCCAAAAACAGGAGGTCGGGCTTTTCGATTCCATCCAGAACGTCCCGGAAGCGCCGCTGCAGGTCGTCGCCAGGGGCGCGAAGCGCGTGCAGATTTTCGATGGCGACAAAGGAATGCTCATCCACAGTGTAGCGATGGTAATAGTCCCGTATGACCAGCGAATCGATGGCTCCGAATTCTGAAAAGAAGAGGACCAGCAAGCCCGTCCGGTGCATGGCGCGCAGAGCTGCACCGGCATGAGGCAATATCAATATTCGGCGTAATTGTGCCCACAGTTCCGAATGTTGATTTGCCCTCTGCTGCATGCTAGGAATTGCAGCCTCGACGCATCGCTCAGTTTCAGCACTTAGTTTCAGTCCGTGCCGAGCGACAAATTCAAAAAGACTGAAGACCACGGCTGGGTCTTCCACCGAGGAGCGCTGCCGTAAGAAAATTCGGCTATCCACCACCGAAAAATCAGCATTGGAGAGCCGCGACTTTCTGTTTTCAAGAAACCTGTACAGGCCCGAGCGTGCCTGAGGCACTTCATCCAGCAGAACCGTAAGCCGGTAAAGCGCGCGAGCGTGCCGGAAGTAACCTCGCATCCACTCGCTCGGACTAATTCGCGTCGCTGTCGCAGAACCGATTCCAGCCGCGGCGGCCTCAGATTGGAGCTCGTACGTAAGCCCGTTGAGGTCTCGCCCTTGCCGATAATGCAAGAAACATCGCACGGCCGAAAGGAAATCCAGAGCTGTGCCGCAATCTTCGCGTAGCGTTGCTGGTAGAACATTCTCTGCTTTGGGCCAGACACGCGTTTCTCAAGTTCTGAAATCAGCGTAAGCCAGTACGCAACCTGATAGTCGCGCAACCCGCCTGGGCAATCTTTTATGTTTGGTTCCAAGTGAAAAATCGTCTGCCCGTATTTTTGGTGCCTCGCCCGCGTCAGATCGGCGAGCCTCTGCATCAATTCGGTGGCATCCCGGGCCACCATCTTCGGAATGATCTGTTCCCGAAGTTGCTCAAACAGATCCTTGTCACCGCAGATGTACCGGCAATCGAGAAGCGAGATATTAAACTCCACGTTGTCACGATGAAGCTTGCCGCAATCAGCCAAGGTTCGCGTAGTTGGGCTGACGCGGAGGTGCAAATCCCAAAGATCCTGACAAAGCTTGCGGATCTGCTTCTGCGCCTGTTCGTCCGGCGATGTTGGAGACAAGAATAAGAGGTCGACATCGGAACACGGAAATAATGTTTGGCGCCCGTAACCTCCCAGGGCCACCACGCAAACGTTTCCCAACTCTTCCGAGCTCTCTATAGCGGAGTCCCACAACTGCGTTGTGACCTTGTCGACCAGATCCGAACGCTCGCGAACAGCGGCTTGGCCATTGTGCGAATCTTCAAATCTAGCCCGGATCTTCTCGGACTCGGTTTTGAAAAAGTCCTGCGTTGTAAAAGTGACAGCCGTGAATGACATACGATTTCAGTCTTGTTGCGAGTATGAAATAAAACGGATAAGCCGAGCATCCAGTGAATGCGGAGCAGAGAACTTGGGATCTAGAGCGCGCTCACTCCTCGCTCTTGGTTTCGAATGCGGATCGCTTCGTCAATCTTTGATAAGAAAATCTTGCCGTCGCCGATCTGGCCGGTGCGCGCGGCATTCACGATCGCTTCTACTGCTCTCTCCACCATGTCGTCAGCCAATACCATTTCCAGCTTGATCTTGGGAATCAGATCCACCGTATACTCTCGTCCACGATAAAACTCCGTATGTCCTTTCTGCCTTCCGTGACCTCGAGCCTCGAGCACGGTCATCCCTTCCGCACCAATCTCGTGAAGTGCGGTTTTCACCGCTTCCAATTTCGACGTCTGAATCACAGCTTCAATTTTTGTCATCGTGTTCCGTCTGAAGAATAGAGCTCGTCGCCAATAATGCCGCTGCTCCGTCGTCCCGCCTTAAGCTGACACTTCGAAGTTGTAGCCTTCTTCTCCGTGCTGCGACAGATCCAGGCCTTGAATCTCGTGACCTTCCGTAACCCGCAATCCGATCGCTAAGTCGACAACTTTCAATATAATCAGTGTTCCCACTGCGGCTAGAATCCAGCCGATCACCACACCCACCAACTGATTAAGCAACTGACCGGCGTTTCCATCAAGGATGCCCAGCCCCATGGCATTCCCTCGCGCGTCCTTGAAAATAGGATTGATTGCGCGCGACGCGAATACCCCTGTGAGGATGGCCCCAATGGTTCCACCTACACCATGAACCCCGAAAGCATCCAGGGAATCGTCGTAGCCGAATCTGGACTTTACCTGCGCGACCATCAGGTAACACACCACTCCGGCGATCAAGCCGATCGCAAGAGCAGACATGGGACTGACAAATCCCGCCGCCGGCGTGATGGCCACGAGTCCAGCCACGGCTCCAGAAATAGTACCGAGGGTGCTGGGCTTGCCATTTCTGATCCACTCCGCTGATCCCCAACCCAGGGCAGCTGCCGCCGCTCCGAAATGCGTAGCTACAAAAGCGCTCGTTGCCAGTGGACTTGCGGCCAGTGCGCTTCCGGCGTTGAATCCGAACCATCCCACCCAAAGCAAACAGGCCCCTATAAAACTCAATACCACACTGTGCGGCGGCATGGGCTCTCGCGGATAACCGACGCGTTTTCCCAAATACAGGGCACACACCAGCGCAGACACTCCAGACGTCACGTGGACCACGGTTCCTCCGGCAAAATCGAGTGTCGGGAACCGTCCGCCCAAAGCCGCGTTCAGCAGACCCTCCTTTCCCCAGACCATGTGGGCCATCGGGTCATACACTACGATCGACCAAAAAATCATGAAGAGAACCATGGCACTGAACTTCATCCGCTCGGCGAATGCTCCAGTGATCAACGCAGGGGTGATGATGGCAAACATTAACTGGTACACCATGAAGGTCTGTTGCGGAATGGTGGCGGAATAAGCTGCATCCGGCTGGACGCCCACACCTCGCAAGAAGATATGGTCGAATGCGCCAATGAAGCTGTTGCCTGATCCAAACGAGAGACTGTAACCAATCAGCGCCCAGAGGATTGTGACGATCGCCATTAAGGCAAAGCTCTGCATCATGGTGGCCAGCACATTTTTCTTGCGTACAAGCCCGCCATAGAAAAGAGCCAAGCCCGGGCCAGTCATCAACAGTACGAGCGCGGAACTCACTAGCATCCATGAGTTATCTGCCGAACTTTTGGCCTCGGTGACAGCTTGCTCAAGTCGGGCGATGCGTTCCGTTTGACTCTCAACTGTGGCCGGCGTCAGCCTTGAAGACGTCTGAGAGAAAGCAGAATAAACCGCAGTCCAAAGGAACAGCCAAGTTAGAAGTGCCTTGAGGCCCCGTGTGTCTGCGAACAATTCGTCTTGCTCCTTTGGCTCAGGAGGTCGAATAAACCCGCGCCCGCGCAATATACTAACGATTCACCGTTATCTGCCGTGATGAAACGGTAAAAGGCGCTGCAAGACCGTTACTTTAACCAGCCACTCAAACTTGGGGAAATTGAATCTATTTATGACTCCTATCAGGAAAGGTTATGGGACACAATACCGCGCGTGCCCAACCAGCACACATCAGCTCGCGGATTTTAGTGTCCGTCCCGCTCAAGACAGCCGAACAACTACAATGCAGCGACTCCACGTTCCTGATTTCGAATACGGATCGCCTCCTCCACTTTATAGAGAAAGATCTTGCCATCTCCGATCTTTCCACTACCGGCGGTCTGCACAATGGCGTCTACTACGGCGTCCACCAGGTTGTCCGCCAACACCACTTCCAGCTTGATTTTTGGTAAAAGGTCAACACTGTATTCCCGGCCCCGATAATTCTCCGTGTGACCTTTCTGGCGACCGTGCCCGCGTACATCGGATATGGTCATGCCTTCCACGCCAAGTTCGGAAAGCACTTCCTTCACGGTTTCAAATCTGGATGGCTGAATAATCGCTTCAAGTTTGGTCATCTTGTCCTTTCCCTCGAAGTCGCACGACTTCTTAACAGGAAATACCGGCTGTAAAAATCCTCGGATTGGTTCACGAGATCTTCGTCTCCATGGCCACCCGCTGCAACGCCTTAGCTGCTGCCAAGCTCGGTGATGATTCGGCGGCGCGGGGTTGCGCCGTCACACCTGCGGGTGAAGCTAGAGCTGAGATGACATATTCCGGATACGCCGAAATGCCATGCTCGTGAAGATCCAATCCATAGACCTCGCCTTCGGCTGAAACGCGTAGCGTTCCGGTTAAATTGACCAGATACATCACTGCCATGGCCACCGAAAACGTAGCGGACGTTACAATCAAACTGCCGATCGCCTGAGCAATCAACACTTGTGTGCCGCCACCGTAGAAGAGTCCGGTCAGCGGAGCGGAGTTGTCCGGTGCGACCGGTCCGGTCGCACCATATTTGCCGCAAGCAAACAAGCCTAGCGACAATGTGCCCCAGATGCCGCATATGCCGTGCACCGGCACAGCACCGATCGGATCGTCAATACGGAGCCATTCCAGCAATTCGACGCCTGCCACCACAATCACTCCAGCAACACCCCCAAGCAGGATGGCGCCGGTCGGACTAACCCAGTAACAAGGACAAGTGATCGCAACCAATCCGGCTAAGAATCCATTTACCGTGAAGCTCACGTCCCATTTCTTGTTCGGGATGTAAGCGTAGATCATCGCGGTCAAGCCGGCTCCGCACGCCGCCAGCGTGGTGTTGGTGGCAACCCGCCCGATGCCTTCGAAGTCCATCGCGGAAAGCGTGCTGCCAGGATTGAATCCATACCATCCGAACCAGAGAAGGAGACCGCCGCTGGCTGCGATCGTTAGATCATGGGGCATCATGGGACCGCCACCATCGCGCTTGAACTTCCGGCCCAGTCGCGGACCTAGAACGATCGCGCCTGCCAGCGCAATGAAGCCGCCAATGGTATGCACGACGGTGGAACCCGCGAAATCGTGGAAGCCCATTCCCAGCGAAGAGAAGAAATGGCCGGTGCTGCCCATCGCAGCCAGGAAGCCATCTGGACCCCAAGCCCAGTGACCGACGATGGGGTAGATGAATCCCGACACCGCAACGCTATAGAGCAGATCTCCGACAAAACCAGTGCGACCGATCATCGCGCCCGAAGTGATGGTCGAGCAGGTGTCGGCAAAAGCAAATTGGAATAGCCAGAATGCGAGGAATGCTACTCCGGTGCTTTCATAAGTAGCAGGCACATCTTTGAGGAAAAACCAGTGATAGCCGATGAAGCCGTTGCCGTGGCTGAACATGAACGCGAAACCAAAGGCGAAGAAAAGTAAACCGCAAAGGCAGGTGTCCACGATGCATTCCATCAGGACATTTACAGTCTCGCGTGATCGGCAGAACCCGGCTTCCAGCATGGTAAAGCCAACCTGCATTCCAAACACCAGGAAGGCAGCCACTAAAGTCCAGACTGTGTTGAGCGGATTGACCACGTCCGCGGCTTTAACTTCTACATCCGCAGCAAGGACCCGCCCGAAGAAAAGACTGGTGATTACAGTGATGATGAGCAGTACCAAACCTATGCCCATAGCTTTGCCGGCAAACAGGAGCTTCCCATACCGACGCCATTCAGGATCACCCAAACGAGTTTTCAGGCGAGTCAACTTCTCCGCCATTGGTAGCTTCCTTCCTTTTTGCAGCCTGGCAAACATAGATCGCTCCTTAATCAGAGTTAATTGATTTTGTTCAAGCTTCGTGCACTGTCGGGTCCGACAAATATCCGTTCAATGTAGGCAATAGTTGCAAAATCTTTGGTTCGGGCGCGGCTTGGGTACTGGTCCCAGGGGTAATTTGGTTTTGAACCCAAGCCGATCGCCCCCATGAGAGCAGCACAAGTTTCGGCGCTGCCCGCATCTCGTGTTAGGATTCGCAACTGTTCGAAATTCCCGGTTGCGACCATAGATTCACCATGCAGATCCATATGTAAGACTTTCACCTTACCTTGCCTCGCGACTGTCGAACATGAATACAACTCCCGCGGTCATGGTGTTCTGAGCTGTAACGGGCAACCCATTCCCTTTCACGAATGTCGGCAGATTTGACATATCGCGCCGGAACTCGAGACGGCTCATGATGTGGCTTGCGATCATGCGCTGAAAGGTCCCCGTGATGCCGTTGAAGTGCTGCGGCGTTCCGGTAGTAAATCCGTCGTGATCGTCGTAATACTCGTACCGGCTCACAACCGTGTATTTGTCATTGAGGGCGTACTTGACGTAAGCCGCAACTCCGGTCCAAAAGACAGGTTTCGGACCGAAGATCAGAGTCGGAGACGTAGCCAGAATGGGATGATCGCCCCGGCCATAGTCGCCGTTGACGGTGAACGAAAGCTTGCTCGTCGGCGAATAGGTGATCACGGTGTCCCAAAGTTGCCGCCAATTGGAGTTGTCGTTAGTCTGCTCCGGACCAGCCATGTAGTTTTGAATGAAGCCGACCTTCTTCGTGGGATTCCATCCAAAACTTGCTCCATAAGTCTTCCCTGTGTTGTTCTCCACGATGTTGTTCCAACCATTGACCACGAAACCGGTGACTGAATACTTGTCGTTGAATGCATACTTCGCACGCAAGCCATAATGGAAATAGGGAATGGCATACGAGAAAAGCAGGCCGCGTGAGTAGTTCCAATCGTCCTTAGTCTCGATCACTTCGGCGCCATGCGGAGTGACAAATTTGCCGGCGTCGATCTGCAAACCTTTGCCAACAGGCGCAAGGTAGGAGAAATAGGCTTCCTTTAGATACTGATCAAAACCCAACCCGCCGGGATCACTTCCGTTGACGGCGTTGATGGCTTGCCCAAACCCCAGTGCGATGTGATATCCCGTCCTGCTGTTCGCGGGATCCGGAGTTTTGTCCACTACTAGCTCGACGAGATTCAGCGCGAATTGATTCGAGGCAACGTCGAAGCTGCGGAATCCGTTTGTCCGCGAAGAAGGTTGGTTAGAGTTGTAGTTGTAATAGGTATCCACGAACCCGCTCACCGAAGTGGGACCCAGGAGGCTCGCAATTGACATCGCAGGTGTCGGCGAAGTAGTCGCGGGCGCGGTGGTTACGAGGTTCGACTGCGGAACCTCGGTTGGAGTCGGAGTTTTGGTGTTCGAGGCCATGCTGTCGTTTTGCTTCAGTGCAGCAAGCTCGCTGCGAAGATCGCTAACTTGTTTTTCAAGTTCCTGCATTCGTTGCGAAATTTCCGATGGAGCGGGTTCAATTGCCGACGACTGATTCTGAGCCCTGCATAGCGGAGGCGGTACAAATGCGACACAGAATCCCAACACGGCCACGATTATCCAGGAAGCACGATTCATTTTGACTGCTCGCTTTCTCCCCTGGGCCGCACGGTCATCTCATCTACGACTTCATGACCTCGTGACCAGTGAGCGCACACTACAGGTCGCGCTCTGTGAGAGTCCAATACATAATTCTTCTCACTTGCATCACAAATATTTTGAAAACTTAAATTTATGGAGAAGATAAGCCGCCTTTATGGGCGGGTCGCGATGGATGAGGAAATCGGCGCACTTCCGCGTGTGATTTACCGGGACTCTTAGAGCTGTCTTTGGAGTCTCACAAGTCGCGGCGCTCTAGAAGTAACTTAGAGGGGGTGGACTATAATCTGTGGCTAGGCAGTTTGCCCTCCCGATCAATATTGGCTGCCATATCCAAAACAATGAGGAGAGATACATGTCAGCACCAAGCCGTCGCCCGGAGATTCGCCGCCGTCGCACGCGCAACGAAAAAATTGTTAAGCTGAGAAAGCGTCACGCCGCTGCTACGACTGAAGCGGAGCGCACGCGCATCTCGGGAAAGTTGCAACGGATGGCTGTCAACTCTCCTGGGCAGTCGCTACTGAAAAAAAACTGAGCCCTGAAGCAATTCTGACCGGTCAAAGGCCGCGGGCGAGGGCCCGCGCCACACGGCGATTGGTTAGGTGTTGGCTACTTTCGGCAGCGATTCCTCATCGTTGCGTGATCGCACTTTTTCGCTTCGCTGCCCTATCACGTTCTCGTATACGTTAAGAATTTCCCGCGCGGAAGCGTCCCAGGAGAATTTTTTGGCTTGGTCGTAACCTCGTTGCTTCATCCTCTCGCGCAATGTCTGGTCGAGCAATACGCGATGTAGTGCGCGCATGATTTCGAAAACATTTTCAGGATTGACCAGCACCGCCGCGTTGCCCACAACCTCTGGGAGGGAGGAGGTGTTTGATGTCAGTACCGGAGTGCCGTGCGCCATGGCCTCCAGCGGAGGCAGACCAAATCCCTCATACAGAGACGGGAAGACGAAAGTCTTGGCCGAGTCGTAGAAAATGCGAAGTACTTCAATAGGAACAAATCCCATGAAGCGCACATCGTTCTGCACTCCGCCTCGGATGACGGTGCGACGTAGATCGGGATGCTTCGAGAGCTCGTCCCCAATAATGATCAGCTTGAGATCGGGATATTTGCTTTCCTTATCGAGTTCAGCCTTCAGAGCCGAAAAGGCTTCGATGATTCGAACCACGTTCTTATGGGGACTAATTCGCCCGGCATACAGGATGAAAGGGTAGTTTACGAGGTACCGCTCGGCCAGAAATTGGCGATCGCTGTCGTTTGTATGTCCACGCAAAAAGCGTTCGTCAATGGCGTTGTAAACAACTTCGATCCGCGACGCCGGAATACCGAATAGCTTCTCGATTTCCCCCTTAGTGAATCTGGAAACTGCGAAGATCCGAGCCGCACCTCTGAGCATCCTGCGTGTAAGTTGAAAATGCAGAAAGCGCCGCAGCCCGGAGTGGCCGTGGGCGCGGTACATGTGTTCGAGCACATCGTGCACCGTCATCACATACGGGCAGGGCAGGGCTCTGGGCAACCAGAACAGATGGGGAATGTGAACCAGATCGCAACTCAGATTTCTGAGAATGCTGCGGAATGCCAATGACCCCTTTACCGTCGTGTCGCCATCAAGCAGCGGAACAGACTGGAAATTTGACGGCAGCGGGCCGATCTCTGCCATCTTTTGCGGAGGACCCATAAGGAAATACTGATTATGTTGATCCAGCCGGCCTAGGGCGCGCACCACATTGCGCGTGTAAGTGCCCACTCCAAACTCGGTCATCCTCCGGATATCGATGGCGACTTTCACGAAAAGATTTTAAGCGGCTAACGTCCTTCAGTCTTAGGCGCGGACTTCCGCCTGCGCCTTGGCCCTTCGCTCGGCATATAAGGGAAAAGCTTCTGCCATCTCCACTACCCGGTTGCGAATTTTCCGCAGGACCGTCCCGTCGTTGCGCTGATGCAATGTCTCAGAGATCCACCGCCCGATCTGGCGCATCTCCGGTTCCTTCATACCACGTGTGGTGAGCGCCGGCGTGCCGATGCGGATACCGCTGGGCTTCATGGGAGGATTGGTGTCGAATGGAATCGCATTCTTGTTGACGGTAATGCCCGCTTCGCCCAACGCCTTCTCAGCCTCACTTCCCAGCATTCCCTGCGAAAAAACATCGATCAGCATCAGGTGAGTGTCAGTTCCGCCGGAAATCACTCGAAAGCCTTCCCCCGCCAAAGCGTCGGCCAGCACTTTGGCATTGAGCACGACCTGGCGCGCATACTCCCGGAAATCGGGATGCATTGCTTCATGAAAGCAGACTGCTTTGGCGGCAATGATGTGAACCAGTGGCCCTCCTTGCATGCCGGGAAAAACCACTTTATCAATGGCGCTGGCAAACTCTTGCCGACAAAGAATCATGCCGGCACGGGGCCCACGGAGCGTTTTGTGCGTTGTTGAAGTCACAATATGTGCATGTGGCACCGGCGACGGATGCACTCCGCCCGCAACCAGCCCGGCGAAATGTGCCATGTCAACCAGATAGAGTGCGCCAACTTTGTCGGCGATCTGGCGCATGCGGGCAAAATCAATAATCCGTGGATATGCGCTTCCACCTCCGATGATCAGCTTCGGCTTTTCTCTCTCCGCCAGCTTTTCGAGATCGTCATAATCAATAGTTTCGCTGTCCTTGGTGACACCGTAAGGAACGATCCGATAAGTTTTGCCGGAGAAATTCAGATGGTGACCGTGAGTAAGGTGTCCGCCGTGCGCCAAATTCAATCCAAGGATAGTATCGCCAGGCTGCAACACCGCCGCATATGCTTCCATGTTCGCCTGCGATCCGGCATGGGGCTGCACGTTTGCGTGTTCCGCTCCAAAAAGTTTCTTGGCCCTTTCGCGTGCTAGATCTTCCACTACATCGGCAAATTCACAGCCTCCGTAATAGCGCTTTCCAGGATAACCCTCGGCATACTTATTGGTAAATACCGAACCCATGGCTTCCAGGACCGCTTCGCTCACGAAGTTTTCCGACGCAATCAGTTCTAGGCCTTCATGCTGCCGGCGTACTTCGTTATCGATGGCTGCGGCGATCTGGGGATCCACTTCGGACAGCGGTTGGGAGATGTTTTTCATGATTGAGCTCTCAAGTCAGCTGTTAGCACTTAGCAATTAGCATTTAGCTATCAAAGGTTCGGTACTCAAGCTTTGGCTAGGTGCTAAATCCCAATCATTCTAGCTAAGCGTCGAGGAATTAGCACTTCCGCATTGGACCACCCAGGCGGGTGGATTGCACGCATTTTTACCAGGCCAGATGTTGAATGCCAATGTCTAGCTTTCAAATGCTGTGCGGAAAAAAGATGCTATGTGCCAGCCGTCCATGTATTTGTAGGGCGTCTCGCCTGTGCTGTAGTGGCCGCAGGGAAGGATGACTACCTTGTGATCGAGCGCAAGCCGCTCAAATTGCTCCACCACATGGCGCGAGAATTCAGGAAGGAAGGTGAGATCATATTTCGCATATACAATGAGCGATTTCTTCGGCGCGCGCGCAAAGTGGAGGAAATAGGACATCGGACTAATGGCGCTCCATAGTACGCGCAGACGATCCAGATCGATTTGGGATTCCAGGCCCTGGCGAATATGACGTGTAGACTGGCCGTGCCAAACCACGTCGGCAAAGTGGGTGGAAGCATGATTGAACGCTGCCACCCGAATGCGCGGGTCGTGAGCGCTCGCCAAGAAAGCGTAGCAAGAGCCTAAGCTTGTGCCCAGAATGCCCAACCGGTTGTATCCCTGGTGTTCCAGCCAATCCAAGCAGGAGCGCACATCAATAACGCTCTGGCGACAGGCATCAAGCGTGCGCCCAATGTTGGCAGATACTGCGTAATCAGCGCGATCAATCTCAGCGGGTCTGCGGATATCGTGGTACGGAAGGCTCATGCGTAGAACCGCAATGCCCAGCAAGTTCAGTGCGCGGCATAATCCGGTATAGGCTACCGCGTCAGCGTTCCAGTGCGGCAGCAGCACGACAGCGCGCCTGCCGCGTGCCGGAAACCAGCGAGCGTTCATCAGGTTGTTCTCGGGATAGGGCGTGCGCGCAGGAGAAGTGAACCGCAAGAATTCAGCATAGGTTCCACGTACTTGTCTTTCCAGTTTCAGATCTGGCTTTTGGCGAGTGCTGAAGACCTGAATTTCCCGTTTTTCCAGGCGAAAATCACGGGGTGTGGCGTGGGAATAGAATTCATCGCTCCCGGCTACAATCCGCCGATTGAAATCCTGGAGGAACTGCTCGCCGTCCTGAGGTATGTGCCCGGGCGGGAATCCGTTGCGGCAAGGCCAGTCCCGCGCCCATTCGATGCCCCAGTCCAGCGGACGGACAACACGATTGTTGTCTACCGACGTGAGCCCGGTTTCCCAGTCATGCATCCATTGCATGTAGCGTGAGGACATGTTTATTGTAAAAATATTAGCAAAACGTTTTGGATGATTGACCTGAAAGCAATTGAACGGTAACGAGCAGGATTTAGATTCAACATCCAGCGGCTGAACGGACTAAACGATGTATCTCCTCGGAACCCGCTTTGAAATTCCGCAGAGGATTTCGTAAGGAATGGTCTTGGCCAACGCAGCGTGCTCGCGAGCGTCCACGCTAAGTCCGTCACTCGATCCCAGCAGCACGACTTCGTCACCCACCGAGATGCCGGGTAGACCAGTCACGTCCACCAGCGTGAGGTCCATGGAAATTCGCCCGACAATCGGGGCGTAGTGCTCCCGCACAAGCACTCGGCCGCCAGAGAAAAGCCCCCGGTTCAATCCATCGGCGTAACCCACGGGAAGGACTGCGATGCATGCAGAAGCTTTGGTTACATAGGTTCCGCCGTAGCCGAGCGCCTGTTTCGCAGGCACCTCACGCACTGACAGAATCCGTGTCTTCCATGTAAGAACCGGTTTCACAGGCAGACGCAACTTGCTGCCGCTGACCTCTCTGCCTGCTCGCTCAAAAGGCAGATAGTAACCGTACAAGGCGATGCCCGGCCGCACCATGTTATGCCAGGACTTCGGGCGTGAGATTACCGCGCCGGTATTGGCAGCGTGAATCAGTGTAGGTCGCAGTCCGTTGTCTCGCAACAGTCGTTGAACATTTTCAAAGCACTTCAATTGCTCGTCTACGGAAGGTGCATCCAGCACTTCAGACGAGGCCAGATGAGTCGAGAGCCCCTCGAGCCGTAAGTGGGATGAGCACTTCAGCATCGAACATATGCCGGGTAGCTCTTCCGGTGTCACACCCAAACGTCCCATCCCGGTGTCCACCTTCAAGTGGACGGGGTGTTTGGAAACACTAAGCCGGACGGAGGCTTTTTCCAATAATTCAATTTGCGATGCTTCCCAAATGGTGGGCGTTAGCTCTAGACGAACGATTTCTTCCTCTTCGCCTCGCCAGAATCCAGTCATCAACAGAATGCGAGTCCGGATCCCGGCTTCGCGTAGCGGAATAGCCTCATCGAGAGATGTCACCCCCAACCATCGTGTTCCTTCTTGTTCGAGGGTTTGGGCGCACTCCAAAGCTCCGTGTCCATAAGCATCTGCCTTCACCACTGCACATACGGTGACGTCAGGGCCTAAATGTTGCTCGACTACGTAAAGGTTGTGGCGCAGATTTGCCAGTGAAATCTCGGCCCAGGTCGGTCGAGTTGCGGTCCGCTTCGAGATTTCGATGGTTGCCACTTCAGCCGATTATAGCCTGGCGTCCTATGCCACCGACGTTACCCATGTGCTACGCCTATGCGTCTCCGGACCAGCGAAGGTGTTGTTCATTAGCCGCCCGATAGTACGAAGTTCACCGTGACCCGCGTCTCCACTTCCACGGCTTCTCCGTTGAGAGAGTACGGACGGTACCGCCATTGCTTCACCGCATCCATGGCAGCCTGCACCAGCATGGGATGACCGCTGAGCACCTGCAGATTTTCAATCGCGCCGCTACGGCTGATGACCGCGCGTAATACGACTTGTCCCTGTATGCGCGCCTGTTTTGCGAGCGGCGGATATAGCGGCTGCACACGATTGATGAGGTTGCCTTCCATCATCCGGGAAATCCGCGGCCGTTGGACCACAGGCGTTGGGGGCAGAGCGAAATTAGAAGCCGGATTCGCAATCGAATTGATGATTGAGTTGTCGCTCCAGCGATTACTGGTTCCGCCTGGAACGCCGAACTGCCTGACATCAAGCTGCGGCTGGGAATCCTCCGGCGAGATCAACTTCATCTCGTGAGAAGTCGGCCTGGGCACCACCAGCGTGGTATTGGCAAGGTTGCTGCGCTGGTTCCTCGGGCGCCGAATGTCTGATGTCCCGCCTGCCAGTGACGGCGAAAAAACTGGTTCTACTATTGAATGCATTGGCAGGAGCCCTTCGGTATGAAGAAGCGGCAGAACCAGCAACGTGGCAACAGCGAGGGTCTGCACAACGAAAGAGGCCAGCGTTATCCAGCCGCGATGCGAATCACTCCTCTGAGACTGCCAAACAGCGGCGAACATCGTATCCTCCTGAGATAGGGAAGCTCATCTCTAAGGACACCGTCTAACAGTCTTCTGGCCTGCTTAGGGAAAGAAAAAAGGCCGCGTCGAAACGCGGCCGGCGGGAACTTTTTTGACGGCAGAAGTGTCGCCGTTATTTCGGAGGCTGCGCACCTTGTGGTTTGGCCGCCGGCGGGACCGCGGGCTTGGTCGCCGCTCCGGTTGGCTTCGGTGCCGTGACAGGGCGAGCAGGCGCAGGCACACCAGATTGCACATTGTAGGCTTCCACAACGGGCTTGGTGATGTCCACCGATGGCCCAGCCCAAAGCACCGGTCCATTGGGCCATGGGTTGGAAGTATCAATGATCACTCCAAAGCCGTTATCCCCAGCGTACTTCACTAACAGGGGCGCCATCTTCTGCAATATGCGTTGTGCGATCTCGTTCTGTTGATTCTGGGCATCATCCCGCGCGTCTTGAACGGCGCGCTCAAGAGATTTTTGTTTCTGCTCAATCTGTTTCACTAGTGTGGCCCGAGCCTGCTCGTTGAGCTTCTCTCCCTGAGTATTGAGCTGCTTCTTCAAATTATCTACTTCGTCGTTCAGCCCCTTCAGCTCGTTCTGCTTCGGTTCCAGTTTCTTGCTGAGGGCATCGAAATCGCGCTGGCCTTCATTGCTGGCAAAGATGGCTTGCTCAACGTTGATGGTCCCGATTTTGGTTCCCCCGGCGCTAGTGGCCATGGGACCTGTGGTGCTAGGCACTGCGGCACTGGGAGCTGCGGGTAGTGCCGCCGAAGGACTCCCTGTCTGGGCCACGGCTGCCAGTGGGAACGTGAAGGCGGTAAGCGTAAGACATCGTAAAAACTTACTTGTCATGAGGTGCTAGACTCCTTGGAGAGGATCGCCGGACGTACCAGCGTCCCACGCCAGAATTCAAGGCGTATAACCACCCTATCATGCGAATTGCAGGGGTGAGTGTTTACCATTATAGGAACAGTTGCGCCCCATCGTCAAACCGCGCGATCCGAGCTTCTAGAACGTGGTTGCAACCGAGAACCGAAACGTCTTGCGCGGTTCTCTCAAAAAGAACTTGGGAGAAAACGCCGCGGCAGCATTTTGGAAAGTAAAGTCGCCCGCGGCCCCGGGCGGGAACATGTCCCTAGTTATGGGAACTGCGGCCGAGGTGATGGTATCCAGGCGCAGCGGATTGTATGCCCAGTAAAGGCGGAACGGGGCATTGATCACCGGCATAAAAACTTGCAATTCCAGTCCGGTAGACATCCGCGGAATCCAGTTTGTGTTGCTGACCGGCTTCAGGAACTCTGAGAAATTTTGAAACTGTCCCCCGAGACAGTTGAGAGCAACATCCAGCGCGGGACATCCAAACGCCGTGTTATTAATATCGCTCAGTTGACCCGGGTTGATGCGCAATTGTGAGTTTCTGAGAATCGGGTTGATGCCTATATCCACGAACGGAGCCAGCGCAACCGGGCCAGCAATAGTGATTCGGTATTCCAGGTTGGTGACCACATTGGTGTCGCCCCCAGGGAAGACAATCCGCTGCAGTGGCAGTGGAATCGTGTAGGCGCCGCGTAGAGGATTACTCGGATCCTTGGGAACGATAGAGCCGTCGGGGTTGCGCAGACTGATCACACTCTTGTCGGGAAGGAATGCGACCGGTGAGATGGAGCGGATATCGAAGCCTCGCAGATCGTTGTCGCCGCCCATGTAAAAGCGCTCGAACGGAGGTGCGACCAGCCCGCCATAGCCGCTGAGAAAAGAAGCTTGAAGATTAAACCCGATGGTGTTTCGTCGGTTCTGCATGGGGATGAAGTGCTTGTACTGTACGATTGGGCGCACCACCCGCACCGTCCCACCCAGTCCCGAGATTTCACCTCCCAGGTACAAACTGGTCCCGGTCTTTGGGAAATACGGGCTGTCCACTGTATTAAACGAAAAACTCGGCAGAATCTTGCTCGTGACGATGCCAGAGAGAGAATTCGGGCCGGAGATGCCGCGAAAGGCCAGGTTTGTAAACAGAATCTTGGAGGCGTCGCTGACCGCAATTACGGACGAACGGTCGTACGCGTAAGTCAAACCCACGCGCTTGAATGAGCGATGCAGCGGATAGCTCAGGGACAGGGAAAAACCTGTGCTGGCCTGCGTGTAATTCTGCAAATTCTGCAGGAATGGCGAAGGCAAGTTCAGTCTTTGGCCGCTGAAAATCTCCGCATTTCGTGCCTGGTCAAAATTAAACTTTCGCGTGTAAACCGTAAAACCCAGTTGCAACGGCCGGTCGCGCAGGTAGGGTTCGGTGAAGCCGAACATCAGGTCGCGTTGGCGGTTGCCGATGTTGGCCTGGACAGTAAGAGTCTCGCCGAGACCAAGAAAATTATTCGTGCTGTAACTAAGTCCGATGAAAGACCCCGACAAACCACTTACCCCCCCAGTCAATCCGATCTGATTCTTGCCTTTTTCCTTGAGCTTGAGGGTTAGGTCAACCGTGCCATCCTTTTCGTTCAGATGCTGCTCAGTGACGTTGGGATCATCGGGTTTCAGCTGCTCGAAATAACCTAGCTGGTTCAGGCGAAGCAGGCTGAGCTCCCAAAGACGTCGGTTGTAAACCTGGCCTTCTTCCAGAGCGATTTCGCGCCGGATCACCTTATCGCGTGTGGTGGTATTTCCTGCGAATTCAATTCGCCGGACATAATATTGCTTGCCCTCGTCCACGTCGATGTCGAGGAAGACCAGCTTTTTATTCTCGTCAAAGGTCGTGTTGGGAATCGAAGTGAAGTTGATGTATCCCAGTTCACCATAAGCCTTGCGCAAGCTTTCCAGCCCTTTGGCGATCTTCTCCCGATTTAAAATTTCGCCGTCCTTGAGAGGAAACAGCGCGCGCAATGCCTTCACGTTACTCACTGCCTTGTTGTTCTTGAAGGTAATGCCGCCCAGGCGATACTGATCGCCTTCCTCGATTGGGATGGTTATGTCCACGGACTTGCCGGCGCCCTTCATGATCAGGGGGATATGAAAACCTTTGTGTCCGGAATCGCGAATCGCCGTCTTGGGTTCCTGCACCACCACCTTAAAATAGCCGCGATTCTGAAATTGATTGCGAACCCGCTCGGCGTCCTCCTCGAGCTTGGTGGCGTCATATGTCTTTGAGAACAGATTTTCCAAGAAAATTGAGTGCGGAACTCCTATTGGTCGCAGGTTCTTCATTGCCGCGCGCAAGGTGCGGCTGTTTATGTGCTTATTGCCTTCGAAACGGATTTTGCCCACCTTCACCTTGGGCCCTTCTTTGACTACAAAGGTAAGACTTACGGCAGCCGGTGGAATAGGGCGAACCTCAGTGCGGACCGTCGCAAACTGCCGTCCATGCTCGGAAAGCAATTCTTTCAGAGTGACTTCGGCCTTTTTCACCTTGGTTGGATCGTACTGGCTCTCCGGGGTCAGCCCAACTTTCCTTTCCTTGAAGCGATCGAGCACGTCACTTCTCGAGACCGAACTCAGGCCGGTGTAATCGATCTCACGAATTGTCGGCCGTTCCTTCACGTAGATGTGAATGCGCCAACCCTTGGGCGTCTGCTCACGTTCGAACCTAATGTCTTCGAAATATCCGGTGTTCCAAAGAGAATTGAAGTCGCGCTCGATTGCGGCGGGATCATACACATCGCCGGATCGGCTAAAGACGCGGGCACGAACCGTCTCCGCCGGAATGCGTCGGTTGCCATGAACTACAATTTCCGTGATGACGTCCTGCTGCCCACTGCCGAGGGAGCAAAGCCCTAGAAGGCATATCAACCATCCCATCAGAAATCTTCTGTCTACTATGTAAAACTTTGTAAATGAATGGGATGGGGTCGGCCCAGAAGTCGGGTCAGGCCACACGGGGCCGTGCCCGCTCTTCGTTGCGACAGGGCTATCCTGATGAAAACGAAGAATCGCGACTACCTCAAATTCTGGGATGATGGAAAAGCGCAATTATACGGTAGTGCCGCAGAGACCGTCCAAAAACTGACCTCTCAGTTGCCCTCAGGAAGTCGATTTTGCGAGCTCTACTTCAACCAAGACGGAATAAAACGTGGCGGAGTTGCCTAGGTCGGTAAGTTTTTCGGAAGTGAGAACGTTTATGTTTTTTCCGCCGGCACTGAGTTTGGCCCAAAAAAGTTTGGCGGACACTACACCAGGCTGCACCGCACCGTCTACTCGAGCAGTGAGCACTATATCTCCTCGTCGATTGAAAGCTCGTACCCGGTCTCCATCTGCAATTCCCCGCGCTCGCGCATCTGTGCCATTCATTTCCAGCAGGCCAATTTCTTCCATTTGTTGTGTTACTGGCAAGTTCGAGAAAGTGGAGTTGAGAAAATTGTCTGCTTTACGCGCCAACAGCTCCAGTGGAAACGATTCGAATTCGACGCCGTGTCGCGATTCGCCGGGCGGCCTGTACTCCACCATGGGATCCAAGCCCTGAGCTTTAATCGATTCGCTGTACAGCTCTGCCTTTCCGCTCGGTGTGGCAAAGTTACCCTTCGCAAAAGGAAGAAAGAAGCTGAACTTCTTGGAACTCTGATCGCCTCTCGGCTCTTCGAAACTAAGTCTCACATGCCCTTCTCGCTCCAATCGATCACGGTTGATGGCTCTCAGCCATGGGTTCTCTGACGCGAGCGCGCCATCCATCATCTGGTCCACTGAATCCTTGAAGCACTCATCTTCAAATCCCATGTGTTCAGCCAGCGCACGGAAGAGTTCGACGTTGGAACGACACTCACCTGGCGGCTCGATCGCCTGATGGGACATTTGCAGATAGTAATGTCCGTATGCTGTTTGCAACTCCTTGTGCTCGAAAAACGTAGTTGCTGGCAAAACGATGTCGGCATAATCTGTTGTATCGGTGAAAAACTGTTCGTGGACAACCGTAAAAAGATCCGGGCGCCGCAGTCCACGTACAACTTCGTTGTGGTTAGGACAAACTGCCGCAGGGTTGGAGTTGTAAACGAACAAGGCCTTAATAGGCGGATCCTCGAGCGCATTCAGTGCCGTGCCCAATTCCACCATGTTCACGGTGCGTGCCGGCCGGCCCAGCGATTGAACCATCAGGTCAGGACGCTCCAGCGACTCGCGATTCAGGCCATAGGCGCCACTTGTGGAGAGCTGCACCCCCCCACCAACCTCTTTCCATGAGCCTGTAATGCAAGGCAGCATGGCGATTGCCCGAGTTGCCATGCCGCCACCTTCCGAGCGCTGCACTCCGTAATTCACACGGATCACGGCCGGACGTACTGTAGCGTATTCGCGGGCCAGTTTCACTATGTCGGATACAGATATCCCCGTCCACTTCGCCACGCGCTCTGGCGGATACTCCTGCACCTTTTGCCGTAGCGGTTCGAAGCCGAGCGTGTGTTGTTCAACGTAATCGGCGTCGTGAAGTCCCTGGTTGATGATGACGTGCATCATGCCCAACGCGAGCGCCGCATCTGTTCCTGGATTGATGGGCAAGAACCAGTCCGCGCAGGTCGCCGTCCGAGTGCGGTAGGGATCAATCACCACCAGTTTCGCGCCGGCACGGCGGGCTTCCTGAATAAAGGGCCACAAATGCACGTTGTTGCCATGAATATTCGATGCCCAGGCAATGATGTAACGCGAGTGCCGGAATTGTTCCGGCTCAGTGCCGAGTTTTACTCCGATCACCGATTTGAGCCCCGCCTCGCCTGCCGCCGAACAGATGTTACGGGCCAGTTGTGAAGCTCCTAACCGATGAAAGAAACGGCGATCCATGGAAGCGCCGTTGAGCACTCCCAAAGTCCCACCATAGGAGTACGGGAGAATTGCCTCGCTGCCGAACTCGGCGACTATGCCCTTGAAGCGGTCAGCAATTTCCTCAAGAGCCTGCTGCCAGGTGATGCGTTCGAAGTCAGTTGTCTGCGGACCGTTTGTCCCCTTCGGTGCAACCCGCCGCATGGGATACAACACTCGCTGGGGTGAATAGACACGATCGAGATACTTGGCTACTTTGGCGCAAAGAAAGCCGCGCGTTACCGGATGGGAAGGATCACCCTGGATTCGCGTCGCGTGCCCGTCCTCGACTGTAATGAGCACCCCACAGGCGTCGGGGCAATCATGCGGACAGGCAGCGTGGACAACTTTCTTCATGGTCCCTGCAATTATAAGGTCCGCCAAAAGATAAAAGCCGCGTTCTAACACGCGGCTTCCTCAGGAGTGCTGGCTGCCTACTTTATTTCCATCACTTCTTTCTCTTTTCCTTTACTCAACTCTTCCATTTTCTTGATTTCGTCATCGGTGAGCCTCTGGATTTCGTCCAATCCGCGCTTCTCTTCATCTTCCGTAATCTTTTTGTCCTTCATCGCCTTCTTGATGGCGTCATTACCGTCGCGGCGAATGTTGCGGACTGCTGTCCGGTGCTCTTCCAGCACCTTGTGCAGATGTTTCACCATGTCCTTCCGGCGCTCTTCGGTGAGCGCCGGGACCGGGACGCGGATAATCTTGCCGTCGTTCATGGGATTTAATCCGAGATCGCCGGTGCGGATTGCCTTTTCGATGGCCGCCAGCGAAGTGGGATCGAAGGGCTGCACTGTAATGAGCTGTGCTTCTGGCGCGTGCACCTGCGCGATCTGATTCAACGGCATCTGCGAACCGTAGTAATCGACGGTGACAGAATCCAGCATGTGCACCGAGGCGCGCCCGGTCCGGGTGGCCGCCATGGCCTTGCGGAAATCCTCGACCGCCTTGTCCATGCGCGACTTAAGTTGAGAATAAATCTCTCGAAGCCCAGGAATTGCGGCCATTGTGGCTTGAGCCATAGTCAGCTCCGCAAAATGAAGGAATCAAAACTCTGAATTATAAACGCGGCGCGGGATTTTAAGCACTCACCAGCGACCCGATTTTCTCTCCGATGACCACCTTGCGAATGTTCCCGCGCTGATTCAGATTGAAAATAATAATCGGCAGATTGTTGTCTTTACACAGCGAGATGGCGGTGGAGTCCATCACTTTCAGGCCTTGCTTCAGCACTTCCATGTAGCTGATCACTGCAAATTTCTTGGCGTCTTTCACTAACATCGGGTCAGCGTCGTAAATCCCGTCCACCTTCGTGGCTTTCAGGATAGCGTCAGCTTTGATCTCCATCGCCCGCAACGATGCCGCGGTATCGGTCGAAAAGTATGGATTCCCCGTACCACCGGCGAATATCACTATCCGGTCCTTTTCCAGATGTCGTATCGCGCGGCGTCGGATAAACGGCTCAGCTACCTGGTTCATCTCGATTGCAGATTGCACACGAGTGAAGACGCCCTGCTTTTCCAGCGCATCCTGCAACGCTAGCGCGTTGATGACCGTGGCCAACATGCCCATGTGATCGGCCGAAACGCGATCCATCTCTCGGGCCTGTTCAGTGACTCCCCGAAAGAAGTTCCCGCCTCCGACCACAATCGCGATCTGCACCCCAAGCGAATGAACATCCGCCAGCTCCGCAGCGATCTCGTGAATTCGCAGCGGATCCACGCCGAAACCCTGGTTTGCCGCCAGAGCTTCTCCGGAGAGCTTAAGCAGGATGCGCTTGAATACGGGTGCGGACATCAGATCTCCAGTTTCTAAATCTCACTTGCCGACTGGCGCGGATTCTCCGGGTTCTTCGCCTTTGTTACTGCTGAAGGCAACCGTGGCGCCTGCATCACCGACCTTGAAGCGCGCGAAACGACTCACCGCAATGTTCTCGCCCAGCTTGCCAATCTTGGTCGCGATGAGCTGTCCGATGCTGATGGTCTGGTCCTTGATAAAGGGCTGCTCATAGAGGCAGACCTCTTCATAGAATTTGCTCATCTTGCCTTCCACGATCTTTTCCACCACCTGTGGGGGCTTGCCCGTGGCAGCGGCCTGAGCACGGTAGATATCTTTTTCTCGCTCGTAAGCTTCGGACGTAACGTCCTCTTTGCGGACAAACTTCGGATCGCTGGCCGCAATGTGCATGGCAATATCGTGCACCATCTCCTTGAAGTCTTCGGTGCGTGCCACAAAGTCGCTTTCGCAGTTCACTTCGAGCAGTACTCCGATTTTGCCTCCAGCATGAATGTAGCTGGCGACCGATCCTTCGCTGGTCACACGGGTCGCCTTCTTGGCCGCGACCGACACACCACGCTTGCGGAGCAGGATCACGGCCTGTTCCAGATCGCCCTTGGCTTCAGTCAGCGCCTGTTTGCAGTCCATCATTGGCGCTCCGGTTTTCTCCCGGAGCTCTTTCACTTGGTTGGCGGAAATATTCACGGTAGATGTGCCCATTGCTAAAAATCTTCCTCTCAAAAACCTTCCTTACAAACTTTGACCCGCGCCAGACGACCCGCGCGGGTCTTTCTTCCGTTCAAGCGAGTTGACTTGAACTTAGTATGCCTGGGTTTCAACCTGCGGGACGTCCTCGCCCGCTTCTTCTTTGGCTGCGGCAGCCTTCCTGCGCGTGCCAGCGCCAAGGACATCTTCCATGCTGATGTCTTCCGCGGAAGAATCTCCACCCACGTCTGGCGATCCTTCAGCCGGGGCCTCGCTCGCAGCCAGTTCGGCCTGCCGGGCCACGCCCGCAGCCAATTCCGCTGTCTGCTTGTCGTTCATAGCCTGAGCGCCTTCTACAACCGAATCCGCAATCTTAGAGGCAAACAGCCGGATCGCACGCAATGCGTCGTCATTGCCCGGAATTACATAATCCACTTCGCTGGGATCGCAATTCGTGTCCACCACGGCGACCACAGGAATTCCAAGCTTGCGCGCTTCGCGCACCGCGATCTGCTCTTTGTTGGAGTCAATCACAAAAACCGTGTCGGGCAAGCGATTCATGTCCTTGATGCCGGCCAAATTGGCCTGCAAGTGCTTGCGCTCGCGCTCCAGTTTGATGACTTCTTTTTTGGGCAGCAACTCGTAACGGCCGTCGGTGGCCATCTCGTCGAGTTCCTTAAGCCGCTTCACCGACTTTTGAACCGTCACCCAATTGGTGAGCAATCCGCCCAGCCAGCGCTGGTTCACGTAGAAACCACCGCAGCGCTGCGCTTCTTCGGCGATTGCGTCCTGGGCTTGGCGCTTGGTGCCCACGAACAACACAATCTTGCCTTCGGCTGCCAGCTCTTGGATGAATTTCGACGCCTCCTTGAACATCTTCAGCGTCTTCTGCAGGTCAATGATGTAAATCCCGTTGCGCTCTCCGAAGATGTATTCCTTCATCTTGGGATTCCAGCGCTTGGTCTGATGCCCGAAGTGGACGCCCGCTTCAAGCAACTCCTTCATGGTGATGTTAGCCAATCAACCTCCTCATTTGGTCTGCATCTTTCGCATACCTTGCGGCTGCTCCAGATTGCCATTCCCGTCCCCGCACGCGCGGTACGGGAAGAATTTAACACCAGTTTCTTGTTTCCAGCTTCTTGTTTCTAGTCCGGAAACTAGAAACCAGAAACTAGACACTGCTCTACCTCTTGCTGTACTGGAATCGCTTTCTCGCGCCTTTTTGTCCATACTTCTTGCGTTCTTTGGAGCGCGAGTCCCGGCTAACCAATCCCTCGGCCTTAAGTTTCTTGCGCAGCTCGGCATCGAACAGCATGAGCGCACGAGCGATGCCAAGCTTCACCGCATCGGCCTGGCCGTTCACTCCGCCTCCGGAAACCCTGGCGATGACATTGAACCCAGCGGCCGTGTCGGTCGACAGCAACGGCTGCTTGGCTGCGGAACGCTGCGCCGGCGTCACGAAATATTGTTCAAATGGACGCCCGTTAACCTTGAACTCACCGCTGCCCGGACGCAGATAGACGCGCGCGATTGCCGACTTGCGGCGTCCCGTACCGTAATATTGCACAAGCTCTGCCATTGATAGCATTCAGCACTCAGCAGTCAGCCTTCAGCTAACCCGGTGCTTCAAACCTTTCCAAAAAATTCTTACATCAATCCAACAGGATCCTAAACTCGCACCGCCAGCTTCCGTGTCTCAGGCTTCTGAGCCTCATGCGGATGCTTGTCGCCGCGATAGATTTTCAGCTTGCTGATCATTTGCCGCCCCAGTTTGCTCTTGGGGAGCATGCGCTTGATCGCGTCCTCAACTACCATCTCCGGTCTACGCGCGAAGCGCTCACGGAAATCCTCAGAACGCAGCCCACCCGGATATCCGGTGTAATGCTGATACGACTTCTGCTCCGCTTTCATGCCCGTCACCTTCACCTTGTCGGCGTTGATGATCACCACATGATCGCCAGTATCAAGAAACGGCGTGTACCTGGGGTTTTCCTTCCCCATCAGGATGTGGGCGACTTGCGAGGCCAATCGGCCCAGAGTCTGTCCCGAAGCATCCACGACGTACCACTTGCGCGCAATTTCCCCCGCTTTGGGGAAATAGGTTGACATTACGAGTCTCCCAGAAAATTAAAAAAGCAAAGAAGACCGCTGAGTGCCCCCTCGCGTCGAAAGCGCTAGGGATCAGGCGGGCAACCGCAGGACTGCTAAAGGCTAAAGATACCGTAGGATAGCGGTGATTGTCAACGGTAGCGCCGGCGTCCCGCCGGCTCTTGTCAAGGCGCTAAGACGCGGTTGTCGCCCAGAACCAATGTAATTGCTACTCGTAG
>Ga0137383_10000191_pt1 | contig 27809 bp, 22 predicted proteins | sample SagtaG_19_FD_104817 | JGI IMG/M metagenome (GOLD analysis project Ga0137383, IMG submission 104817) | Vadose zone soil microbial communities from Sagehorn Ranch, Mendocino, California, USA - Sage2_R_40_16 metaG | ecosystem: Environmental > Terrestrial > Soil > Vadose zone | place: USA... | reverse complement strand
ACCACGGACTTCTTCACCCCGATCGTGGATGACCCGGCCGACTGGGGCCGGATCGCGGCCGCGAACGCGCTGTCCGACGTGTACGCGATGGGCGGTCGGCCGCTGTTGGCGGTCAACCTGGCCGCTTGGCCGGGCGACGGGCTCGACCTCGCCATCCTGGGCCAGGTACTGCGCGGCGGCGCGGAGGTGGCGGCGCAAGCCGGGTGCTTCGTCGCGGGCGGGCACACGATCGACGACCCGGTGCCCAAGTATGGCCTGGCCGTGACCGGCCTGGCCGACCCGGCCGCTCTGATGACCATCGACCGCGCGGCGCCCGGGGACCGGCTGATCCTCACCAAGGCGATCGGCACCGGCGTGGTCGCCACCGCGCTCAAGCACGGGAAGGCGCCCGCCGACGTCATCGCGGCCGCCGTCGCCTCCATGACGCTGCTCAACGCGGGTGCGAGCCAGGCCGCCCTGGCCGCGGGGGTACGCGCGGCCACCGACGTGACCGGGTTCGGCCTGCTCGGCCACCTGCACCGGATGCTGGCCGCCAGCGGAGCCGCGGCGCGGATGGACGCCGCGTCGGTCCCGCTGCTGCCGGGTGCCGCCGAACTGGCCGCCGCCGGTTTCATCTCCGGCGGGACCAGGGCCAACACCGAGCGGATGCGCGGCTGCGCCGTCCTGGACGCCGCGATACCGGCCGAACTCTCCGTCCTCCTGCACGACGCCCAGACCTCCGGCGGCCTGCTCCTGGCCGCGCCCCCGCGGGCAGCGGCGGCGCTGCTGGGCGAACTGCGGGCGCAGGGGCTGCCCGCCGCGCTGATCGGCGAGGTCACCGAGGGCGAGAGCGGGCGGGTGGACGTGCCACCCGGCCCGTTCGGGACCATGGTTTTATCCCGGATACCGTGGGGCGGTGACGATGAGGCCGGGTGCGGTGCGGGCGTGGCTGCTGGCCTGCCTGCTCGCGGTGCTGGCCGCGGTCGTCTCCGCGAGCCCGGCGAGCGCGCAGACCCCGGCGCCCGCGCAGACCTCGGCGCCCGCGCGGCACGTGGTCGTCGTCGGGATCTCCGGGCTGCGCTGGAGCGACGTGTCCCCGGCCGCCACGCCGACGCTGTGGCGGCTGGCTGGCCAGGGCTCGGTCGGGTCGCTGGTGGACTACGCGGTGCTGCCGCTGACCTGCCCGGCCGACGGCTGGCTCACGCTGAACGCGGGCGCCCGGGCGCAGTCCGACCACACCAACGCCGCCTGCGGGGCGTTTCCCGCGGTCAATCCCGCCGGCCGGGGCGCCGCGGTCCCGGCCATGGGCTCGCTGATGTCCCGCAACAAGCAGTACAACCCCGACTGGGGCCTGCTGGCGCAGGGGGCGCCGGGCTGCGCCACCGCCGTCGGCCCGGGCGCCGCGCTCGCGCTCGCCGACCGGGCCGGGCACGTCGCCTCCTACCTGCCCTCGTCGGCGGCCCTGTCCGCGGGGGTGCTGGCCCGCTGCCCGCTGACCGTGGTGGACCTGGGAGGTCTCGGATATACCGAACGATCCTCGGTGCTCGCCGTGGCGGACGCGGAACTCGCCCGGATCGCGGCCGAACTCCCCGCCGACACCACCCTCCTAGTCACCGCCCCCGGCTCGACTACCAAGCCGCCGCACCTGCAGCTCGCCCTGGTCACCGGCCCCGGCTACCGGGCCGGCCTGCTCGACGCCGCCTCCACCCGGCAGCCGGGCCTGGTGGTGCTCACCGACCTGACCCCGACCGTGCTCGGCTGGCTGGGCCATACCATGCCAGCCGACGCGGTCGGCGCCCCGCTCACCCGCGGCGAGCGGGGTAGTCTCCCGTCCACCGTCCAGTCGCTGACCGGGCGGGACACCGCCGAGCAGGTGTGGCGGGGCACGCACGACGAGTTCTTCTGGGCCTACGCGCTGGCCGACGCCGCGGTGCTGGCCGCGATCGGGCTGGCGGCCTGGGGCGCGGCCGAGAACAAGCGCAGGCGGCGGGCCAGGTGGTGGCGGGTGGCCGGGGTGTTCGCCGCCTCGGTGCCCGTGGGAACCTTCCTGGCCAACCTGGTGCCGTGGTCGACGTCGGCCCACCCGGCCGCCTGGCTGTACGCGGCCTCGGTGGCGCTGGCCCTGGTTATCGCGGGGGCCGCGCTGGTGGGCCCGTGGCGCCGGGACTGGTTCGGCCCGTTCGGCGCGGTGTGCCTGTTCACCCTGGTCGTGCTGGGGTTCGACGTGATGACCGGATCCCGGCTGCAGCTGGAGACGCCGTTCGGGCTGTCCGTGCTCGAGGCCGGCCGGTTCTACGGCATCGGCAACGAGGCGCTGGGCATCTACGGCCTGTCCGGGCTGGTGGGCGCGGCCTGCCTCGCCCTGGCCGCACTGCGCCGCTCCACCTCCCCCCGGGCCTCCTCCCGGCCGTCGTCCCGGCGGCCGGCGGTGTTCATGGTGGTCCAGGTCGCGGTGTTCGCGGTGTTCGCCTCCGGCTGGCCGGGGTTCGGCGGCAAGGTGGGCGGCACCATCGCCATGGTGCCGTGCTTCGCGCTGCTGGCCATGGCCGTGGCCGGGGTCAGGCTGAACTGGCGCCGGGTGCTGCTCGTCGCGGTCAGCGGGCTCGCCCTGTTCGCGGTGTTCGCGCTGGTCAACTACTTCGTGCCGGTCACAGGGAAGTCCGACATCGGCTCGTTCGCCGGCAGCTCGCTGCACGGTAACTCCGGCGGCCTGCTGCTCCGGAAGATCAACTCCAACATCGGCTCGCTCTCGGTCAACGCGTTCAGCCCGCTGAGCCCCATCGCGGTGCTGCTGACCGGGCTGATGCTGTGGCGGCCCGCGTGGTTCGGGCTGAAGACCGCGCCGCTGGCGTATGCGGCCGAACCCTTGCTGCGGCCGGTCATGGGCGTGCTCTGGCTGATGCCGGTGCTTGGCTGGCTCGCCGACGACTCCGGGGTGATCGTGCCGGCCGCAGTGCTGCCGTTCGCGCTGCCGCTCGGCATCGCGATCCTCGCCGCCGCCGCGTACCAAGATCGCCAGGCACGCTATCGTGAGACGACCGTCCCCGTCGCTGGTTCATCCCCGGTTAGCAGAAAGTGACCCGTGCAGTACCAGCTCTCCCGCACTCTCGCCGGGCCGTTCCTGCACACCATCTGGCGGCCGAAAATGACCGGTGCCGAGCACGTGCCCGCGTCCGGCGGCGCCATCCTGGCGGCCAACCACCTGTCGGTGGTCGACTCGATCTTCCTGCCGCTGATGCTCAACCGGCCGGTGACCTTCTCGGCCAAGGCTGAGTACTTCACCGCCTCCGGTCCCGCCGCCCGGCTGTGGGCCGCCTACCTGAAGGCCACGAACCAGCTGCAGATGGACCGCGACGGCCCGCGGGCCGCCCAGGACACGCTCGAGGCGGCGCTGGCCCTGCTGCAGGCCGGGAACCTGTTCGGCATCTATCCCGAGGGCACCAGGTCCCCGGACGGGCGGCTGTACCGTGGCCGGCCCGGTGTCGGCTGGCTGGCGCTCAAGTCGGGCCTGCCCGTCATCCCGGTGGCCATGCTCGGCACCAGGCGGGTGCTGCCGCCGGGGCGCGTGGTGCCGCGGCCCGGCCGGATCCAGGTCAGGATCGGCCCGCCGCTGGAGTTCCCCGCGGAGGTGCTTGGTGCTCCGCCCGGCAAGGCCCGCCAGCTCATCGCCGAGCAGGTGATGAGCGCGATCCGCGGGCTGTCCGGCCAGGAGTACGTGCACACGTTCGCCTCCGACCGCAAGGCCGAACTCGCCGCCGCCGCGGACCCCAAAAAGCGCCGCCGTCCCTAGCCCGCGCGCTCCTTGGCGGCACACTCCTTGGTTGCACACTGGGGGCACAAGCCGAACAGCTCCACGGTGTGGCCCACGTCGGTGAAACCCGCCTCGGCGGACACCTTCTCCGCCCACTGCTCCACCGCCCGGCCCTCCACCTCCACGCTCCGCCCGCAGTTACGGCAGGTCAGGTGGTGGTGGTGCACGCTCGTCCCGCACTGCCGGTAGAGCGTCTCGCCGCTGGCGTCGCGGATGGCGTCGACGCTGCCCCGCTCGCTGAGCGCCTGCAGGTGGCGGTAGACGGTGGCCAGCCCGACGTGCTCGCCCTTGCGCCGCAGCTCCGCGTGGATCTCCTGGGCGCTGCAGAAGCCCGGCAGGCTCTCCAGCGCGGCGGCCAGGGCCTGCGCCTGCCGGGTCCCGCGCGCCCGGGTGCCCCGGGCCGCCTTGACCCCCACACGCTCCTCCGGCTGCGACATCTCCACAACCCGCACGCTACAACCTCCACCGCCGTTCCGGCCAACACTGAAAGCCCGTGGTATCTCGGGCCGCGTAATCCCCGGCCGGAGCTGAATTCCGCGGCTCTGTAGCAGCGTCCCGAAAACACCTTCCGGCCGGCCGCCCGGTCGTTACGATGCTTAGCACATTCTCGCGTTCTGCCGCCGGATACTGTGCCGTCGGGATACCGGGCCGCGTGAGAAGCACTTCATTCGTTCCCGGGGGGTATGACAGTGGCGGGGCGCATATTCATCAGCTACCGGCGCGCCGATACGGCGCACCCGGCCGGCTGGCTCTACGACCGGCTGGCGGAGCATTTCGGCCGGCCGCAGGTCGTCAAGGACCTGGACTCGATTCAGCTCGGGGATGACTTTGCCGAGGTGATCGCCGCCGCGGTCGCCTCGTGCGATGTGCTGCTCGTGCTCATCGGCCACCAGTGGCTGACGGCCGCCGGTGCGGACGGGCACCGGGGTCTGGCCGACCCGGACGATTTCGTCCGCCTGGAGATCGAGGCCGCCCTGACGCGCGACCTCCTCGTCATCCCGGTTCTCATCGACGGGGCGCGGATGCCGCTGGACGGGGAACTGCCGCCCAGCCTGGCGGGCCTGCTGCACCAGCAGCCGCTCGCGCTCGGCCCGAGCCAGCCCGATGCCGATGTCGCCCGGCTGCTTCAGGTGCTCGACCAGAACATCGCCCAGACGCAAGCCATGCAGGCCAGCCCGGTCTTCGGCCAGCCCGCGGGGCCCGGGCAGGCCCGGCCGGGGCCGCAGCCACCCGGACCGCCGCCGCCCGGGGAGGCGCTGCCCGGGGAGGCGCTGCCCGGGCAGGCGCTCAGGACGCGGCGGCTCAGGTCGCGTCGGCGCCCGCGGACCTGGACGATCGTCCTGGTCGCGTGCGGGGCCGTCGCGGCGGCGGTCGTGGCGTTCATCGCCATCCCCGGCGGCAAGCCCGCGTCGTCGTCGCATCACGAATCCGTGCCTAAGACGGCTCCCTCGCCTGGTCCCTCGGCCTCATCGAAGGTCATCGTCACGGACGATTTCTCCACCGAGAAGATCAACTGGGTCGATGACTCGCACCAGGCGGCCGGGGCCTACACCGGGACCGGCGCGTACCGCCTCAGCGTGACCGGGGCCAATGGCGTGAGCGAGCTGGCCCGGCCGGCCGGCGCGACGCACGGCCTGAGCGACGTGACGCCGCTGAACCTCAGCGTCAGCGTCGGCGCGCGCAAGCTCGCGGGTGCGCCCCGGGGCTACGGCTACGGCATCGCGTTCCGGGCGGACGGCGGCGGCAACCTCTACGCCTTCGTCCTGGAAGACCACGCCGTGGCCATCCAGAAATGGGTGGGTGGCGGCGCTCGCGTGGCGGCAGCCCGGCCGCGGTCAGCACCAGCGCCGTGCACGCGGACGCTGCCGACCGGCTGCAGGCCGTGTGCGTGACCGTTGACGGCGGCCGGGCCGTCCACCTCGAGCTCTGGCTGAACGGCAAGAAGCTGGTCGATTTCACCGACCGGGACCATCCGTACACGAAGGGCTATCTGGGGTTGTACGTCGAGTCGATCTCCGACGCGTCCTCGACCGCCGGGGCGGAATTCGACAACTTCACCGCCGCTCAGCTCTGAGGCCGGGTCCGCCCGGTCAGCACGGCGGGTCCGGTCAGTACTGTGGGCATGGTGAACCGGCTGCGCAATTCGACGAGCCCCTACCTGCTCCAGCACGCGGACAACCCGGTCGACTGGTGGCCCTGGTGCGACGAGGCCTTCGCCGAAGCCGCCCGGCGGGACGTCCCCGTCATGCTCTCGGTGGGGTACGCCGCCTGCCACTGGTGTCATGTGATGGCGCACGAGTCGTTCGAGGACCCCGAGACCGCGGCGGTGCTCAACGAGCACGTGGTCGCGGTCAAGGTGGACCGGGAGGAGCGGCCCGACGTGGACGCGGTCTACATGACCGCGACCCAGGCCATGACCGGCCAGGGCGGCTGGCCGATGACGGTGTTCATGACGCCGGACAAGGAGCCGTTCTTCTGCGGTACCTACTACCCCCGGGATTACTTCCGGCAGCTGGTCCTGAACATCTCGCAGGCCTGGCGCGGCCAGCGCGACGACGTGACCGGGCAGGCCAAGCACGTCGCCACCGCGCTGGCCGAGAACGCGGCGGCCACCGCCCGTGCCCTGCGCGGTCAGCAAGGCGACCCGGACTCGCGGTTCCGGCAGGCCGCGGAGGCGGCGGTGGCCGCGCTCGGCCGGGACTACGACGCGGCGCGCGGCGGGTTCGGCGGCGCGCCGAAGTTCCCGCCGTCGATGGTGCTGGAGTTCCTGCTTCGCCATCACCAGCGGACCCGGACCGACGGCGCCGGCCCTGCGCTGCAGATGGCCGAGGGCACCTGCGAGGCGATGGCCCGCGGCGGCATGTACGACCAGCTCGGCGGCGGGTTCGCCCGGTATTCGGTAGATGCCGGCTGGGTCGTCCCGCACTTCGAGAAGATGCTCTACGACAACGCCCTGCTCGCTCGCGTCTACGCGCACCTGTGGCGCCGCACCGGCTCGCCGCTGGCCCGCCGGGTGGCCGAGGAGACGTGCGACTGGATGCTGCGCGAGCTGCGGACCGGCGAAGGCGGCCTGGCCGCGTCGCTGGACGCCGACAGCGAGGGCGAAGAGGGAAAGTTCTACGTATGGCGCCCCGCCGAGCTGCACGCGGTCCTCGGGCCTGCCGATGGCGAGTTCGCGGCTGAGGTGTTCGGCGTGACCGAGGGGGGGACCTTCGAGCACGGCGCCTCGGTGCTGCAGCGCCGCCCTGGACCTGCAGGCACTGACCCTGACGACGCGGATCGTCTCGCCCGTGTCAGGGCCGCGCTGCTGGCCGCCCGCGGTGAGCGGGTCCGCCCGGGCCGCGACGACAAGGTGGTCGCGGCGTGGAACGGGCTGGCCATTGCCGCGCTGGCCGAATGCGGCCTGCTGCTCGCCCGGCCGGACTTCACCGCGGCCGCGCGCGACGCGGCGGGCTTGCTGGCCGGGGTGCACCTAGTCGGCGGGCGGCTCGTCCGTACCTCGCGGGACGGGACCGCCGGGGTCACCGCCGGGGCGCTCGACGATTACGCCTGCGTCGCCGAGGGGTTCCTCACGCTGTCCGGTGTGACGGGCGAGGCGCGCTGGCTGCGGCTGGCCGGAGAGCTGCTCGAGGTCACGCTCGGCTCGTTCGGCGACGGCCAGGGCGGCTTCTTCGACACGGCCGCCGACGACGAGGCGCTGATCTTCCGCCCGGCCGACCCGGCCGACAACGCCACCCCGTCCGGCACGTTCGCCGTGGCGGGAGCGCTGCTCAGCTACTCGGCGCTGACCGGCTCGGCCCGGCACCGGGAGGCCGCCGAGGCGGCTCTCGGCGTGCTCCCCGGCATCGCGGCCCGGTACCCGCGGGCGGCGGGCGCGGGCCTGGCGGTCGCCGAGGCCTGGCTGGCCGGGCCGGCCGAGATCGCGGTGGTGGGCCGTCCCGACGACGAGAGAACCCGCGCGCTGCACCAGACGGCGCTGCACGCGGCCCCGCCCGGCGCGGTGCTCGCCCTCGGCGACGGCACCGGGCCAGCCGGTTCCGGGCCAGCCGGTTCCGGGCCAGCCGGTTCCGGGCCAGCCGGTTCCGGGCCAGCCGGTTCCGGGCCAGCCGGTTCCGGGGCCGTCGGTATACCACTGCTCGAGGGGCGCGGGCTGGTGAACGGAGCGCCCGCCGCATACGTCTGCCGCCAGTTCACCTGCCAGGCCCCGGTCACAACCCCTGAGCAGCTCAGGGAGGCGCTAGCCAGCCCGGCCTGATCCCCGGCGTCCCCGTGGCTCCCGGCGGACCCCGCCTGACCCGGCGCCGAGCACGGGCACCTGGCCGAGCCGGGCCGCGCCCGGTACGGTGTCCTGGGGGGATATGTTGGGTTCGATGCAATCGCTCGCGGGCGCCGTACGCCGTCTTTGGCGACGCGCAGTGCACGCTGTCCCGGGACCGTCGGCCCGGCCCAGGCGCCTGGTCCCCATCGTAGTCAGCCTGCTGGCGGTGGCCGGGGCGGCGACTGGGGCGGTACTGGCCACGGTGGGCGGCAAGCCAGCCGGGGTGAGCGCGCTGGCCCCCGGGATCCCGCAGACCAGGCCTGCCCCGGCGAACAGCGTCGGGCCGGTGGTCCCCATGCTCGGCGGGAACGCCGACGGCGGCGGGAAGCCCATCGGCGTGCCCGTCGCCAGTGCCTCGGCGGCGGCGAGCACGAGCATCAAGTCTGCCCGGCCGGTCCCGGTGGCCCCGCTGCGCCGCTTGAAGCAGGCGGACCTGCTGGTCGTGGCGCCGTTCTCGCTGTCCCGTCAGGTCCTGGCCGCGGTGGCCAGGCAGCCCGCGGTCACCGGCGCCGAGCCGATCGAAGCCGCCAAGATCAAGATCAACGGCGCGTACGCGGCGGTGCTCGGCGTCGACCCGTCCAGTTTCCGGGGTTACGCGGCCCCATCCACGGCCGCCTCCAGCCGGCTGTGGCAGGGCGTGGCCGACGGGGGCGTCGCCGTGTCCTACACCATGGGCACCTTGGACCGGCTGTCCCTCGGCGGTCAGGTCACCGTGTCCGGCCGTCAGCCGGAACGGCTGCCGGTGGTGGCGTTCGGCACGGTCGGGATCGGCGGGGTCGACGCCGTGGTCTCGGACTCGGTCGCCCGCTCGCTCGGGGTGCCCGCGGGGAACGCGATCGTCGTCAGCGCATCGCCGGACAGCGTGGCCTCCCTGGCGGCGCGGATCAAGGCCGTCCTGCCCGCCGGAGCGGCCGTCGAGAAGCTGGTCACGGAGGTGATGCGGCCGGGCGGGCCGCCCCCGGTCGGGACCATCCCGGGCGCCGCGGTCAGCGGCAGCGCGATGACCGTTGCCCAGCTGACCGCGGCACTGCGGGCCGCGGAGAGCAGGCGCGGCCTGCCCTACGTGTGGGGCGCCGTCGGCCCGGCCTCGTTCGACTGCTCCGGCCTCGTCCAGTGGTCGTTCGCCCAGGCCGGAATCAGCATGCCCCGGGTGGCCGCCGACCAGGCCCGGGCCGGCCCGGCCGTCCCCGTCGGCCAGCTGCAGCCCGGGGACCTGCTCTTCTACCACACCGACCCCACCGATCCCGGCTACATCTCGCACGTGGCCATCTACCTGGGCAACGGATGGATGATCCAGGCGCCCCAGCCGGGTATGGACGTCCAGGTGGTGCCGGCCAGCCTCGGCTCGCAGTTCGCGGGCGCGATCCGCGTCTACCCGCGGATCGCCGCCGGGTTCGCCGCGGGCCTGGCCTGACGTTCGGCACCCTCGGTGTTGGACCGGCAATCCATTGCGTGTAATCATAATTACATGAATACAACGCAAGAGGGTTCCGGGGCCGCGGACGACGCTGCCGGGACGGATAACGACACGAACGCCAGCAGCGAGACGACCTCGGATCCCGGCCAACCGGGCGGATCGGCGCGCGGCGGCACCACGGAGGAAGTGCGCGGCTGGTTCAGTGGCCGGCTGCCCGGCGAATGGTTCACGGCCGCCCCGCAGATCCAGGCGGACCGCGAGGAGATCACCGTCGTCGGCGTGCTGCCGGCCCCGGAGACCGCCGGGGCGTCGGACCCCGAGCGGGCCGCGGCCGCCGAGGGCCGGATCCGCCGGTTCCGGGAGGAGACCAGGAGCCGCCGGATCGAGATCGCGCGGGAGGCCGAGCACAAGTTCCGGCGCAAGGTGTCCTGGGGAGTCACCTGCGCGGAGGTGACTGAGATGTTCACCACACTCTCGGTCCCGGTGATGACCAGGCTGCGCCAGCCCGAGCGCCGGGTCCTGGATACGCTCGTCGACGCGGGCGTGGCCCGCAGCCGCAGTGACGCGCTGGCCTGGTGCGTGCGGCTGACCGGAGAGAACGCAGACTCCTGGCTGTCCCGGCTGCGTGCGGCCCTGCGCCACGTCGAGGAAGTGCGGGACCAGGGTCCGGGTGCCACCTGATTCCTCACATATTGGTCCAGGCCATTGGTCTATACCAAGTTACCGGCGTATTAATAGGCGATTAGGAAGGCCGTAAGGTCTATACCATATAGTCCGGCACCCGCCTGTCCGGCGGAAACCGAGCGCAATAATCGTGCCGATGCTGGGTACACTCCACGAAATAGTGCTGGCTTTGGATGCGCGTCCCCGGCGCGCATCGCCAGCCTGCCCGCGAGGGCGTGAAGTGTCAGGCCCAGGAGGAGGAACGACAGTGGCGTACCAGGTGAACGGCTCGCGGGTGGAGTGGAATCCCACCGCGGAGCGGTTGCGCGAACTGACAGAAAAAATGCCCAATGCCTCGGTAACTGAGTTCGGAAACGTGGCGGTTAAGGCTCGCGTCGACTCCCGCAGCACCCGGTCCACCTACATCGTCGAAGACTCCACCAACTCCCGCGGGCAGACCATTACCCGGGCCGAATACGACCGCGTGGCGGCAATCCAGGACGCGTATATCGCTCAGTCCCACATGGTCGTCGTTGACGGTTATATCGGATCCGATCCGCAGTTCCGCACCCGGGCGCGGCTGATCATGGAGGCGGCCAACGCCAACGTGGCGGGCATGCAGCAGCAGCTCTACTACCCGGTCGGCGCGGACTGCGACCCGGCCGCCTGGGAGCCGGACACCACGGTGATCTACACGCCGAACCTCGCGGCTCCCGGCTACCCCGACGACCGGCTCATCGCCGTGGACCTCAATAGCAACATCACCCGCGTGCTCAACTCGGACTACTTCGGCGAGTCCAAGAAGGGCGGCCTGCGGATGTGGAACAACATCGTCTACGACCGCGGCGGCCTGGCCCTGCACGCCGGCTGCAAGGTCATCCCGGTCCGCGGGGCCAGCAAGACGGTCCTGATCGTGGGCCTGTCCGGCACCGGCAAGACGACGACCACCTTCACCACCCAGCTGGGCAGCAAGCCCGCCCAGGATGACTTCGTGGCGCTGATGCCGGGCGGGCGCGTGTACACCACTGAGAACGGGTGTTTCGCCAAGACGTTCGGCCTCGACCCGAAGTACGAACCGGTCATCTACCACGCCACCACCCAGCCCGACGCCTACCTGGAGAATGTCTCGGTCGACGACGCGGGGAAGGTGGACTTCTTTGACACCTCCTACACCAAGAACGGCAGGACCACCTGGCCGTTCTCCTACGTCGACCCGTGGCCGGCGGACCAGATCGCCCCGGCCCAGTTCCTGCTCATCCTCAACCGCAACGAGAACATCCTGCCCGGCGTGGCCCGGCTGGACCGGACCCAGGCCGCGGCCTACTTCATGCTCGGCGAGACCACCGGCACTTCGGCCGGCGGCAAGGACGAGGAGGGCAAGTTCCTGCGCGTCCCCGGCACCAACCCGTTCTTCCCGCGTGACATGGCCGACATGGGCAACCGGATGCTCGAGCTGCTGGACAGCCACGAGGTCCAGGCGTTCGTGCTGAACACCGGGCGCGTCGGCGGCGGCGACGACCACCCGGGTTCCAAGAAGGTAACGATTCCCTACTCCTCCGCGATCGTGCAGGGCATCGTCGAGGGCACCGTCGAGTGGACCGCGGACCCCGATTTCGGCTACGAGGTGGCGGCCGCGATACCCGGCGTGGACGACTTCGAGATCCTCCAGCCGCGGCGGCTCTACGCCAGGCAGGGCCGGACGGGCGAGCACGAGGCCATGGCGGCCAGGCTCAAGCGGGAACGCAGGGAGTTCCTCAGCTCCTTCCCCGGTCTCGACGAGTCCCTGGTCAAGTCGCTGGGCTGATTGGCCCCGGGGGGACCCATCCCCCCGGACCCCCCTTGGGAGGGGCCTCCGGCCCCCCCGGACCCCCTTGGATTAACCAGAGCGTCTTCACCGTTAGGTACGTTTCTGGTAGATCATCATGGTGATGAGGGAAGGCCGCCAGCATGAGACTTCGGGACCTGGTCTACCGGCTTTACGAGCGCAGGCTGCAGGCTTCCCTGTCGCCCGACGCCATCCCGCGCCACGTCGGGGTGATGTGCGACGGGAACCGCCGGTGGGCCAGGTCGGCGGGGTTCCGTGACGTCAGCAAGGGCCACCGCAAGGGCGCGGACAAGATAGTCGAGCTGCTCGACTGGTGCCGCGAGAGCGGCGTCGAGGTGGTCACCCTGTGGCTGCTTTCCACCGACAACCTGACCCGGCCGGCCAGCGAGCTCGTGCCGCTGCTGAAGATCATCGAGGACACCGTGCAGGGCCTGGTGGCCGAGCAGTGTCACGTGAATCCGGTCGGCGCGCTCGACCTGCTGCCCGGCGAGACGGTCCGGGTGCTGAAGGACGCGGGCGAGGCGACCGCGCACTATCCCGGCCTGCTCGTCAACGTGGCGGTGGGCTACGGCGGGCGGCGGGAGATCGCCGACGCGGTCCGGTCGCTGCTGCAGGACCACGCGACCAGGGGCACCACGATCGAGGAGCTGGCCGAGGTGCTCGACGTTGAGCACATCGCCGAGCACCTCTACACGGCCGGCCAGCCGGATCCGGATCTGGTCATCCGCACCTCGGGCGAGCAGCGGCTCGGCGGCTTCCTGCTGTGGCAGAGCACCCACTCGGAGTTCTATTTCTGCGACGCCTACTGGCCCGCCTTCCGCAAGGTCGACTTCTTGCGGGCGCTGCGCTCCTACGCGGCCCGTAACCGCAGATTCGGCACGTTACCGCAGCTTAAGCGCGGCATTGTCGGTTGGTAACGTGGCGGTGCTTTTGCCGTAACACGAAGGCGGGTACCTTCGATAGTGGTGGACGGCGCGGCGCCGTTCCCGGGAGGGCCCTCAGATCTCTGAGCTTCGCGCATTGCGCGCAGGCGAGATGACAGAAGGGCCGGCACGGCCCTTTGAGGGCCAGGCCCGGCCCATCCGACACGACTGTGTCCTGTCTTGGCGCCGGGCCTGTCCTGGCGCCCAGGGGAGTCTGCGTGGTCAATTCTCAAGGTCGCCGTACGTATGTACTCGACACCAGCGTCCTGCTCGCCGACCCGGCAGCCATCGCTCGCTTCGATGAGCACAAGGTGATCCTGCCGGTTGTCGTCATCACCGAGCTGGAAGCCAAGCGGCACCATCCCGAACTGGGCTACTTCGCCCGCCAGGCCCTGCGTCACCTCGATGACCTGCGCATCGAGCACGGCAGGCTGGACGCGGAACTGCCGGTCGGGACGCTCGGCGGCACGGTCAGGGTCGAACTCAACCATTCCGACCCGCAGGTGCTGCCTGCCGGGTTCCGGCTGGGGGACAACGACTCGCGCATCTTGTCGGTGGCGTGCAGCCTCGCGGCCGATGGCGACGATGTCGTCCTGGTCAGCAAGGACCTGCCGCTGCGGGTCAAGGCGGCCGCGGTCGGGCTGGCGGCCCAGGAGTACCGCGCCGAGCTGCCGGTGGATTCAGGCTGGACCGGGATGACCGAGCTGGACATCGGCAGCACTGACGTCGAGCAGCTATACGAAACCGGCACCTTGGACTGCGAACCGGCCCGCGACCTTCCCTGCCACACCGGCCTCGTCCTCACCTCGTCCAACGGCAGCGCGCTCGGCCGGGTCAAGCCCGACAAGTCGGTGCAGCTGGTGCGCGGCGACCGGGAGGCCTTCGGCCTGCGCGGCCGCAGCGCCGAACAGCGCGTGGCGCTCGACCTGCTGCTCGACCCGGAGATCGGCATCGTGTCGCTCGGCGGCCGGGCCGGCACCGGCAAGTCCGCGCTGGCCCTGTGCGCCGGGCTCGAGGCGGTGATGGAGCGGCGCCAGCACCGCAAGGTCATCGTGTTCCGGCCGCTCTACGCGGTCGGCGGCCAGGAGCTCGGCTACCTGCCCGGGTCGGAGGCCGACAAGATGGGCCCGTGGGCCCAGGCCGTCTACGACACCCTGTCCGCCGTCACCACGCAGGATGTCATCGACGAGGTCATCGCCAGGGACATGTTCGAGGTCCTGCCGCTGACCCACATCAGGGGCCGGTCGCTGCACGACGCGTTCGTGATCGTGGACGAGGCGCAGTCGCTGGAGCGCGGCGTGCTGCTTACCGTGCTGTCCAGGATCGGCTCGGGGTCCCGGGTGGTACTCACCCACGACATCGCGCAGCGGGACAACCTGCGGGTCGGCCGGCACGACGGGGTGATCGCGGTGATCGAGAAGCTCAAGGGCCACCCGCTGTTCGCGCACGTCACCCTGGTCAGGTCCGAACGGTCCCAGATCGCCGCCCTGGTCACCGAGATGCTGGAGGACTCCGGCCTCTGAGTTAACCCCCGGAGAGGGAGTAACACGCGCGCCGGCTGCGGTACCGTGACCAGCGTGGAATTCCCACCTGTGTCCGTCGTGATGCCGGTCAGGAACGAGGAGCGGCACCTCGCGGAGTCTGTACGGCATGTGCTCAGCCAGGACTACCCGGGCGAGCTCGAGCTCGTGCTCGCGGTCGGGCCGTCGGCCGACCGCACCGAGCAGATCGCGCGGGACCTGGCCGCCGCCGAGCCGCGGCTCACGGTCGTCGCCAACCCCACCGGCAAGATCCCGGCGGCCCTCAACGCCGCCATCCGCGCGGCCCGGCACGCCGTGATCGCCCGGGTGGACGGGCATGCGCTGCTGCCGCCCGGGTACCTGCGCGCCGCAGTGGCCGTCCTGGCCGACACCGGGGCCGCCGACGTGGGCGGGGTCATGGCGGCCGAGGGCGTGACCGCCTTCCAGCGGGCCGTGGCCTGGGCGATGACCTCCAAGGTCGGCGTCGGCTCGGCCGCGTTCCACACCGGCGGCGGAGCCGGCCCGGTGGATAGCGTCTACCTCGGCGTCTATCACCGCGAGGCGATCGAGCAGGCCGGCGGCTACGACGAGGGGATGCTCCGCGCCGAGGACTGGGACCTGAACTACCGCATCCGGACGCGCGGCGGCCAGATCTGGTTCACCCCCGAGCTTCGCGTCACCTACCGGCCGCGGGCGAGCGTCCGGGCCCTCGGTTCGCAGTACTTCCACTACGGGCGCTGGCGGCGGGTGATCGTCCGTGAGCACCCGGAGACGGCCAGCTTCCGCTACCTGGCTCCTCCTGGGGCGGCGGCCCTGGTCATCGTCGGCCTGGCTGCGGGCGTGGCCGGCCTCAGCGCCCTAGTGGCCGGCCGCGCCCCGATCGGCGTCTACTGGCTGACGGCCGGCTTCGCGATCCCGCTGATCTACGCGGCGGGCGTCACCGCCGCCGGGACGCTGCTGTCCCGGCGCGTCCCGGCCGCGGTCAGGCTCCGGATACCGCTCGCCCTCGGCGTCATGCACCTGGCCTGGGGCACTGGCTTCCTCAGTTGCCCGTGGGACCTGCACCGCAAGTCCGACACGCGTGTCGGTCAACCGGCCGCGGCCACGGAAACCCCCGCCGCGGCCGGGGGAGAATAGAGCATGGACTTCGACCTCCCGGCCCTGCTCGCGGCCCATCGTGACGACGGATATGAGCTGTACGGCCGCTACCTGAACCCGCAGCAGCCGAAGGTGCTGCACACCATCGGCTTCGACAAGGTCTACGAGCGGGCCGAGGGCGCGTACCTGTACGACTCCGACGGCCTCCAGTACGCCGACTTCCTGGCCGGCTTCGGCGTGTTCGCGGCCGGCCGCAACCACCCGGTGATCCGCAAGGCGCTGCACGACGCGCTGGACGCCCAGCTGGCCGACTGGACCCAGTTCGACTGCGGGCCGCTGCCCGGGTTGCTGGCGGAAAAACTGCTGGCCAAGGCACCCGGCCTGGACCGGGTGTTCTTCTGCAACAGCGGCACCGAAGCGGTGGAGTCCGCGCTGAAGTTCGCCAGGTACGCCACCGGCCGCGGCCGCGTCCTCTACTGCGACCACGCCTTCCACGGGCTGACCACCGGGTCGCTCTCGGTGAACGGGTCTGCCGAGTTCCGCCGCGGGTTCGACCCGCTGCTGCCCGACGCGTCCGTCCCGCTCGGCGACCTGGACGCGCTGGCGGCCGAACTGCGCAAGGGTGACGTCGCGGCGCTCATCATCGAGCCCATCCAGGGCAAGGGCGTGCACATGCCGCCGGACGGTTTCCTGACCGCGGCGGCCGCGCTGCTGCACGAGCACGGCGCACTGCTCATCTGCGACGAGGTGCAGAGCGGGTTCGGCCGCACCGGCAAGTTCTTCGCCTACCAGCACGAGGAGGTCGTGCCCGACATCGTCACCGTGGCCAAGGCCCTGTCCGGCGGGTTCGTGCCGGTCGGCGCGATGCTGGCCAAGGACTGGATCTACGAGAAGGTCTTCTCCTCGATGGAGCGGGTCATGGTGCACAGCACCACCTTCAAGGGCGGCGTGCTGGCCATGGCGGCCGGCCTGGCCTCGCTCGCGGTACTCGACGACGAGCATCTGGTCGAGAACGCGGCCCGGACCGGGGAGGCGCTGCGGTCCGCGCTGACCGCCATGGCGCAGAAGTACGACGTGCTTGCCGACGTGCGGGGCCGCGGGCTGATGATCGGGCTCGAGTTCGACAAGCCGTCGTCGCTGCGCGCCCGGACCAGCTGGAACATGCTGCAGAAGGCCCGGGTCGGCCTGTTCGCGCAGATGGTGGTGGTGGCGCTGTTCCAGCGGCACCGCATCCTCACCCAGGTGTCCGGCGATCACATGGAAGTGATCAAGCTGATCCCGCCGCTGATGATCACAGACACCGAGGTAAAGCTGTTCACCGAGGCGTTCGGCGAGGTGCTCGAGGACGCCAGCCGGGGCAGCGGGCTCATCTGGGAGTTCGGCCGCACCCTGGTCAAGCAGGCGGTGCGCGGCTAGCCGGCCGGTGATTCGCTGAGTAGGGCCTCCGCCACGGCGAGGTCGTGCGCATAGGTGATCTTGATGTTGCGCTCGCTGCCCGGCACGACGTGCACCGCGACCTCGGGCAGGTAGCGGAGCACCACGCCGCAGTCGTCGGTGGGGGCGAAACTTGAAGGGTCGGGATCGGCCGCGGCCAGCTCATGAGCGCGGGTGATCACCGAGAGCCGGAAGCACTGCGGGGTCTGGCAGCGCAGCAGCGTCTCCCGCCGCGGCATCGACTGCATCACCCCGTTGTCGGTGACCACCATGGTGTCAGACGCGGGCACCGCGACCCCGGCCGCGTCGTGCACCTCAAGCGCGGCCACGCAGTCCGCGATGATCCGCTGGTCCACCAGCGGCCGGGCGGCGTCGTGCAGCAGCACGCCGCAGTCACTTTCCCCGGCATCTGCCCCGGCACCCGGTCCGCGGGCCGCGATCGCGGCCAGCGCCACGCGCGTCGAGTCCGGCCGGGTCACGCCGCCCTCGAGGACGGCCGCCACCTTCCGGTACCCGGCCCCGGCCCGCCCCGCTCCAGCCAGCCCCGCCCCGGCCAGCAGGGCCTCGACCTGCCCGGTGTACCCGCGGGCCATCACCACGAGGATCTCGTCGATGCCCGGGGCCTGGTCGAAGGCCGCCACGCACCGCTCGATCAGCGTCCGGCCGCCCAGGCTGAGCAGCTGCTTCGGCATCCCCGCGCCGAGCCGCTGGCCCACGCCGCCGCCGAGCACCACCGCGACCATCCGCATGAGACCGGACTCTACCCGCCAGGCCCGCGGCCGCAGGATACCGAACGAGTGGCCGGGGGGCACCGGTGACCGGCGGGGCGCGGGCTTGCGGCGCTGTTTTCACCTGTGTCGTGCGGGGTATTGCGCTGGAATAGCGTGCCCGGCGACGGCGTGTGATGGCTGCGCCCGCGCCGGCCGGCTGACCGGCGTGTTCCTCCCGGCCGCGGGCGCCACCGCCGGCTACATTTCGTAACGCTGGGCGCGAGTCACGGCGGCCGGTGCCGCTGGGAGGACAGGGCATGACGGTAGCGCTGGTCCTGGCGGAGAACCTGGACGAGGTCGGCGCGGGCCAGCAGAAGAAGCTGTGCGGCCAGCTCGCGGCCCTTGGCGTGCACCGGGTCGACGCGGCCGAACGGACCGGGCCGGCCCTGCTGACCGTCGCGGCCGCCGCGCGGGCGGCCGGGGAGCGCGTGCTCATCTGCGTGGGCGCGGACACCGTGCCCGAGCCGGTGCTGGCCCGGCTGCTCGGCGCCGGCGGGACCGCGGCCTTTACCGGGGTGACCGCCGGGACCGTCCCAGCCACCCCGGCTACCCGTCCGGCGCCCGGGTCGACAGCGGGCGGGGCGCTGGCGGGCGGGGCGCTGGTCGTCGACGCGCCCGACCTGGACGCGCTGGCCCGGGCGGCCGAGACGCTCGCGGCCACGCATGCGAGGCCGGCCCTGGTCGGCGCGCTGATCGGCGAGCTCACCCGCCGTGGGGTCACGGTCCGGATCCTCGACGCCGGGCCGGACAGCCAGGGCGCCGTCGCCCAGCTGATCGCCGACCCGGCCGCCCGCGACATGGCCCGCTGGGCCGCGTGGCGCAAGCTCACCCCGGCCGCGCTCTACGGGATCTCGCTCGGCCTCGGGCTGGTCGCCGCGCTGTGGTTCGCCGAGCTGGCGGTGCGGGCCAAGCTGCTGGCCATCGCGGCGCTGGCGGGATCGTTCCTGTTCGCAAGGACCGGTTCGCTGCTGGCCGCGACCAGCCGTGACGGACGGGTCCGGCCCCTGGTCAGCTGGCTCGGGACGGCCTGCGGGCTGCTGACCGAGGTCGCGATCTACGCCGCCCTGGCCGTCAGCTCCGGCCTCGTCCCGAATACCGGCCCGGCCGGCCCGCCGGCCGGCGTGGTCGGCCTGGACGGGACCTTCGGCGGCGCGCTGCGGCACACCTTCGTCGCCACCTGGGGCGGCACCGGGACGGTCGGCGTGTGGCGGCTGGCCATCGCCGCCTTGCTGGTCCTGGGCGTCCGCCGGATGGCCGAACTCGGTTACGAGCACACGGCCAGGGTGCCGGGGAACCTGTTCCCCCGGTCGGCGCTGCGCATCCTGGAGCAGGCCGTCACCTTCCCGGCCGGGGAACGGTACGCGGTGATCGTGGTGACCGCCGTCTTCTTCGGGCCGCGGCTGACCTTCCTGATCCTGCTCGGCTGGGGGGTGCTGGCCGCGGGGTACGTCCTCGCCGGGCAGGCGGCGCGGTCGGCGGAGCGGGCCCGGCGGGCCGGGCCGGCGGCCGGGCCCGGGGTCGGCGGGTTGGCGGCCTACCGCGGCGACGGCATCGTGTCGCGCTGGGTCGGCGGGCTGGTCCAGGGCCGGCTGCCGCCGCTGCCGCCGGTGCTCGCGGGCCTGCTCGTGACGGGCGTCCTGGCCGCCCTCGGGCTGGGGAACCTGCCCGGCATCCTGCTGCTGACGCCGATCGAGGCGATGATGCTCGCCGCCCTCGGCGCCCGGCACCCGCACGACGGGCGGCTGGACTGGCTGGTGCCCGCGCTGCTGATGGCGGGCGAATGCGTATTCCTGGCCGCCCTCGGCCTGTCCCGCCACGTGGCCGCGTGGCTAGTCTTCGCGCTGCTGGCGGCCGTGGTCGTGCGCCACGTCGACCTGGCCTTCCGGGCCCGGGCCGGCCGGGGCCTCCCGGCCGACGTGTTCGGCCTCGGCTGGGAAGGGCGGATGCTGCTGGCCGGCGTCGCCGCCGCGGCCGGCCTCGCGCCGTTCGCCTACGCCCTGCTTTCGGGTTATCTTTGGGTGCTTTTCATCTGGGATTTCCTCAGCGGATGGCTGGTACCTACAGAGCTGGTACCTACAGAGCTGGCACCCACAGACCTGGCACCCACGGGCCCGGGGCCCACGGACGGAGACGACGGTTGATCGGGATGGTCCTGGCCGCGGGCGCGGGCCGGCGGCTGCGGCCGGACACGGACGCGCTGCCGAAGGCCTTGCTGCCGGTCGACGGCCAGGTCACCATCCTGGACATCGCGCTGCGCAACCTGGCCGCGGTCGGGCTGCGCGACATCGTGATCGTGGTCGGCTACGCGGCCGGCGCGGTGCGGGACCGGGCCGCCGCCCTGGAGCGGGCGTACGGGGTCCGGCTGACCCTGGTGGACAACGACCGGGCCGAGGAGTGGAACAACGCCTACTCCCTCTGGCTGGCCCGCGAGCATTTCGCCGGGGGCGCGCTGCTGGTCAACGGGGACACGGTGCACCCGGTCTCGGTAGAGAAGACCCTGCTCGGAGCCACGGGGCAGGCCGGGATCGTCATCGCCGTCGACGACGTCAAGCGCCTCGCCGACGAGGAGATGAAGGTGATCATCGACCCGGACGGCCGCCTCACCCGGATCACCAAGCTGATGGACCCCGCGCTGGCGTACGGCGAGTACATCGGCGCGACGCTCATCGGCGCGCCGGCCGCGGCGGCCCTCGCGGCGGCCCTCGAGGCGACCTGGCGCCGGGATCCCTCGCTCTACTACGAGGACGGCTACCAGGAACTCGCGGACCGCGGCGCCGCGATAGCGGTCGCGCCCATCGGCGAGGTCGAATGGGTGGAGGTCGACAACCACGACGACCTGCGCCGGGCGCGCGCGATCGCCGCCCGCTGCTGAGATTCCGGCCAGCCAGTTTCCAGCCGGTAAGGCTGCTCTGCGTTTAAGGCTACGCTGCGTTCGTGACCCGGTAGTCTCCCGGATAGCCGCCGTTAGCCCCGCCGTTAGCCATGGGGCGTAGCGGATGTTTGCCGCTTACCGCCGGAAGGACGTTCATGCCGCTGCTGGCCCGCATCCTCACCGCGCCGCTCGTCGTCGACGTGCGGCCGGGCGCGGTCGCGGACCTCGGCGCGCTGCTCGCCGACCGGCGGATCGCGACCGAGGGCCGGGTCGCCGTCGCGGTCGGCCCCAGCCAGGGCGATAGCGTGCTCGCCGACCTGGACCTCGGCGCGGCCGAGGTCTTCCGGGTCGAGGACGGCACGGTGGACAGCGCGGTCTCGCTGGGCAAGCGGCTGCGGGCCGACTCCTACGAGGCCGTCGCGGGCATCGGCGGTGGCAAGACCCTCGACGTGACCAAGTTCGCCGCGCACATGGCCGGGATCCCGATGGTCGCGGTGGCCACCAACCTGGCGCACGACGGCATCGCCTCCCCGATCAGCTCGCTCGAGCACGAGTCGGGCAAGGGCTCCTACGGGGTCGTCCCGCCGGTCGCGGTGATCGTGGACCTGGACCGCGTGCGCTCCGGTCCGCCTCGCCTGGTCCGGGCCGGGATCGGCGACGTGGTGAACAACCTGTCCGCGATCGCGGACTGGGAGCTGGCCGCGGCCGACCGCGGCGAGCCGGTCGACGGGCTCGCCGTCACGCTGGCCAGGACGGCCGCGCAGGCGGTGCTGCACCAGCCGGGCACGGTCGGCGACGATGAGTTCCTCACCGTGCTGGCCGAGTCCCTGGTGCTGTCCGGGATCGCCATGACGGTGGCGGGGTCCAGCCGGCCGAGCAGCGGCGGCGACCACGAGATCCTGCACGCGATCGACCAGCTGTTCCCCGGTGCGGGCAATCACGGCGAGCTGGCCGGGGTCGGCGCGCTGTTCTGCACCTACCTGCGCGGCGACGAGCGGGGCTGCGCGCTGCTTTCCGCCTGCCTGGCCCGGCACGGCCTGCCGCGGACCCCGGCCGACCTGGGGCTCGGCCACGCCGAGTTCACCAAGGCGGTGCTGCACGCGCCCGCGACCAGGCCGGGCCGGTACACCATCCTGGAGCGGCTCGCGCTCGATGAGTGCGCCATCGCCCAGCGGGTGGAGGGCTTCGCCGCGGCCATCCTGAACGGAGGATAATGTCCGGTCCATCACTGGCCGAGGTGCGCGCCACCGGGCAGCCGCCGGAGGTGCTGGCGCGGCTCAACGACGAGCACTGGGCGGGCCGGCTCTACATGCGGCGGTTCTCGCCGTACGCCACCGTGGTGTTCGCCCGGCTCGGCTGGTCGCCGAACGCGGTCACTGTCGCGTTCATCGTCTCCGGGGTGGCCGCCGGCCTGCTGACCGCGGTGCCCGGGCTCGCGGCGGCGGTGGGGGCGGCCCTGCTCATCCAGCTCTACCTGCTGTTCGACTGCTCCGATGGCGAGCTGGCCCGGTACACCGGGCGGTTCTCGGCGACCGGGGTGTACCTGGACCGGATGGGGCACTACCTCGCCGAGGCGGTACTGCTGGCGGGCCTCGGCGTGCGGGCGCAGGGGCACTTCTCGCTGGCCGGCGGGTACGTGAGCGCCGGGCTGGCGGCGGCGATCTGCGCCACGCTGATCAAGGCGGAGACCGACGGCGTCACGGTGGCCCGGGCGTCCTCCGGGCTGGCCGCGCCGCACGACGACGCGGCGCTGGCCCCCCGCTCGCAGGGCTTGGCCCTGGCCCGGCGGCTGGCCGCCGCGCTGCGGCTGCACCGGATCATCCAGGCGGTCGAGCTGTCGCTCCTCATCCTGGCGGCGGCGATCGCGGACGCCGCGGCCGGCGACCTCACCGCCACCCGGGTGCTCACCGTGGCGGCGCTGGTGGTGGGCGTGCTGATGACGATGGCGCACCTGGTGGCCGTCGTGGCGTCCCGGCGGCTGCGGTGACCAGGCCAAGGGGGGTCCGGGGGGATGGGTCCCCCCCAAGGGGGGTCCGGGGTGATGGGTCCCCCCCAAGGGGGGTCCGGGGGGATGGGTCCCCCCGGGAGCGGGGGGTCCAGGGGGGTCGTCCCCCCGGACTAAAACTGTCCTGCGTCATCCTCACGATGGGAAATCGCCCGGCCGAGGTGATCCGGGCCATCGACAGCGTGCTGGCCCAGCGCGGCGCCCAGGTGGAGCTGGTCGTGGTGGGTAACGGCGCCGACGTGACCGGCCTGCCCGCCGGCGTGCGGGCCATCCGGCTGCCGGAGAACGTCGGGGTCGCGGCCGGGCGGAACGCCGGGGTGGCGGCGTGCGGCGGTGACCTGGTGCTGTTCCTCGACGACGACGGCTGGTACCCCGATCCCGGGCTCGCCGCCCACATCGCCGGCCGGTTCGCCGCCGACCCGACGCTGGCGGTGCTGTCCATGCAGGTGGTCGACCCCGACGGCGGCGCGAGCGCCAGATGGCACGTGCCCCGGCTGCGGGCCGGGGACCCGGACCGCTCCTCGGTCGTGACGACGTTCCTCGGCGGCGCGTCCGCGATCAGGCGCTCGGCCTACCTGGAGGCGGGCGGCCTGCCGGACCTGTTCTTCTACGGGCACGAGGAGACCGACCTGGCGTGGCGGCTGCTGGACCGCGGCTACCGGCTGGAATACGACGCCTCCGCCCGGATGTGCCACCACACGCTGCCGAACGCACGGCACTCGACGTTCCGCCGCCAGGACGGGCGGAACCGGGTCCTGCTGGCCCGGCGCAACCTGCCCTGGCCGCTGGCGGCGGTCTACCTGGCCGATTGGATGGCGCTCACCGTGGCCCGGGAGCGCGGGAAGCGGGACCGCCTGCGGCCCTGGTTCGCCGGCTTCGCCGAGGGCTGGCACACCGACCCGGGCCCGCGGCACCCCATCTCGCTGCGCACCGCCTGGCGGATGGCGAAGGCCGGCCGCCCGCCTGTCATCTGATCCTCAGATCGACATGCCGCCGTCCACGGTCAGCGTGGCGCCGGTGACGAACGAGCTCTCGTCGCTGGCCAGGAAGAGCATGGCCCGGGCCACCTCGCCGGGGGTGGCGTGCCGGGCCAGCGGGATGAACCCCTCGAAGATGGAGGCGGCGCGGTCGCGCTCGGCGCCGGTGGCGGCGACCTCGATGCGGTGCTGGAACTCGTTGTCGACCGGGCCCGGGTGGATCGTGTTCACCCGGATGCCGCGCGGCGCCGTCTCCTTAGCCAGGGTCCGCATCAGCCCGACCAGCGCGTGCTTGGCGGTGGCGTAGGCGCAGATCCCCGCGTCCGAGGTCAGGCCGACCACGCTGGAGGTGATCACGACGCTCGCGCCGGCCCCCAGGTAGGGCAGCGAGTGCTTGCAGACCAGGAAAGAACCGCGCACGTGCACCGCGAGGACCTGGTCGAACACCTCCTCCGGGTAGTCGGCCACCGGGGCGATGACGCCGCTGATCCCCGCGTTGCTCACCACCACGTCCAGCCGGCCGAACGTCTCGGCGGCCCGCGCTACGGCCGTCTTGACCTGGACCGAACTGGTCACGTCGGCCATCGCCCAGATGGCCGCCTCGCCGAGCGCGGCGGCGCCGGCCCGCAGCTCGTCGGCGACCAGGCCCACCAGGCAGACCCGGGCTCCCTCGGCCACGAAGGCGCGCGCGGTGGCCATGCCGATGCTGCCTTCGCCGCCGGTGATGATGGCGGCCCGGCCGCGCAGCAGTCCCCTGGGTTCCGTGGGGTTCATGCCGCCCATGCTCACGCCGCTGGCCGCCGCCCGTCTTGCACGCCAGCGCACGCCGCTTGACCAGGAGAGTACGGGTGCCAGCCCGGTAACAGCCCCTTGCTGGCGCGGTAGTCGCGGGGGCCCATCCCGTAGTTCGCCTTGAACAGCCGGCTGAAGTGGGCCGGGTCCGGGTAGCCCCAGCGGGCGCCGACGGCCGCCACCGGCCGGGCCGACCAGCGCGGGTCGCGCAGGTCGTGCCCGCAGCGCTCGAGGCGGCGCTGCCTGATCCAGCCGGCCACGGTGGTGCCGCTGGCGTGGAAGAGCTTGTGCAGCTGGCGGAGCGAGATGTGGTGGGCCGCCGCGATCAGGGCCGGGGCCAGGTCGGCCTCGCCCAGGTGCTCCTCGATGAACGCGATGATCTGGAGCATCAGCGCACGGTGCGCGCTGTCCGGGTCGGGAGGCGCGCAATCCAGCCGTTCGGTCAGAACCGTGCCCAGCAGGTCCAGCACGTTGCCCGCCAGCCGGATGCCGACCCTTCGGTCCCCGGTGTCCACGTCGTCGAGCAGGTCCGCCACCTGGCCCAGGAACGGCCCGATGAGCGTGGCCAGGCCGCCGGCCTCGCCGGGCAGCCTGGTCGCGGTCAGCCCGGCCAGCCGGGACTGCGGCAGGCCCAGCATGTACCGGGGGAAGACGAGCACCAGCATCCGGTGCGGGTCGCTGAACGCGAGCGTGTACGGGCGGTCGGTGTCGTACAGGGTGAAGGCGCCCGGGGTCAGGGTCGCTTCCCGGCCGTCCTGGATCAGCACCGAGGTGCCGCGCAGCTGTAGGCCGAGCTTGTAGCAGCCGGCCGGGGCCGCCTTGACCAGGCGGGCCGTCCGGCGGGCGGTGTGCGCCTCGGCGCAGACCTCGATGAACCGCAGGCTGCCGAGCTCGCAGCCGCGCAGCCGGCCGCGGAAATCGCCCTCGCCGCCCGGAGACCAGACCTCGAGCGGGACGAACGTATTCGACAAGATGTGCTTCCAGTATTCGAAACGCTGCCCGGAAGGCAGGTCGAGCGTGCGTGCGACATCGGGCATGACTTCCTGCCTCCTTCGGTAGTCGCTCTAGCTTGCGGTCGGATGCGCGGATGGTCAAGGGATGTGCCCGGTAGTGCAAGACCGCCGGCGCGTGCCGGGCCGACAATGACGCGACATGGGGGTTCGCGGGCCACCACTGACCTCACGTGCGGAGAAAAGCAAATGACTGATTCGGCGTATCCGGCCAGACAGAGCCAGCTGAGACAGGGCCAGCTGAGACAGGGCCAGCTGAGACAGGGCCTCCTGAGACAGGGCCTCCTGAGCAGACGCGGCTTCCTCGGCGCGGCGGGCGCGGCGGGCGTCGCGGCCGCGGGCGGGCTGGCGGGCTGCTCCAGCGCGCTCAAGCAGACCCCCACGTCCCCGTCCTCCGGCGGGTCGGGCCCTGGCGGCATCATCAAGATCGGTTTCGTCAGCCCGCAGACCGGCCAGCTTTCCGTGTTCACCCAGTCCAACGGCTACGTGCTCGGCCAGGTACGCTCGGCGCTGGCCAAGGGCCTGACCATCGGCGGCAAGAAATACTCGGTAGAGATCATCGCCCAGGACAGCCAGTCCTCCTCGGCCCGGGCCGCGACGGTCGCGTCCCAGCTCGTGCAGCAGAGCGGGGTGGACTTCCTCATCGCCACCGCCACGCCGGAGACCGTCATCCCCGTCTCCGCGCAGGCCGAAGCGTCCGGCGTGCCCTGCGTGGTAACCATCTGCCCGTGGGAGCAGTGGTATTACAAGAGCAGCGGCGCCGCGAACACGTTCAAGTACTCGTACATGTACTTCCTCGGCACCCAGGAAGAGACGAATCTCTTCACCAAGGTCTGGGCCAAGGCGTCGACGAACCACGTGGTCGGCGGCCTGTGGCCGGCCGACGTGGACGGCGCCGGGTTCGAGAAGTACATGAAGGCGAAATTGGGCGGCATGGGCTGGAAAGTCGTGCCGTCCGGCGGATATACCGACGGGACATCCGATTTCGCCTCGATCATCTCCAAGTTCAAGGCCGCCAACGTGGAAATCCTGCACGCCGCGCCGATCCCGCCGGATTTCATCACGTTCTGGCGGCAGGCTCACCAGAATGGCTTCGTGCCGAAGATCGCGACCATTTCCAAGGCACTGCTGTTCCCCAGCGCGGCGGCCGCGCTCGGGCCGCTGGTGAACAACGTGATGTCGCCGCTGTGGTGGACGCCGCAGTTCCCCTATCAGTCCTCCCTGGACGGGACCACCGCGTCGGCGTTCGCGGCCAACTACAAGACCAAGACCGGGAACGATTGGACCCAGCCGATGGGGTTCAACTACGCCGTCTTCGAGATCGCGGTCGCGGCGCTCAAGGCGTCCGGCAACCCCAAGGACAAGGCCGCGGTGGCCAGCGCGATCGGCAAGCTGAAGGGCCAGGCCATCACCGGGGCCTACGACTTCACCAGCGGCCCGGTGCCGCACGTGTCGCAGATCCCCGAGCTGCTGGCGCAGTGGCGAGTGCAGTCGGGTGGCCCGCAGCTGGTGGTCATCGACAACTCCGAGCTGCCCGCGGTGCCGGTGGCGAGCAAGATGCAGCTGCTGTGAGCCCGTGACCGTGCCTTCGCCTGCGGTCGCCGGGCCCTCCCTCGAGGTCACCGGCGTCGCGAAGAGCTTCGGCTCGCTGGCCGTGCTCAGCTCGGTCTCGCTCGCGGTCAGCGCGGGCGAGGCGGTCGGCATCGTGGGCCCGAACGGCGCGGGCAAGACCACCCTGCTCGACCTGCTCACCGGCACCGGCCGGTGTGACGCGGGCCGGGTGTGGCTGCAGGGCAAGGACGTGACGCGGCTGCCGCCGCCGCTGCGGGCCAGGATGGGGCTCGGCCGCACCTTCCAGGTGCCCAGGCCGCTCGGTGACCTGACCGTGTTCGAGAACGCGCTGGTCGGGGCGATGCGGGCGGGGGGCCTGCGCGGGCGGCACGCCTACGGCGCGGCGTACGAGGCGCTCGCCCACACCGGGATGACCGGGCAGGCGAACGCCAGGGCGTCCTCGCTGCGGCTGCTCGACCGCAAGCGGCTCGAGCTGGCCCGGGCGCTGGCCATGCAGCCGCGGGTGCTGCTGCTCGACGAGATCGCCGGCGGGCTGAGCGACCCGGAGACGGAGATCCTGATCGAGACCATCCGCGCGGTGAACGCGCGCGGCACCACGATCGTGTGGGTGGAGCACGTCATCCGAGTGCTCACCGCGGTCTCCACCCGGCTGGTGTGCCTGGCCGACGGGCAGGTGATCGCCGACGGGGTGCCCGCGCAGGTACTGGCCAGCGACGAGGTGCGGGCCGCCTTCCTGGGCGGTGGGGTCCTATGACCGGCCTCCTCCTCGAGGTGACCGGGCTCGACGTGTTCTACGGCGACTTCCAGGCGCTGTTCGGCGTGT